>Ga0307379_10003232_pt1 | contig 23780 bp, 20 predicted proteins | sample UN2MG_FD_202237 | JGI IMG/M metagenome (GOLD analysis project Ga0307379, IMG submission 202237) | Soil microbial communities from Risofladan, Vaasa, Finland - UN-2 | ecosystem: Environmental > Terrestrial > Soil > Coastal area > Acid sulfate soil | place: Finland: Risofladan, Vaasa | collected... | reverse complement strand
TAACAGATGATGTTCCTACACAAATTCCATTATAGGTATGACTATACGCACCTGGAAATGCTATTCCTTCACCATAATAACCAGGCAAACCTGCACCACTAAAAAGAGAACCATTTAGTGTTTTTATTCCAAACCCCCAGCCAAAAACGGTTGGCCATATAAACCATCTAAGAACTCCCATATAATTATAATTGAAACTTCTAAATGGATATTTTTCATTATAAATAACTTCACCATTTTCATTTTCAACTTTTGCTTCAATAAATGGTTCTGCACCATTATTACTTGTTGGGTAATAATATTCTTTTATTAGAGACCCGTCGGTATCTAAGTGTTTTATTGATGCTCCGACATTCATATTATGTGATTTTAATTTCATTTAAATTTCCTTTATTTTAATATGGCGGTGGATTATCTCTTAGATATGGATAACCACCATTTAAAGAACCTGTCATCCAAATATTATCAAAGTCCCAACTTGATGAAAAGATATAAGTATCTTGATTTAACATTTCGGCTGTTGTCTTTGGACCGCCAGAACCAGAAACATAACCCATTACATCTACATTATAGAAACTTGAAGTTGAAGTTCCTACTGAGGATATTGGGCAAAAACCCTGTACTATTGTTTTACCGGGGTCACCAACTATAGACGCCGTGACAACTGCATAGGAACGTATAGCATAATTTCCATTTGCATGCATACCATCTGCAGTTACACCCCAAGATGCAGTTGCATTACCAGTTATTAAAACATCTTTCATATAACAATCATATATGTATTGATTTGTATTACCACCTTTGAAACCTGCTCCTTTAATTTCTGCATAATTAACTCGCCTGTGATCTATACTACAACTCTGGACAAATGTTTTATTAATAGTCATTGTTGCATTTATTTGACCAACAATTATTCCAGCCGAATTAATATTGGTTCCTGAAACTTTAGAACAAGATAATACTGTATTGACAACTGAACAAGAATCTAATGCATGGTTGCTAGATTCAATATAACCTACGATACCACCAAATTGTTCTGAATATGAATTACCTGTTGAAAATAATGATGAACTTCGTATATGACAATTATATATTCTTGTACCAGTTGATGCTCTTCCGACTATACCACCAAAATATGAAAAATAACCAAATGAACCACTAACATTATACATTGCATTATCTAAAATAATATTTCTAATTATTCCTCCATTACCAGTTCCTTGGACATAACCAAATAAACCAACATATCCTGTAGTTGCACCAGTACTATAGTGCCAACTACTTATGTTTAGATTAGATAAAACATGATTTTGACCATCTATATATCCATAAAATTCTTTTGGAGCATGATATAAACCTGTAAAATCTAAATCTTCCATTATTCTATAATAATATGTTGTTTTGTTTGGTATTGCAATAAATTGAGATGCTGAATATATTAAGTATGGATCTTGATATGTTCCTATACCCAAAAAATCTGGAAAACTAGAAACAGATGTCTCAGTAATATTCTCATAAAAATTTATATTTGCTGCTATCAAAGAGCCAAACTCAGATGAATAATTAACATTCTCAAAAAAGTTTATATCACTTGACAATGATAACGTTGGTTCAAATATGTATTTATACCAAAATGAATTAATAATAAACATATTAATATCCTACTAAATAAACTTTTAATCCAGCACTATCATTACTTACTTGAAGTATATCGACTGCAATTCTGTCATCTTCTGCAAGATATGAGGATGAAGGGATTAAACTACTTGTATATGAAGATGCACTTATTATTAATGGATAATCAAATATTGTTGAACCATTTCTTTTAATATCAATAGAACAACTTTGACTACTTGATATATTAAGAGAAACTTTAACATTATTCAAATTCATTTCATATGGCATATAAAATGTAGTGACAGTTGCTGACGAGGTTAATGGATTTATTTCGTCTGAGCAAGCTAATGCAATGGTAGCTTGTTTAACAATACTACTACCACCTATCGATGCAACTGCAATTCCAGATGCTCCGGGTGTAAAATATATTTCTAAATTATTTTGATCTATTAATAATACATTACTTGGCATCATTTGATAACTATTTGTATCATATGTTTGTACCAATACGTGTTTATATGCTAAGTTATGATCAAATGACCACGTCACAGCAGAACTAAAACTTTGAGTTGCTATTCCACCAATAGAAATCATACGCTCACTTGGAGGCCAATTGTGACCACCGAATGTTGCAACTGCTGTACCTTCAGCTAAAATATTAAAATAAATATCTGCATTTTCACTATCAACTGCAATTATTTTTTGTGGAATTACTATTTCATCGTATGAATTATATATTTCAATATTGACATATTGATGCGCTAAGTTATGAGCAAATGACCATGTATATGAAGAGCCAAATGCTTGAACTGAATATCCGCTACCACTGACAACATTCCAAGCCCAACTTGCTGTAGGGAAATACTCGGTTGATGTTATTGGTCCATCTATATTCAATGCACCCGTAATACTTACACTTCCGGTAAATTGATGTGTGTCATCTAAACTATCACCAAACTTCGTTGAACCACTTGCATATATTATAGATGAAGAAACATAAATAAAATCACCAGTTATATATAATGAACCGGTTATTTGAACATCACTTTCTCTTGTAATAGTACCATCTGCACTTTCTGTCCAGAAACCACCACCGATTGCTTCACCAACATTAGAACCAGGAAGAGCAAAAATACTTGCACTTATATATAAATAAGAATTTGCTGGTGGGCTGTATCTAAAATCTAATGAACCTGTTCCGAGACCCGCATTTAGTTCAAAACCAACACCTTCATATCCGGGCAATGCTGAACCAGAATATTGCATAAATCCACCGGAACCAGAAGCATCTGCTAATGCCATACCTTCATATGCATATGATTTAATAGCTGAACCTGTATCTCCTACTAATATAATACCTCGTTCCATAGATGAAGCTAAACTTAATTTACCAATAACCAAGTTATCAGACTCTTCCATATATACAGCTTGATTTATAAGTTTTATTGTACGAATAGTTGTCACTGTCTCTACACAGGGATCACCTATTGAATTAATAAACTCTAATCTAAATGTTGCTAATTCATTTCTTTTTGTATTACCTAATGGAGCATAAATTGTAAGTTCATCAGGATTGAAACCGGGATCTGTTGCTGCCATTATTGAAATGTCTGCTATTGTCCAAATTCCTTCAAATACAACAAAGTTTAAATTCATAACACCATTGTGATCTGTGATGACGTTGAACTCTAATTCACCGTAATTTCTATTTGCATTAGTTGTTAAAAATCCAATTTGCTTACCCAATTGATCACTAGGAACATCGTGATTGACAGCACTACCAGAAATATAAATACCCAATGATGCAGTTGTAATATAACCAGTGGCACCTAGATAATTGTCTGGCGTTCCGTTATATGTTGCTTTAATAGTATATTCATGAAAGTTAGGTGTTTGTATTGCACCGTTTATTGGATAAAATTTAAATCTTCTAACTGCCTGTGTGGCACCGATGGGACCACTCCACTGTTGTAATACTACTCCGCCTTGAAATGTACCCAATGAATAGTATATATCTGGAAGCTGAGTACTATCTATAGCAGTTCCATCTATTTTTGAAGATGTCCAGTTTGCTGTAATGAATGCATTACTACTGAATGTGCCAAGCGTTTGATTTATTGAACCAGACTCTAAAAATAATTCTGTAGGTGATGCAGCGTATTGACCTAATAAATAATATGCTGTATCTGCAGATCTATTTTTCTTATATACTTTTATAGTATCAACATCACCAGAAAATGTAAATAAGTCTTTAATTTTCAATTGTACAAATGATGCTGTTAGTTCAGATGCTGAACCTGTTGCTGCACTATAATATATTATTGTACCATTTACTTGCTTGCTTCCTGTTGTATCCCATATTGGTGGATCCTCAGCAGTACCAGTTATAGGAGGATATACTTCAAAACTTGAAGTTGAAAGTAATTTAGTAATTGTACCTTTATATGATACAACACTATTGCCGGGGTCCGAAAGTACGATTGAAGCTGCTTCAAATCTGGCCCCAGACCATTCTGCTCTAATAGGAACATTTGGAGGATCAGAAACAGTAGTACCTGTTATTCGTATATAATATGGTGCGTCAAGATTGTTACGACTATAAGCTCGATCATATGTTCCCACGAATCCATCTGATTGGGAAGTCAAATTATATGGCACTTCTGCAGTTTGATCTTCTGCCCATACCAAATAACTTCTATCAACATATGATGCTGTGACGACGGGTAAAGTATTAAATTTTATAGGTTGCTTATTATTTAGTTGAGGATTTACAAATATTCTAAAAGTTCTTTTTAGATTAGGTTTATTTTTCCATACCTGAGGTACATTTGTTAGCTCACCAACTATAGTGATAAATGCTTCTCCTGGAACTATGTGGTCATATATCCAAACAGAAATAGCTCTACCTGCATTTTCTAAATATGAAGGTACTTCGTAATAAATTACTTGGCCACGAGAGTCCAATATTTCAATTAATACTGCTGAACCTTGTCTCAATAACTTGGACCCAAGCATAAGAAAATAACTCTTTCCTTGAGGGAAAATATCAGGAACATTTACGACATTGAATATCGTATTATCGGTATCTTCTTTATATACGGGATAATCTTTAAGACCTTGGTATGTAAGCTTTTTATCTAATCTGGCCACTTATATGTATATCCTTTTCAGTTTAATATAAATATAAATATAGAAAAAGATAAAATAACTTTAGAAAGGGTGTTTTATAGAACTAAAATTATCCTCTTTTTTGAGTTCTATGATAATATCTGCAACTTCTTTTATTTGGCCGACGTGAGATATTATTAATACAAACTCGAACTGTGTTTTCAAATAATCTAATAACATAGATACAGAGTTTAAGTTATCTGCATCTAAGGTTCCCCATCCTTCATCGATTATTAAAAAGTTCGGTCTTGGTAAGTGTGAAATATTTGTTAGAGCAACTCTGATAGCAATAGAAGCAATAAATTGTTCCATACCGCTTGCTAACTCCAATGTCCAGAAGTTTTCTTCATCATAAACAATATACATATTTATGTTTTTTGACTCATCTAAATCTATAACAATAGAAAAATCAACGATTTGATTTAGAATATTATTTATTTCTGCCTCTATTGCTGGAACTATTTTTGTAATCAAGTCATAGGGAATACCATCTCTTTTGATAGCACTAATATAATACTTATAGCTTTCAGATTTTACTCTTAGTTTATTTAACCTCTTAATATTATCTTTATAGGTTTTAATATTAGACTCTTCAACCTTCATTTTACCATAAATATCTAATGTTTCTTTATCAATATCTAGTTTTTGTGTTTTAAGTTTATTATTTTCTAATTGTTTTTCATCAATATTAATTTGAAGATTCTCATTAAATTTTATAGATTTTTCTAAATAATAATACTTTTTAATCTTATTATCATTTTCTTTTATTAATATTTTATTCTCTTCAATATCATCTTCAATCTCAGTTTTTAACACCGCATTCTTATATGATTTTATTTCTAAGTCATTTGCACTTTTTAATATATCTTTATATTCAATATAATCAGTTTTTATGTTTGATTTTGTTTTAATTATTTCTTCAAAATGAGATAGACGCTCTGATAAATCTTCCATCTGTTTTTCATGTCCATCTAAAAGTTTTTTAGTAGCAATTGCATCTTTTACAAATATATTATTCATACAATAATTACAATCTGGGTCATATTCTAACTCAGTAAGTTTTTTCATTTTATCTAATTCATTATCGATTTTTACGTGTAAAGTATTAATCTCAGACTCAATATCTTTTTTATCTGACACGAGCGATGCTAATTCATTATATAAATCTTCAACCTTTAGTAAATTAAAAATATCTATTCTTTCTTTATATTCATCTAACTGTTTTGTTTCATCTTGTATCACGGATGTAATGTTACTTACTAAAGACCCAAGTCTAAGACCTGTATTTTTATAAGTTTGTTGGTCCAATCTCAGTTCTGTAATAGATAAAGCCTCATCAATATCTATTAGTTGAAAAGTCAAATCTTTAATTTCATTTTCAAGATTAACTATATTATCAATAATAACTTTAGACTCGCTATCTTTATTATTAAACTTTGTTTCATATTTAGTAAAATTATTTTCGACTGCGATTAGTTTATCATCCCAGTTTTCTGTTTCTAAAGTCTTTAGAGAAATATTTATTTCCTTATTTTTGTCTGCGGCTATTTCAAATAGTTGGTCAAATAAACCTAAACCTACAAACTGAATAATTAAATCTTTTCTGTCTGAATGTCCTTTCTCAATAAAGTTTGCACTTTTGCCCTGCATACTAAATGTTGTTAGAGCAAAGTCTTCAAATGAACCAATATATGAGTCTATATTTTTGTTTGTTCCCCATCTATTTTCTCCATTCAATGATTGTTCAACCCCTTTATCATCATAAAATCCAAAGTTTACTTTATACATTGGGTTTCCTGATTTATTTTTCCAAACTTTTCTTTCAATAAAGTATTGTCTGCCTGATAGTTCAAATACAACCTTACATATAAACTCATCACTCTTATTGTTCATAATATTAATTGGTTTGAAATCTTTGCTGGCTTTATCAAATAAACAAAATGATAATGAATCTACAAATGCACTTTTCCCGTCCCTATTTGGTCCAAATAAACCTATAACACCTTTCATATCAGCAAACTCTACATAGTTTCCTTCACCATAAGAAAACATATTTGACCATTCAAATCTTATTGGAGTCCATCTTACATTTTTTACTGTATCTTCTATTTCTATTTCTAAGTTTGTTTCTATGTTGATTTGTTTTATAGCATCTACTATTTCTTTATCTACAGAATATGTTTGAACTACAAAATCTTCTATTAGTTTATTTTGATAATCAACATCAGTAATATTTGGTAAATCTAACTTTGCTCCATTAATATCTAATATGCCAATACTATTAATTCTATTTATAGTTATTTCAGTAGGTTTGTATTTTTTCTTTATCTCCAAAATCAAGTTTGTTAAATCACCGGCTATAATATCATATGCCTGTATTCTTAGGCGACACTTCTTTGGAATATCAGTCACCTCGGGAATAATTCCATTTCTAATTTCTAATGTATAATAACCGTAGTCGTTTGGTATTTTAATAAACTCACTTGAAAAATCAGTCATATCCCATAAAATATAACCGTGTTCTAAATCTTCGCCGTGGTTTTGTTGTATCAAGGAACCAGGATAAGCAATGTTTGGTGCTAAATACTGATGTTTATGAATATCACCTAATAAAACGATATCATAACTACTAAATACATCTTTATCTATTTTTTCATTTCTAAAATGAAACCCGAATTTATTTATTGCTTTATCTACAATACCGTGAAATAATGCTATTTTCGGTTTTAGTTCTTTTATACCATTCAAATCAAGTTTTTTCGTATTATTGAATACAGACATATTTACAAAATACAAATCTGCAAACTGATATACACCACTATCCTTTAGATAAATAAGATTTTTATTATTTATATTTCTCAAAATCGGGGATATTGCATCCATTCTATTTTTATTATTTAGATTGGCATCGTGGTTTCCAGGAATAACAATCGTATAACACAATGAGGCAAGATTATTAAAAAAATCAGAAACTGTATCTATAAGTTCGGGTGACATTTCTGTTTTTGCGTGAACAATGTCTCCTAATACTGCAATGATTGAGTTCTTAGTGGCTTGTAATTTTATCGAGTTGTATAATGATTGAAAAACCTGTTTATATTCGTGGTGTCTTTTATATGGCCTTATATGTATATCAGCAATATGAAATATCTTATCAACTTTTTCAATAGAAGTAGGTATTTGTATTATATCCATATATTCCTTTTAGTAATTTAATTTCATTTGAACTATTGTTCCAAAATCTAATGTATTGGATTTGTTGTATAACTTTATGAACTCTTGAAACCCAAGTTCCGACGGGTCTTTCTTTCCCATAGAAATGAACTTTACGTTTATTCCTTCTGAGACAAACTTTTCAATATAATGTAATGAGGTCTTTACCATATCCATATCTAATGCTAAAACAATATCCTTTACATCTTCAAAAATAATCTTTCTCCAAAGAGCACCATATATTGAATTACCTAATACAGGGATTGCATTTCTCTTTGCTGAGATTGCATCAAATACTCCTTCGCATAAGAGAACCGGTAAGTTCCAGTTTATATGCATATCAAAAAATATTACATCATCGCTTGTTGCTATAGGTGGATTGAGGTATTTAGGCCTTATCTTATCTTCATACGTCCTCGCTGCGAAGTAATTTAATTCTCCTTGAGTATTATATGATGGAATAATAATACGATGAGCATACTTACCCTTTTCACAATAACCAATGTTATATTTTATTATATCGTTTCTTGTAAGACCTCGGTCTAAGAGAAACTTTACTGCGTTTTGATAATCTTTTGTATCTTGAACACTCGTAATAGAAATAAACTCTAATGGTAATGACATTGTTTGTTTTGGCAAAGTTGAAACAACAACTTCAGAATTATTTTTTAGAAGAACAGCAACATCTAATATGGTATAAAGTGAGGCTGTATCTTGACGAGGTGCTTTAAGTTTATGGAATAATCTTATGAGACTTCTTCCGTGCATTCCGTGGGAGTCCTTACAGTTCCAACATCTCCAAAAACCAAATTTTGAATGATTTTCGTTGAGGTTGATAATGAGTTTCTTTTTATGGTCCTCAATATTACATACAGGACAATGAAATGCTACGTCATCATTTTTGTAAATATCACCGTGTTGGTTTAGAACTTTTTCGAGTAAAGATAATAATCTAAGTTGCAAAACTATGAACCCTTTTTTAGCATTTATATTAAATAAATATACAGATTATTCCGAATAAAGCAAGTCGAGCAATTTTTCTAACTCGACAACTGCGTAGGTTTTCGAACGGTTTTTACTGAAGACCAACATTGGAATTCGACCTTCTTTACAATTATCTTCTGCTTGTTGCAGGGAAGACCAAATATTAATGTGCTCTTGATTTTTGCATTCTATATCAAATGGGATAACTTTTTCTGCTGCTGGAGATAATTTAATATCTCTGCCGGCTTCACCCATAATAGTATTTGAAATGTCACCTTCAACCAAACCGATTGGATGTGTTTTTTCTAATAATAGTTGTTGAACTTGTTTTTGCAACTTTTTTCCTTTATTCTTTGCTGATCTTGTTAGCATTTTACCTCTTATTTTTTATATTCCCATTTTTTTACGTCTTGATTTTGGTATAAAATCTAATATATTTCATTTTGATGATAATTCTATATCATCTAATAATCCATATCGTTTTTTAATTTTAATTAAATCTTTATTAAATTTATCTGCTGCGTCTATAAACTCTGATATCATTTTACTACTGGATGCATCATTTTGATTTTTTAGTGGAATGCCCATATGCGCTAAAGTGTATGTTTGTAATTCCAATGTCACAAATGGTTGATATTGAGAATCTACGACATTTGTAAATCCCTCACTAACTGAAACAGCGAAGTCTCCGTCTGTATCTTTTGATAGACCTGAAAATTTATATCTTTTTCTTATATTTTTCATTTTTTCAGTTAATAATGTTTTTAATTTTATATTCATTTTAATTTTCTTGTTTAGTTAGAGGTCAATTCTTACAACAAATGTAGTATCTAAATCATATTCCCTTTTATAAGGTCTTCCTAACTTACCAATCATTAATAATTCATTGTTATCATTGTATAAACCAATCATTGTAATAAGTGGCTTCATTGAAGATGAAACTAACGGGGTCATATAAAATCCGTTATTACCAGAACCAGATAACATTGCTGTTAGATTTGAAGTATAATTATATTCACCTTCTAATACTGTGCATACTACTTCATATTCTCTTATTTCTACAGTACTTTGAAATGATAAATCAAATGTAGCAAGTGATGCAGTATAACTTTCACTTGTTATAAGGATATGACCTGTATCGTAAAATACATTACCTATTACTTCTCTTGGAGAATCATTTCCACTAACAAATAAATTATAAGAACCATCGTCAATAAATTTTTTATATGACGCGCCTGATCCTGATTCTATTACTACACTGTTGGGTTTTATTTGTTCGCCGAATTTTTTATGCGGGATATTAATAACTTTTATTCCAGTACCTAAACTTCTACTTACATATTTCAGTTGAGAAAAGTTTGCATAATTATACCAAGGGTTATCTTCTACGTGGCTACCACTTGAATAATATAAATGATTGATAGAAGACCATATTAATTTTTTATAGCTTCCATCTGCATTTTGCGGGTTTCCGTAGGTAAAATATGTAGCATCATAAATGCCATCTTGAATTGTTATACCTAAACTACCAGTTGTTGTATGATCACACGACCAGTTTTTAAATACCTTGAATGTTCGTAAGGCAACATCTGATGAGTCCAATGACTTGAACATTTAATTCCTTTTACTTTAATTTAAATTAAGAGTATGAAAGACTATACCAACTGCCCATATCATTTTTTTTATTTTTAATACTTTTAATAATTTGGTTGGCAAATTGTAAATCTGGTTTATTTTGTTTTCTAAATCCTGTTGGTATCTGTTTTGCTTTTCTAATTGCAGTACCACCTGAGAAGTGATCAATCTTATAAAAATCATTTCCAATTTGAAAATACAAGCGTCCATTAGAATGGGTACCATATTGACTTATTTTTTCTTCTTTTAAAACCTTTTTAATTTCTTCTTTAATAATTTGTTTTAGTTGTGATTTTTTCATTTATTTTCCTTCATTAGAAGTCCAAACGAACCTTAATTAATGCTTCCTTATCAAATCCCTTAGTCACAGGTTGACTTAGTTTTGCAACTGCTAATAATTCATTACCATCATTATATAAACCAACTGTTGTAAGAAATACCTGAGGATCATCAAAAAATGCTTGTTGAATTATAGTTCCGTCTGATGCTGAATAAAACGTAGGATTACTACTATAATTGTATTGTTGATTTTTTACTCTAACAAAATAGTGTGTAGAACTTATTTTTTCTTCGCTACGAGCTGCGAAGTATTCACTTTGAGACATTGCTGTAAACATATTCCATATATTATTTTTATTAGCAGCATTTACCCAAGTTGCACCTGTATTCAATGACATCTTAATTGATGCGGAAAATATTGATGGATCTAGTAATAATACACCATAATCGGGATAAACAAGTCCATATATAGCTGTACCTACTTGACCGCTTGTTATTGATCCACTTACAACCTTATAAGAACGAGCTGTTGAACCGGCATTTAAATCGTTTGAGTCAGCACTATTATCAATTAAACTCAGAGATGGTGATGCTGCAAGACCACCTAAATGTAGTTCCCAGTTGCCAGGATCAAGTTTTTGTTTTAAGTTTGCTCTCTTTATTGTAATAGCATAAAATTGACTCATTGAAATGGGTCCACTAGTGTTTAGTATAAATTGACCACTAGCATTATCTAATAATAGATTTCTGTATTGACTATATATTGCTTTTGTTGGATAATCTAAATCACTAGAATTAGCTCCAGAACCCGATATATGTCCATATGCAAGTGAAAATTCAACTTGTTCAGTAGCAGGAGCTGATGCATAAATGTCAACATAATATCTATCATTACCTATTAATGTACCTGTTGGGAAGGCTAATGATGTTGTGAATGTAGTTAATATACCTACTCCATTAGACCAAAGTGCATTTGTTACTCTACTAGGTGAAGCAACTACCTGATCATCTGCACCAAAAATTGTAAATACTGTATCTGCCATTTAATTATCTCCTGTACTTTTTATTTTAATATTCGTTTGCTGTTTTTATATCTTTATAAACATTGATTGTCATAATTATTGATCCAGTAGTCCAAAGTGATTGTGGTAAAGCTTTTGCTGTTAGTGTAAATGATTTACCTACAACCGATGACATTCCTGGTAGCGTTGAGGCCCTTCTACCAGATGGAGTAATAATGGATCTAACAGATACAGCTTCTTTAATAGCTAGTGTAACATAATTAGGTGAATCTAATGTTGCAGTGTATCCCAATGTATTATTAAGTCCATTTACTGTCGATGGAGCTACTACTACTGTTTGACCTGGACGACCGTTATATGCACCGTACATATTAAGAGTTGAAATACCGGTAGAAATAACAGGTATTTGAGCTGTTCCTTTTGGTAAAGTTATTAATTTAAATTTCATAGTTTTTGAATCATCAGGAATTGCTTCTAATAAAGGTAGATTTTCTAAAGCTATAGCATAATAGTCTGAACCTGATGGGTGGGTCACATTATATAAACCATAATCTATCTCATCATCAGCTAATGCAAACTGTGTGACATTGAAATTACCTTGAGAAAATCTTTCTCTTCCTAATTTGGTTAGAACTGCATCTACTGTTATTGTGGTATTGTCTAAATATGACATCGTAAATCTCCTTGTTTGTATATTATTATATAAATATTGAGTTTATTTAAAAATTTTAATTTACTTGTAAATTGGATCTTCCATCATCTCTTGCTGTTAGTTTATTTGGATTAGTTTCCCATACCTCAATAGGTGATAGTTGATCTGTTGTTGTGTTTTCATTTTGCATACAACCTTCGTATTTCAATCTTCTTTCCCATGTGTAATAACCTTCAAAATTTCTATAATGTCTTGGATGATATCTGGTTACAAAGTCATATGATTGTGTTAATGAAAATTTGATGGAACCTATATCACCCGGAGCACCAGCAGAACTTGAATAAGTTCTTAAACTGTGATCAAAATCAACCATTGGTACTATCATTTCTATTAAATTACCAGTTGGTGCATAAATTTCTGAGACTGTCAATATAGTATAAATATTGGATTTTTCAAAATTTGAACTAGTTATTGAAACATAACTCATCGAAATCATTAAATTATAGTTATCATAACTACTCGTTATTGCTTGACTTGGCATATTAATAGTATCTGAATAGTCTAATCTCTCAACCACAGGAACATTATGTTGTACTTTAGCTCTTTCCAAAACTGTTGGTTCATACATTACACCTAATACGGTTTGGCATCTTGCAGGTATAAACTCTTTTATATGGTCAAACAACGATGGGTCATAATATTTAATATAATTCATATAATCAAATGTTGAAATTCTATTGCTACCATATTTCCAATATAATCTACTTAGTGCTTCTAAATTTGAATATGATGAACTATAAACTTCTCCAGGGTCACCAATCAAATCTCCAATGTCTGACACTGCTAATGTTTTAATAATATCTTCATTTATTAATTCTGTAGGGCTGAAATATATTCCTAGTTTATTAGAGTCTAATTGTGCATTATCGTATTCTCCGGTTTCTCTAAAAGTGACTGATGATAATGGACCATTTAATGTTCCACCTTCTACTCTAACTTTATTAGAAGAATATCTATTCATACCAATATTTAATGCGTGTGCTTCACCTTCATATGCATCTGTTGTAAAACTATAAGGAAAAGTTGGTGCATCTGGCCAACCAAATATTGTTAGACCACTCATATCATAATCTAGTGATGCTGCATTATTAACAATAGACTCGGTTTGGAAACTTGCCATATTTATTGGGTCATCAAAAGCAAAGCGTAATAATAAATCTACAAAAGAACCAGTGAGCGTATTTCCAATGTAAGACTCAGGAAACTTTACATGACTATTAATAACATATTCTGTTAGTGGTGTTTCCCATAATCTAAATTCGTCTAATTGACCATAAAACGGTGTTGCAAAAGAACCACTACCAATAATTAATGTACCTGGACTTCTCCATGCTGCATTTTCTGCTGGGGTAGTATCTACACTTGCACTTACAGCGTATAATATTTGACCTCTATCATATTTTTTAGCATCTAAACTAAATGACTGACTTATAGCACCGTCGCTTCCACTTTCTCTTTGAAGATTTACAAATGTATAATGACCATCATATATTGGCATTGCACTTGAACTTATAGTTGGACCACCTACTAATTCAAATTTTATATATCCATATCCATTAGACCCACTTTGTGCAACTGAAAGTGACCAAGAGTCTGCAACTTCTACTAATGACATAGAATTTGCTAAAGTATATGCACTTCCTGTTGTATCAAATCTTATTTGAACCGTACTTGGATATCTTCCAAAAGATGATGTATGCCAACCTAAACTAATACCTTGACCACCTGTAAACGGTAATACCGTGGTAAAGTTATCTAATGCATAATTACTTTCATCTAAACTACTTGTATCATTACTTAAATCTGGACCACCGTATTCTCTTATATATAAAATTGTTGAAGGAATACCATAACAAGTTATTAATGCTTTTAGTCCTCTAATAGTACCTTTTGTTTTATATAAGTAAGGTAGATTGTTTAATATTCTTTTCCAAACCTCAGTAGTAATATTTTCATATGTTTCAAACATATTTATTGAACAGTCTGAAACACTACCTGTGATGGATCCTGATATAGGAATACATTCTACTAAACCTTTAATTACATTACCGCTTCTTAGGTCAAACCCATAGTGGTTTATTGCTGGTAAAATTAACTCTCTTGGTATACCTTCAAAAATACAATTTTGTCTTTCATGAATTGAAGTCATTCTATTTACATAATTATAATTTATATCTAACATATGACCAACCATTTGAATATTTGTAAGATATTGACTATTTTGATCATCTAATACTATTTCAACTGGTATAGTATTTGTTAAAATATTTGGGTTCAAATTATCATATTCAGAAGCACTAACTAATATTGAAGCATACCACATAGATGCCTGACTTGAAGTGACAGGATATAATAGATATGGGTTAGTATTAGTGTATTTTGGCCAAGTATAATCTGGAAATACTCCCAATGAACTACTTTCATATGAACCTGTTTCATAATACATAAAATATTCATATTGATCGAACGTATTTAATATTTCATCTTTTTGACCTTTGTAATATGAAAGACTTGAACCTGTAGAACCAACTGTGCTTCCACTTGCAAATAAAACCAATTTTGAATTATAGAACTCTAATTTTTTCATTTTAGATTTAAAATTTTTCAATCTTTGTTCTGCTGAGCTAAAATGAATAAACTGTGAAAAATCTCTATAATCAATATTAATATCTATACCTTCAATTAGACTTGAACTCAGATATAATCTTGTAATCTCATCTTGCTTTACTATAGTTGTACTAGCCAATGCTTCAAAATTTTCTAATGGTGTAGTTCTATATGTTAGCCCTGCAGCTTTATAATTTATTTTTGGACCATGTAAATAATTTAAATTACTTAGATCATCAATATATGATGTGCGTAAAGTAATTGTATCTTCATATGATTCTACATATTTTTCAACAATAGTAAATCTTGTTAAAATATCAATATCAGCAGGTAATTCTTCATATAGTTTCAATAATAGATCTTTATTATACAACATATTATTAATAATTAAGAAATTTCTATCACTACCAAAAAACGTATAATATACTAATTTTGATTTATCTGATTCTAAAAAATTATCTATCTCTATTTTAATAGAACTTGATACATCGGTTGGTATTACAACTTCTAATTCTGTTCTTGACGGAGATATTTTTTTAAGTGTTGCTGTTTGTTCAACCTCATCAAAATTGCCAACTACTTTTTTAAAGAAATTATATTTAACTTTATATGTTCCGGCTGAATAACCAAGTGATCTTAAATGAACACCTGGGTTCATAATAAATTTTGTATCATAAATATATAAACTATCACCCTGTATCGTGTTCATATAAATTAAGTTTTCATTTATCAATACACCATTCACATCATATACGATTAACTCAACAAATGAAGAACTCATATCTGCAGAGGCTGTTAGGTATCCCTGAGTTTCTACTGGTAATATTGTATTTAAATTTGTTGTGCTCATTATGCTCTAAGTCCCCATGCACGTTTATCTGCAACGATATAAACATTAGTTGTTTGACCTGCTTTTACTGGAAATGATAAATTACTTAAATTTTCATTATTAATAATAAATGGTTGTTGTAATACACCGGCAATTTTAACTTGTAGTGAAGTCACATCTTGTGCTTCTAAAACCCATGGATCCCATCTATGACCAATTAGTGGGTCACCATCTGATTTATAATAAGTATATTCTACATCTTTCCAAAATGTAATAGTAGAAGAATTTATATATTGTACATGTCTTGTATTCATAAAACCACCTGTTGCATGTTCATACATCCAATCTACGTAATTATATTGACTTGATGGACCATCGTCTGTCTTAAATCTAATTTCAAAATCTTTATATGTTTCAACAACATTATTCAAATCAGGAGTTTGAATATGAATAGATAATTGACCAAGTGTTCCACCACCACCAGATGTACCGGAAGTTCCACCACTATTTCGACATATATATAATTGATTTTCTAAACTAATTATTTGATCTTGCATCGACTTTGTCACTGCATGCAACTCTATTATTTTACCTTGTAGCGCAGCTATTGTTAATGTTCCCCATTCATAGTTTGTAAATAAATCTACTAAATAATTACCGTCATATGCTAAACTATAACTAACTTCTGTTCTGTGAATTGTTGTAGGAATTTGACCTAAACCGGTTGCTCCTGATTGTGAGATATCTAAATATTCGTGATGACTACCTGTTAAATTACCATTTCTATTTGTTATTATATCATTAAATGGTGTATTCCATAAATATCTAAATGCACCCAAATCATTTGCAACCGATTGTGTTGCCTCATATCTTGAAATTAATTCATTAGTAATGTTTAGAGCAGCACCAGCAACTGATTGAACTGTTCTCTCTAATGCTGTATTTTCTGAGGTTAATATTTCTATTTCTGATTGAAATAAACTTTCTGTTGATATTAAATCTTCTTCTAAGTTTAGAATACGGTCTAATAACCATTGATAATCAGACTCATTAGCAATAAAACTTCCAGAAGGTATAGTAAATTGACCTTCATCTGTTATTGTTAATTCAGAAAAATTAGTATCTACTATCTGATTTAGTGAACTTGATGAATAATAGACACGGGAAGAATCCTGTTCTATAAATTGAGACTCGTCATTAATTGGAACAGTTGAACTTGTAATAGATAATAAATTATTATTAATATCTCTAACAGGAACAAATGACCCGGTAAAACCTTCATAATTATTGCTATTAACTTCACTCATTATCTAACTACCTTAAAATTAGTTGGAATATCAAAAATATTTTCTGATGAACCCGATACAACTTTAACTCTTAATTTGTAAAATCTTTCTGGTTGAAAACCATTCATCCATATATTGAAAAAATTACCATTACTATCACAACTTATTTTTGTTGAACCAGTATCAAATGGCACAATTGTTTCTGCTGTAAATGAATCAATTACAGAATAATAAGAAGATGTTGGTAAATATTTTTGGTGTAAATATGGATTAGAATCTGCATATGATTTAGATGGAAATAATTCTCTAGTTCCAACTTTTATTCTGGCTTTTTCTCTATTATTATATTGTGCTTTCAAATTCTTTGTGTATATAAACATATCATCTATATTAGAAGCAACTAATGTTCCTGTAGCGAATGCTGAATCATCCCAGGCAACCTCTAAAGTTGGTCCATAGACTGTATGTGTATCACTTGAATAAAATTGAATTATACCATAATCTTTTACGTCTTCCTCTTCAGATACAGAACGTTTTATTAAAAATCCGTTATTTTCAGACCCACTAAACCACCTATTTACAATATTACTTACATCTGCTCTTAGGTCTGCTAATTCATATGTATATATTTCACTATCTGTAAAATTATTTTGGTTAGGCCATAATGATGCTGTTGCTGTCAGAGATCCTGTGTCTATAAAATTACTGCCTGATAGTGCCCAATACGTTGGTACTTCACCATCACTTGCTGTCCAACTTGCACCTTCTTCTCTTATTACACCATCCCATCTCTTACCAATACCTTGAACCCAACTAGAACCCGTTTGTATAGGATAAATATAAAGTGTTGAAGACTCTTCTTGCCCATCAACTCTACACACGTGCATATTTAAATAAAATCTCGGAGCAGTAATTGTCCCTGCAGCTATTGACCTAGATATATAACTCAAATCAAATTGAATCAAAGCTCTTGATAATATAGATGCTGAAACATATGCTGTTTCTGATGGTGAAAGACTTCTAGAAGCCGCAGTTATAGGTTTCTTTATTATTTCTAATATTTCATCTTTACCAGTGTTTTGAGTTGGCTCATCATTATAAATTGTTGTATCTTTTGAAGGCACTACAAAAATATGCATTAATTTCTCCTTGTTATATTATTCACCATAACCATATGTACTAACTAATTCATCTGCTTCTACATTTAAATTTACAAGTTGTCTTTCTATGTCTTTTATTTGGGGCATACCCGACGCAGAATTTAATCTTTTAAGTTCATTTTTATATGCTTTAAGAGCAGTCTCTAATGCTTTCCATTTAGATTTATAGGAAGCATAATCTTTTCTATAATCTTCTTTGACCACATTTTTAATTTCTTCTTTTATGATTGCTTTTAGTTGTGATTTTTTCATTTTAATTCATTATGAGTTATGATATTTATCTTCTAATTTATCTATTTGTTTCTGAATTGTTTTTTTATCTAGACGTAATCCAAATTCTTTATTTAATTCTTCTATACTATCAAATTCAACTAACCATTTATATGATGATGATGAATCTGAATGTTTTTTCCATTTAATTCCATATTTGTATATATTATCATCGTAGTAATGACCAACTAAAATATATCTATCTACAAATGTAGCAATAATAGTCCCATCTTGTCTTGCGTCATATTTCATTACCATCTTCATATTTTTAGGATTAATTTCATCTCTATTCTTTATAGATCTTACATACCAATGTACTTCTGTTAATAATTTTTTTAATTTAATTGTACTCATTGTATTCCTTAGTTAAAATTTATTTCTTCTACTTCTATAAAATCACCTGGATTTCCTCTTAGTTCATAGTGTCCAGTTAATCTATAATTACCTATAGGATATTTTTTACCATCATAATACCAATGTTCGCTTGGGTAATGACCCGATGTCTTTCCTTTATACTTAAAATTTCTGCCTTTTAATAATTTAATTATTACTTTTAAATCATCATTAGAATTACCTGAAACATTAAAATAACTTAAGTGATTTTTATCTGATTGGGATACACTAACTGGTACCTTAAATACGTTCTTATCACTATATTCTTTTAATAATTTTTTTAATTTAATTGTGCTCATTATTTTGCCCTTCCAAATATATCTTTATCGGGATATTTAACTTCGAAACAACTTGGGTCTAATGAAGTATAAACTACTCCCTCATAAGTTGCTGCGTATGTGTCATAAACATTACTTGAATATTGAACTCCAGTTGAGTCATATTTATTTATTATTTTAATATCCGATACAGTTCTTACACCCTCAATTTTATCTAATAGGTTATATAAATCTGTTATTAATATTGGCTGACCTATTTGCCAGTTATCAATATTAAAATAAGTCTTTAGTGCGTCAATACAACGTAATACAACTGCTCTTTTATTTTTTACATTTTGATATGTAATAATTTCAAACTCTACACCAATATTAATTATATAAGCATCTTTAATATTAACTGCATCTGTTGCTATTCTATATTGTTCTAAATATACTTTTAAATTATCTTTTACTGCTTGGTTTAATGTTATTAAATGTTTGTCACCATCATATGATAAACAATATGCATTTAGAGCTAAGAAGTTTTCAACATATCCTTTTAGTGCATCTTTTCCAGAAGATTTTACTCTATCTTGAATAATATCAACCTTAGCAACTGTTCCATATCTTGGGTGCATTGACATTATTCTAATTCTATAATCTTCTATAGTCACACAACGTTCTTGAGCAGCAAAAAATGCCATTGTATTATTTCTAATCTCATCTAAACTTTCTGCACCTTTGGCTCCTGTTGCGGGAACAGAATTAACTGCTGCTAATGAAGCTTTAACTCTACTATAATCTGCTAGACCGGTCGAATCATTTGTTATTTCTGCATTTATGACTACACTAACATCTCCAACTGCAGCATTTGCTCTCTCGTCGGTTCCTCTTACATATGTGACAGTTAAAGTAATATTAGATGGTGCTAAACCATATGTTCGTGTATTTAAAAAGTTTCTTGGATCAACAGGTCTATTAAAATATGTATAACCAATTGTTCTTGGATTAGGTATTAATAATTCATCTGCTATAGCACTTACACCTGCACCAAACTGTAGTTCAGTTCTATTATCAGTTCTAACTCTTTTAATAAATCTTCTTGGTGCTTTTCTATATCTTAATACATAAGGAACTGTATATCTATAATCACTGTATTGGGAAATTTGTTCTGTTGGGATACTTTCAATAACAGTATCTTGTGCTAAGTAAGGAACTTCATACCAAGTATTACCATCTGAATCTACTACGTTTAAAATATCTACTATATCAGTATCTGGTAGAGCTATATTTAAATATTTTTTAGCATTACCAATTGTAAATGTTTTTGTAGTGACTATTCCAGATGATGCCTTTATTGTTTTCTTTAATAAATAATATGCTACATTTGAACCATCTAATTCATAAATTGTAATGTCTGTTGGTTCTGATCCAGATTCTGCAAAATCAACTGGACTATCAATTCTAAATTGAATATCCGGATTTGTCTGAGATGCTACTCTCATATTTTTAATTTTTAGTGCATAATTCCAATTGGGTAAAAAATCTACGCCAGTGGTAATAGCCGGAACAATTTGATAAATATCTAAATCTGTATATGAGACACCTGCTAATTTTGGTTGATAACTAAATGATTGAGCAATATTAAATATATTACTTTTATTTTTAGCAAACTGAATCAAAGACTCTCGTAATTGTGTATCGGTGTATAAAGATAAAACATCTGCAACGTAAGCACTCATTTCAATAAACATCATACCAACAGATGAGTCACTAAAATCATTATATTCCTCTGGGAAATATATTTTAGAAAACTCTATTAAAGTGTTTCGTGTAGATACAAAATCTTTATTGAGATATTTTACATCCTTAAATATATCTTTTGTTGGCATTAAGTTCTCCTATTATATAGTCGTTCTAACGGTTGTAGTTTGTGTTGGATCTTTTTTCAAATTAACTGTTAATTTAATTATTATTTCATTTCTATCTACATTATTATTAAAATCAGCATTTACTTCTAAGTTTGAAATATATACTTCAGGTATATACATAGCAATACTATCTTGTATTTTTTGAGTAATATCATCAACTGTATATTGGGTAATGGGTTCAAACAAATATTGTCTCATTCCTAAACCAAACGTAGGATTAAATACTCTTTCTCTTGGATCAGTTTTTAGTAAAATATAAATCTTACTTCTGGCAGCAGAAAGTGTGTCAAAGGTTTGTTTGAAAAACCCTGTATTTCCTTTTGTTATTGGATAATCTACGTTTATACCTTTTATAGTTCCCATTTATTTCCTTATTATAAGACCGGTCTTTTTTCTTTTGCTTTTTGGTCTGCTGCTACCATTAGTTGTGAATAGTCTCTTGTAAGAGCTCTTGTAATATGTTCCATTCCATCATTACCACCTTCTAAAACCATTCCGTCATCAACCTGAGATATGTCTTCATTATATTCAACATATTTATCATCAAACATATCTTTGAAGTTTGTATTAGCAGAACCAGGTGAATCCATATTAACTTCTTCTGTTATACTTTTTGCCATTCCATATTTTGAAAGTTCTCCTTGAGCCATTGCTAATGCTTCGTTAGCCAAGTTTCCTGCATCTACAGATACTCTGCTATTTAATATAGAACTGTTTGCACCTACGCTTACAGATTGACCACCATCTACCATATCTGCTAATGATGTTTGACTATTATATTGTGCCATTGAACTTGGATCACCAGCAGTTTGAGATAATATTGCATTCAAAGCTGGATTTTTAGAATATGTTTTAGGTGCTCTGTTTGGTAATGTAGGATAAGTTCTTTCTGTTCTTCTCCTATCTTCACCTAATACCGATGCTGCTGATTTTAGTGATGTAGAACTGCGTTTCTTGGGTCTTATTTCACTTTTTGCCTCTAACAATATTTTAATAAGCTCTTTTTGTGCTTCTTCTTTAATAATTGCTCTCAAACTATCAGATTTCAATATTTTTTCTATTCTTAGCTTTACTATTCCATCTATCAGTTTTGCTAATTTTTTGTTATCCATTGAAACTCTCCTTTGTTATTAAACTATATTATAAATAAATATATGAAACTGCTATTTTATCCCAGTCCAAGGAAAGGGAGTAGGAACTAATGTCGTTCCAGTATATACTAATGCAGTCGTAATTCCTTGTATTGTAGTACTGTGTAGTTTGAATGCATTTGTCATTGCCTTGGCTAATCTCTTTGGGTCTAATGTATTTATTATTACAAATGAAAACGGAGTGCCCGGACTTATAACTTTATTAGTCACAACAGATACTGCACCTGGAGGTGGAACATCTATTTTCATTTGAACTGTATTCCAATATGATATTATACCAGTTGATATTCTTTGTGCAACTGATTGTAAGTTTTTACCTGCTCTTGCTTCTCTCAATGCTAATGCTATAAATGTTTTTAATGATTCTTTATTAGTTGCTGCTATTCCTTCTTGGTATTGATTTAGTCCAAGCTTAATCTGTTGGTCATATTTATCAGAAATATATTTTGCTAAATCATCTTCACTCTTTGCTTGTTTCAAATCTAAATATGAAGCTATATCATTTTCAAACTGCGGCCAATTAATCATTAAAGTGTCTTATTTTGTTTTGATAAAATCGTTCTTGCTAATTTATTTTTAATAATTTTAAATGCAGCAGAGTTTACTGGTGGTCCACTTTGTCCAGCTCCAGTCGGATGTGTTTCTTGAACTATTGCATCTATTAGTTCACCTAATATTTGAACCAACTTATCACCTAATACTAATGGTTCTCTTGCATCTTTGCCTAAAATTATTTTTGGTGCATCTACAAATGTTCCATTCTTAGCAGCAATGTTTAATTTATCTAATGTTGTAATTCCAAATGTATCTTGACAATCAAGTGCAATATACCCGTGAGTATTTAATGCTATACCTTTATTTGCAAACATTAAAATCTCATTCTTCTTTGCATTCCAAATAACTCTATCTGTATTGAAAATTAATTGAACTTTGTCAAATGTAGTTGGTGGATTTTTTGCTGACTTCAAATAATAACTTGCACCCTTTGTAATAGGTTTTATTTCTATTATTTCATCTGATGTTGACCAGATAGATGTTGGTGTTTCATTTATATCTTCTATATAATGGGTCAATGGTTCTGAACTATTTACCACCGGTGATTGACCAATACTAATCTTCATATTTGGACTATTAGTTTCAGGATTATTACCAAATCTAATATTATTACCAAATCTACCTCTTACTATTACGTCACCTTCGTTTGGTAAAAGTGGTTTAACTTTTTTATTATTATCTACAAATGTATCACCGAGTTCTACTTCACCA
>Ga0307379_10003231_pt1 | contig 23781 bp, 18 predicted proteins | sample UN2MG_FD_202237 | JGI IMG/M metagenome (GOLD analysis project Ga0307379, IMG submission 202237) | Soil microbial communities from Risofladan, Vaasa, Finland - UN-2 | ecosystem: Environmental > Terrestrial > Soil > Coastal area > Acid sulfate soil | place: Finland: Risofladan, Vaasa | collected... | reverse complement strand
AGGGGAGCAGCCCAATGCCCGCGTTGATCGTGGTCCGCGGTCTAAACGACGGAAGCTGGTACGGGCTATCCAAACGCACGTTGACTGGTGGTCGCGACCCGGCCAACGCGATCCAGATCCCCAGCCCGAAGGTTTCCCGCAAGCACTTCCAACTGCGCTATCAGGAAGGTCTGTACCTGATCACCGATCTGAAGAGCCACAACGGGATCTTCATCAACGGAAGCCAGGTGCAGGAGGCCCTTCTGGAGGAGGGGGACGAAATCCAGGTCGGCGACGCCGTCCTGTACTTCACCGGCGACGACGTCAAGAGCCAGGAAGACACGTTGTATCAGTACAAGATCGCCGCCCGACGGCTCCGGGACGATCCGACCATCAGCGATCCCGGCCAGGAGTGAGCCGGCCGGCGGACTGCAGTCCTCGCCGTCCGGCCGACCGCCCCCTCAGCCCGCACGAGTCGCCGGCGCATGCAAAGAGCCGGCAATGCCGGCTCATGGAGTTCGCTCACCCAACTGCGATGCACGCTGGTGACGGCTATCCGAACGGCGATCTCCGCTCCGTGGCGACTTCAAAAATCGCCTGGGTTTTGAGCAGAGTCTGCCCCTCGGGAAAAGCGTGGTAGGCGTGCACGTGGAACTCCCGCTCCCGAGCCTCGAAATCGATGAAGGTGAACGGGGCCAGACCATCGCTCTCCCACTCGTCGAAGGACTGAAACATGCCCCGGGCCTTGCCGTAGCGGGCCAGGTCCCGATGCGACGAGGGGAACAGGTTGGTTGTCATCCGTTCAACCTGGCTGGACAGGATGTAGTGCACACCCTCATTGAAGCTTTGGGAGTGGTCACGCTCCCCCCGGAAGCGAAAGGAGGTCACCAGACCGTTCTTGGGCAGCAGTTCGTCCGAATCAGCAACAACCTCTGCTAGGTAGTGCTTTCCAAATTGAACTGTCACCACATGAGACAGCCCAGCGATCCAGATCTCCGCGTGGTACTTACGATGCTCGACGTGCTTCACCTGGTGGATATGGAACAGCTCCGGGTGGAGCGGCCGCTCATACAGGTAGAAGTACATGTCGTCGACACGTTGTAGGGTTTTTCCTTGTTCCACGGCGTTCCTCGAATCCCCGATGCTCTACCCTTTTCACCGTCGCGTCTGCATTATATAGGGCCAAAAGTCACCACGCCACGATATTCTTGTAAGTTCGTGGCGAATCACCGCCTCGCCGACACGACAGGCCTAACCCTTTATTCAGGAATAGAATCCATACAAAGTCCCTCTGAAGTACGGTACGTCCACCGCCCCGCAATGTTCGTCCAGAGACGGGTCCGCAGGTCAAAAAATCACAGGGCCTGCGGTACCCTCTCAGGCGGGTACCGGATCTCGCACGCTGCTCCTTCTCCCCGGGCCTGGTCCCGCGTTGCGTTCGGCGCCGCGCCGCCTATAATGCCCCTTCCATGTACCTACGGTGGGACAGGCGGTTGGGCGTGGTTGGGCTCTGCTGGGTAATCGCCGTGGCAGCGGCGTCGGGTCCTGCGCTGCAGCGGGCCTGCGAGGAAGAGGCCCGTCAGCGGGTCGCCAACGCCGCCGACCGACCGGGGCAGCCCGACGGTGAGCAACCGACCGATCAGCCCGTCGTGCTCGTGCCCGTGTGCGGCGAGTGGGACCGATGCGCCAGAACGACCGCGCCTGCTCTATCTCCGAAGATCAGTGCTCCGAGTTGCCCGGCCGACACCCGTCCGGTCCGCTCGAGCCGGCTCGTGGAGGCGTCGGTCCCGGTGCCCGCGTCGGCCATTCTGGCCGTCAGCGGTCCGCATCGAAACCACGCCCCACACGCACCTCCGACCGCAGCAGCCTAATGGACGCTTGCGGAACCCGATTCAAGCAGGAATTGTTCTGACTTCATCAGTAGCTCAACCCATAAGAGCGGCTTTCGAGCCGTTCGGGAGCAACACTTATGGAACGGCAAAACCGAGTGCTCATGTGGCTCATCGTATTGGTCCCGCTGGTCTGGGCGGTCCTGAGGATCATCCCGCCCGAGGACCGGCTCAAGGGCGGCATCGACCTGGTGGGCGGGTGCAGTCTGCTCTACGAGATTGACACGGCCGGTCTGGCCCCTCAGGACATCCGCGGACTCTCCGAGAAGGTCATGCGAGTCCTGCAACGCCGCGTCGATCCCAACGCTCAGCTCAATCTGGTCTGGCGACCGGTGGGCAACACGCGGTTGGAGGTTCAGATGCCGCGGCCTCCGAAGAAGGCCCAGGATCGCCGCCGCGAAAAGGACGCGGCCACCGCCAAGCTCACCGCCAGGAATGTGGGGCGGCGCGAGGTGGAGTTGGTCCTCAGCTCGGACGCGGCAACGCGAGTCCAGCGGTTGGACGAACTCGTCCGCGGCGTGACCGAACGGCGGCCCAAGCTTACCGCGCTGCAGGAGACCTACGACGCGTATCTGGCGGTCAAGGGCGGCGAGGACGTGGACGCCGAAGAGAACGCCCGAGTCGCGTACGAAGCCGCCTTCGGGGAGGTCCTGGCCACCTCGCTGGCCCCCGCCCGTCTCGAGGACGTGTTTGCCATCAAGGAAACCAAGCAGCGGTCCGAACAGGTGGGTAAGCTCAAGACCGAACACGCCTCCTACGCTGACTTGATCTCCGAGATCGAGCAGAAGTACGACGTCTGGGCCGCCCAGAAGGCCGCGCTGGAAGACCCGTCGGACCTCAAGCGCCTGCTCCGAGGGGCCGGAGTCCTGGAGTTCCGCATCCTGGCGGATCGCGACGCGACCAATCCCACCATGATCGCGGCCCCGGAGGGCAGCACGGCCCAGCCCATCGGCACCTACAGTGAGCAACTGCAGACTCGCGGGTCTCGCCCCCGCACCGGCGACGCTTATCGATGGTTCCCCGTCGAGGACCCGGTCGCCTTTCTCAATCTCGATCGCGCCGAGAACCTGGAGCAGGTTGTCCAGACCGGCAAACAGATCCTGGAGGAGTACGCCGGAACCTGGTACGTCCTGGCGCACAACACCTCGCGTTACGGGCTGCTCAGGGATGCTCGGCGGAAATGGAAGCTCAAAGCGGCCCGGGCGGACCGCGACGAGAGCGGGCGACCCGCCGTCTCGTTCACACTGGACCCGCGAGGCGGTGCCCAGTTCCACACCATGACCCGGGAGAACATCGGACGGCAGCTCTGCATCATGCTCGACGACATGGCCATGTCGCAGGCCGTGATCCGCTCGGCCATCCGCGAGTACGGGCAGATATCGGGCAACTTCACGCCGGCCGAGACCCAGTTCCTGGTCAACACGCTCGAGGCCGGCTCCCTCCCCGGGCGGCTCAAGGACACGCCGCTGATGGAGAAGAACATCGGGCCCTCGCTGGGGCGCACCAACCGGGAGCTGGGCATGAAGGCGGCCCTCTACGGCCTGATCGCGGTGGCCATCTTCATCGTGATCTACTACCTGTTCGCGGGGCTGGTGGCCAACGTGGCCCTGATTCTCAACCTGATCTTCGTGCTGGGCATCATGGCCACACTGGAGGCGACGTTCACCCTGCCGGGTGTAGCCGGATTAATCCTGACGGTCGGCATGGCCGTTGACGCCAACGTGCTGATCTTCGAGCGCATCCGCGAGGAACGCGCCAAGGGCGTGATCTTCAAGCGAGCCCTGAAGACCGGATACGAGAAGGCCCTATCGACCATCGTGGACGCGAACCTGACCACGCTGATCACCTGCGTCGTGCTCGGCTACGTGGGCAGTGAGGAGGTCAAGGGCTTCGCCATGGTGCTGGGCTTCGGCATCGTGACCAGCATGTTCACGGCCCTCTTCGTCACACGCCTGATCTTCACCACCTTGATGGACCTGGGTTGGCTCAAGGACCTCAGGATGCTGCGGCTGATCGGGCATCCGAACATCGACTGGCTCCGACTGCGGACAAAGTTCTGGCCCATCTCCTTGGCCCTGGTGATCGTGGGACTGGCCCTGTTCGCGGTCGCCTCGGAGGTGGACCAGGCCTCCATCTACGACATCGAGTTCCTGGGCGGGACCAGCGTCCAGATCCAGCTCAAAGAGGGCGTGCACATGACCGACGAGGAGGTCCGCCGCCGCATCACGTCCTCGGGGGACAAGGCCGACGCATCGGCCATGGCCTGGCTGCAACGCGCCGCCGATGACCTTCGGCAGGCCGACGTGTCCATCGGCAACACGGTCAACCAGTTCGTGGTCGCCTCGGACACGCTGACCAGTGCCCAGATCGCCGCCCTGATGCAGACTAAGGGGCGCAACCAGAGAGACGCCCTGGTGGATCGCCTGGAGACCGGCGGCGTGACCATCGAAGCCAACCTCTGCCGCTTCGAAACCAAGCTCGTGCAGGAGAGCAAGCCCGCCGCCGACGAGACCGATGAGGAGGAAATCACCTCCGAGCGGAGCATGACCCTCCAGGAGTTCCAGCAGGCCCGAGACGCGGCGGTCGATTATGCCGAGAAGGCCGCCGGTCTGCTGGCCACCGCACGCGTCCAGACCGTCAGCGAGATCGAGGAGGAAGGCGCCGGCGCCCAGGGCAGGTTCGATACCTTCGAGATCATCACCGTCGAGACCAACAAGCAGCTCGTACAGGAGGCCGTCCTGGCCGCCTTCGGCGACCGCCTGGACGTCGAAGGGCGGATCGCTTTTGCCGTGGTCACCGATGATCGCCACCCCGAGGGGTACTTCCCCATCACCGAGCAGGCCCACTACCTCTCCGACGCGATCGATACCGACGCGGGCTTCGACGTCCGGCGCTACAAGGGCGGTGTGGTGCTGGTCTTCGATCAGCTCGACCCGCCCCAGCGGATCGAGGACATCAAGAAGCGGATCAAGGAGATCCGCCTCCAGCCCGGATACGAACAGTACAAGTGGCGGGAGTACGCCGTCTTCGGCCTGCAGAGCACCGGCCAGGCAACCGCCGGGAACGAGACCTTCACCAAGGTCGCCATGGCCGTGGTGGACGAGCAGTTGCCCTACTACGACGACCCCGAGGGTCGCTGGACAGAGGCGGTCGCCGCGCCCGAGTTGGAACAGGCCACCGAGGCCCTCAGCGCCGAGAAGACCCTGCGCAAGGTCATCCAGTTCGCCCCGCAGATCGCCGAGCAGACCAAGACCCAGGCCATTATGGCCGTGGCGGTCGCCCTGATCGCCATCGTCGCCTACGTCTGGCTCCGCTTCGGCACGATGCAGTACGGGCTGGCGGCGATCGTGGCCCTGGTCCATGACGTGGCGATCACGCTGGGGGTCATCACCGTCACGGACTACTTCCACAGCGGGGTGATCGGCAGGTTGCTGCTCTTACAGGACTTCAAGATCGATCTGCCCATGATCGCGGCCATGCTGACCATCATCGGGTACAGCCTGAACGACACCATCGTGGTCTTCGACCGGATCCGCGAGAACCGAGGCAAGCTGCCCACCCTGAACGCCCAGATGATCAACTCGAGCATCAACCAGACGCTGTCGCGTACCTTGCTGACCTCGCTGACCACGCTCCTGGTGGTGTTCATCATGTACGTGTTTGGCGGGCCAGGCGTGCACGGCTTCGCGTTCGCCCTGCTCCTGGGCGTGATCGTGGGCACCTACAGCTCGGTCGGCGTGGCCGCCCCGCTGCTCTATCGCCCGCGGCTGTTGCACATCGTCGTCTACGTGCTGGTCGCCCTGGGACTCTTCGGAGGGATCGCGGTGGTTGCCTCCGGCTCGCCCACCGCCCTGATCATAGCGGGGGTGATTCTGGCCGCGGCCCTGGTCTGGGGCATCCGCGTCGAGCTGCGCTCGGATCGCGACTACAGCCGCCTGGTGGCGGCGACGGGTTGACGCCTGGGGCGTCGGGGACACTCTCGACGCCCACACGGACGGGGCCGCCTCAATCGTTGGCCCCGGTTATGACTCTGGTTCGTCCCGCAGCCGGCCTCGGCCGGTTGCGGGACGTTTCTTCTCGGGGCGGGCGCGTCCGCAGGGAAAGTCACAGGGTGTCGGCCGCGACAGCCCAACAACTGCTTAGCGCCCGCTGCGCTCAAAACAACAAATCACATTGACCGGAGCGGGAATTGGGTTTACATTTGCATGGAGGCATACAGGCTGGCACTGTCGGCCGGGGGAATCCTGACCCTATCCGCCGGCTCGTGACAGCAGACGGTCAAATCAGGAGGTCGAATCGCCGCAGAACCGGCTGGACGCTACTGCAAAGGATTGAGCGATGCGCACGGATGTGAAAGTCGGAGTCGTTCTGTCGTTGATCATCGTCGTTGCCGCCGGCTGGTACTTTCTCCGGACCGGTTCACAGGAAAGCAACATTCCGGTCGATACCGAGGCGACCGTGGCCGACGCCGAGGCCCCCGTCGAGCCACCGCCGCCCGTGGTCCGCCGCAATTCCAGGCCGACACCCCCCGCCGAGACCGACCGCACGGCGTTTGAATCGACCGATCAGGCTGACGAAACGTCGCCGGCGATTCCGGACACCGCGGTCGCGGCCGCTCCCGGCGCTCAGCCCACGACCGCGGGCGATCGCCTGTCCGATCTCCTGCCCTTCGGTCGGGATACCGCCGGAACGACCGATCGAACCGACGCGTCCCCGTCCACTGGACAGTCCGCAGCGACTGAATCCACGACCGAGGTTACGGACGACACGGCGTCGGGCGACGAAGAAGACGCAACGCCGCGACCACGCCGAGCCAGGTCGCGGCGCCCCGGACAATTGGCCCGGTCCGGCGCTGCACCCACGGCGGGCCCAGCAACGACCGGGGCACAGACGCCCTCCAACCCTCCTTTGGCGGCTACACCAAAACCCGCCGTCAGGACTCATACGGTCGAGCGCGGCGACACCTTCAGCATCCTGGCCGAGGTCTACTATGGCAGCCAGGGGCACACCAACTTCCTCATTCAGGCGAACCCGCAGGTCAAGGACCCCAACCGACTGCTCGTCGGCACCGTGATCAACATACCGCCACTGGACCGGCCGGCGCGGACTCCCCCGGCCCCTGCGGGAGAGGGCACCTACCTTGTGCAGGAAGGCGATTCGTTCTACGGCATCGCTCGCGAGGCCCTGGGGGACGCCAATCGCTGGCAGGAGCTGTTGGCCCTCAATTCCTCGGTGGTCGACGGCGACCCGACGAACCTTCGCCCCGGACAGGTCCTCAAGCTACCGCAAAAGGCCACACCGGGCGGGTAACCACAAGTCCGCCACCAAGTCAAACAACGGCTCTGCCGCCGCCCCCGTTCCCGCCGGGCGGCCCGTTCGTCGCCCGCGCGTCTGTAAATAATCGTGCCTCAGGTGCGTGAACCACCGGCAGAATCGGGCCAGGTGGTTATAATCATCGATATCCGCCCGAGCGACGGTTTGTTGCCGTCTGACGCCGGGCGGCAGGAGGTCCGTCCGAAGTGTTCTTCGCCCGAAAGCGCGGCGGGTTTACGCTGATCGAGCTGCTGGTGGTGGTCTCGATCCTGGCCCTGCTGATCGGCATCCTCATGCCGTCGCTTCGCGGTGCCCGCCGGGGCGCCAAGCGCACCGTGTGCGCCAGCAACCTGCGCGGCATCGGGCAGGCCATGCGGGCCTATCTCAACGACAACCGGGACATCCTCCCCGTGGTCGCCTCCCTGCCCTCGATCCCCATGTTCGACCCGCCGCGCCCGAGAATCGCCGACACGCTCCGACCCTACCTGGAGAAGGACGTGGCCGCCGAAGCGGGTGAGGTCAAGGTCTTCCAATGTCCCGCCGACGTGCCCGGCTTCGACAATCGCCCGGCCCCCAACACCGGCCGAAGCTTCTTCCAGACCGAGGGCAGCAGCTACCGGTTCAACGTCGAGCTGTACTGGCTCATGCGCGACACAAGTGCCCCGGACCCCTGGAAGACGCTGAAGCCCACCACTCTCTACAATCTCGTCCGCGACCCCAGGATGGCCGAGTACTACAGGGGGCAGCCCAGCGAGGAACAGATTCACCTCTTGCGCGACTACCAACCTTTCCACGGCAGTAAAGGATCGACGCAGCCGATCAACTTCCTGTACGTGGACGGGCATGTGTCGGACCTCGAACGATGAGCGGAGCGAGCCGATGAACGGAACGCGGAGACGCAAGCCCGCCTTGACGCTGCTGGCAGTCGTCCTGGGCAGCGCCGCCCTGGCCGGCGCCGTCTACTGGTCGGTCCACAGCGGTGGACCGGCCCTGGAGGACGACCTGGCCAGCGGCGACGCCGACCGGATGCGGGCCGCCCTGCTGTCGGCCAGCGCCGAGGAGTTCGAGGGCGAGGAGGCCCGCGAACGCCGCCGCCTCACCATCGAGGCCATGAAGCAGATGCCCATCGAGGATCTCTTCGACCTGTGGCGCGGTAACGAACTCAGCAACGAGGAACGCGAACTCCTCGGCCGGAACATGCGGTCGCTCTGGATGGAGCACATGAACGACCTGGCCGACGACTACTTCACCGCCTCCCCCGAGGAAAAGGTCGCCATCCTGGACCGGCAGATCGACGACTGGAAGTCGTTCATGGACCGCATGCAGAAATACCGCGAGGAGCACCGGGACGATCCGGAGGATGAGCAGCAACGCGAGGAGGAACGCCGCCGCTGGCGGAATCCCTCCAAGGAGGACCGCAAGGAACAGATGACCCAGACCGACCCGGACCAGCAGGCCAAGATGTTCTACATGTTCCGCAAGATGGGCGAACGGGCCGAGGAACGGGGCGTCGATTTCGGCTGGAGCCGCGGGCGCGGCGGCGAAAACCGGGAACAGACGGGCGGCCGGCAGCGGGATTCAGGACGCGACCGCGATCGCGACAGGGGCGGCCGCGGAGAGTGACCCCGACCCCGATTCCGCCAGGTCATCGCCCCATCCGGCCTTGATTTTCAGTCCTCAGCCCCCCTGCCGGACCGGCGGCGAAGCCGGTTGTCCTCCCCGATGGAGGAGAAGCACACCGACAGGCCCGCCGGACAATCCACCTCGTTGTCCTCACCGATCATCTCGACCTTGTCCACACGGGCGCCGTCCTCCACGATCACCCGGTTGGACTCCCCGATGATCGAGAGCTTGGTGACCCTCGAGTCCGCCAGGACGGTCAGCTCGTTGTCCTCCCCGATGATTCCCACGGACCCGTGAATCACCTGGGCATGGGTGATGTCGTCGCCACTGATGGCGGTGTGGGCACACCCGGCCAGCAGCAGGACCGAAGCCGCGACGAGTCCGAAACCACAGCGAATACCGGACATGCTGGTGTCTCCGTCCTTTGCCCGTTGAACGCTTCTGTCTGTCGTGTAACGCGCCGGTACCGGTCCGGCCGGATCGGACGACCCTGTACGACGGCACGCCGCCGCAGGACGAGACCGGTCGCCAACCGCTATCCTACCGCCGTTGCGTCTCGCCGGACAGGCCCGGCCCGGTCGAACGGTCCGCGCCGGGCCTGCCTGTTTGCCGCTAACGCCGGCTGTGGGACAATCCCGCCACCATGAGAGCAGTGCCGACACGTCCACTTCTCGCGGGCGGCCTGATCGTCCTGATCACGCTGCTGGTCTACATCCCGGCCATGCGCGGCGGGTTCATCTGGGACGATGACTACTACGTCACCCACAACGACACGCTGACCTCCATCGACGGCCTGCGACGCATCTGGTTCGAGCTGGGCGCCACGCCGCAATACTACCCCCTGGTCCACACCAGCTTCTGGATCGAGTACCACCTGTGGGAGCTGCAACCGTTCGGCTACCACCTGGTCAACGTCCTGCTGCACATCGTGTCCGCCCTGATGCTGTGGCGGATTCTGCGGCGCCTGGGTGTGCCCGGGGCCTGGTGGGCCGCCGCCATATTCGCCATCCACCCCGTACACGTCGAGTCGGTCGCCTGGATTACCGAGCGCAAGAACGTGCTCTCCGGCCTGTTCTACCTCGCAGCGGCCTGGGCCTACCTGCGCTTCGCCGGGCTGGGCGGGGCCTGCTCCGGTCTTGCCCGCCGATGGCGATTCTATGCCCTCGCCCTGGTCTTGTTTGCCTGCGCCCTACTCAGCAAGACCGTCACCTGCACGCTGCCGGCCGCCCTGCTGCTCCTACTGTGGTGGAAACGGAGCCGGCTCCGTCGGGCCGATCTGCTCCCGCTGATCCCCCTGCTGGCGCTCGGCCTGGCCATGGGCCTGGTCACCGTCTGGATGGAGAAGCACCACGTCGGGGCCGAAGGCGAGGAATGGGCCCTCACCTTTCTGGACCGCTGCGTGCTGGCCGGCCGAATCCTCTGCTTCCACGTCGGCAAGCTTCTCTGGCCGCAGAAACTCGCCTTCATCTATCCCCGCTGGCAGATCGACGCGGGCGTGTGGTGGCAGTTCCTCTTTCCGCTGGCGGCGCTGGCCCCAGTCGTTGTGCTCTGGCTGGTGCGGCGGCGGCTGGGCACCGGGCCGCTGATAGCCGTCCTGTTCTTCGGCGGCACGCTCTTCCCGGCCCTGGGCTTCTTTGACGTCTACCCCATGCGCTACTCCTACGTGGCCGACCACTTCCAATACCTGGCCAGCATCGGCGTGATCGTGCTGATCGTTGCGGCCGTCGCGACCGCGTTTGGCCGCCTGCCCTCCCTCGGACCATCCGCCGGGCCCATGACCGGCGCCGCGGCACTGATGATGCTCGGCGTTCTGGCGGGGCTTCGGGCGGGGGCCTTCACCAGCCCGGAGGCCCTCTGGCGCGACACGGTCACCACCAACCCTGACGCCTGGATGGCCCAGGATCATCTCGGCCGGCTGTTGGTGGACCGCGGCGAGTTTGCCCAGGCCATCTGGCATTACCGTCGGGCACTGCAAACCAAGCCCGACGGCGCCACCATCCGGACCGACCTCGCCCGGGCATTCCTCAAGGCCGGGGCGGTCGATCGCGCCATCCGGCAATACAGGCGCGTCGCGGCCGAGCATCCCGACGATCCCGAGCCTCGCAATAACCTGGGCATCGCCCTGCTCAGCGCCGGTCGCCCCGATGAGGCCTTCACCCAGTTCACCTGGACCCTGGAACTCGACCCCCACAACGCCCCGGCACACAACAATCTGGCAGGCCTCCTTTCCTTACAGGGCAGGATGGACGAGGCCGTGGCCCACTTGAACGAGGCCATCCGCGCCGAGCCCGGCAACGTCGGCGCACGCTGCAACCTGGCCGGGGCTCTGACCGCACAGGGCAAGCTCGAGGAGGCCGCCGGCCAGTACCGGCAAGCCCTCGCCTATCGACCGGACGACGCCCGCATTCGGTGCGCCTGGGGCGATGTACTGCGAGTGCAGGGCAAACTCGACGAGGCCATCGAGCAATACCGGACGGTGCTGCGGGCCGATCCGCGGCATGCTCTGGATCGGCCCGCAATACCGGACGGTGCTGCGGGCCGATCCAGAGCATGCCGCGGCCGGCGCGGGACTCCAGGCCGCCCTAGCCGAACAGCAGCAACCTTAGCGTGCAGCCCGTGCGGTGCGGTACGTCGCCGGCCGGTCTCTTTCACCGGAATACGGAGGGTACGGTGTGGAAAAGCCGACGCTGGTGATGATCCACGGCCTGGTCGGATCGCTCGACTACTTCGATCCGCGCTCCCGCATCTCCAGCGCTGTCGTCCAGACGCCCGACCTGCTCGGCTACGGCTCGCATCGGGAAACCGAGCCGACCCGTCTGACTCTGGCCGCCCAGGCCGAGCACGTTGCCGGCGTGATCTCCGGGTTCGATGTCGCCCGCGTGTGGCTTCTCGGGCACAGCATGGGCGGGGCCGTCGCCGTACTGCTCGCCGACCGCTGGCCCGACCTTATCGCCGGCATGATCAACGTCGAAGGGAATTTCACGCTCGAGGACGCCTTCTGGTCCGCGCGCATCGCCGCCAAGCGTCCCGAAGAGTGGGCCGATGAGTATCACAACATGCGGACCGACGTCGCGGACTGGCTGCATCGCTGCGGCGTCGAGCCCACCGAGACCCGTACGGCCTGGGGCCGGGCGATCCTGGATCACCAGCCGGCGGCCACAGTGCAGGCCATGGCCAGAGCCATCCTGGCGGAAACGGCCCCGCCGCAGTACCTGGGCGCGGTCCGCCGGGTGCTGGACCGCGGTGTGCCGATGCACCTGGTCGCCGGCGAGAAATCGGCCGCCGCTTGGGACGTGCCCGACTTCGTTCGGGCCGCGGCCCGATCGTACCTGGAGCAGCCCGATGTCGGGCATCTGATGATGCTGGAGCGCCCGGACGCCTTCTGCCGGATCGTGGATTCCATCCTGACAAGCCGCTGACCCGCCCACTGCGGGGTTGTCTCCTCCGCCCCGTCGCGGTAACGTGCCACACGGTTTACCCTGCAGACACGGGCGTACAGTACCCTCGCGGGCAATGGCGCGGAGCCCCGGTTCCGGCCCTCGGGCTCATGTAAGCGAGATTCAAAACCATGAAAGTCGGTGCTTGCAAGGAGACGTTTGCGGGCGAACGGCGGGTGGCCCTTATACCCGACGTGGTCCCCTCCCTGACCAAAAAGAACGTCGAGGTCCTCATCGAGTCCGACGCCGGCAAGCAGGCCGGCTTTCCCGACGGAATGTATGCCGCCAAGGGTGCCGGCACCGGCCTGGAACGCTGCGACGTCTTCGCCAAGGCCGACGTCATCCTCCAGGTCCGCAGCCTGGGTGCCAACCCCGAGGCCGGACGGGCAGACCTCGAACTGATGCGCAAAGACCAGGTGGTGATCGGCTTCTCCGACCCGCTCGGCGAACCTCAGTTGGCCAAGGAGTTGGCCGACACCGGCGTCACCGCCTTCTCGATGGAGCTGGTCCCACGCATCACCCGGGCTCAGAGCATGGACGCCCTCTCCTCGATGGCCACCATCGCCGGCTACAAGGCCGTCCTGCTGGCCGCCTGGCACCTGCCGCGGATGTTCCCCATGATGATGACCGCGGCCGGCACCATCGCGCCGGCCCGGGTGTTCGTCATCGGCGCGGGCGTGGCCGGGCTGCAGGCCATCGCCAGCTCGAAGCGGCTGGGAGCGGTCGTCTCCGGCTACGACGTCCGACCGGCCGTCAAGGAGCAGGTCGAAAGCCTCGGCGCCAAGTTCGTCGAGATGAAGCTCGAGGCGGGCGAGTCCGAGGACAAGGGCGGATACGCCAAGGAGCTCGGCGAGGAGTTCTACCGCAGGCAGCGCGAACTGATGACCCGCGTGGTGGCCGACAACGACGTGGTGATCACCACCGCCGCCATCCCCGGAAAGCGCTCGCCCATCCTGATCACGGCCGACATGGTCAAGGGCATGCGGCCCGGCTCGGTCATCGTGGACCTGGCGGCCGAACGCGGCGGGAACTGTGAACTCACCAGGGCCGATCAGACCGTGGTCGAGAAGGGCGTCACCATCCTGGGCCCGACCAACCTGCCGGCCGCCGTCCCCTTCCACGCCAGCCAGATGTACGCCAAGAACATCACCACCTTCCTGCTGAACATGGCCAAGGAAGGTGAACTGAACATCGACCTCGACGACGAGATCACCCGAGACAGCATGGTCAGCCGCGACGGCGAGGTAGTCCACCAGCGCGTGCGCGACCTGCTGGGCCTGCAACCTCTCGAGACGACCACCGGAGCAGCAGAGTCACCGGCCGAAGGAGGAAACGACTGATGCTTGTTATGCTTCTGACGGTTTTCGTCCTCGCGATTTTCGTTGGCTTCGAGATCATCACCAAGGTCCCGCCGACGCTTCATACGCCGCTGATGTCCGGCTCGAACGCCATCTCCGGCATCACGCTGATCGGATCGCTGGTGCTGGCCGGGCAGCAGGAGACGACGGCCGCCGCCTGGCTGGGTTTCTTCGCCGTCATCCTGGCTACCGTCAACGTGGTCGGAGGGTTCCTGGTTTCACATCGCATGCTGGGCATGTTTCGCAGGAAGGGCTAAGCCGTGGACAAGGTAGCGATTCAGAACCTGGCCTACCTCGTGGCGTCCGTGCTGTTCATCCTCGGCCTCAAGGGCCTGACCCATCCGCGCACCGCCGTCCGCGGTAACCTGACCAGCGCACTGGCCATGCTCCTGGCCGTCGTGGTCACACTCTGGGCCACCCAGATCATCGGCTGGTGGATGATCATCGTCGGCCTGATCATCGGCACCGCCATCGGGACCATCTTCGCCGTGACCGTCCCCATGACCGGCATGCCCGAGATGGTCGCTCTGTTCAACGGCTTCGGCGGTGGCGCGTCGGTCTTCGTCGCCGGCGCCGCCCTGATCGTCGCCGCCAGGAGAGTCGCCGACGGAGGACCCGACACCGGCACCCAGGAGATGGTGGCCACCGGGCTTTCCGGCCTCATCGGCGCCGTGACGTTCTTCGGCAGCATGGTGGCCGTCTTGAAGCTTCAGGAGAAGGTCAAGAGCGTCACCGTCCGCGGGAAGAGGATCTGGTTCAGCGACTCTCTTCTGCTCCCCGTCCGCAACCTGATCAACGCCGGCGTCGCCATCCTCTCCGTTCTCCTGGTCGTGCTGGTCATCATGAATCCCACCACAACCGCGCTGTTCTGGGTGCTGGTCCTGGTGGCCGCGATCCTGGGCATTCTGATCACCATCCCCATCGGCGGGGCCGACATGCCCGTCGTCATCGCCCTGCTGAACTCCTATTCGGGTCTGGCGGCCTGTGCCACCGGCTTCGTCATCAGCAACAACGTCCTGATCATCGCCGGCGCACTGGTGGGCGCTTCCGGCCTCATCCTGACCAGGATCATGTGCAAGGCCATGAACCGCTCGCTGGCCAACGTCATGTTCGCCACTATGGGGCCCACGTCGGCCACGCCGTCGGCCGACGACGTCTACGCCGGCCGGATCAAGTCCACCTCCGCCGAGGAGGTCGCCATCCTCTTCGACACCGCTCGCCGCGTGATCATCGTGCCGGGTTACGGGATGGCCGTCTCCCAGGCCCAGTACGCCGTGCGAGACCTGGGCAACCTGCTCGAGTCCCGCGGCATCGAGGTCGAGTACGCCATTCACCCGGTCGCCGGCCGCATGCCCGGGCACATGAACGTCCTACTGGCCGAGGCCAACGTCGATTACGACAAGCTCAAGGAGATGGACCAGATCAACCCGACGCTGGAGACGGTGGACGTGGCCATCGTGGTCGGGGCCAACGACGTGGTGAACCCGGTGGCCCGCACCGACCCCCACTCGCCCATCGCCGGCATGCCCATCATCGACGTGGATAAGTGCCGCACCGTGGTGATGATCAAGCGGAGCCTGTCGCCGGGCTTCGCGGGCATCCCCAACCCCCTCTTCGCCGCGGACAACACGCTCATGTTCTTCAGCGACGCCAAGAAGGCCTTCCTGGAGCTGATCCAGGCCGTCAAGGAGTCCTAGCCACCCGACGCCCGAAGCCCCCCCTTTCCGGAACCGCACCCCGGCGAGCTGAGGTCGACTCCGTCTCGCCCTCGGCGTGGATCCAGGTAACGTCAAACCAGAAAAGAAGTTACGTCCGAGGGCACGCGGTCAGAGTGCAAACTGGTGCCGCAACCGTCACTTCCGGCGCGACCACTCCCGTGAGCAGCCGACATCCCGCTTCCCGACGCCCGGGGGCCCGACGAGGGGTTCAGGTCGCCCCGGCACGCCGGCCGGGCTAGACTTGGACGAGCGAACGTCTTCTCCGCTCTCAGCGTGCAGAATGTCCCAACCTCGACGCCACTCCCAAACCTTCCTGCGACTCGAGCACCTAGCCGCCCTACTGGCCGTCCTGATCCCGGCAATCCCGGCGATGGCCGGCGCCCGCGGGGGCCGCTCCGAACCGCCGTTCGAGCTGACCGCCAAGCTGATCGTCGGCGGCGAGATCTTCGGGCCCGTCCTGGACCATTCCGACGAGTTGCTCGTCCTGGAGTACCGCGGCGTGCCCGTGGCCGTGGCCTTCGAGGAGATGAAGGTCGCCTCCGCCTATCAGGTCAAGCGGACTTTGCTGGCCCGGCAACGCGGCGGTAATGACCGACTATCGGCCGAGGACCATTTCAACCTGGGTCAGTACGCTTCGCGGCGCGATCACCCCGCATTGGCCAACAAGGAGTTCAAGGAGGCCCAGAAGCTCGACGGCTCGTACCGCTCGCGCATCGCGGCCGTCCGCGAGGAATACCGCACCCGCGCCCGGGACACCGACCCCACCGGTCCGCGGTCGCAACTGGAAGAGGAACTCTCCGACAACGACGTCAGCGCCTTGCCCGGCCTGAGCGAGAGTGTCAACGGTCTGTCATCTCAGGATCGCGATCGCGTCACCGAGGTCTACAAGCGCTTCGGGCAATCCGTGCGCGACGAGATCAACGAGGACCTGGTTCTGGTCGAGACCGACCACTTCCTGCTGTGGACCGACTGGAACCGCATCTACCGCCCGCAGTTGGCCCAGTGGTGCGAGGGCATGTACGCGGCCCTGTGCGTGCAGTTCGGCCTGGAGGTCGGTCAAGGTCAGGGCCCCGATGACAACATCTTCCTGGGCAAATGCCCGGTCTTCTGCTTCCGCAGCAAGGCCCGCTTCCTGCGCTTCGCCCGGACGTACGACCACTACAAGCGGACCTCGATCGTGGGCTACACGCAGACGGCCGCCAACGGGCACGTGCACGTCGTGCTCTTCCGCCGCGGACCCTCCGGCCTGGACGTGGATCAGTTCGCCGGAACGCTGGTCCACGAGGGCGTCCACGCCTTCCTGCATCGTTACAAACGAACGGGCCACATCTCCGGCTGGGTGGGCGAGGGCCTGGCCGACTACATCGCCGAGCAGGTCCTGGGGGACCGCTGCGTCTACGGCGAACGGGCCGATCTGATCGCCCGGCAGTACGTCCTCCGCGAAATCCGCATCGGCGATCTGCTGAGCAAGACCTGGCAGCCCCAGGCGCACGAGTACCCCATCGCGTGCAGCCTGGTCGGCTTCCTGATCGAGCGCGACCGCGAGGCCTTCGCGGCCTTGATCGGCGACCTCAAGGACGGTCACGGCGTCGAACAGGCGCTCCAGCGCAACTACGACATGACGCTCGAAGCGCTCGAAGCCGCCTGGCGCGAGCACGTCCGCGATCGGATGCCAGCCGGCTGAGAGCACCATCCACAGGCACAATAAGGCGCGGGAACGTTGCGTTGATCGGCGCGCCCGACGTCGGCAGGTGACCTCGATTTGCCCTGGGGCACGCTCAGGACCGGCTGGCGATCGCGTCAGCCAGCGGAACGACGAAGGTCGGCACCACACGGGTGGCCGCCAGCTCGTCCGCCGTGTCGAACAGCATTCGCTGCACCGCCAGCAGAGCGCCGCCGCCCGACAGGCCCCAATAGCGGCGGACCGTCAGGTAGACGCTGATGGGCTCGCTCTCGTAGTCGCCGGTCCGAACCTCGAAGATGCTGGTCCGCGATTTGATCTCCACGTAGGCCTGCAGGTCGCAGTCCTCCGTCAGGGCGATGCCCAGATAGGGCTGGGCGTCGATGGTGTGTCGGGCCTCGTCGGCCTGGAGGAAGGCGGCCAAGGGGTGCTCGGCGTAGAACGTCTCGGCCACCATCTGGTCGTGGTTGCCGCGGTACTCCAGGTCGAAGCCGTAGACCACCTCGAGATGATCGAAGTCCAGCTCGCTGAAGGTCAGGTAGTAGGGAGCGTGCTCGAGGATCACCTCGGCCATCCGGCGCACCGTGGTCGTGTCCGGCGGACCGAAATGACCGAACCGCAGGCTGCCCGGGGCCAGCCGGATCCAACGTCGCGACGCGCCCTGGCCCGCGTCCTCCTCCTCCAGGACCAGACACCCGTCGTCGCGCCGGCGGAACTTGGTCAGCGTGGGCAGCTCCCTGCGGATGCGGTCGAAGAAGCTCAGGACCGTGTCGCGCTCCAACGACATGTCCAGCTTCAGAAAAAGACGGCTGGATACGTAGAAGTCGTCGCAGACCGAGTCGAAGTTGGTGCTCATCCACGTCCTCATCGAAAACCAGGGTCGCCCGGCCTCGAGCCGGCCACCAATTATTGAGCGGGGCGAAAGACGTTTCAACCTCGGCGGCCGCAGATATTCGACAAAGGGGACTTGCAAATCCCGCGCCTAGATGGAATTATGGCCCATCGCCGCTCGATCCCGCCCGGTCGCGGCGAGCGACGCGGGCACGACATTCGGGAACAGCCATGGAACCGATCCGATCCGGCACAACCACAGAACGAGTCATTCGGACCTCGATCCTGACCCTGTTGTTTGCGGGTTACTCGCTGTGGTGCTTCTGGGACGGGTACTACGCCTATCCCCGCCACAACGCCGAAACCCTCAAGGAGAACCTGACACCCGTGCCCCAGGAGGCACCCGCGGTCAATCGCCTGGTCACCAATGCCAAAATCCAGGCCCTCCACAAGAAGACCGCGAAAGAGAAGGTGGAGGTGACCAAGGCCGAGGTGCTCGAGCTGCTCGGCGAGCCGGCGGCCTGGGAAGATGACATGGGGTCTTTCTTCGGGCCCGGCGGATTGGCCCGCATCACCTTCCAGGACGACCGGGTGCGGAAGGTCCGGTGGTTTCCCGGCCCCAAGAAGGAATCGGACCTGTTCACTCAGTTCCTGATGGGCTGCGCGGTCGGCCTGGTGGGCCTGGGCATGATCCTGCAATGGATTCGGGCGGTGAGCACGCGGGTCCAACTCACCGACGCGGGCCTGAAGCTCAACAGCCAGGGCGGAACGCGCTGGGGCGGGTCACCGCTGGTCCCCTTCGAGGCCATGACCGGCCTGCGTATCGAGGACTACAAGAGGAAGGGCTGGGTGGTAGTCGAGTACCAATTGACCGACGGCCGCGAAGGAACGGTCAGCCTCAACGACTACGTGCACAAGGCGTTCCCCGAGATCGTAGCCGAGATCTGCCGACGCAAGGGGTTCGAGAACCCGATTAAACCCCCCGAGGACACGGGGGATCACGACGACAAGACCACCGACGGGCTCCCCGACCGCATCGTGCAGGAAGACGGCGGGGACACCGGTTCCGACCCGGGCGCTCAAGACGACTCGTGACGGAAGGCGACCTTGACGGCCGGCACGCGACCGCGCGACGCGGCCGTCCGAAGCGCCGCCCGGTAGTCGGGCAACGCGAACGTGTGGGTCAGCAGCCCATCGGTTGGTAGTTTCCCCGCACCCATGAGATCCAACACCAGGCGGTAGGTGTGCCGGGCGGGCTCGCCGGCGGCGTTCTCGATCTGCCGCCCGTAGCCGCCCAGGACCGTCACCTCGTTGAACCACAGGGGCGTGGTGTCCACGATGGAGATGCCACAGGTTCCCAGGGCTACCACGGTGCCTCTGGAGCGGGCGAACTTCATGGCGTCGGTCAGGCCGGCACCGGTGCCGACACAGTCGTAGACCACGTCGAACCCTCCGATCAGGGCCTGGTTGCCGAACCCGGCGGGCACGCGGCGTCCGGCCACTGCGGCGGCGACGCGGTCGTAGCGCTCGGCCGACGATTCGTTCGCAGGTGACAGAATGACGTCACTCGCACCGAAGGACCGCATCATCTGAGCCTGGTGGGGGCGACGGACCAGCGCGGTGACGAGAGCATGGCAATCCAGAGCCCGCAGGGCGGCGACCACACCGATGCCGATGATGCCGCCGCCCTGCACCAGAACGCGCTGGTCGTCACTGGGGCTGCACCGCAGCACGCCGTGCAGCGAGCAGGCCAAGGGATCGACCAGGACCGCGGCGGCATCGTCCACCGCATCGGGAACGCGGTGCAACTGGGAAACGTGGGCGATAAAGTATGGGGCCCAACTGCCGCCGGTGAAGGCGTTCAGGCCGATCATCGTTCCAGGCGGCAGATCCCCGTCGAGAAACCCGTCACACAGGGAGAAGAGCCCGGCCTGGCACTGGCCACAGAGCGGTGTGATGCCCCGGACCGCGCAGGAGAGAGAGGGTTCGACACAGACGCGATCGCCGACGGCGTAACCGGTGACGGCCGCCCCGACCCGGTCGATGACCGCGACGTTCTCGTGCCCCAGGACGACCGGGAAACTGGTAAAAGACCGCAGCAGGCTGGCCGGGTGGGAGCGCTGCAGGATCAGTCCCAGGTCGGTGCCGCAGATACCGCCCAGCAGCGTCCGCAGGCGGACCCACTGGGGGCCGGGGAGTTCGGGCTCCGGGAGGTTCCGCAGGCGCAGGCCCGAGAGTGCCGAGAAGTAGACGCCGCGGGCAACAATTCCTAGGACCCTGCAGGCCACCCAGCGCCACGGACGAATGTCGAAGGTCAACGCCTGCATCGTCGCCCCATCGGCCCAGGGAGATGACCGGTCGCCGGTCCGCCGACTGTCCCGGACTATAGCAGGGCCGGCATCGGGCCGACAGATGGGCGCCCGCTGGCGCGTACCTGTATCTTCCGTTTGGCGCAAGAACGAGGAATCAAGCGGTCATTCCGACGACGCCGCGCGATCCGCGTATGGAGGATTCCGGAAGCGCGTGCCGGCCGCGAGGTGGGCCGCGGTGACGCGGTAGATTTCGCGGCGTTCGCTGGCCAGGATGACGTCCCGCCCGTCGAAGCAACAGGCCTCGACCCCACAACGGGGAAAGCGCACGATGGAGGGGTTTTCGTCCGCGACGAGGCGACCGTCCTGGTCGAGGGAATACACGTACAGCGCAAACGGCGTGGTGACCGCCAGACGTCCTCCGTCGGCGGAGATGTCGCCGCCGGTGATGCTGCCCAGGGGAATCTCGGCCGCCGCCGCCGGACGGTACTTGCCACCTTCAGCGGGGGCCAAGCGGTACATGGGGGTCTTGCCCGCGCGAGCTCGGGGCACGACCAGCGGTTCGCCGTTTCGCACGCAGATCGTCTCGGCGTCGAACCGATCGCCGTCGAAGCCGTATTTGTACGTCTCGACCACACGGGCGGGTCGTACCGGCCGAGCATACGGGTCGGGCTCGGCGATCTTGTGAATCATTCGGATGGGGAAGAAACCGTAGTTGTTCCCGACGTCGCCGACGTAGAGGTGCCCGGCGTCGTCGGTGGCGATGTCCTCCCAATCGGAGTTGGTGACATCCTTGACCGGCACCTCGGCCACCAGTTCGCCGGTCTCGGTCACGGCGTACAGCACCGGCGGGTGGCCCGAATCGTTGTGCACCCAGAAGACGCCCGGGTACCGGCGGCTGGCGACGATCCCGGAGCATTCGCTCACCGGCTCATGCTCGATGCGCCCGACGGGGCGCCAGGCGTCCACTGCCGGAGCAGGGGGCGGTTCGTTGGTGATGACGGATCGCGGTGGATTGGGCGCCGACCCGGTGTCCTGGCCGTGTGCCGGCCCAGTGGCCAAGAGCACGGCGGCCAGGCAAGCCGCCAGGACCGTGATGGATGGTCGTCGGGTCGCGTTCGTTTTCATGCGGGCCATCATCGAGCGGTGCGGGCGACGCGTCAAACCGCGGACCCCGCGGGGGCGCCTTTTGCCACCGCGGCGTTTGGGCCATAATCCCGTCACGCGTCCCGGACCGCGACTTGCGATGGCCGGGGCATAGGGAGCACCGTTGAATGGCCGTTCTTCAGGCATCTGTTGCGATTCCCGTTCTGAACGAGGAACACTACCTGCCGGGTCTGCTGCGCTCCTTGTGTGCCCAGCGCGACATCGTCCTTGACGTGGTGATCGCTGAAGGGCACTCGGACGATCGCACCGTCGAGGTCACGCGCCGGATCATCGCGGCCAACACCAATCCGAACGTCGAGATCCGCATCTTCACGGTGGATCGGCGCAACGTCTCCTATCAACGTAACTACGCGGTCGCCCGGACCAGGTTCGACCTGCTGCTGTTTTTCGACGCCGACGTGCGGCTGCCCCATCCGTACTGGGCCCGGAACATGGTGCGCAAACACCTGCACCGCAGGGCGGCGGTGTCCACCTGCCGGTTCCGGCCGGTCGAGCCGCAGGTGTTGGCCCACGTCTACTTCGCGATCCTGTTCGGGTTCCACCAGGTGATGCGCTGGATCACGCCGTATTCGCTCGGAGCCATGCTGCTGACCAGCAGGGAAATGTTCGACCGGATCGGCGGCTTCGACGCCGATCTGCCGCTCAACGAGGACGCCCACTTCGTGAAATGCATCAGCCGTTACGGGCGGTTTGACGTCCTGCCCGATGCCTGCTGGATCTCGGCCCGGCGTCTGCTGCGGGGCGGTTTTTTCAACAGCGCGGTGCTGTACGTGCGGATCTTCCTGCACCGCACACGACACGGGGAGATGGTGGACGACCTGGGCTACTGGGAGGAGCTGGACTATGGCCCCCCGCCTCAATAGGCCGGTTCTGGTCGGAACGCTGATGCTGGCGGTCTATGCCGGCGCGGTCTTGGGGCTGGGGCGGCCGCACACACCGGTTGCGGCACTCAACACCGCGTTCTACCTGCTCCTGTTGTTGAACACGTATTTCTCAGTGTCGTTCACCGAGGCGGTCTTCAAGGTGCGCTGCCGATCCGACGCGGCAGTCAGCACGGTGCTGGTTGGGCTGTACCTGGCCCTGCCGTGGTCGGTCGATGTTCCGTCGCGCTTCTTCCTGCTGATGGCACTGTTCTTCAGTTTGGCGGTGGTCAAGTACGCGAACTGGCTGACTCGGATCGACGCGGGCTTCTTTCTGCGGCGGAAGATCATGGCCAACAGTTGCGGTGCGGCCATGGGAATCCTGACGGCCGGAGCACTCGCCCTGTGGGACCGACCGCTCTGGGTCACGGCCATCGCACTGGCCGCCTATGCGTACGGCAATCTTCACACCCTCCTGCTGGACCCGCTGTACCGGCTTCGCTGAGCGGCGTCTCCTGTCGCGCCGACACTTCTGCCAGCACCGCTGTGCGGGCGACTCAGAAAGACGCCAGAGATGCTTTCCGGGCGGGCATGGTTCGTGCTTGACAAGAGCGGCCCCTGGGCCTAGAAGTAGGCCACCAGATGGCGGTACCCGTATGCGCGGATCGAGGGGGTGCGGGCCGACCATGAGAGGTAAATCGTTATTCAGACTAAAGTTCCGCACCACTAGGATGCCGACCATATAGTTGGCGCGGGTCATTCGTTGGAGTCCCCAGGCCGGGTTTGATGGAACGATTGCGGCGACTCATCCTTGGCGTGCTGGCGTTGGTGATCGTCGGCGCCGCCGCGACGGCGATGGTGTGGCTGATCGCCACGCGGCCCGCTCCATCGGCCAGTACCGAGCCACCTCGAATACCGGAGGTACTGGTGGTCGAGGCCGCACCGGAGGTCTTCGACGCACCGGTCGTGGGTCACGGGACGGTACGACCCAAGCGGCAGGTGAAGATCATCCCGCAGGTTTCCGGAATGCTGACCGACATGCACGCCAGCCTAGCTGAGGGTCGAGTTATCGAGCAGGGCGAACTGCTGTTCGAGATCGACCGTCGGACCTACGAGTCGCAGGTGGTTCAGGTCAAGGCGGACATCAAGATACTCGAGGCCCAACTGCGGCGACACGAGCAGGAAGAGAAGAGCCTGACCGAGCGGCTGGGCACCGCTGGGGAACAGTTCAAGATCACCGAGAGCGAGTACCTGGACACCAAGCGGCTGTACGACGAAGAGAACGTCGGTTCGCCGCAAGAGGTGGACAGGTACCGGCTCAAGAAGCTGCAGGCCGAGGACGTAGTGCTGGGTCTGGAAAGCCAGCTCCACCTGATCCCCATCCTGGAGGAAGAGACACAAGCCCGGCTGGAGGCCCGGCGGGCTCAGTTGGCCGACGCCGAGCGGAACCTGGAGAACACGCGGATCTACTGCCCGTTCGACGTGCGGGTCGAGTCGGTGACGGCACAGACCTCCCAGGTGGTCATCGCCAACCTGGCCATCGCCACGCTCACGGACCTGGCGGCGTTCGAGATCGCGGCCGTTCTGGACCCGTCGGACCTGCAATGGACCCATCG
>Ga0307379_10003228_pt1 | contig 23785 bp, 27 predicted proteins | sample UN2MG_FD_202237 | JGI IMG/M metagenome (GOLD analysis project Ga0307379, IMG submission 202237) | Soil microbial communities from Risofladan, Vaasa, Finland - UN-2 | ecosystem: Environmental > Terrestrial > Soil > Coastal area > Acid sulfate soil | place: Finland: Risofladan, Vaasa | collected... | reverse complement strand
TCATCTACGAAACCTTATATTTCAATCAATAAAGTAACGATTGATTACATGAATATCAAACGATATGTCGCCGGCAAAGCAGAATGGGGCGAGATTGATATAACCTTATACGATCCGGTTGTTCCATCTGCTGCTCAATCTGTAATGGAATGGGTACGACTTCATCATGAAAGTTTAACTGGTCGTGACGGCTATGTTGATTTCTATAAGAAAGAGATTGATCTTTATGGTATTGGTCCTGTAGGTGATTTGGTTGAGAAGTGGCGATTATATGGTACGCAGATTGTTACTGCTAATTTTGATTCTTATGATTTTTCTGTAGACGATCCGATTTCAATTAGTCTTACGCTAGCGTACGACTGGGCAGTCCTCGAATATTAATTTTATTCGGAATGGGAAAGGCGGGATATTATCCCGCCTATTTATTATGAAACAAAAAGTGTTTCATATAGTATAATATAATGTGGATAAAAAGTTATTAATCTACTAAACTTAAAAGGTTGTAATATGTTTAAAAAAATTAAAGAAGTAATTAAATCTTTTAAAAAAATAAATTACAAAGAACCAATGTTTGATTATGATGAAATTTCAGATGTAATGTATATTTCTTTTGGCGAACCAAAACCGTGTCGTACAGAAGAACCTGAATCTGGGCTCGTTATACGATATACACCTGGAACTAATGAATTAAATGGATTCACGATTATAAATTATAGTGAAAGAACAAATAGGGAGTAATGAAATGGACGAAAAACAATTAATTGAAAATTTAAAACAAGAACACCAAACAAAAAATCAAGAGGGTTATCCTTCGGAAACGGTAACACTTCCATCAAAGGGATATTTTTATTCTGAAGAACATCCTTTTGCTACTGGTGAAGTTGAGTTAAAATATCCTACTGCAAGGGAGGAAGATATTTTGACATCAAAGAATTTGATTACTAAAGGTCTTGCGATTGATACTTTTTTAAAAGCTGTTATTCTTACACCGGTTGATTATGATTCGATATTTTTAGGCGACAAAAATGGAATTATGTTTGCGTCAAGGATACTTGCTTATGGAACAGATTATCCTGTAAAGTTAAAATGTCCAAGTTGTCAGGAACAAATTAGTTTAAATATTGATTTATCTAATTTGAGTGCTAAGGAAATTGATTTTGAAAAATATTTAAAGGGTATAAGTGAATTTGAAGTTGATCTACCAAATTCTAAAAAAAGAATCAAATATAAAATATTAACAAGTGGAGACGAATCAGCACTTACGGAAGAAATAAAAAGAACCAAAAAGAAAATAGCTGGATCTGGTGATGCAGAAGTAACAACTCGATTAAAATACGCGATTATATCAATTGATGGAGATACTTCCCGAGCAAATGTAGCAAAATTTGTTGATTCTATGTTATCAAGAGATTCATTATTTTTACGTGGTGAAATAGTAAATACATCTCCTGACATTGAAAGTATTTTTGATTTTGTTTGTCCTGAGTGTGGTCATTCTGACGAACTCAATGTACCAATGGAAATATCCTTTTTTTGGCCTTCCGGCAAGCTATAGAGCGGAACTTTATGAGGAACTATTTACCTTATGTTATTATGGTAATGGTTTCAACTTTCGTGAAATGTATGACTTGCCGGTGGAGAAGCGCAGATTCTTATTAAAACTATTAGAAAATGCAAAAATTCAAGAAAAGGAACTAATGGATAGAGCACAGAAGAAATCGTTAAAACCATCGAGTTCTTATACTATGCCTTCATATAGTAAACCTAAAATGCCTAAGAAGTAAAATTTTTAGGCATTTTTTATTTTCGTAAAAATCACAATCTTTATATTTATAGTTAGGAATATTATATCAGGAGAAAAATAATGTTTAAAAAACCATTAAATGAAGGATTAATTGAAAGGTTTATTGATCAAGTAAAAAGGGTATTAGGCGATAGAGAAAAGGCCAAGAAATTAGTTATTTCTATCGCTAAAAAAGATAAAGAATTAGCTGAATTAACACAAAACATAAATGATGATATGATGGATCTATTAGATTATTTAAGAAAAAACCGTCCTATTACAAAAGAACCAATATAATAACAAGAGAATAATAAATGGCAACTCCTGGAAATTTATCAGCAGCGGAATTAAAATTATACGAATCTTCATTAAAAAGCCTTGCTAAATTGACAAATCAAATAATTGATCTCAATGCAAGTAATGAAGATATATTGGACGATGTAGTTGATGCTGCGGCCGAGTTAAATGATGAAGCTAAACTGTATTTGGCTCAATTAAAGCAAACTGATAATGTAGATAAACAATTATTAGATAAAGCGAAAGAAAAAATTGATCTGATAAAAAAACAAGTTAAAGCAGGCCAGGCTTTAGAAAAACAACGAGATATAGAGCAAAAAGCGTTGGATGAAATAAATGCTAAATGGGATGATATGGAAACGAAGTTTAGAGGTTTTATGGCTAAAGGCAAGGCATTCTTTTCTTCGTGGAAGGGGTTTGCGGTAGGTATTGGATTAGTTGCTGCAGCGTTATTTGTTGTATACAAAGATTTAGTATCCGCACAAACGGACGCGCGACAAGAGTTAGGAGTAACTGGGGAGTCATTTGAGAAACTTCGAGATGTATCTACTGAATTAAATGTTGAGTGGGCTAAGTTGGGTGTGGGGATAAAAAAATCTTATGAAATAACTCAAGCTATTGCAATGGAGTTTGGTTCATTTGATTATTTGACTAATGAATCCGCAAACAATGTAGCTGCGATGACAGTTGCACTTGGTATGATTGCTGATGACGCCGCAAAAACATTATCTTCATTTATGGACATAACAGCTGGCAGTCAAGAATCGGCGAATAATATGTTAAAAATGGCTGCGGCTACGGCAGATGCGAATGGTGTACCGATGGGTAAAACGATTCGTGATATAACAGACAATGCTGAAGGTCTTGCGAGGTATATGAAGGGAACAGGTCAAAACATTGTAGATGCTACAGTCGCCGCAAATAAATTAGGATTTAGTGTTAGCACTATTGTTGATATTGCTGATAGTCTTCTTTCATTTGAAAGTTCTATTGAAAATGAAATGAACGCAATGGTTTTAACTGGAAAACAACTAAATCTTGGTCGTGCAAGACAATTAGCCATTGAAGGTGATTTGGCTGGATTACAAAGAGAGATTACTGACAATCTTATTTCGGAGTATGAATGGGGCGAGTTGAACACGTTACAAAAAAAATCGATGGCTGATGCTCTTGGTATTGGTGTAAATGAAATGGGGAAGATGATTAGCCGTGAACGAATATTGAATGGTTTAGTTAAAGGTACTCTTACACCAATGAAAGCTATGGCAGAAGGAGCGACATTATCTGAGGTGTTAAATGCTGAGGGAATAATTGATCCACTTAAAAAATTAATGAATAGTTTAATTAGAATAACAAGTATTCTTGTTAAAATATTAAATCCAGCATTTGAAGCACTTTCAGGATTGATTAGTATATTAACTTTTGATTTTGATAATATTGAGTGGGTGCCTTTTTTGAAATGTCTCGGTTTGACAGCAGCTGGATTACTTCTTATTTGGGGTATTGGAAGGCTAATAAAATCATTAGATTTTGGTAGTATATTTAATTTTGGTGGCAGTAAAGCCGGAGCGGCTGGTAAAAAGGGTATATTTGGAAGAATATTTGGTAGTATGTCTTGGGGTGATGTTGCAAAAGGACTTGTTATTATGGCAGGTTTAGCGGCGACACTGTGGATTTTGGGAGCTGCGATGAAACAATTTGCTGATGTAGAATGGGAAGATTTGGCAATGGCTGGTGTTGCAATGGGTGGATTACTTGTTGCCGCTACGTTACTTGGTGTTCTTATGGCGTCTCCACTTGGAGTCGCGTTATTAACTGGTATGCTTGTATTGGTAGGAATGGCTGCTTCGTTATGGATACTTGGACAAGCATTACAAGCGGTTAAAGTTGGTATGGATGGATTAGCACCATCGTTAATAGGTATTGCTGGAGTAGCCGGTGATTTGGTTATAGCAGCTGGAGCCATTTATATGTTAGGTGGAGCTCTTGCCTTTTTAGCTGCTTCATTAGCTGCGGGTAGTATATTAGATTTCTTTGGTCTTGGTGGTGGCGGAGGAATGATAGACAAGTTACTTGAGTTAGCGAATAATTCTGACAAGTTAGCGGTAGTAGCGGCTGCTGTTCAAACGATAGCGACTGGTGGTGCTGGTGGTGGTGTCGCCGTAAATGCGAGGGCGTTGACGACAGCTGGAACTGTAATGGGCGACACGAATGTAAATGTTTCATTAGACGATGTAGTAAATAAACTTGATGAAATAGAATCAATGTTTAAAAATGGTGTTGAGTTAAAGATGAATGGAGCAAAAGTAGGTGAATGGTTAGCTAAAGAAGCACGAAAAACATAATTGGAGAAAATAAGTGGCTTTAATAGATTTGTATAAAAAGGACATATTCAAGAGAGTTGGAAAGACAGCAGATTCATTTGCTAATGATTATGCTGATGGGTTTACGGCAAATAAAACAATAGGTTCACCAACAGATTATAAACTCAATAAACTTACACCAACTCAAATATCGAGTGATCCAATACCAACTTCGACAATAAGAAAGATGGCAGAGGAATATTATGATTCAGCGCCACTTTTAAGAGCGAATTATCTTGGGCAAACTACTGAACCATTAGTATTTATAAAACCAAACGAATCAAAGGATCAATATTCTACAAAGGCGGATTATACAAATACAAGACGTGCAGCGACGGCTAAGTGGTTAACAAGTCCAAAAGGATTTCGTTTTGAAGCGAATCAAATAGCATTACAATTACTAAATCCTACATTGGAATCAAAAATATATAATCCTTTATCTATTTTTAGTAAAACTATTCCGTTGGTTGATTATCATGAGCGTCGTCACATGACAATATCATCTTTATTTGGTATTCCACTTGATGTTTTTGGTATTTCGGCGCCAGCGTCTTATACGGAAGCGATTTGGAATAACGAACATCACAGCCGAAACGTAAATCAATCTCCATTTATGGCAGCGAGAATAGCGAGTGAAAATTTACCGGGTATTGATTTTGCATTTAGTGGTCGTGATTATATGATGAACGATTCGACATGGAATCGTATAAATCCTAATCGTTATTTATATCCTATTGGCTCTGATGGAGCGGGATTACCAATAAGTAATCGGCTTACTCCTGGCGAAGAAAAACAAAGGAATAAAGGTTTAGCTGCTCAAGCGTTCAGGTTTACAAAAGCGTCTGGATTTAATCCTATATTAGATGCTCAAATAACAATAAATGATCAAAAAAGTGGTTCGAGTTTTCTACAAAAATTATTAAAGAATATACCTTATGCTAATACGATTCTTAGATTATTTGGATATGGTATATTAGATAAGGCAGAAAAGATAAAGATATTCAATAGATACAATCCTACATTTCCATATTCAGAGTATGGTGGAAATGAGATAAGGATAATAAATGCGGATGGCGAGTTATTAGATGTATATGCGGTAGATTTGAGTGAATCACCAATAGATGCTGTGTTACAAACGATAGAAAAGGTAATAAAAGTTGGAAGTGGTACTGAATCGCCTCCAAAGGGATTCACATTTGCGTCACGACAAAAATTAGAGAGAGCGGCTGGTTATCAAGATGGATTTCAAGATCAACGTATACTTTATAATCCACAAGATGATATGCCAACAGTTAATCAATATATGCAGGCTTACGGTGATGTAATGAAAAAAAGAAGTGGTGATAAGAGTGGAACGGCAAACATTGATAGTCTTGTACCTTCATTAGATGATAGAAAACCATATACAAAATACATGGAATCATTGACAAAAGATGAAGGCAGTCAACCAACAAAAAAGGGATTGAGAATATTACACAGTCCTACTGGATATGGTATGGCTCGTCCTGGTGCAAAAAACCTGGAAGATAGAATTGGAGATCAAATTAGTTTACTTCCTTATGGTGAAGATTATGAAGTCGATCCAAAGGATTCAACTTCAACAGCGAAAGATTTTACTGATTTAGTACCATTTAAGTTTTATCATATAAATGAAAGAAAATGGATAGTATTTCGTGCTACTTTAACCGGAATAAATGATCAAATTACACCATCTTGGAGTGGTAAAAAATATATTGGTCGTGCTGATCAAGTTTATACTTATAGTGGTGCGGAGAGAACAATTAACTTTGCTTTTACTATTGTAGTAAATTCACCAAAAGAAATGAAACCATTATATGAAAAGTTAAATTATCTTATTGGGTTGAACTATCCAAAATATAGAAACTTATCATCAAAAATGGGTATTTATATGGAGGCGCCTTTTGTAAGACTTACAATAGGTGATTTGTTTAAGAATGTATCAGGGATATTACAAGGTGGTATAATTGTAACGGTTGGCGATGATGCTACTTGGGAAGTTAGAAATGAACATCCACATTTGTCTGATTATGATGTTGAAGCATCAAAAATAGGTAAGATTCAAGTAGCGAAACTTCCAAGATTAATAGAAGTTAGTATAAATGGATTTACACCATTTGGTTTGGAAAATCGTCCGATAAGTTCCACCAGTCCATTTTATTCAGCAATTAAAGAATGGCAGAACCAGAGTGAAAATCCCAATTCAAATCCAACCACTGAAACGGGAGCTGTATAATGTCATATAGATATGAATTTACTCAACAAACACGAGATAAAGATAAAAAATTCAGAAAGTTTACTTCGACTTTATATCCAAAAATTTTATTGGATAACAATGATATTTATATTTTTACAAATGTTGGAGATAGACTTGATATATTAGCGGGCAAGTATTATAACGATGTAAATTTATGGTGGATTATTGCCCAAGCGAATCAGATTGGAAAGGGTACGTTAAATGTTATTCCTGGTACACAATTACGAATCCCACAAAATTTAGCAAAAATATTCAATGATTTGGATACTATTAATAGGACGAGGTAATTATGTCAAATGAATATGCAACATGGCCGGCATTAACCGATTTTCAACCAAGCATAAAAAGAGAATTACTACGACGAAAGAATAAAACTTTTGGAGATGGTAATAAACCGCGAGCAACATGGGTTAGGGCTATTTCTAATGCAGTTGATGCCGTGGTAGTTAGATCTCCAGCTGCAAAATCCGGCGAAACGACATCAATAGGAGATATACGAAATGATTTAAATGTAATGGTTGGTGGTTTACTTCGTCCAAGTGGCGCAACTCGTGGTGGTTTTGAGCCTGTGTATCAACGAGTGGCGACTGGACGAGAGATAATAGATAGACCGATGCCAGGAATAGAATCTATTTCATTACAAACTAAAGGTGATTATGGTTCATTGAGAAAGATTACAATAAATTGGCTTTGTCCAAGTGTTGAGGATTTGGATATTTTAATGCCGTATTGGTTGTCGCCAGGAATTTCAGTAGTAGTGGAGTGGGGATGGTCAAATATTGGTCAACCGCCGATACCATTAGATATTTTAAATGTTGCTGATATGGTAGATTTGTATAAAAATCCAGCATTGATTATGAAAAAAATAATTTTAAGAGGCGGAGATCCAAAGGCTGATTATGCGGGTAATCAAGATTTCTTTATTGGTATTATTACAAATTTTTCTTGGAATATGAATGAAGATGGTACATTTACTTGTACAACGGAACTAACAACATTTGGCGAAACGATGTTAGCGTTAAATTTAAACAAGGATGTAAAAACAAAAGGTGTTAAAGTCAACGAAAAAACTATATATAGTATTAGAGAATATGTTGAAAAGGCATTCAGTAATGAAAATTTAGATAGTCAAATGAAGGCACTTCCGGAAGGACACGAAAAGGATATAATAAAAACTCCAACGATTACTGAAGAGCCAAAACAAACAAAAAGGTTTATAGAAGGAGATTACAATTTACCCGATTCGAGCGAAACAAATGGAGATATTTATGTAACCTGGGGATTTATAGAACGTAATGTAATTACTAAACATGGATGCCCGGCAGTAGATGCGGATTGGTTTGTATTTGAAATGGATAGTTCAAACACAAGAGTTTCAAATGATGGATTTTTATATTCTCGTGATTCAGATATACTTATTAACAATAATGGTAATAATACAATGATAGAATTTTCTACGCCTCCGAAAAATTATAATGCCGAGATATTTGGAAAAGTTGATGAAAAGTCAACTACAGTGGGGTTTTTAAATAATGTATATGTACGAAGAAGTGTACTTGTAGATGCGTTTAAAAATAGTGAAACTCTTGAAGAAGCAGTAAAAAAATTAATTAATAAAATTAGGTATGCTGCATTTGATTTATGGGATTTGAAACTTCATACCGATCCAACAAAGGAACAAAAAGCCGAAGTAATAGATCAAAAATTTGTTAGTAAGAAATCTTTAGATGATGTAAAACAATTATTAATAGCAGAAAAGAATACGGAAGGTGCGCTTTTTAATTTTGGTGGTTATAGTGGAACAAGTATTTTAAGAAGTGTAAGTTTTACATCTAAACTGACGGATCAAGTAGCATTAACTCATTTTTTTGGTAGAAATAAGGATACGATTACTTCTAATAATGTAGTATATAGTGCTGATTCTGATACTGGGATTAAAGCAATATATGGAGCAGCGGTTGATCGGGTTTTGCGAAAATTACAATTTAAAGAAGATACAATACAATTAAAAGAAGCTCCACCTATTGAAGAGGAAGATAAAAAAAGATTAATTACAATTCTTTCAGACGAAAAAATTGCGTGGACAAAAAGTGCACCAACATCAGATTTATTTTTTTATTATAAGAATGAAAATGATAGAAAATCTGTTGGTCAATATTTACGACGAGTAACCGATGACAACAAATTAAAAAATGTTCCAATTTATTTTTTAGAAATAAGTGTAGTTATTGATGGTATAAGTGGTATTTTACCTGGACATGTTTTTACAATGGATAATTTACCAAGGGTATACAGAGAAAATGGAGTATTTCAAATTCTTGAAATTTCACACGAAATTTCATCTGATGATTGGGAAACGACATTACGGGCTTATTTTAGACCGGTTAATATTTTTGCTGGTAGTAAGAAAACATATGCCGAAAAAACAGCAAATGTAACATCTACTGGTAAAGAAGAAAATGATCCCGTAGTAGACGAAAATTTTGATGTAACTAATACGCAGTGGAGGTCTAGCGATGAACCTGCTTAACGAATATAGCAAAGCAAAGGGAATTAAAAAGACGATAAAGAATTATCCCAAACAATATTTTCCGCAACTAACGGCAGAAGATTATCGTATTGGATATATTGAACGATATTTTGCTAAGCCACGCACAAATCCGCAAGGTGTAATCATTGAGATAGATAAAGACGAGTATAACAGTTTAACTGGTTTATTTCCGACACCAGTTGGACTTCATTACAATGTCATAAAATTAAGATGGTTGATCCGGGGAACTTTTGAGGCAATACAGCGTTCAAATAGTAGTACGGTAGCGTTTCAAGAAAAATATATGCCAAGGATATCATTACATTTAAGAAACATGTTACAGTTCTGGCAGGGTTAACATCTCACCAAAAGGTTATTTATGAACATAATAGAAACAATAGAGGATTTCGCCATTTTCAAGGCGACAATCGAAAACAAAGATATAATCATTTTACCCACATTGACGAGTCCGTATAAGCATCCCTGTGACAATCATTTATCTCTTATTTATGTAAGAGTTATAGAATCTGACGACGAATATATTATTGGTTTTAATCATACAGACACAGTTGATATGGATGTATCGTTATTAGAAGAAATACAACCTAAAACGATATGGACTATCAACCAAAAAAGACTTCTAAGTTTTATAAAAAACAAAGACATAAAAGATGTTGATATGTTTTACTACTTGCATTACAACGATGTGCCTCAATGGATTCTGGACACGCCTACACACCTTTATTTCAACAGAAAGTTCAGTCAAGAAGAAGATATAAACATTTATATTCCACTTCCAAAACACATAGAGTTACATCAAGACAATGCGGGGAAGATGGTTACGATACTTCATAATCATTATATACCGGCTGCCTTTGATTTTTACACTGAGAATCTAACGACGATGTATGAAGTGGAATCTCAGGGACTCAAGGTTGATTTGTCATTATTACAACATTATTATGGCGACAAGGTAATACCTTATGTATCAGATGACAGTCGTATATTCAGTGAATACAACTTTTACACATCCGCGGGTCGCCCGTCAAATCGTTATGGTGGTCTCAACTTTGTTGCGATTGATAAAGAAAAGGGTCACAGAAGGTCATTTATTCCAAGAAATGATGCGTTGTTATTATTTGATTTTGATTCATATCATTTGAGTTTGATTGCTAAGTTGATAGGACACGAATTTAGCGAAAAGAGTATACATACATATTTAGGTCGTTATTACTTTGGAAAGGATGAACTGACCGACGAAGAATATGCCGACTCCAAAACTTTGAATTTTCAATATTTATATGGTGGAGTACCAAAAGAAGTTAGGGATGCGATACCATTTTTTGCCGAGGTTCAAGATTTTTATTTCGCCATTTGGCGACAAATAAAAAAAGATGGATTTTATGAATCGCCTTTATCTGGAAGAAAGATATACAAAAAACAAATAGAAGACGCCAGCCCAACAAAGGTATTTAATTATTTTATACAATTAATGGAAACAGAAGCCAATTTAGTATTGATGAAAAGAATCAACGAGTATTTACGAAACTATAAATCAAAGTTGGTATTGTATATTTACGATTCTTTTCTGTTTGATATAAGTCAAGACGATGGTAAAGAAATGATAAATGGTTTACGGGATATACTAAAAGTATTTCCTACAAAGGTATATTTTGGATATAACTATCAAGATTTACAAGACATTACACAAACTTTCATTTCGGAATAGGATTTTCAATTATATTTATATTTATATGTGGATAAATGTGTGGAGAAAATACATGATAAAATTAAAAAATTTATTAAGTGAAGACAAATTGTTTATTTCGATAAATCCAACCGGGGAATCTGTTTACAAATATGAATTATTTTTACAAAATTCAACAAAAAAACAACGAAAAAAATATTTTGATTTGTTAGGTGCTGTGATAACTGATGGTGATTATAATAGATTATTCTTTATCGATAAAGAGAAAGCTTTAGTTGCAAAAAACAAAATTGAAAAGGCTTTAAAGAAAAATAATTGGAGATAATAAATGACTAAAGAGTTTATAGAAGAAATTATATTTGAATTATCATATAGAGTATCAAATGGTATTCCTGATTTAAAGAATGAAGATCATTTATATGTGCTTCGTGAAATAATGGAAGAAAAAGGCATATCGTTTGATGTGATAGAAAGTGTTATTGATAATTTGAGAGAAAAGAGGTTACTAACTGAACTTGAATCATTTGGTGGGCCGACTCGTTCTTTCGCCATAGATTTTGATGGAACACATAGTTCTGGAAGTCTAAATTTTGATTTTAAAAATTATGATCCCGAAATTAAAGAACCTGTTCAAGATGATGAAGCAGAAGCTGAGGACGACGGCGATGAACCGGTAAAAGAAGAAAGTTATATTCCAACCTATATTTTTGATCCTGATAAAATGGGTATAGTTGAAACCGGAAATAGCATTCCAAAGAACGAAGTATTGAGTGAAAACAAGTTTAAGTGTTTTATGACAGGAGAGGTTTTTCTTGAAACAACGAATGGAACACTTGTTAAGGAACTTGATTATTTAGACAACACGATAGAGGAATTGAATGAAGACTGGTGGGCTGATTATTCTGAGGAAGAGCAACAAAAATATATTCAAGACCATCCAGCAAGTCAAAAAGCATTGGATGCAAAAAAGAAAAAAGAGAAAGATGTGCCGTCTGGCGAAAAAGACAATAAAGAACAAAAAGATGAAATGAGAAATGTTGATCATGAAGAAACCACCAAAGCTTTAATGTTTACCAAAACAGAAGCGGAAACAGAAAAGAAAACTAAAAAGAGTGGTGAAGTGTTAGGCCGCGGATTGGGAACTCCTGAATCAAGAGCGGGAGAAGCGGCTACACATTATGCGATTAGACAATTGATTGCAGGGAAAAATTTAGATGAAGTAAAAAACACTCTAACGGATATTGCTAATCAGAAAGACACATATTTGAAAAAAGAGTGGGTTAATAGTTCTCTTAACGCTACTAAATTTATTGTGAATAAATATGGAGCAGAAAATATAGATGAAGTTGTTTGGGATACTCCATCAGGTAGAAAATTAATTGGAGTTGAAGGACACATGACACCAAGTGATATGTTTATTACAACAAAAGACGGGAAAAGAATAGGAATATCATTAAAGAAAGATGGTGATGTATATTTAGTTAATAGTGGATATAAACAAGCGTTGCTGAATTTATTAGAAGGTATGAATGAACAAGAAAAACAAAAAATAACAGAATCCGCGGGTGATGAATCATATAAAAAAGATAGAAACGAAAAGTTACAAAAAGCTATAAATGTATTAGATGGAGAAATGAAATCTACATTTAATACATCACTTAAATATTATAAATCAAACATTGATGAAGCTATAAATATATTTGGGCCAAATTATGGAAAATACTTGGATTCATTAGATAACATGGATTCAATAGTTGAAAGAGCGAATAGTGGTGGTAAACTTAAAACGGACGAAATTAAAGCTTTTGCAAGAATTATTGGTCGAGGAACTCCAATTTATGAAAAGAACCCTGATTTATATAACGATATAAATTTAGCGGATTATAGACTTATTGGACGATTATTAAAAAATTTTGAAGAAAGCCCAAAGTTTGCTGTTTCATTAAAGAAATTTATTTCTAAAAGAATACATATAAGTGAACTTCTTAATTTAGAACAAAATCCAAAATTAGATGAATTCATAACTGTATATGGTGAATCGCCAGATGGAGTTGAATTGAGTAAAAAGAGTTTATTAGAGTTATTCGGCGAAAAAACTACAAAATTATATGAAATAAAAGAGGGATTTGAAAAGGCTAAAACGCCAGAGGAAAAGAAAAAATATTCAAACGAGATAATGAAAAGTATTAATAATAGTATTTATATAGATTTTAAAGACGGAGCACATGATGGTGTAATTAAAGTAAAACACGAAGATGGAAAAGAATATCCAATATTTACTGTTGGAACAAGGACTCGTGGAATTGGGGCCGCTACAGCTCTTGAAATACATCAAACTTCATATATGGCGAATGCTTTAAAATTTAAGACATTTGATGTTGAAAAATGGAATCCATTACAAAGAAATAATTTTTTCAAAAGATTAAAAGGTGAATATGAAGAAAGGTTAAAAGATAATAAAGGAAATCCAGAAGGAATTGCGGAACTTCAAGATGGTATAAAGAAAATAAACGAAAAACTAAAGGAGAAATAGTTATGACAAAAACACAATTATTGTGTACATTCACACGTAAGAACAAATTAGAGGAAACGATTGAGGAAATACTAAAGACGTACACAATTGCGTTTGGTAGGATATATATATTAGAAAATTTAGACAATAAAAGGGAATTGATATGTACATATAATGTAAATTTTGATCCAAGTGGTAAAGCATTACGGAGTACAATTTCAATACATCGTAAGAAACAAACAAACACATTATACACGATAAATGCATTAAATCATGTAGTAAGTTTATTAAATGATGGCAAAGTTGATCCAAATTTTGAAGTGGATTTTACAAAATTTCAAAACACATTATTAGTTACCGACGAAAATGGGTTGAAAAAAATTCAAACAAAGATATTTGATATACGCGAGGTTTAGGAGATAATCAATGGAGAGAGAAGAATTAAAAGAGATTGTACAAGAAATGATTTTAAGTGAAGCAAGACCAAAAGACACTAAAGGCATCAAAAAAATATACTATGATCTCGGCGACAAAATACAAGGTTTAGCTAAGTTAGGAAAAACCAAAAGGGATGCTAAAATCAAAGATTTAGCGGCAAAAATGTTTAAGGCATTTAGGGAGTTAGAAAGTTATTTTGATAAAGAATATGATGGTTGGGATTAGGGAGAAGATTAAATGAAGATAAAGAAAAAGGTATTTGAGGAACTTTCGGATTTAGAACACGCTCAATGGATGTCATGGGCAAAGGACATCACCAAAACTGAAAAGATAAGTCCTGAGCGAGTAAAACGTTGGGAAGAAGATATGTTTAAGCCTTATAGTGAGTTGAGTGAGGAAGATAAGGACAAGGACAGAGAAATCGCAATAATTGTGTTACAGGTACTTGCTAAATATTATGATCTTGTACCAAAAACTGAAATAAAGGAATCCAATATAAATGTATATATTGGAAAAATGAAAACTGAGTGGCCGTAACAAAACAATAAAAGGTTTTGGTTAAATACTATGAATTATTTCAAATTTAATTATAAAAATAGAATTATAAATGTATATATTACTCTTGATTGTAAGCCAATGGTTTTTATTAAAAAACCAAACAATGACAAAGTAATAGTTTATAAAATACATTTCTATGATAATATAAACAATAAAATGTTGTATGATGTGGAAATAACCGACAATTGTCTGCCAATTAATTGTTGGGCAATTTGCAACATCAAATGTAAAGAATATCGAATAGAAATAATAGATAAAGATGAAGATATGTTGATATTATCTCATATATTATTAAATGAAAATAAAGAATATAAAAAAATTGATTTATATAAAGAAAACATATATTTGGACGAAAATGGTTCTTTAGGCGAAACACCTCTTTGTGAAATAATGAAAAAACATGGTAGCGATAAGTCAACATATCATAATTATACATTATTTTACCATGCACTTTTTCAAGGTATGAGATATAAAAATATAAATTTATTTGAATTGGGAATTGGTTCTAATGATGTAAGTATTCTATCGAATATGGGCAAAGCAGGAAAACCTGGTGCATCACTTAGGGGATGGAGAGAATATTTTAAAAATGCTAGAATATATGGAGCAGACATAGATAAAAAAATATTATTCAAGGAAAAAAACATAGAAACTTTTTATTGTGATTCATTAAGTTCAAAATCAATAAAAGATATGTTTAATCAAATAGATGTTTTATTCGATATAATTATTGATGATGGATTGCATACATATGAATCAAACTTTAATTTTTTAATTAATTCTTTTAATAATTTAAAGTCGGGTGGTTATTATATAATAGAAGATGTTTATGTAATAGAGCAATTTAATTCTATAAGAGAAACATTATTAAATGATTTTGAAATAGAATTTATTGATATATATAAAATACCACATATTAGAAACAAAATAGACAATAATTTAATAATAATAAAAAAGAAAGAAGATAAAAAGAGGTGTTTTGTTACTTTTTATTCTAACGAAGATTATGAACTAAATCAAGTATTGGTAGAGAGTATTAACAAGTTTTCCAAATATAATATATTATCATTTACACACGACGATTTTTCACATTTAGACATAGAAAATAGGTATCGATGTCCAATATTCATTCAGAAAGTATTATCATATATTAAATGTCTTCAAATTGGATTTGATGAAGTTGTATGGTTGGATTCAGATATAATTGCATTTCCTAAAATAGATAATATATGGAATAATACTTGCAAGATAGAAGATTATTCTTTGTTACCTGTTCATTTTATGTTGTTAGATCCATATAATTTGTTGAATAATGAAAAAAAATATTTTAATTGTAAAATAACAAATAATACTGTTTATTTACATGCGTGTATTTCTATTTTTAATAAAAATTGTTTAGATTTTTTTAATAAAGTTCTGGATAAATATTTATACGTCGATCATAGACTATTTCCATTTGGCGACGAATCTATAATGAATTGTTTGATATGGGAAAAAGAAGAGCCTAAAAATTTAGGAAGATGTTATATTCAATATGATTATAAAAAAAATAGTGAATATATTCATGGGAAATTTATTTTTGAAAAAATTAAAAAAGATGAAATATTAGCATTTCATGGGTGTAAAGAAAAAGAAATTTCTAGAGAATATTTGAAAAGGATATCAGAAAACTTTTGCTAAGTATTATGAATGGGCTACGTAAAAATATAAAAAATAATAAAAACTGAAATATTTTTGGAATTTTGAAACTTCTTATATTTATAATATAACACTTTTATAATAAGTTACTTTGGGGGAGGACTAAAATAGTAAAATTGGAGAAAAAATGAAACATTTAAGTGAAAAAGACTTGCGTATTATAAAGGCTAAATTTATTAAAGATAATACACCTTCGGCTAAAATCATAAAAATACTTTTATCAGAAATAGATTTTTATAAATTATCTATTAAGAAGGCTTTTAGTGGTGGCATTCAACAAAGAGGGCCTGACGATTATATGCAATAATCGAATTAGTGGAGTGATATGTCCAAAGATGCTCAAGAAAAATATATAAAAGACCATCCAACATCTTTAAAAGCTCGTAATGCAAAAGCAAAAAATAATAAAAATTATGGAACTTTTCCGTGATAGGAAAGTATAAATTATATACAACAAAAAGGTTACACCAGTCGGTTTAGGCTGTGTAATTTAACTATTAACAAATAACACTTAACGAAGGAGACTTAATTATGGCATTAGATCTTAAACAAATCAAGGGTCGTTTGGAATCCCTAAAGAAAACCAACAAAAAATCAAATCTTACGTGGAAACCTACCGAGAAAGAAACCACAATTCGCATCGTACCTTACAAATTCAATCCTGACAATCCATTTATCGAATTGTATTTCCATTACGAGTTAAACAACAAAACCTATTTATCGCCGGCATCATTTGGAGAGCGTGATCCTATTATGGAGATTGCTCAAAAACTCAAATCAACTGGCGACAAGGAAAATTGGAAACTTGGTCGTTCATTAGAACCAAAACTTCGTACATTTGCTCCTGTTATTGTTCGTGGTAAAGAGCATGAAGGCGTAAAATTTTGGGGATTTGGAAAGACGATTTACGAAGATTTACTTTCTAACATTTCTGATCCCGATTATGGTGACATCACTGATCCTGTAACTGGTTGTGATATTGTTGTTTGGACTGTAAAGGAAGAAGGCAAGAATTTCGCGACACCGAAAATGAGAATCAAACGACATTCAACTCCTGTCACGGAAGATGTCGATGTTTTGAAGAAAATCACGGAAGACCAACCTGACATCAAGGAACTTTATGATCTTAAATCTTATGAAGAACTTGAAGAGGCCCTCAAGAAACATTTGAATCCTGAAGAAGCTGCCGAAGAACAAAAAGAATCTGAATCTACTGACAAAGAAGAATCTACCGACAAAGAAGAATCTACCGACAAAGAAGAATCTGTTAGCGAAGAAACATCTACCGCAGAAACTCCACAAGCTGAAGCTAAGGTTGAAACACCAAAAGCTGCTGCCAATGTCAATGACGCATTTAAGAAAATGTTTGAGGGTAAGTAATATAATCGGGGATTAATTTCCCCGATTTTTAATTTTTGGAGAGAATAGATGGCGAAAAAAATAGACAAGGAGTTAGACAAGAACGATTTAGTACACTCGTTAGCCGATGTATTGAATAAACAATTTAAACAAGACGGAAAGGTTGCTTATTTTATTAATGGTGATACTCCTACCGATATCAGTGATTGGGTGCCAACTGGAAGTTCATTGTTGGATATAGCTATCTCCAATCGGCTTTACGGTGGACTTCCTACTGGTCGTATAATAGAATATAATGGTCTTGAATCGAGTGGGAAATCCCTACTCGCTGCTCATGCAATTGCCAGTGCTCAGAAAAAGGGTGGTATGGGTGTTTACATTGATACTGAGAATGCCTTGAGTAAAGATTTTTTACAAGCGATTGGTGTAGATGTGGAAAAGATGTTATATGTACAACTTGATACTGTGGAACAAATATTTCAAACAATAGAACAAACAGTCACAACTATAAGGGAATCTGATAAAGAGAAACTTGTGGTAATTGTGGTTGATTCATTGGCCGCTGCATCCACGGCGTTAGAAATGGAAAACGATTATGAGAAGACAGGTTGGTCGACAGGAAAAGCGATTATTGTATCACAAGCGTTTCGTAAGATTACAAGGTTAATAGGTAAGGAAAAAGTTGTATTGATTTTTACCAATCAGCTTCGTCAGAAAATGGGAGTTATGTTTGGTGATCCCTGGACTACATCTGGTGGCAAGGGTTTACCATTTCACGCATCAGTTCGGGTTAGATTAAAAGCAATGGGTCAAATCAAACAAAAGACAGGTACTATTGAACAGGTTATTGGAATCAAAGCTCGGGCACAAGTTATCAAGAATCGTATAGGGCCGTCATTTAGGATAGCAGATTTTGACATATATTTTGATCGTGGAATTTATGATTATGAGAGTTGGTTGAACATTATGAAGGACAACGATTTAGTTTCACGTTCAAATCCTGGATTCAAGATAATTGACCACAAAGGAGATGAACGAAAATTCGAAGTCAAGAATTGGGGCGAAATGATTGAAAATGATCCTGAATTCAAAGAGTTTTTATACCAAAAGATTTGTGATTTACAAATAATGAAGTATAAAACTACTGCTGATATAGGATTAAATTCAGATGACATTATAGTAACTGATGAAATAATTGGTGATTATTAATTAACAGAAACGTAAATAATCCCGGTTTGAATACTATTTATAGATAGTACAATTCAAATCGGGGATTGTTTATATTGAAAAAAAAGAAACGAAGTAAAAGGAAAACTCGCCAGCCAACAACTCAAAGTCAGGGTCACAGTCAAGTGTTCAAGGCACTTCGGAAACTTGGATACAGAGTACAAAATGAAATCATAGTCAATGAGTTACCTTATGATATATTTGTAATGGATTTGAACTTGATTATAGAATATAACGGCAACCGCTGGCATTACAACAAAAACATTTATCCGCCTGATTTTTTTGATAAAGTCAAAAATCAATATGCGTGGGAAAAGTGGGAAAAAGACGAAAAGAAAATAGAACATGCCAAAAAAAATGGTTACGAAATAGAAATCATCTGGGAATATGATTGGAAAAGGTTATCTGACAAAGCTCGTTTCTTAAAAAAGATGGTGAGTAAATATGAATCTCAATCTCAACAAATTATTTGATGAAATAAAACAAGAAAACAAAAACGCTACAACAATCAACTCAAAGGTTTTATTAGTTGATGGTTTAAATAGTTATATCCGCGCATTCTGTAGAAATCCAGCAATGAACGACGATGGAACACACATTGGCGGGATAGTTGGATTTTTCAACACAGTTGCCTCGTCAATCCGCACACTCAATGTAACACGGTGTATCATAATATTTGATGGCAAAGGCGGGAGTGTCCGTCGCCGAGAGATTTTCCCTGAATACAAATCACAACGAAAAGGTTTGAGAGTAAGATTAAACCGCACATATGATTTCCAAACACACGACGAAGAAGAAAGTGAAGCAGATCGTCAGTTACGCAGGGTCGCCGACTATTTGGATTATTTACCAGTTCAAATGATGATGCAGGACAACATTGAAGCTGACGATGTAATGTCATATTTGGCGAAAGATTTACTAAAAGAGGAAGTCATAATAATGTCAACTGACAAGGATTTTTTACAGCTTGTGGATGATAGGGTAAAAGTTTGGAGCCCCACAAAAAAGAAACTTTACGATAGGGAAGGTGTCAAGGAAGATTATTTAGTACCGCCGCAGAATTTGATATATTTTAGGATTTTGGACGGCGACAAAAGTGATAATATACCTGGACTGAAGGGTATAGGAATAAAAACTGCTCAAAAACATTTACCAATATTATTTGACGAAGAAAAAGTTTCATTAGATAGTTTGATAGAATATGCAGATAGACAACCTGGGAAAAATACAGCAGCCAGGTTAATATCGGAAAACAAGGAACAATTACGGCTAAATTACAAGTTGATGAAGTTAGGCGAAATCGAAATTAGTGGCACAACAAAAGCTAAGATTCGGGAACTTTTAGATACTCCAGTGAGTATACTTAATAGGTATAAACTAAAACAATTATTCTTAGAAGATAAGTTGTATTCTGCAATTCCAAATATAGATAGTTGGTTAAATTTAAATTTTAATAGGTTGAATGCCTTTGCAATAACTTCACAAAACAAGGAGTGACGCCTATGGAAAAAGAATTTGACACATTAATATCGTTTGGAACTTCATTTCAAACAAAAACAATAACAACTTTGGTAAAAGATCAGAAATTTTTAGAACAAATACACGATATTTTAGAAGAAAAGTATTATGATTCTAATTCACATAAATGGTTAATAAAAATTATTAAAGAATATTATAAAGAATATAAAAAACCGCCTACAATGGAAGTTTTCAAGATAGAGTTAGAAAAACGAGTAACTTCTGATGTAATGAAAAAAACTATTATTGAAAATCTAAGAAATGTATACCAAAATTTTGAAGCTCCTGATTTAGAATATGTCCAAGAAAACTTTTTACATTTCGCTAAAGACCAAACAATGAAACTTGCATTATTTGATGCTGTAGATTTGGTAAATGTAAAAAAGTATGAGGAAGCGCGGGATGTAATAGATAGAGCATTAAAAGCCGGAACGACAAGGGATTTAGGTGTAATGTACAAAGAGGAAGCATTTTTTCAACGACGAATAGCTGACACACTTCGAAGTCCAATAGAAATGCCGTGGGACATTTTAAATGAAATAACTGATGGTGGTATTGGTTCTGGCGAACTTGGAATCGTGGTCGCTCCATTAGGATTAGGTAAATCGTGGTTATTGGTCGCCATTGGTGCGTATGCCGTATCAAAAGGTAAAAATGTAATTCATTATACTTTAGAGTTGAATGAGGATTATGTTAGTTTGAGATATGATGCTAATGTATCAGGTTTTGCTTCTCAAGATATAAAGTTACACCAAAATGAAGTATACCAAAAAGTAGAGAAATTACGTGGTAATATGATTGTAAAGTATTTTCCAACAAAGTCGGCGGGTATAGAAACATTAAGGGCACATATAAACAGATGTGAGAGTTTTGGATTCAAACCGGACATGATAATGGTTGATTATGGAGACTTATTAAAAGACACGAGTTCTGGATATAGGACGACTGAAAAACGATTTGAGTTGGATAGTATTTTTGAGGGTTTGCGGGGGCTTGCCGGTGAAGTTAATTGTCCATTGTGGACTGCTTCTCAAGCTAACAGGTCTTCTCTTGAGGACGAACACATTGAAGCTGGTAGAGTAAGTGAATCATTAGGAAAATTAATGATAGCAGATTTTGTAATAAGTTTACAACGAAAGACAAAGGACAAGATTGCTCACACTGGTCGTATTCATGTAATCAAGAATAGATTTGGTCCTGATGGATTTACATTTCCGAGTAAGATGGATGCGTCAAATGGTAGGGTACAAATTTTTGATGAACAAACACCTGAGGGTAAGAGAACGAAGAAATCGATGGAAAGTGGCGACAAACTAAATAAAATGTTATTAAGTGAAAAGGTAAATGAGTTGATGCCAGGAAAATATAATAAAAGTGTAGAGGGGATGGGCTAATGGATAAACTTAGAAAATTAAGGAATACTTTAAGGAAAATAATTCATAGTAAAGATTATCAAATAGCTGATGAAGGTGAATATGAATCAGTGTGTCCTGAATGTATTCGTAAAAAAGAAATAGCAGAAAGGGGTTTAGAGGATGAAAAGGAAATCAATTAAACCAATAGAATTTGTGGGTAGGATATATCCATTATTTATTTGGCATAAATGTTGTTTATGTGGTGAAGATTTTCGCCGAGAACGTGGTCATTGGGCGTTAATATATCATAGGCATATGTATTTGTGTAAAAAATGTGGTGGATATACCAGAGGATCCGGAATACAAGGATTTTTAGAGTGGGATAAGAGACGTAGAGAGAATCGTCCATTGTCTCCAGGGTTACCACCAAAGCCAATACCTGCTAAGATACGAGTAATTAAAGAGAACGAACAATATCCAAAATAAGGGCGATTATCTTCGCCCTTTTTTTGTGGAACTTCTTACTTTGTTACTACGGTTTGAACTTTGAGTTGACTTTTTTGAACTATTGTTTTGTTGTCTTTGATGAATTTGAGTTGATTTTCTTGAACTATTGTTTTGTTGCCTTTGACAAACAATAGTTCTTTTTTTTGAGGTATTCTCTTTTCGCCTAGTTACTACTTGGTCACGTTTTTTCGTCTTATTATTGAATTTACGTTGTTTTTGAGGTTTTACTTGGACACTCTGTCTGTATTTTTGATCTATTAGATTTTTTCTAATGGTAGGTCTATCCATTGTTAAACGTCTATCACGTTGTTTTTTGACGATATTATGTTGGCGTCTATGAAAATCTCTTGAGCCGTAATGTAAGTTATGATGTGGTCTATAATATGGTTTAGAATAATAGTGATAGGGGTACGAATAGTACCTTGGCGAATAATAATATAAACCAAAATAAACATTATCATATTGCCAGTAAAAATCGTCATACCAAAGGTTAGTGTAAACATAGTTGACATCATAAATGTAAACTTCGTCAACAGGTTCATTGGTATAGACATATCCCCAATGGGTATAGCAAGACGACAGTAAAAACGATAACACGACAAAAAACAATAGTTTGATTCTCATTTTGAATTTCTCCTTTTTCTTTATATTTATAAATAGTAGAGTGTTTCATTATAATAACATACAAAAATCATACCAGCTTTGGAGAAATGTAGTGGTTGTGAGAAAAGTTTTAGGCAACGAAAAACTGAAATACGAAAAGGCGAAAGAATTAATAAGAAGTAGGACAAGTCTTGAGTCTGAAATCATTGAGTATCTAAATCCAATAAGTGCGTTTGGATTGGTTCACACGATACTATCCTTAGAATATAAAAAGATAAATGGTGGCAGAGAGTGGCATGGCGAATGTCAATGTAGTATGAAAAAAGGGCCTCATTATCATTATGTTATCACAGTCTTCGATGGTATTCAATGGAGAGTATTCGAAAAAACTTCACTCTCCGAGTAAAAAACAGTTGACAAATACATTTTTTTGATGTATATTTAAGAGTAAAAAAAAGGAATGGTTATGAACACACGAGAAGTTGCAGAAAAATACAAAATGTTAGTTTACAAAGTTGGTTCAAATCTTTATGGAACTCAAACTCCAACCAGCGACACTGATTATAGTGGAGTTTTTATGCCCAATGAAAATATGATATTTGGGTTTGAAAGAGTTGATGAAGTAGATTTGAGCGTAAAATCTAAACGTCTTGACGGAAAGAACGACGAGAATGCTGTAGATAAGATTTTATATGAGTTTCGTAAGTTTGTAAAACTTGCTCTTGAGAACAATCCAAATATATTAGAACAACTTTTTGTAAACAAGGAAAACCTTGTATTTTCTAATGAATATGGAGAGGAACTTTTACGGAACGCTCATTTATTTCCGCATCGTGGACTAAAGGAAAAATTCTTGGGATATGCCTTTAGCCAGAAGCATAAAATGGTGATAAGGACTGACAACTTTCATGGACTTGAGAATGCTTTAGAATGGTTAGAGGAAAACACTCAAACCGTTGAAGATTCTAAAAGGTTGTTGGTTGAGTTTTTACCAAAGAAACTTCCTTTTATGAGTGTAAAGGGCGACAATGTTCTTATTGGTGATTTGAACTTT
>Ga0307379_10003227_pt1 | contig 23785 bp, 17 predicted proteins | sample UN2MG_FD_202237 | JGI IMG/M metagenome (GOLD analysis project Ga0307379, IMG submission 202237) | Soil microbial communities from Risofladan, Vaasa, Finland - UN-2 | ecosystem: Environmental > Terrestrial > Soil > Coastal area > Acid sulfate soil | place: Finland: Risofladan, Vaasa | collected... | reverse complement strand
AGGGGAAGGTGCTGGCTGTCGTTCCGGGCGAAAGGGCCGAAGACGCGTTGGAGGCGCTTAAATCCCATCCACTTGGAAGAGAGGCGGCGATAATCGGCGTAGTGAAGGAATTCGACCGCGTGCCTCTCGCTGTCAAAACACCCTTCGGCAGCCATCGGGTAGTCAGCATGCTGACGGGCGAACAACTGCCGCGCATCTGTTAGTGATCACGGAACTTAAGCCATTGACACGCCAGTGTTTTCAGCTAGTATATCCACTCCTGCAAGACAGAAAAGCAACTCGGAAGAACAACGGAAACAGCGTGCGATTTCCTTGATATGGTGACAAAAATGAAGAAAACACTCTTGGCAACAATTCTTATGCTGACGGCGGCGATTGCCCTGCATGCCGAGGATTGCCTCTTCAGCCTCGGCGACGATGAATCTCTCGACAAGGCTCTGGAGGCCTTCCATGGCATCATGGCCGAGCTGGTGCACGGTCCAGTTCAGGAGGGTAACTTTCAACCGGTGAGAGAGCAGGTCGGAGCGCTGGTTAGCGCCAAGGCTGCAATCATGTCGGCAAACCTTCCGACGAAATTTGAAAAACACTGCGCCGACATCTCGGCCTCTGCCAAAACGCTTTTCGATTCAGTCGATACCCTGCAACAGCTGGCTGAAAACAACGGCAGCGACGAAGAGATCAAGGCGGCATTTTCTAAGATGCATGTGTCCTACCGCGCCTTGCGCCAGGCCCTGATCCTCCCCGAGGAAATGATCGAGGCCATCCATGAGATTCTGCAGCCGTTGTGGCACGAGGCGTATCCCGCCAAAGATGTCGAGGCGATCAAGGCCGGAGTGCCGAAATTGAAGGTTCGCACGAAACTGCTCGTGTCTGTTGCCGGCCGCCTTGAGGATGCCGTGTTGACTGATGCCGCGACCAAGCTGCTCGAGTCGATATCGACGCTCGAGGAAGCCGTCGCTGCCGACGACGGGACGGCAATCCTGGCGGCTCTGGAGCTGGTGCACGAGGCTTATCACCAGCTGGCCGAGCCCGAAGAGTAATCAGCAAGAATACAAAGTGTTACATCGCCCTGCCGTGCCACCGCCGGCGGGGTTTTTCAGTCCTTGTTTACGCCGTGAGAGGGAGCAATACGCTTGCCTGCTGGTCGCCGCAGATCATGCAATAGCGCGTTGACACCGTTCACAACCCTTTGCTATTGTTTATAAATCCACAACCGAGAGATATGCCCCCAAACTTCGTCTTTAGTCGTGAAGAGCATCGTAAAGAGCACGAGGTTGCTCCTGATTCGCGAATCACCGGCTCGGTATCTCTTGAAAGGAGAACCTAAGATTACAGCAGCGACGTCGACGAGTCCCTTTCGGGAACGCGCCTATAGTCGGCGTAAAAGGGTGGGAATCACCGGCTCTTGCCGGCTTAATAAGGAGAAAAACTAATGGCCACGGACGACACAATCAGGCCCGGAAACAGCGACGGGGCACACCTCGTTGGGATTACCGGAGCCTATCAGGACAACGAGTACTTCATCGATAAGGACGAATACCTGATCGGGCGCGCTCCGGATTGCGACCTGGTGCTCAATGAAACCACGGTTTCCGGAAAACATGCCAAGATCAGCAAAGTCGGAGATTCATACGAAATCACGGACCTCAAGTCGACCAACGGTACGTTCGTCAACGGTGTAAAAATCGATAAGAAACCACTGCGCACCAACGAAGTGATTAAGATCGATGTCGTCGAATTCAAGTACGTCAATCCGGCCGAGGTTCCCCGCACCATCGTCGCCAAAGCCCCGGAATTCTCGGATCAACAAACTGTTGTGCGCCCCCAGGAGCCTCCGCTACATGCCGCACCGCCGCCGTCCGAGCCTACACCCATGGCAAGGCCGGCGGGCCAGCTAGAACATGACAGGCCGCAGCCGAAGGTTCAGCCTGCGGCATTTGAAAAGAGGGGGAGTCTAGTGGGTGGACTAATTGTGGGTCTAATCATCGCTTTTCTGTTCTCGTACGGCGGCATGTTCGTCGCCGCGCTGGTCGCAGCCGCCCAGTACGGGACTATTTCTTCGGTGTTCAGCAACGTAATCGACGTGTTCAGGACGATTCTTGCCGGCGTGCCATTTCTCCACAACCATGTGCCGTGGATGAGCGTGCAGTGGGGTGTCAGCGACATCATCACGATCATCATGCTGCCGCTGGCATTGCTGTTCGGCGGCCTGATCATGCAAAGCATCGCTCGTAAAAATCGCTTCGGCACCGCCCTGCTGTTCAGCATCTTCTACGTGGCCATCGCCCTGGTGGCGCAGATCGCAGTTCTCGGTTTCAACTTCGATCTCTGGCTCAGCATCGCGCCGCAGGTCCTGCCGTTTGGCATGGATCGGATTCTCAACCTGCTCACGTGCTGCGGCTACTTCTTCGGCGTCACGTTTGTAATCAGTTTTATCGGCTCACTCATCGGAAGAAAATAGACCGCTTCTTTGGAGATTTCAGACGGGCCGCCAAGAGTGTGGCCCGTTTTAATTTGCAGCGGCTTTTTTCAGCAGCCATCGGGCAATTTAATCTGATAATCCTCAGATCTCTATGTAGGGGGAGGCCAATGAGATTCATGAGATTGACAGCATTAACACTAATCATTCTGTGGACAATTCCCGCCATCGCGCAGGAAGAGAAGCGGGTGATGACCGTGGACGACCTGTTCACCTTCTCTCGAGCCGGCGACCCGCAGCTTTCTCCCGACGGGAAATACGTCCTCTACACGGTCAGCAAAGCTGACTGGGAGCAGAACGGCACCGTGACACAAATCTGGCGCGTGGGCGCTGACGGCACCGGCCAGGTGCAGATGACACAGGGGAAGGAATCCTGCAGATCACCCAAATGGAGCCCTTGCGGCAAGATGTTCGCGTTCCTCACGAGCCGCTCCGACAAAACCCAGATCTGGCTGATGCGCAACGACGGCGGTGAAGCCTACCAGCTGAGCGACCACGATCCGGGCATCTCGGGATTCGAATGGTCGGAAGACGGCAAGACCATCTACTTCCTGGCCTCGGACCCGAAGACCGAGGAAGACAAAGCGAGGGAGGAGGCTAAGAACGAGGTGATTGTCGTCGACAAGAACCTCAAGAACAGCCATCTGTGGGCTTTCGATCTCGAGACGAAAGAAGAGCACCGGTTGACTGAGGGTGATTTCTCCATCAGATCGTTTGTGATCTCGCCCGAGGGCGGCCGTATTGCTTTCACCGCCGCACCAACGCCGAAGGTCGACGACAATCTCAAGATTGAGATCTATCTGCTCGACCTGGGGGATAAAGCGGTAGAGAAGCTTACCGACAACAAGATCACCGAAGGCGGGCTGCGCTGGCGCCTCGACGGCAACGCCATCACCTTTGTCTCCGATTCCAGCGAAAACCTGGAGACATACTACCAGGGCTCGATCTTCCTGCTTCCGCTCGACGGCGGCGAGATAACCGACCTGCTGCCGGGTTTCGAGGAGGAGGTCTACGGGCATGAATGTATGGGTCAGGGGAAAATTCTGTTCTCCGCCAATACCGGTGTAAACGTCCATCTGTTCATGCTCGACGCGGCTTCCGGCGAGGTGACGCAGTTGACCGAGGGTGAAAAGGTAATCTCCCCTGGAGAGGTGAACAAGGAACTCGGCAAGATCGTCGCGACGATTACCGATCCCCTTTCCCCCGCCGATATCTACATCGCCGACATCGAATCGCTGAAATTTGAGAAGCTTACCGAGATGAATCCTCACATCTCAGATATCAAGCTCGCCCAGTACCGCACGATCCACTGGAAAGCGTCTGACGGTTATGACTGCGAAGGCATCCTGATCCTGCCGCCTGATTATGAGGAGAGCAAGCGCTATCCGACAATCGCACAACTGCACGGCGGCCCGGAAAGCTCGTACAAGAACGCCTTCTCCACCAATTGGGGCACCTATCCCCACGTGCTTGCGGGGCGCGGTTATGTCCTCTTCCAGCCCAATTACAGGGCCTCCACGGGTTATGGTGACGCCCATATGCGCTCGCTCATCGGCCGCTATTTCGAGGACGACATCAATGACATCATCAGCGGTCTTGATTACCTGATCGACGAGGGGATCGCCGACCCCGATAAGCTGGCATGTCACGGCTGGAGCGCGGGCGGCCACCTGACAAACTGGCTGGTCACCCACTACAGCGACCGCTTCAAGGCCGCCGGCTCCGGCGCGGGCGGCGCAAACTGGTCCAGCTTCTACGCGCAGACCGACATGCACTACATCAGGGAAATCTGGTTCACAGCCCCTCCCTATGAGAAGCCGGAACTCTTCCGCGCCAAGAGTCCTATCAACTACATTCGCGACGCTTCTACGCCGACGATCATCTTCTGTGGCGCAGCCGACAACCGCGTGCCTGCTCCCCAGAGTTGGGAGATGTACGTCGGCTTGCAGCGCTATGGTGTGGTCTCTGAGTTCCACCTCTATCCCGGCGAACCGCACGGCCTGCGCAAGTTGGCCCACCAGAAAGACAAGGTGCTCTCCGAGCTGGCCTGGTTCGACAAGTACATCCTGGGAATCGAACCCGAGGAAAAGGAAGAAAAATAGGTTCTCCGACAACAGAGGGGAAAAGCCCGGCTGTTCTTGATTCGCAACCGGGCTTTGATTTACCTCGTCAGAGGATTCAGTTCCTGACGAACCACACCACAGCCGACACCGACTTCTTCTGAGTCGAATCTTCGCCCATATAGCCGGATACCCTGATCGTACATTGCACGGCCTTGGCGAAGTACACGCCATTGATATTCTTGGCCATACCTTTGTTGCTAACGAGCAGCGAGAGTTTCTTCCAGTACTTTTCCTGGCCGAAGTTTAGCAGGCTTAATCTGTATTTCCTGACAACTGGATATCCATTGTACATCTGGATTAAATAATCGATGGAGTCGCCCTGGATTTTGAACAGAGCTTTAGCAGGGGGCGGAGTCGCAGTGACATCGCCCTCGAAGACAGCCAGCGACATCTGCTTTCCTGAAAAACCCTTTAGGGTTGTGACGACGATCGGGTGGTAGGAATTCATATTTAACGAATCGTCAGACGTCCCCGGAGCGTGAAGGTAGGTCAGGTCCAGCACGGTGCCGTCGAGCGGCATAATTCGCGGTGTCGAGGCGTAATTGTCATCGTAATAGAGTTTGTCCTTCTCGTTGTTCAGCTTCCACATGTTGCTGTTCTTGTTTTTCAATGTGTTTGCACTGATGTGCTGTCTTCGGTAAGACATGTAATCGTTTGTGTACGGTGTGTGCTGAAATCCGAAGGCATGCCCGAATTCGTGGACGACCACCAGGTCGGAATTGAAACTCGCGCCGATGCCCCGGGCGGGATTGGGCGTCGAAGAGAAGTGATCCGATCTGAAAAATCCGTCCGTTTCGACTATCTTATGCGGGTTGATATACTTGCCGTTTTGCAGCTGACTGGTGCTACCACCGAACCATGTGTTCATGTAAGCAGCAACGCCTGACTTGCCGTAAAAGAAACGATCATCTGCGGTCATGTAGATGACGTTCTTCCCATCAGTATTGTTTCTCGGATCTGCCGAAGTGATCTGGACGACGCTATTGGTGAGCTTGAATTTTGGCAGATTCGGAGTGCCGCGGCTCTTGTTGATCAGCTTTTTGAATATCTTGTTGTATTGCCTCTTGTAGGGCTTTGCATCGGGAGACATCGACCAATTTACCTGGGTGACTCCCTCCCAGCGGATGTTCTGGGTGACGACCAGTTTCTGCCACGCTGCCGGATAAATTCGTTTGAAATCGCTCTCTTTTACTTCGTGGACGGCGCCTGTGGCAGGATCGGCAACTAGAAAGAACATCTCGAAGGTCCCGTCATACATGGCGCGGCACTGGTTCCCCACCACTCTGATTTCATCGGCTGCCAGCGCGCTCGCAGTAATTACACACGCCAGGACCACTGCCAAAGTTAGTTTCCTGGATACAGCACGCATATGTTCCTCCCGTCAGTTTGAAATGACCTTAACCAAGTGATTTGGGCAAATATTTCGTAACTAAATATCACCACAGGATCTCTGTGGCGTCAAGGAATCGTTTCAAATTCTCCAGCATCCACCGAGAAATCAATTCATTGAAAAGAAGGGCCGGAGGCATCCGGCCCTTCCCAAAACTTCGCTTGAATCAAGTTTACCTTAGCTCCAGGGTCTTCTCGAGCAGACCGCCTTTGAGCGAATTGTAGGTCAGCATGGCGCTGCCGTTGCCTTTGACCAGCCACTGCAGGATTACTTCGCTCTGGCCGTTGAGCGCGCGGACGCGCAATTTCGCCGGGTCCTTGTATTGCGGCTCCACGATGCCGCGGTACTTGTCGCTCACCTCGCCGCCGGAAACGACGGTTAAATTCGAACCGCTGATGACTGCGAAATCGGGTCGGCCGATGTTACTGCGCACGGCTTGCGCGGAGCGGGTGGGTATCACCTGTTCATTTACCACAGCTGCAGTGATGCGGAACAGTCCGCCTCCGACGTTCTCGACTTCGACATCCCCGAACTTCAACAATGGCATGCTCTCAGCGCTGAAGATGACGAAGGCCGCGGTGCGGTGGCACTCCTGGGACAGTAAGAATTCCGGCGTCGGTCGCTGTGTCATCTTGGTCCAGCCGCCGATCTCGATCTCGCCGTACGTCGGGTGCTTGAAGGGCTTCCACTCCTTGAAGCCCTCGCCGATGCGCAGGTAGTCGTCGAATTTCAGGCGTTCCTTCTCGTCGACTTTGCGGTCGCCGGTGACATCCTCCCACTCATCCGGGAAGTGCTCGATGGTGAAGGCGAATGCGCCGAAGGTGCCGTGCAGGTAAGAGTCGAAATCGCCGTAGGTCGTATAGAGATCCTTGTAAGCAATTAAATATTTGTATCCGGGGAGCAGTTGCTCGCTGCGCTCGCCGAGGTAGTCGTAAACGCGGACGTCCATCGGCATGAACTGGCCCATATTCTTGGCTCCCGGGCCGCGCAGCATCATGCCGCCGTTGTTGTGGCCGGTCGTGCCGGCGACGATGTTCGGGTGCCTGAGCAGGAACTCGCTGATCGCCCTGCTTTCGGGGTGGCTCATCGGGTAGTCGCCGGCGCCGTTCTGCACGTACTCCGGCATCCAGTTGTAGCCCCAGTTGCGGTTGAGATCATAGCCGCCCGGCGGATCCTCGTTGATCCGGCCGTCCTCGTCGTTGTCGATGCCCTCCATCCCGAGCAGTTCCCAGCCTCCAGGTTCTCCCGGCTTGGCCATGACCATCAGGCGCGGATCCTCGGGATCGGGCTTCATGCGGCCGGCGGAGTCTTTTTTACGCATCATCGTGATGCTGCCGTCGCCGTCGAGGTCGTCGTAACCATCCTCGTCGAAGAGGCCGTCGCGGTCGTCATCGACAGGGCGCTGGCCGGAGCGGGAGCTGCTGGGATTATTGGGCTGCTCAAGAAAGTAGGAGCGGCCGTCGACGTTGACGCTCGGGATGAAATAGAAGGCAGCGCGGTCGACAATTTTGGTGACCCGCTCCACCTTGCCGTAGTTGGTCAGCAGGTACCAGAGAGTGTAGAGGCAGGCCTCCGAAGCCTGGATCTCGTTGCCGTGAATGTTGCCGTCCATATAAAACGCCGGCTTGGAGAGCACCGGGCCTGTTTCGGACCTGTTGATGATCATCACCCAGATGTCGCGCCCCTGGTAGCTCTTACCCACCGACTCGATGGTCGCCAACTCCGGATAGGCCTGCGCCAGCTTCTTATAAATGTCTGTAAGCTCCTCGTAGGTGTGATAGCTGTTGAAATCAATCGCGACCTTGGGAGCATCGGGCAGCACCGCCGCCTGTAAGGAGGCGGGAATCAAGACCAACAAAACAGCTAGAATATACTTTTTCATCTCGTCCTCCTCACTGCAGCACTATGGTTTCGGAATCGGAGCCGCACTTGATGCTGTGCGCCGTCAGCTCGACCTTCGATCCTCTTGCGGCTTTGACGATCCAGCGGAACTCGTTGCTGATACCATGACCGGGGATAGAGTTGATCCGGTGGATCTTCTGCCCGCCGATTATCTTGTCCTGATCGATTCCGAGCTTGAGGATTATCGGCGGGACCGATCTCGTCGTCGTTCCGTGGCGCAAAGCGGTCGGGAAGAAGCCGTTGTTCCTGACGAAGGCGGTTATCTCGAAAACCTCGCTGTCCAACGCCTTGACCGAGACATCCGTGACCTCAATTTGCGCCAGCTCACCGGCCAGCCTGACCGCGAATTCGACGTTGGGTTCAAGGACTTTTTGGCCGACCTCGTAAGGAGGCAGAATCTTGAGGAAGGGCTGCATGCCGCCGATCTCCACCTTGCCCAGTGTCGGGTGGTCGAATTCGGTCCAGGGGACGAAACCGCCGCCCTCGACGTTCTCCTCCGCCCACTTGAGAATATAGGTCTCCTCTGCTTCCCCCTCCTTCTTCTCGGCTTGCTTGCCGCCGCCCATCTGCTCGATCATCTCGGCCATTCTCTTCGGGGTGATCATCCCGCCTTTGACGCCGCCGATCACCATCTGGGCATTGTACTGAGCAGGGGCTTTGATCTCCTTGAGGAAGAGAGCGATCTTCTCCTCGCCGAGAGCCAGGAACTCTTCCGAGGACATCCCTTTCAGTTTCTCGACGGTTATGCCGCTGCCGCTTTCCTCCTCGCCCTCCTTCTTTTCCGCTTTTGGTTTGGGCACGGCCCAGAGGTCGACGGTGAACGTCGGAACGCCGTAATGGAAATACCCCCATGCGGGGAAGCAGCCGTCGCCGACGGCATCTTTCGCCTGACGCGACTCGTCGTCTATCTCCTTCTCCTTGATCATCTCCTTGTAGCGCTTGGAGATCTCCTCGAAGTAGGGATAGTCGTCATCGGTAATGCTCATCACGGGCCCGAGGCCGAAGAACGCCGCGACCATCTCCTCGGTGATATCCATGCCGCGGGCGAAAGGCATGTCCTTGACCAGATCGACGATCTCCTTGATGGTGAATTCCTGCTCGGGATCGGCACCGAACATCTCGGCGATATCCTTGGGGATCTTCACCTTCTCCGCACCGATCGTGGCCGGTCCCCTGCCGCGCTGCAGGTTGAGCAGGTTGTTCTGCCCGCCGAAGCTGAAAACGAGGGCGATGTTGCGATGGTTGATGAAGAACTCCATGATCGCGATCGTTTCGACCTCGCTGACGGGGTAGAGTCCCGCGCCGGGCGAGAAGTACTGGTAATCGTGGGTGAAGTTGCGGTTGATCACCACGCCGCCCGTCGGGTCCTCGTTGATGTCACCGTCGCCGTCATTGTCGACGCCTTCGGTCATCAGCTTGTACTCGCCGCGCTCCCCTTTCATCTTGTCGGCCTTGCGCATCAATCGCGGATCGTCGGGATCGGCAATGTACTCACCGTCGGGAGACTTGATTCGCATCTGGATGATGAAGCCGTCGGCGTTGATGTCGGCGGGGCCGTCCTCGTCGGTCTCGAGGTCGCGATCATCGTTGAACGGGGATAGATCTGTCTCGCGTTCCCACTTCGGTTCTGAGAAAGTCATGGTAGCGACGTCAGGATTCAGGAGCGGAGCAACGTAAAACGTCCGCGTCGACAGCAGCTTTGCGATACCCTCATCTCCCGCATTGCCGATGAGATACTCAACGGCGGCCAAGGCAGCCTCGGTTGCCAGCAATCGAGTCCCCTCGATGTTGCCGCCGATGAAAACGGCGGGTCTCTTGTCAGGCTCGACCGGGCCCTTCGCGGCGACTCGGGCAACCAGCAACTCGATCCCCCCTCCGCTTTTCCCGATTGACATCACCTTGACCAGCTCCGGATGTTCCCCCTGCCAGCGCTCAAGCGCAGCCTTCACGGCCTCGGGATTGCGATAGCCGTCGGCAAACACCTGTGTCTGTAGAAGCGCAAGAAAACACACCACACCTAAGAGGATTTTAACTTTCATTTAGACCCCTTCCTCGATTTCTATTTTCCATTCGCAGCTATCCTATCCGCCCGGGTGGAATTTGTGCAACTCGACAGAACGCATCGGAGCTATCTTGCGTTCCGATCCGCTGGATTCCAGCCGCTAGCTGATAAGGATATCTCAACACTCCAATCCTCGGAAATGAAGATAACAAATGGATGTTCTCTATGGAATTAAAAGTGATACGCGAAACAATTCATTAGTGACGTGAGGCACAAAAAAATTGGATTTTGTGACTGATCTCACGCCGCGTTGTGTCGGAGGAGAATAAATTAAATTCATGGGGGATCCAATGATAAAGGTTTTGTATGTCGACGACAGTCCCGACGACAGGGACATCTTGCGAATCAGCATCGCCCGGCTGTCCGATGATATCAGGGTCCGCCCTGCAGCGTCGGCGGCTGAAGCCATCCAGACGATCAGAAGCGAGAAACCCGATTGCATCGTCAGTGACCTCGACATGCCGGGTATGAACGGTCTGGAACTGCTTCGCACGCTCCGCAACTCAGGGGACAACACCCCGTTCATCTTCTTCTCCTGTCACGACTACACCGATTTGACGGAGCTGGCGTTGCTCGCAGGTGCCCACTCGTTCGAAGTGAAGGGACCAGGAAAGAAGCCGCTCGAAAAGCTGATGGGATCCATTCGAGAGGTGGCCGAAGAGAGTAAAGAAGATCGCCGGGCCAACATCGCGGGGCCGGAGAATCTCGCGCTCTCCACGTGGACCTGATTCGGGGCTGCGCCTGAAGTCTAAATCCAGCGCCTAATCAGGGTTCGGAATCCGGCTGCCGAGCGGACCATCACCATCGGTTTGCCGCTGCGGCGGGCAAGCATTTCCGGCACGGTAGGCTGAGCCATTCTGGATAGGGCCGGCTTAGCCGTCGAGCCCACGACGATCAGATCGAAATCTTCGGATTCCTTTATTATCGCTTCCACTACGCTGTCGGACCTTACTCCCATCGATGTAACACGTTCTCTAGGGATATTTAGCCGCACCTCATTGCGATCCAGGAAGCGCTCGACATCGAATCGCGAACCACCGCCGGTAACCGTCAACGCCACCACCTCACCCTCATCCCCGTCTACAAGAATGCTGGCTATCTCCAACGCCAGCGCGCTGTTCGGACCACCGGCAACCGGCACCAGCGCGCGCCTGAAATCGCCCTTACCGCAGTCCTTGAAGATCACCACGTCGCAAGGCGTGCGCTCGATGATCGGATCGAGCGTCGACCCGAGCCTGAAACGTTGCGAACCGGGCCTGCCGTGCCAGCCCATGATCAGCATGTCGGCTTTTTTCTCGCGGGCGGTACTCACTATGCCCCGCGGAAGACTGCGGCAGTAGCGCAGCGTCGAGCTCAGCGGGAACAGGGGCGCCAGGTAGAGCATCGCCTCGACGATACCCTCCTTTCCCTCCATCATGTATTCGTGGGCGTCGGCGAGAGGAACCTGCGGTGGCACGGGAACCATATGCAGCAGTTCTATCGATGCTTCCTTGGCTTTAGCCAGTTTGTAAGTGTTGCGCACCAGGCCGAGCGCGTTCTCGGGGTTGGCGACCGATACCATGATCTTGTAACCCTTTACGAGAGGCGCCTCCTCTTCTTCCAGCACAAGAATCTCGTCCTCCGTCGCAATCGCCCGGGATTTCGAGTAGGCCAGGTATATTAAGACGCCTGCGCCGATCCACACCGGCGCCACTACCCATGCCACCCAGCTCATCTCGTGGAGGAACACCACGAGGACGCCTTGGGTGATAATCGCCAGGATCGGGAACAACGGGAACAATGGCATGAGGAAGCCGTAGTGCAGCTCGTCTCCCATGTCGCGGCGTATCTTAATCACGCAGAGATTAACCAGGAAGAAAAGCAGGAGGAACATGATGCTCGCGCTGGAGCCGACGTCCCTTGTCGGCAGGAAAATCGCAATGGAGATCACGATCACGCCGGTAAATGCCAGCGCCATATAAGGAGTCTTGCGCTTTCGCGATATCTTCGAAAATACGGCGGGCAGCATGCGGTCGCGCCCGAGCGCATAAGAGGCTCTTGTTGCGGAGAAGATGGTTGCATTCAGAGCCGATGTGGAAGCGAAAATGACGGCGAGAGCAACGACCATGTAGCCGATAAACTCCGTCGGCATCAGTTTCGCCACGGCTTGGCCGAAGCCGGTGTCGCCGAAGCTTGCAATCCATTCCCAGGGTGCCAGGCCGTCGAGCACCGGGTTGTCCGCATGCACGGATACCACCGAGGCGAAACTGACAGCGATGTAAGTTACCGTCACAATGCAGACAGAGTAGAGCATCGCCTTCGGTATGTTGCGCTTGGGATCGATCGTCTCGTCGCCGGCTTGAGCGATGACCTCGTAGCCCTCAAAGGCCACCGATGTAAAGCCCATCGTCACCAGGATTGTCAGGAGCCCGTCGGGGTGAATAAACGGCTTGAAATTGTGCAATCTCGACGGGTCGTAAATAGCCGTGATGATACCCACAACTCCGATGCCGACGATCAGCACCATCTGGCCGAGGGTGAAAAACGCCCCGATTTTTCCCGTCTCGGAAGCGCCGCGGTAGTTGATATAAATGAAGAAAAGTCCGGCAAGCAGAGCAACAACCTTCTGCCCGATGGGAATTATGGATGCGTCTAAAAATCCCAGCTGGTAGAAGAAATCGAGAGTGTAAGTGGCGAAAACGACGGCGTAGAGGCTGCCGGCCACGCTTGATGCGAACCATTCCATCCAGCCGGCGAGAAAGCTGGTTCCGCGGCCGAAGCCGATGCGCGCGAAGTTATATGCCCCCCCCGCCCTCGGGATGGCCGAGCTGAGCTCCGCATATGACATTGCCGTGAATATGGCCACCAGGCCGTTGAGGGCAAAGGTAAGCATGAGGCCGCCCGGCCCGGCCTTGTGCATCACATTGCCGACGCCGATGAATACACCGGCCCCGATCATCATGCCGAGGCCCATCATCGTTATGTGGAATAGATTCAGTTCGCGCGAGAGCTCGGTTGTGACTTGTTGCGTGCTATCACTCATCGCGCAATCCGAGCTTGGCGTCGCGGGCAGAGGGAAAATTCCTCGCTGCCAGTTTGTTGATCATCCGCCGGCTCCAGATCGTGAGATACACTATCGTGACCAGGGCAACCGAAATAACGCCGACGCCTGCTACTACCTCAAACTCCATGCGCTCCCCTCCCATTTGCCTGAGGCATTCGCAATTTTTAAGGAATGTTAGCACGTTTAATACAAACTCTCGATAATCCGATACGATTAATTTGTCAGTGATAGCAGCCTTGCCGGGCAGGTGCTATCATTGCTCATAATTTTATAGTCGGGCTGTCTACAATAAACACTCACAGCAATATTCCCAGCTTTGACAACGGAAAAGCCTCCCCCATGCCCGAGGAAAGGAGCAACACATGGCCCCCATGAGCAGAAGGCAACTGCTTAAAACCGGTCTCGGCGCCTGCGCTCTCTCTTCGGCACCGGCACTTGGATTCAAACACGGCTCACAACGCGAGGAAAACGAACTCATGCTCGGAAAAGAAGTGAAGTTGAGGGGAGACGGACTGGCTCTGTCCCCCGAAGAGTATTCCCGCCTGCTGGCCCGGCTGACTGAAAGCGGCGCAGTCGAGGCCGATTACTATTCGAACGGCGGCGCCGTGGAGCAGATGGAAAAGCGGTTTGCCGAAATCCTCGGCAAGGAGCGTGCAGTGTTTTTTCCCACCGGCACGCTGGCCAACCACGTGGCCGTCCGCGAGCTGGCCGGCAGCGACCGGCGTGTGATTGTCCAGGCCGAGAGCCACGTATACAACGATTCGGGCGACTGCATTCAGACAGTCAGCGGTCTCAATTTGATACCTCTCGCCAAAGGCGAAGCAACGTTCAGCGTTGAAGAAGTTGAGGGGGTTTTACGGCGGACCTCAGCGGGCCGGGTTAAGACGAATGTCGGCGTGATCTCGATCGAGAATCCCGTGCGAAGGAAACTGGGTGAGGTCTTCGATTATGAGGAGATGAAGAAGATCGCAACTCTGGCCAGGGATCAGGGCATCAGAATGCATCTCGACGGCGCGCGCCTGTTCATCGCCTCGGCGGTCACCGGCATTCCCATCATCGATTATTCGAAACTCTTCGACACCGTCTATATCTCGCTCTACAAGTATTTCAACGCGGCGTCCGGCGCCGTCCTGGCAGGTCCGGCGGAAATGCTGGATGGGATTTACCACATGCGCAGGATGTTCGGCGGCGGCCTGCCGCAGGTCTGGCCCTTCGCCGCCGTGGCGGCCTATTTCCTCGACGGATTCATCGAGCGTTTCAGCAAAGCGATGACCGCCTTCGAGAACCTGATCCAGGGTCTTGAAAGCAAGGGATTCAAGATAGACCGGATTACCAACGGAACCAATATTTGCCAACTCCGCTGGAACAAGAAGGTATCGAAGGAAGATTTCCGTCAAAGGCTGCTGGCTAAAGACGTCATATTATCTGAACCCGCAGCGGAATTCGACGGCTTCATCCTCACCGGCAACGAGACCATCACCAGGATGGAGACCGGGCGCCTGGTTGAATTTTTCGTTGAAGCGTCAAAATAGGAGCCGAAAATGAAGAGAACGTTCTTCCCTATCCTGCTTATCCTGCTCATCTCATGCTCGCCCCCCACCTCTGAAAATGCCGGCCTGGAGAACGATGTGATCGCCTTGGTAGGCGGCACAGTCCTCGACGTCTCCGATTGGGGGGCATCTGACGACGACATCGAGGATGCGGTAGTCTTGATCGAGGACGGCCTGATCTCCTCCGTCGGCAGGCGTGGAGAGGTCGAAATCCCCGAATCGGCCCAGCTCATCGATGCCTCCGGCAAGTTCATCATCCCGGGTTTGATCGACGGCTTCGCTGCGCTCAACAACCAAGCCTACGCCAACGCTTACCTCTACATGGGCGTAACGTCGATTATCTCGGTCGACGGCGGCAGGCGCGGTCCATTCTTCGTAGATGCCGACCCGGGACCGTCCGCTTACAGACTGGAGGGCGTCGGCGACGAGGCGGTATCGACTGAAGAGCTGCTCGGGCAGATCGACGAGTTGCACGCCAGCGGCTACAAGGTAGTCCTGCTGATGTACGAACTCCGACCGGACCAGTTGCGGGCTGCGGTCGAGCACGCTCACAGCTTCGGCATGGGAACCATCGGGGAACTGGGTTTTACGACCTATAGCGAGGTGATCGAAACCGGCATCGACGCCTTTGTGCACACTACACGCTACTCCCTCGACATCGCCCCGCGCGCGATGGCCCGAGCCGTGGCCGAGGAGCCGTTCAGCGACGACCTGCAAAGCCCCAAGTGGCGCTATTACAAATTTCTCACCGACATCGATGCAAACGACGAGCGCCTGCTGGACCATGCTTCGGTCCTGGGCCAGGGCAACGTCGCGCTTGTCCCCACCTTCAGCCTGCTCTACCTGGATCTGCCCGACTGCGAAAACCTGTGGAACGAAACCGTCGCGGTGATAATTGATCCCGCTGATGTGAACAATCCATCGAACAAGCTCACCGGGAAGCACGCCTACGATCCCGAGCACACCAAAGCCTATGCCGACCTTGCGGCCAAGGAGTTCATTCTCGAGCGCGCTTACAAAGCGGCGGGCGCACACTACCTTGCGGGCAGCGGCACCGACGTCTGGGGCACGATGCCGGGCATCTCGATGCACACGGAGTTGCAGTTGCTGACAAGGATCGGCCTCTCGCACCGCGAAGCAATCGCGGCGGCGACATGGAATATTGCCGAGACCTATGGTTTCGAAGAGATAGGTAAAATTGAAGCGGGGCGCAGGGCAGATCTTTTGGTGCTGAACGCCGATCCGCTCGACGATCTCGGCAACCTGAAACTCATAGATGTATTGATCAAGGACGGCAAGCAAATCGACCGCGGCAAACTCCTGGATCTGCCTTCGGAGAAATAGACTCCGCCATACGCTGCGCGGATAATGAGATCGGGTTACCGGAAGGGGTGGAACGTGAAGAAGACCGCTATAGTAATTGTTTTATTCATATTTGCTCTTTGTGCATTACAACCGACGCCGGCCGCCGGCTGCACCGTCGCAGTCGTCTCCGGCAAGGCCACACCCGACGGCCGGCCGTTGCTTTGGAAGAATCGCGATTCCGGCAACGAAGCCAACAAGGTGATGTTTTTCGAGGGCGGGAAATATAAGTTCATCGGCGTGGTCAATGCCGATGACGATGACGGCGAGGAGGTCTGGGCGGGGACAAATTCGGCCGGTTTCTGCATCATGAACGCCGCCTCCTACAACGTGAACCAGGAGGCCAAGGAGAAGGACGGCGACAAACGGCGTATGGACGAGGAGGGCACTTTCATGAAGCTGGCCCTCGGCGGTTGCGGTACGGTCGATGACTTCCAGAAGCTTCTCGACGACACGAAGAACGACCGCGGCGTGGAAGCCAACTTCGGCGTGATCGACGCGCATGGCGGCGCGGCGTTTTTCGAGACGGACAACGACGGCTATGTCCGCTTCGACGCTGACGACCCGAAGGTCGCGCCCGAGGGTTATATCGTACGAACCAATTTCTCGTATTCGGGTAAGCCCAACGACGGAGCCGGATACATCCGCTTCGACAGGATGAGCAAGCTTTTCCACGACGCAGTCGGCCTCAACGGCATCGACAAGAACTGGTTGTTGCTTTCTGCTTCGCGCGACATGGTCAACGGCCTCACCGGCATCGACCCACTGGCACAGACACCCCCGGCTCACGCGCGAGACCGCAGGCTTTTCTACATGGCCGACAGCATCGCCCGCAACACCGCCTGTTCAACCGTCGTCTTCCAGGGTGTGCTGCCCGCGGAGGACGCCGGCAGGACGATCATGTGGACCCGCCTGGGACACCCACTCTGCTCCGTGACGCTGCCTTTGTGGGTAGCCGGGGGGCCGGAGATGAGGCTTACCACCGGCGAGGAGAACGCGCCGATCGATCGCTTCGCGCTATACTGGCTGGATCGGATCTTTCCGCTGCGTGGCGGATCACGCGGCAGGTACCTAGACCTGGCGCCGTTGCACAACAGCGCCGACGGCGGCAATCTGAATCGCCTGATTGAAATCGAGGAGCAAATTCTGCAACGAATCGACGGCTTGCTGAAAAGCGCGGAGATAACTGAAGTGAAACTGATCTCGATCCAGAAAGAAGCCGAGGAACTAACGATCGATTTGCTCAGACGAGTTTTCCCCGAAGCGGCGGCACATGCCGGTATGTAGACCTATTGCCGGGCTCAAGAGTCTTGACTATGGGAAGGGCTCGTCGTAAATAAATGCTCCTACAGAAAGGGAACCATCTGAGGGAAGAGTATGGAAATGATTGAGGTCAAGGACCTGCGCAAGGCCTTCGGCCCGATTGTCGCCGTCGACGGAGTATCGTTTTCCGTCTCCAAGGGCGACGTTCTGGGATTCCTGGGGCCGAACGGCGCGGGCAAATCGACAACAATGCGTATCCTGAGCTGTTTCCTGCCACCGGATTCGGGCACCGCGACGATAGCCGGCCACGACATCGTCAGGGAACCGATCCAGGTGCAGCGCAGCGTCGGCTACCTGGCGGAGAACGCACCCGCTTACGATGAGATGACCGTCGGCTCGTTTCTCGACTTCGTTTGCGAGACGCGCGGCATGCACAAGGCGGAGCGCCGCGAGGCAATCGATCGCATCGCCAAGGTCACGGCCATCGAAGCAGTGATGCACCAGCCGATCGGCACTTGCTCGAAAGGCTTCCGTCGGCGCGCCGGGCTGGCCCAGGCGCTGGTGCACGATCCGCCGGTCTTGATTCTCGACGAGCCGACCGACGGCCTCGACCCGAACCAGAAGCACGATGTGCGAATGTTGATCAAGAAACTCGCCGCAAACAAGTGCATCGTCATCTCGACGCACATCCTCGAAGAGGTCGACGCCATCTGCAACCGCATGGCGATCATCCATCGCGGCCGCCTTCTCGTCGATTCCACTCCGGACGACCTGCGCCGGAGCGAGGGCGGCAACCTGGACGAGATATTCCGCAAACTGACGAGCGAGCACCAGGCCGTGGCGGCGGGAGGTGCGTCATGAGCGGATTACTGAGCATATATAAGAGAGAGATCCGGGGCTACTTCTCGACGCCCGTGGCATACGTCTTCCTCGTGATCTTCCTCTTCTTCACCAGCTTCCTGACTTTCCAGAAGGGCTTCTTCGACCTGAGACAGGCCGACCTGCGACTGCTCTTCGACAGCATGCCTCTGCTGTTCGTCTTCCTCTCGCCGGCGTTGGCTATGAGGCTGTGGGCAGAGGAACGCAGGACCAACTCGATTGAGCTGCTCTTTTCTCTGCCGGTGACGACCACACAGGCAGTCCTAGGCAAGTTCCTGGCAGCCTGGACCGTGATCGTGATCGCGCTGCTGCTGACTTTCCCTTTGGTGATCACGGTCTTCGTGCTCGGCCAGCCCGATCCGGGACCGATCCTGACCGGTTACCTGGCAAGCATTCTGCTCTCCGGCAGCTATCTCGCCATCGGCAGCTTCTTCTCCGGCATCACCCGGAATCAGGTGATCGCCTTCGTGCTCGGCGTGGTTGCATGCTCAGTCTTTCTCTATGCGGCCAGCCCCGCGGCGATGGAATACGTTGCCACTCTGCTGCCGGGCGGATTCGTCGAGGCGATGGAAAGCCTCAGCTTCGAATCGCATTTCAACTCGATGCAGCGGGGCGTCATCGAGCTGCGCGACCTGATGTTCTTCCTGCTGATCTCAGCTGGATGGCTTTGGGCCAACATCGTGATTCTACGAGAGAGGAGGGCCGGCTGATGAGCGCTGCTACCCGAGTAATTATTGCGGCGGTTCTGATATTGGTGATATCGATAGCCGCCGTGCTTGTGATCAACAAAATCGCCGGAAGCACCCGACTCGACCTCACCGAGCACGGCGTCTACACCCTGTCGGACGGGACGCGCACCATTCTCGCGGAGCTGAGCCAGACTGTGCGCCTCAAGCTGTTCTATGCGCGCGTCGCGGCGATGAAGGGTCCCGAGGGGATCCGCTTCTACAACAACTACTACCTCTACGTCCGCGACCTGCTGGGGGAATACATCGGCTTGTCGGGCGGCCGTCTGCGGCTGGAAGTCATCGACCCGCGACCGTTCTCCGACGAGGAGGACGAGGCCATGCGCTACGGCATCAAGCGATTCCAGATCTCCGAGGAAGAGGGCTTTTTCTTCGGCCTCGCCGCCGAGAGCGAGTTGGGCAAGGATAAGGTGATTGAGTTCTTCGAGCCCGACCGGCAGGAATTCGTCGAGTACGACATATCCAAGCTGATTTCGAGCGTCACGAGCAGGGACAAGCGCAAGGTGGGCGTGATCTCTTCGCTGCCCGTAATGGGTGGTGACATGTCGCCCTACATGATGCAGATGATGCAGATGCAGGGCCGCACGCCGCCGCAGCCCTGGACGATCACGGCACAAATGCGAGACAGCTACGAACTGCAGTCGCTCAGTGATCCGCTTGAGGAGGTCCCGAGCGACATCGACTACCTGATGGTCGTTCACCCGAAGGATCTTGCGCAAGAAACCCTCTTCGCCATCGACCAGTTCGTCATGGGCGGCGGCAAGCTGTTTGTCTTCATCGACCCGCATTGCCTCAACGACCAACCGCCGCGCGACCCGCAGAATCCCTATGCCGGCATGAGCTACAAGGCTTCCTCAGAGCTTAACGCGCTGCTGCGGAACTGGGGGGTCGAAATGGATCCCGGGCTGATAGCCGCTGACCGTAACCTGGCGATCAAAGCCGGCATCTATCAGGGCCAGCCGCCGGTGGCGATCATCACTTACCTTGGCCTGACCGACGAGAACGTCAACCATGATGAAGTCATCGCCGGCAACCTTCACAACATTCGCCTGCTTTACGCCGGCGCTCTGACGACCGTCGAGGATAAAGTGAAGCAGGGCGTGACGGTAACACCGCTGCTGAGCACCAGCGAAGTCGGCAACACCTGGAAGCCCTCCGGCCCCTTCGAGCTTCAGATGCCCAATCCCGAAGCGATGAACAGGGCTGTCGCCGACGGCACCGAGCCCCTGATGCTGGCCTGCCGCATCAGCGGCAAGCTGACCACCAACTTCCCCGACGGTCCCCCTGCTGCTGTTGCAGAGGAGGAAGACGAGGGAGAGGACGAGTCAGCGGGAGAATCCGCAGAAGAGGAGATCGAGCCAGGGCCTGTGCTGAAAGAAGCCTCACCTGAGGCCTCGGTGATCGTGGTCGCCGATGTCGACATGATCTCCAACATGCTCGCCTACGAGCAGACGTTCTTCGGAATGGCGCAATCCGGCGACAACGCCTCGCTGATCCTCAATGCCCTCGACTTTCTCGGCGGCTCGAGCAGTTTGATCAAGATTCGCTCGCGCGGCCAGTTCCAGCGGCCGTTCACGCTTGTCGACGAGATCGAGAAGCAGGCCGAGGAGGCCACGTCGGCAGAAGTCGATGCAGTCAACGCTAAGATCGCCCAGTATGAGAAGCGCCTGGAAGAACTCGGCGAAACGGCGGACGAGGAGAACATCAAGCTCGTGGAGAGCGCAGCGTTGGCCGAGCGTCAGAATGTCGAAGAAGAGATCCGCGCCGCCCGCAAGGAATTGCGCCGGCTGAGCGCCAGCAAGCGCGAAGCAATCGAGTCGCTCGGCTCCACCCTGCAAACGCTCAACATGGTGTTTGCACCGGCCGTGGTTCTGCTGATCGCGATAGTTATTGCAGTCATCCGCCTCGGCAAAGCGAGGCTTTACGCAACTAGGAGGATCGACTGATGAGCGAGAGAAACCTGATCATACTTGCCGTCACCGCTTCCATCCTGATCATCCTCACCGCCCTGCTCTACTCCGGGCTGGATTTCTCGCGCGAATCGTTCAAGAGCGGCACACCGCTGCTGCAGGGCCTCGATCCCGAAAAGATCGGCTCGATCAAGATCAAGAAGGGCGAAGATGAAGTCACACTGAAGCGCTCCGAAGAGGGATTCGTCATCGAGGAGAAGAACGGATATCCCGCGGACACGGTGAAGATAAACAATCTGCTCATCGACCTTTTGGAAACACGGCTCGCCGAAAAGATCACAGACTCGGCGGCTAATCACGGCGAACTCGGTGTGGCTGAAGAGAGTCAGGACGCGATCACGATTATCCTGAGCGATCTCGAAGGCAAGCAGATCGCGGGCATCATCAAGGGCAAGCAGGTCTCACGGGGTGCCGGATCCCATGTCAGGCTGATCGCTGAAAACGCGGTTTACAGCACGGAAAAAACCTTCACCATCGACACCAACGCCACGGACTATATGAATGACGAGCTTTTTGAGGACCTTGAGACAGAGAAGATTGCGCGCGTAGATGTGATCACCAGCCTCGGAGGTTACACACTTGTCAGGAAGCCTGCTGACGGGGAAGACGAGGAGGGTAAGATCATCCTGCTCGATATACCTAACGGCAAGACGGCTGACGAAGAAGCCTGCGGTAGTGTTTTCGAGGCGCTCGATTACCTCTCATTCGATGATGTCAGGCGCGCCGACGAACTGCAACTTGTTTGGGACGGCACCTACGTTTGCACTTTCGAATCCGGCCTTTCTTACACCATCCAATCGGCAAAGTCCGGCGACAAATACTACATCAGTCTCTCGGCGCGGCCTCCGGCGGTCGGCCAGGTGACGATTTCTCCCGACGAGGCTGAAGATTCGCTGAAGGAGAAGGAAGCGCTGTTGCTGGCTGGCGATGCGGCCGAGGCTTTTAACCAGAGACACAACGGCTGGATTTACGAGATATCGGAGAGCGATTCAGAAGATCTGCGCAAACCGGTGGAGGAGTTGTTTGAGCAGGAAGAGGGGGAGGAAGCGGAGACCTGAGCCTGTTGAAATCACTCGCAGATAGAAATAGCGGCCTGTTCATGCAAAACACTCCAGATGAGCAGGCCGCCTTATTATCTCAGTTATTCAGGCTTTTCTTCTTCTCCTCCACGTAGCTCCTGATTTTCCGATCCAGAATATCGAGCGGCAGAGCGCCGTCGAGCAATATCTCGTCGTGGAATTCCCTGATGTCGAAATCATCCCCGAGTTCCTGTTCGGCGAAGCGGCGCAGTTCGGTCATTTTCAGCTCGCCGATCTTGTAGGCCAACGGCTGCGCGGGGGCTGTCATGTAGCGGTCGATCTCCTGAGCGATGTCGTGCTCGGTTTTGGCTGAATTGGCCTTGAAGTAATCGATCGCCCGCTGGCGGTCCCAGCCGTAGTAATGGATGCCGGTATCGACCACGAGCCGGATGGCGCGCCACACCTGGTAAGTCAACTGGCCGAACTTGGTGTAGGGCGTGTTGTAGAAGCCCATCTCTTCGCCGAGGCTCTCAGAGTAGAGCGCCCAGCCCTCGACGAAAGCCGTATACGAAACGTGGCGGCGCCAGCGAGGCAGATCGCTCAGTTCCTGCGCGAGTGAAATCTGGAAGTGGTGGCCCGGCACCGCCTCGTGGATCGACAACGGCTCCATTTCCCACTTGGGCCGCGTATCCAGCATGTAGGTGTTGACGTTGAAGGTCCCCGAAAGCCCGGCCTCGAGCGAGCCGGGGCTGTAGTATGCCGTGGTCTGAGAGGGCGCCGTGAAGTCGGGTATCTCTTTGACGCCGAAGGTAAGACGCGGCATTGTGCGGAAGAGGCGCGGCAGCTCGGCGTCGACGCGCTTGTTGATGTCGCGATAGCCGGTGATCAAGTCCTCCTTATCGGTGTAATAGAACTGCGGATCGCTGCGGAGGAATTCAACGAATTCCTCAAAACCGCCGTCGAAGCCGCTTTGCTCGATGACTTTATCCATCTCCGCTCTGATGCGCTCCACTTCCCGCAGGCCGATCTCGTGAATCTCTTCGGGGGTCAGATCGGTGGTGGTCATGCGCTTGACCAGATATTTGTACCACTCCTTGCCGTTGGGCAGCGCGAGCCAGCCGTGCGTGCTCCTGCAGTTCGGATAATACTCGTTCTGCCAGAAGACAAGCAGATCCCTGAAAGTCGGTACCACCTTGCCGGTGATCGCTTCTGAGCCGAGGCTTGTCAGCCTCTCGCGCTCGGCTTCGGGAATGCTCTCCGGGAAAGCGGTGAACGGTTTGAAGAAGAGGCTGTCCTCGGCTTTTGTAACGACGTGGGTAATGATCTGATCAGCGACTCTGCGCACCGGAACTTCGCAGGGGGTGACTCCCTGTTTCAGCCCTTCCCGCATCAACTCCGTCGTACCGCCCAGCACCGAGGGGATCTGATTCAGGCGGCTGATGTAATCCTCGTAGTCCTTTAGATTGCGGAACGGCGAGATTTCCGGCAGTGAGACCAGCCTCGACTGCGGCCCGCCACGCTGGTGAATCGGCATCAGGTAGCCGGGATACTTGTGTCCCTCGATCTTGAGCTTGCGTTGTTCGAGGAAAAGGTCGTAATTCAATTGATCAGCTTCGGACAGCTTCGAGCAGTCGATATCCTCCAGTTTATCCAGCACTTCCACGTCGTGCTGCTGCCGCCGTTTGATCGCATCAAGGCCGGTCTCGGCGAGGCGGTCGTTGTAACGGTAGTCCCCTTCGCGGGTCGCCCGCACTGGATCATCTTTCAGCGACCATTCCCATTCCTCATCGAAAATGGCACTGAGTTTCGCGCCCTCCTCCGCCTCCTGATCCTGAGCGCACTGGACCGTCAAGAGGCAAGAGACAAACACTGCGGCAAGAATCATAACCCTTCGCATGGACTTCCCCTTTCCTGATAAACCAACTGTGTATTTTGAAGCGCCTCCCCTACTGCTGTTGAATACGCTCGAAGCCTCGGATCAGCTGTCCGGCTGCCCT
>Ga0307379_10003226_pt1 | contig 23790 bp, 23 predicted proteins | sample UN2MG_FD_202237 | JGI IMG/M metagenome (GOLD analysis project Ga0307379, IMG submission 202237) | Soil microbial communities from Risofladan, Vaasa, Finland - UN-2 | ecosystem: Environmental > Terrestrial > Soil > Coastal area > Acid sulfate soil | place: Finland: Risofladan, Vaasa | collected... | reverse complement strand
CCCAATGCCCCCCCTTAGTCTGGACTAGTGAAGAAAATTGCGGTGATTATTTTAATTATTTTAGCCAGTGTCGTCGCTTTCAGCGGCTATTTTTACTATCGTTGGATTCAATTTAATAACTTTTCCCCGATTTCCGGTTCTTGGCCATACGCCGAGGTTGGTGATGAGAGAGAGCAGCAAACAAACCCGCCGCTTCTACCGGAACTGGGTCAAATTAAAGGGGGTAAAGTTTTTACCAGCAGTGATAATAATTTTCAATTTCGTTATCCCGAAGATTGGGTCTTGTCTCCCCAAAACCCCCGCTCAAAGACGGATAAAAAAGAATTGGTGGAACTTTGGCAACTTACGAGCTATCAGCCCAGTACGGTTAAAAAGACGGATCTTCCCCAAGGAAGCGTGCAGATGGATTTGGAAATTATTAATAACGCTGACAACCAAGATTTGGCCGGACTTTTTCCTTGCGACAGTTTGGAGATAATGGAGTGTCGGGAAGTAAAGATTAACAGTATTGTTTACCGACGGACGATTACTAAGCTGCGCTCCGGCGGCCAGGTGATTACTTTAGCGACAATTAGGGATAATCGGATTTATAAGGTAACCGCCTACCCTGCTCCCGGAGAGGAAGAGGCTAAAGCAGTCGAAGAAGTTCAAACAATTTTTAATACCTTCAGGTTCTCACAGTAACTTTATATTATATTCTCCTAAATATATTCTATTGCTGGTTTGACAAAGTGGTAAATCGGCAGCTATAGTGGCAACTAAAGGTTCCTGCCCGTGAGAGAAATTCACGGAAGGAGGTGAAGAAAATGAGACCAAAAGAAGCATTGCCTGGACAAGCAGGGGAAGATGAGTTTTCGTATTTAAGATATATGAAGGGGCTAAGAGAGGCGTTGGAGGTAGGAGTAGCGAGAGAATACGGAGCTTTTAATCTTGACAGATTAAGACAAGCGTCCCCTGAAGATCAAGGAAGAATTGTTGGAGATGCTTTTGAAGCCGCAGGAATGGGGTATGAAAACCCACTGAACCCAAACTACGGTAAATCGGCTCAATTAGAGAAAGTAAAAGAAGCTTTTGGCAAAGGAAAATTGAGCGTCGATGTGCTTGTACAAAGGTTAGGACTCGAGCCGAAGAACGGTGGCAGAGGGAGGGGACTTCTTGGCAGAATTAGGGAGACATTAAGATAACTTTAAGCAAAAAAAGCTAAACGAGGTTATTAAAACCTAAGTATCCCTAGGCCAATCAAGCCGACTAAGATTAAATAAATCCCCACTAAGGTTGACAATAGTTTGGGATTAAGTAAAATTAAAATCCCGAAAATAAGCGAGATAAGTGGGCTTAGATTCTTAATAGTTAAACCAAAAAGCATCTTTCCTCCTTTACTTAATTATACAACTGCCAGCAACCCAGAATAATAGTGAGATTATATATCGATGGTCAGAATGACCGAATAAAAAATAAGAAGGGATTTTCTCCGTCTGTTATTTTAATTACTATTAATGCTTGACAAAGAAAAGTAAAAGAGTTATAGATGGACATAGGTTTACCAAAACGGCCTGCCAGATAACGCCAGGAAAACTTAAATGAAGGCCAAAACCCAATTATTTTTAAACAGTTCCTAAGACTTATAACCAGCCTATCTCGGCTGGTTTTTTAGTGGAAGAAGACTAATTTATATTAGTCGAAGAAGAGAGGGGGTGAAAATAAGAAAATGAGAAAAATACTTTTGAGCATTTTAACTATTGGTTTAGTTTCGTCTTTAACAATTGGAGCAACCCAAGCTTACTTTAGTGACACTGAAACTATCCCCAACAACACCTTTGCAGCCGGGGATTTAGATTTGGAGCTTGGTGGGCAGGCAACCCTGCCGTTCAGCGTTTCAAATGTTGTTCCTGGTGATAATGGTAAGGGTACAGTTACTCTTACTAATGTATCAGGAAGTATTCCTGGTTCGTTGAGCATGAATCTAGCCAATATACTCGATAACGAGAATGACTTAATCGAACCTGAAATGCAGTCTTATCCAAGACCGGCTGGTTGTACCTCTCCTGGAGGGACAACTGGTGATTACGCTAACAATGGCGGAGAATTAGATTTCTTCCTAGAGTTCGCACCGTTCGTCGATGTGAACAAAAACGGAACATTCGATGCCGGAGATATTCAACTTGCGTACAACGGACAGTCAACGACATATCCAGGTTACAGATCAGGGGCTTTATATTACAGTGGCCTGAATAGTTACCTGTTGACCTGGAACAACGTAATGACATTGACCAGTGGCCAATCTATTGACATCGTTATACCGTGGCAGTTCCCGACAGAATCGCAGGATTGTAACTACAGCCAAAACATGGCGATGACTGACAGCTTGGGATTTGATGTTGTGTTTACACTCAATCAAATTCCGTAAATCTATTTTGGTAGGTTTTGAGGTTGCGTAAGGGAGCTATCTTTACTTTGCGCAACTCACTAAGCTTATGAAGATAAAAATTGATTATGGAAAATTAATCCGGAAAACCGGAAAAGTTTTCTATGGATTTATTTTTGTGGCGATTTTTATTATCGCCGGATCGGTTGCATTATCTACATTAAAAATTCCCGGCAACTATAAAGTTTTTGTGGTTCAGTCGGGGTCGATGGAGCCAAAGATAAAAAGAATGGGAATTGTGGTGGTTAAACCGGCCAAAGAATACAAAAAAGGTGATGTTATTACGGTCGCTGAGCCGGCTAATCCTAAAGTAACTTTAACTCACCGGGTTGTCGATATTGAAGAAAAAACCGGTAGAACTTTTTTTGTGACTAAGGGTGATGCTAATGAAGATCCAGACACGGAAAAAAGACCGGCAGAAAATGTTTTGGGAAAAGTAATTTTGAGTGTGCCCTTTTTGGGTTATCCGGTCAGTTTTGCCAAAACCCAGACCGGTTTTATTGCTCTAATCGTTATTCCGGCGGTTTTGATTGTTTATAGCGAACTTTTAACGATTAAAAATGAGGCGTTGAGATTAATCGCGGCCAGAAAGCATCGCCGGCTTTCAGCGGTAGAATTGGCAGAAGTTAAGATTGGGAAAGAAGTAATGGCAGCGGAAAGAGAAGCGAAAGTGGTGGAGAAAAAAGTGGAAAAAACATTAAAGAATTTGAGTTAAAAGAATGAAAATAATTAAATTATTGCGAAGAGCTTTATTCAGGTTAATTATTTTAACCGTTCTTTTGAGCTTGCCTTTAGTTGGCACGACTAATGCTGTTTTTTACGACGAAGAAAGCTCGTTGGCTAATAATTTTTCTGCCGCGAGTTTGGATTTTTCTTTGAGAGATACCAGCAATGTAGTTCTGACTTCCCCATTTTTTAACTTAGGCGGTTTTAAACCAGGAGATTCGCAGGTAAAAGCCTTGAGAGTTAAAAAGGATGGCGGTTTGGATTTTAAGTATGACGGCCGGTTTGTAAAAACGGGTGGAGAGGATAATTTTTGTCAGGCTTTGCAGCTGAAAGCAAAGCTGGGTGCAACCACAAAATATAGTGGAAACTTGGATGGTTTTATTTTAACTCCAGCCCTAACTATTGACGGCAGTGGCCAGGATGATTGGGAATTTATTCTTAGCTTGGACAGCAATGATCCTGCTTTGCAAAACAAAACTTGTCAATTTAATTTTGTTTTTAAAGGTTGGCAGACGGATAGCGATGGCACTTGGGGTTTTATTGATGAGGAAGTTTTGGGCAATATTGTGGCGAGCGGCGATTGGACTGCTCCTTATGTCAAGATTGAATCTCCTTCCCATAGCGATACTCTTTCTGGAGCAGTAAATATTTTTGGGACAGTTACTGATAATGACCCTCATCACTATTGGTTGGCAGCAGAAAATGCTCTCACTCACCAGTCGGTAGTTGGTTTCCCAGGAGTGGTTAATGAAAATAATTCTTTTACTAATCGCCTACTTTATCGATGGGACACGACTAAAGTTGCTGATGGGAATTATATTATCAAGCTAGAAGCCAGAGATTCAGCGGGTAATAAAGACCCAGATTTAGCACCTGTTCCCAATGACCCCGAGGATCCTCTTGATTCGGTTGATTGGATTACGGTAATAGTTGATAATCCTCCCACCCAGCCGACCGGTTTGACCATATATAAAGGTCACAATTCTGCAACCTGGGTTGGGTTGGGATGTGGGGGAACTACCGACGACACTCGGATTACTGTAAAGTGGAATTCAAACCCAGAAAGCGATATTGCCTATTACTGGTTTGGTACACAATTTAATTCCCATCATGCGAAGGTTTATCCTCCGGCCAGCGAGTATCACGGCAATATGACTCCAGGTCATAACCCTTATTACTACACGGTTATTGCTGTTGATACAACAGGCCATGAAAGTCCGATTTCTGAATCTTGCACTCTTTTACTCACTCAACCATCGCCAACTCCGACAGAAGCACCGCCGGTAGCTAGAGTTGTGATTAATGAGGTTTATTATCGAGGTGGCTCAAATGCTGAATGGGTAGAGCTTTATAATGCTGGGAATGCCCCAATCGATCTTGAGAATTGGACCATTAGCGATAACGACAGCACGGATACCATAATCACCACTTCAGCGATTTTAGGGCCTGATATGTTTGCTGTAGTTGTGGGGGGCAATAACTCGACTCAGGTGATAGCGAGCGGAGCAATGAGAATTGTTCTCAGTAATGCGGAGATTGGTAGCGGGTTGAACAATTCCGGAGATAGGCTTACCTTGAGGGATTCTGCCGCAGCGGAAATAGACTTTGTTGCCTGGAAAGGTTTTGTTGCGGGTTGGGATTTAGAAGCGGGGGTGACGGAATCCATTGCTAGAAAAACCAAGGGAGTTGACACTAATTCAATGGCTGATTGGCAGGTTTTGACTACTCCTAACCCCGGCACTAATCCTCATCCATCGACAGAACCAACGGTTGATTTCACTTTGAGAAGCGATAAACACGCAGTTTCTTTCCAGGTGAATAATATTAAGAAATTTAAGACTCTCTCTTATGAAATTACTTATGATGCCAAGCCGGTGGAAAAACAGATTGCGGGGACAATTAATTTGACCAATGAGGACAGCTTTGCCCGTAATGACTTAATTCTAGGGACTTGTTCTTCTTTCGGTAAAGTTTGTGTTTATGATTGGGGAATGACCAAGATTACCCTAAGAGTGGTTTTAACTTTGCCCAACAGTCAGACAACCGAGATTATTAAGGAGATAGCTTACTAACTGCCCCGATGAAAAAATTATTGGTTTTGCCAATCATTTTGGTGTTGTCTTTCTTTTTGGCGCTGCCGGTTTCGGCGGCAGATTTTAAGGTGGAATGTGGGAGCGGTTGTACTAAGAGCGGTAGTGACCCGCTTTTTCCGGATAGTGAAATTTGGTATCCAGGGAAGACTGTTACCAAGACCTTTTCTCTCAAAAATGTCGGCTCAAACACTAAAGAGATGGCGATTGGTATTACTTCCAGCTCTGGTGACCAGGAGTTGGAAAAGGTGATGACCGTGGAAATTGTCAAGAATAGCGGTGGAGATGTCGTTTGGTCTAAAGATACTTTGGAAAGATTTTATACTCAAGGCAAAATCTCCATGGGCAGTTTTAATCCGAACGACGAAGTGGAATTTGCCATTAAAGTGGCGATGGACAGCGAAGCCGGCAACGAATACCAGAATAAAAAGTCTTACTTTGATTTGAAATTGGGCTTTTGGGAAGAGCCGGCTTCACCCACTACACCTACGCCCACCCCCACTAGTGCGGTTCAAGGGGCTCGAGCCCAGATGGAGTGGTATGACGGCCAGGGAGGGCCGTTGGAAGACGGTTTGGGTGGGGGGATTGCCACCACGGCCGGAGCGGTTGAAGGAGCGCAAACGCCAATTTGCCCTTTTTGGTGGATAGCGATTGCGGGGCAAACGCTTTTGCTGGCGGTTTTTTACTTCTTGACCAAGAAAATGAAAGGACTGATTGGCCTTAAGTGGCCAGTGACGGTAGCAATAGTCCTTTTGGGATATTTAGTTGATCAGCATGCTCATACTCACTGGTATCTTCCCAGCCGGATGTGTCCTTTGGAGATTTGGATAGGGGGAGCTTTAGCCATCTTGCAAACTAAAGTCCAGCCTTTGATAATGCCTCAAAAAACCTCTCGCAAAGCTCGGGTTTCTTGAATTTTCTCGGCAAATATATTATGCTTCTTTAACCCTAGAGTGTAATATAATGTAATTAGAGATGAAAGTATATTTTGGTTCTTCACCTCGCATCAAAGAAAAGTACGCGAAAGAAATAAAAGAGATTTACGAGCTCGTTAAAAAGTTCGGCTTTAAGCATACCAGCGATTTCATCGTTGAAGTTGAGCCGAAAGACTATTCTCAACTGAAGCCGGAAGAGCTTAACACTCTGCACCAAAAGACGCTTGGGGAAATTAAAAAGGCGGATATTTGCGTTTTTGAGGCCTCTTTGCAAGATTTATCGGTCGGGTTCTTAATTAATTTCGGCCTTGATTTGGGCAAGACGGTGATTGTCCTTTCGCAAAGTAAAGAGGAGCCGTCGCTTCTACATCATGTTAAAGAAGAAAAGTTAATCTTTGTGGCCTATACGCCGAAGGACTTGGCGGAGAAATTAAAAGAGGCGTTTGGACAGGCGAAAGGACGAAGCGACATCCGATTTAATTTTTTTGTTACTCCCCAAATCCTTTCTTATTTAAACTGGCTCTCCGGCCGCAAAAGAGTCCCGCGGGCGGTTTATCTGCGCACTCTCATTGAGAGAGAAATGAAAAAGGACGCCGAATTCAAGGAAGAAGCAAGCTTAAAACAAGGATAAGCGCTGGATTTTCCCTCTTAAGCTCCGCCAGATCTCTTCCAAAAAAAGTTTTTCCGGGTAAAAAGCGAAGAAAGATGAAGATGGGGTAGACTGAAGGCTCTTGGGTCGGATAGTCAGGTGAACGCTGGTGGTTTGGTCTGGAGCTAAAAAGGATGGCTGAGAATCATTTTTAAAAAAATTAAGACTTAGGGTAGCAACTAGAAGAAGAGTTGATAGCCAGATAAACCTGTAGTTTCTTTTAATTTCCCTTTTTACCACCTTAAATTATTTTACCCCCTTGACAAGGAATTAACAACTTTGTTAATTTGTAAGATGTCTAACAAATGTGTAAGAACGATGTAACTATTACCCATCAAAACAAAAAGAGAAGACTGATGAAAATTCATCTTTGGCTCTTTGTTTGCGTCATTACTTTAGGGTTAACCTTTGGTCAGCAATTGGTTTTGCCGATTAAAACTTGGGCCGCAACCCAGGATTATCTTTCTCTTTCGGCGACTAAAATCTATTTTACTCAAGAGAGGGCAAATCTTTCTTTTCAAGTTAATAATCGCTCTCTTCGCCAGCTTGAGCTAGGGGGAACAGTTTCTTTATTTGACGGTGAAAAAACACCCCTTTGGATTAAAAACTTGCCGCTGACCAGAATTTCTCCTTATCAAGCGTTGGAGTTTAATTTTGATTGGCCAGCCTCGAATAAACTGGTGGGAAAGTCGAGGGTGGAAATTATTTTAAAAGATACTCATCAGGAAGTGGTTTTAAGAGAAAAAATCAATTTTTTTGTTTTCCCCGGAGTTTTAGGCGGGGTAAGTTTGCTTTCCTTAATTTTTTTGGGCAATAAAGGTCTTGGCCGCATTTTAAGTTTTGTTTAAATTTTTAAGAAAGGAGGTGTAATGAAGAAGATACTGGTGGTCTTGGTTATTAGCGGAATTTGTTGGATTTCAAGTTTTTTGCCAGTTTTTAGCGCTTCTCTTAACGGTGATTCTTCGACCGCGGTGACGCAAAAAATTAAGCCTGGTTCTTTAAGGCTCCAGGCGCCAGCGGATGTTTTTTTGCCGGAGGTAAGCGTCAGTACCGAAGTGCAGATTACCGCCGTCACCGCCCTGGATTTTTTAGTCGAAGACGCCCGAGGTTACAAACCCCCTGTTGGTTGGTCAGCGACAGTGACGATGAGCAAATTGGCTTCTGCCAGCACCAACAGCGAAATTCCTTTTATTGACCCGGCGAGTGGTTACAATGACTATAAACTAACACCCACAGATTTGGTGGCTTACAGTAGTGCTTCCGTAGAAGGAGTGACGCTAGGGGCAGCTGAGGAGTTGGGGGAAAGTGGGACGAGCGGTATTTCTCAGCCCAAAACCGTGATGGTGGCTGCTCCCGGTTTTGGCAAAGGGCGATTTGGTTGTGACTTTGGAATTGAGTTGAAAATTCCCGCCGACTCTTATGCCGCCGAGGATTATGTTTCTACTTTGACCTTTACTATTTCTTAAGCTGATGGTGCGTCGATTCTTAATCTTTGCTTTAAGCTTTGGGCTGGCAAGCTGGGTTGGGGGTTGCCTTTGCCTTGCCCAAGCCATTTCTTTTGCTGGGTTGGGAATCCGGCCAGCTTATCCTGAGCCTTCACAACCATTGACTCGCTCTTGGTTTATTTATCAACTTGCTTCCGGTGAGAGTAAGGATGATGCGGTGGTGGTGAGCAATAATTCTTCCCGAAGAATCAAGGCCAAACTTTATGCCGTTGATGCCACGACCACCAAAGATGGGGCTTTTGCTCTTTTGGGAGAAAAAGACAGTCAACAAGGAATCGGCGCTTGGGTAAAATTAGCCGCAGATGCAATTAGTTTAGCCGCGGGAGAAGAAAAGATTGTCCCTTTTAAAATTACTCTTCCGGCTACCATTAAAGCAGGAGATTATTTGGGAGGGGTGGTGGTAGAAGACTCAACCGTCAATCAAGACAAAGGCATTAATATGGTTACCCGAGTGGGGGTAAGAATTTATGAAACCGTTCCCGGAGAATTAGTGAGCAAATTAGGGTTAAAAGATTTCTTTTGGAAATTATCCGGCTCTAAGCCGGTTTTTTATCTTCGTTTGGCTAATGAAGGGAATCTTCGTCTAACCCCAAAGGGAAAATTAAAAATAAAAACTCTTTTTTTAGGCCAAACTCTTTATGTCAAAGAGGCTGACTTGGGGATTATTTTGCCGGGGAAGGAGATAACGGTGCCATTAATTTGGCCCAAGGCTTGGTCGGCCGGGGTGTTTTTGGCAGAGGTGGGAGTAGTTGATGTTGAAGGAGGAAAAGAGATCAATCGAACCTTGAAATTTGCTTATTTGAACCAAGGGGCCAAGAGAGTAATGATAGCTTTTTTTGTCTTTTCTATTTTGGCTTTGGTTTGTCTTCTTTATTCTGGCAGGAGAAGGGGCAAAGGGTATTTTAGAAAAAGAAAGCTTTACTTTTGAAAAAGAAGAATGCTTTAATAGAGGTATGACTGCCCTGTTGAAATGGTTTTTGCCCCACTCCGGCAATAACCATAAGGCGCATTTAATTAGAGCTTATTCGCTTTTTTTCCTTTGTTTTGCCTTTGCCTTTTTACAAATAAGCTTAAATTTTGTTCTTTTATCCCAGCCGGTGGTTTTAGGTTTTTCTTCCCACATTACTCCGGAAAAGATTATCGAGCTCACTAATCAAGAAAGGGAAGAGCTTGGTTTAAACACTCTTAAGGAAAATGAGCTTTTATCGGAGGCCGCTCGTCAAAAGGCGGCCGATATGTTCGCTTTTAATTATTGGGCTCATATTTCCCCTTCCGGCCGCACCCCCTGGACTTTTTTTACCGATGCCGGCTACAAGTATCAATATGCGGGTGAAAATCTGGCTCGCGATTTTAATGACCCCGAATCGGTAGTTCGGGCTTGGATGGATTCGCCGTCACATCGGGAAAATGTAGTTAATTCAAAATACCAGGAAATTGGTATTGCGGTAGTTGACGGCAGCCTGCAAGGGGTGGAAACTACTTTAGTGGTCCAGCTTTTCGGCACTGCTTATGGCGCGAGCGTGGCCAATTTGCCCCCGCCAAAAACGGCGGAGAAACCGGCGGTGGCTCAAGCACTGCGAACAGAGGACACTTTAGCGGAAAGTCCGGCCGGGGAGGAAGTTTTGCCTCAAGTTAAGCCGAAATCCTTCCCTCTAACCAGTCCGCTCGATTTAACCAAGGCCATCATTATTTTCGTGGTGGGAGTTTTAATTGGGGCCTTTGCGGTGGATATTCTCCTGGTTTCCCGTCGGGAAACACCGCGGCTTTCCAGCCGCAGTTTGGCTCAGATGATGTTTCTGATCTTTATTTTGGTTGCCAGTTTACTGATTAAAGAGGGAGCGATACTTTAGCAACATAGCAATGTAGCGACATAGTAAAATAGCAATATAACAATTGAACAATGTAACGATGAAACAATGAAAGACTTATTTTTAGACATTAAAGAGCATTTTGGCCATTACTTAGTTTTGCTTTTCATTTTGACTTTTGGTTTTGGGGCTTATTTTTATTTCCGGCGTTTCCCCCAGGCTCAAATTCTTTCCGCTTTTCTGACGGCCTCCTTCTATGTTATCTGGGGAATAACTCATCATTACTTGGAAGGGGATTTGCACTGGCGGGCAGTAGCGGAATATCTGGCCATCGCTTTGCTTGGCTTTCTAATTCTTTTTTCTCTGGCCCAGCGGGTGTAAAAGTTGCTTTAATGTTCGGAAAGCCGGTAAAAGGATTTGAGAACTGGAAGATAAAGCTTTTCGGTATATTCTCTCAAGACCCGGTTCATATCAAATTCATTGATTACCAGCTCCCGACTATTTTGCATATGTTTTAGCCACAAAGAATCCAGGGGATTTTTCAGGTGTTCATAGTACATCGGCGCTACCTGGTGCTCTAAAGTATTAAGTAAGCTGGGGTTAATATCTATATCATCAAGAAGCCAGCCAATACCGAAAAGTTCGACTTCACTAACCCAGCCGTCCTTAGTGGAAACCGGCAGCACTCCGTTTAAAGCCGCCTTCATTCCACTAGTGCCGCAGGCTTCGGATTTAACCACTGGGGTATTGAGCCAGATGTCGCAGCCGGCGGTAAGCAGTTGAGCCAGCTGAATATTATAGCCCGGCAAGAAAACCGCGACTTGAGCCAATTCTTGGCTTAAAATTTCTTGGAGTTGATGGAGGAGATTTTCCTTTTCCGGGTCATCTCCATGACAAAGACCGGCAAAAACCAGCCTAAGGGGTTGATCTTTTTTTTGGGCAATGGCTTTAAGTCGGGGGATATTTTCCAGAATAGCTAGGGGTCGCTTGTAAGGCACTAATCTCCTGGCCCAACCGACAAGTAAAGTATTTTCGTCCCAGGAAACACCGGTTTTTTCTTGAATAACGGCTAAAAGTTTTTTCTTGTTTTCTTGATGCTTTGGCCAGAGCTGAGCTTTGTCGTTAGACTGAATTTGGTCCCAACGAGGCAGGAAAATGCCGTTAGTAATTTGTACCAGGGGATGATTGGTCCAAACTTTCGCCGCTTCTTGGTCGTGTAAAGCGCTAACGGCATTCATCTTCGTGGAAAGCTGAAGAGAGAAAAGAGTCATCGAAAAAAGACTGGAGTCTTTTACGAGGCCTAAAGGGATAATTTCCGTTACCGGAACTTTAAGGGTTTCGGCATATTTACTCAACATGGCGGCAATTAAATCATTGTTGTAAATTTCTCTTCCGGCCGGCAGTAAAGTGTGGTTAGTAAAAACAACTTGTTCCCGCGCCAAGCGGCAGGCTTGGGGAAAATCAATTTTTTGATTGGCCATTATTTGCCCAACCAACTCAAGAACTAAGAAAGCGGAATGACCTTCGTTTAAATGATAAAGACTGGGATTTATCCCCAGAGTCTTTAAAAGACGGAGACCGCCAATCCCTAAAATCATTTCCTGCTCGATTCGGGTTTCTTTGTCGGCCGTATAAAGGCGGTTAGTAATTTGTTGGTCGGCGGGCGTATTTTGGGCTACCGCGCTGTCCAGAAGGTAAACACTTATTAGCCCTTCTTGCCAACACCAAGCTTGGGCATAAACCGTTCGGTCCTGAATTGGGATGGAAACTAAGACCGGTTCTTTTTTGGCATTCACGACTAAGTTTAGACCAAACTTTTCCGGGCTAACTTTTTGGTGGGGAGTGGAGTTTAATTGGCGGCGAGAATAACCTTCATGATAATAAAGGCCGACGGCCACGAGGGGAAAGTCTTGAGAAGCGGCTTCTTTGACAAAATCTCCGGCCAAAACTCCCAAGCCGCCGGCATAGGTGGGGAGTTCACTGCTTAAGCCAAACTCGGCGCAAAAATAGGCAATTGGTTGGGAAAACCAGAAAGGTTGATTAGACACTAATTTAAATTGTAGCAGAAAGATTGTTTCTACCGTAATTTACTGATTGACCTTGATTTCTTCGCTATCCTCATGGGGGATTTGGTCTCTATCAGCCATAAGCTCGTTAATCCTTTTTTTGAATTGGTCGGCTCGATTATATTCTTCATTCTTGGCGGCGGTTAACATTTGGACTCGCAGGGATTTAATAATTTGATTGTAGTCTTCTTTAGTCAAGTGGGAGTTGGTGCTTCTGGCTCTTTCGCGCATTTCTTCGTCCTCCTTGCGCGCGATTTCTTCCACTCGGCCGCTTCTTTGCCATTCAAAACCACTGGTGATGATTTCAAAATACAAATTTTGAGCTTTCTGTTTGGTTTCTTGGTCGACTTTGTCATTCGTGGAAGTAATGACTTCAAGCAGTTGTTTAGCCCCTTGTTCAATCATTTCCAAGCTCCACCAAGGTCGGGCACTGGCCCACCAAAACTGATCGGAATATAAGGCTTTGTCCAGCCTTCTTCGCGACTCTGGCCGGCCATCTTGCCCAACGGCCTGAATGGCGAGGTTAACCAGCTGCCATTGTTTTTTCTGAATTTCATTTTCCGGCGCCTCCCAACGAATAAAAGGTTGCTGTTTTATTAGGTTAGTATCCGTTAGGGCCCAGGAAGAACTTTTGGGCTCAATGATGATTTTTTCCGGGAAGAGATCAAGGAGGCTAGAGATAGTGACGGTGGACAGTTTTGGTTCCTTACAAATTTCCCAGAGGATTTCTTCTAATCCCAGTCGATGATGGCCAAAGGTTTCTCCGTCCATTGCCGTTAAGAGGTATTCGTTTTTGGATAAACGGGGGGAAAGTTCGCGAATTAAAGACTTGGCCGTCCCCAGTTGGGCAGAAAGAATTTTAAAACTCATCGACCTTTCTCTAAAGAAAAAGCCTAAACCATTGGCATTTTGGTAGGTTTTAGTCGGATTGAATGGTTGAGCCAACCCGACTTCATCTAAAATAACCCATTTAAAGCCCAGCTCTTTAATAATTTGGCCGAGTTCGGGGTTATAGGCCATTTCTGGCGGGAAAAACCCCGCCGGCTGGTAGGACGGGCCAAAGTGTCGACGGTTAATTTCTTCGTTTAGCTCAATTTGGCGCCGGATTTCTTCGGGGGGAAGTTTGGGCAAAATTGGATGATAAGCCCCCGAAGCGGTTAATTCAATTTGCCCTCTTTCCAATAAGGTTCTGATTTTATTGATGACATCTTGATAACCGTTTTCGGCCAACATTTCCGTTAGACAAGCGTTGATGTTTAGAGTTAGTCGGGCTTGGGGATTGCCTAAAAGTCCGGTGAGGATTTTTCGGTATGATTCATTGACCACTCTTTTCAAAATGGAGGGAATTTGAGTTGGTGGTTGGTAAATATGAATGAAGTTAGCCCAATACATTGTTCAAACCCTCTTTTCTAGCCTGAAGGGAGAGATATTTTCCTGGGTTTCTTTTCTGACTTCGACGGCTCTTTGATACAGATTTAAATATTCACTGGCAGTATGGTCCCAGGAAAAATCCTCTCTCATTGCTTGTCGGACAATTTTTTTCCAGATTTTCTGGTTTTTGTAAGTTTCTAAAGCCCGAACCACGGCAGTGAGGAAGCTCATCTTGAAAAACTTTTTGAAGACGAAACCGGTCCCTTTTCCGGCCGCAAGATCGAAGTCTTTAACTGAATCCGCCAAGCCTCCTGTTTCTCGCACTACCGGAATGCAGCCGTAACGCATTGCCTCCAGGGCGACAATCCCGCCCGGCTCGTATTGGCTGGGGATAAGGATAACATCTGCGCCGGCAAAAATTTTTCTTGGCAGGGCAAAATTTTTCATTAAGTGAGTACCGACTCGGCGGGGGTATTTTTTCTCTAGTTTTTGCAGAAAGTCCAGGTACTTATCGTCTCCGGTTCCCAGGGCAATAAATTGAACATCAAACTCATTAAGGATAAACTCAATCGTGTCCATTACCAACTCTAGTCCTTTTTGGGCGTCCAACCGGCCAGAAATCGCTAGAATTGGCGTTTGGGGAGAAACCTCTAAGTTAAATTCTCGCTGCAATTCAACCTTATTCTCCGCTCTCTCATTTAAAGTCGTTAAGCCAAAATTCTTTTTGAGAATTCTGTCGATTCGGGGGTCAAAATCATTGTAGTCTAACCCGTTTAAAGCGCCGAAGAGTTTTCCCCGTAATTCTTTAAAGAGATTGTGAAGTCGACCGCCATATTCCTCAGAGAGGATTTCGCGAGAATAAGTTTCCGATACCGTATTAACGACATCAGCGTAAATAACGCCCCGTTTCAAGGCGTTTTGTTTATAAAACCGTTCAGTGAAAAAAGGGGCTAATCTGCTTTTACCATCATCGAAGTCCATTTCTGAGGCGTGCTCAAAATCAAACATTCCCTGATAGAGATTATGTATCGAAAAGAGAGCGGCAATGTTTTCAAAGAGAGGTTCATCATTATAGATATTTTTTAAATAATCAATCAGGTAAGCCGTATGCCAGTCATTGCAGTGAATTAGATTAGGGACAAACTCTCCTTTTTTGATAAATTCTAGGGCGCCTCGGCTTAAAAGCCCGAAGCGAATGTGGTCATCCGAATAATTATAAACATTAGCTCTCTTTTCATAATATTCCATATTTTCCAGAAAATAGACTTGAGGCTCTCCTCTCTTGATTTTTGTTGGGGTATTGACATTGCAAATAAGTTTTTGAGGATGCAAACTATTGGAATCTTCGCCAGTGGGAATTTCCAAACCTTCGATGACTCGTTTGGTGGGGAACTCTCGATCATTAATAATTCCATATTTAGGCGTAAAAATACGGACATCTACCCCGCGCTTTAATAAGGCTCGAGGTAAGAAGTGAGAAACTTGCGATAGTCCGCCCACAGAAGAGAAAGGGGCGACTTCGGCTGAGACAAAAAGAACTTTCATAGGCTGTAGCCGCTATTATACCAAAAGTAGCCCGACGAATAAAGAAAAAGATCTTAAAATGCTTTAATTTAGCTTGGAAAACTTTTTAAAATGTAAGATTTTTATGGATTGACAAGTTTGGCTGCTTTTAGCAAAATAACTTAGTCTTTGAGTAAATCGGGGCGGTTTTTGCGGGTAATTTTTTCCGCTTCCTGGTTTCTCCATTTTCCGATTTCCTGGTGATTGCCGGAAAGTAGTATTTGGGGGACAACTAAACCGCAAAAATCTTCCGGGTGAGTGTATTGAGGATATTCTAAAAGGTTTTTTTTACTGAAAGATTCAAATTTAACCGCTTCCGGTTTTTCTAAAACCCCGGGAATCAATCTGACAGTTGAATCAACTAAAACCATCGCCGGAATTTCGCCCCCGGTCAAAACATAGTCGCCAATGGAGATTTCCTCATCAATAAAATTAACTACTCGCTCATCTACTCCCTCATAACGGCCGGCAATAAGAATTAAGTGTTTCTCCTGGGAGTAAGCAAGGGCTTTTTCTTGCTTCCAAAGCCTGCCTTTAGCGCTTAAAAGAATAACTTTTGTGTTCGGGGACTTTAATTCCTCAATTGCCTTTACGATTGGTTCGACCATCATTACCATCCCCACGCCTCCACCATAAGGCCGGTCATCAACGGTGCCTCTTTTATCCGTAGTCCATTTTCGCAAATCGTGGATATTAATTTCCACCAATCCCTTGTCCTGGGCCCGCCGAAGAATGCTCTCCTCGAAAGGTCCTTTAAACATTCCAGGGAAAATAGTAACAATATCGATTTTCATCTTCTTTTCTCTTTTTTTAATTCTACCACAGTAATGTGATATATTAAGCTGTGAATCTGGCAGTTGTTGGCGCCGGTTATGTTGGTTTGGTAACGGCGGCGGTTTTTGCCGAGATGGGGTGCCGGGTGACGGTGGTGGAAATTAACGGCGAGAGAGTCAAGAAGCTTCAGGAGGGTGAAATCCCATTTTATGAGCCTGGTTTGGACGGGTTAATTGCCAAAAATCTCCAGTCGAAAAACCTCATTTTTACCCAAAACTATGACAAAGCCATACCCGGGGCGGAGGTAATATTTATTTGTGTTGGCACGCCAACTAAAAATGGCCGCGTGGACTTAAGCTTTGTTTATGAAGCCGTCAAGTCAGTGGCTAGAAACTTAAAAAGTTATGCTATCTTGGTAATTAAGAGCACCGTTCCGCCTGGAATAAATTCTAAGATTGAAAAGAAGATGAGAAGATTTACCCGGGCGGAATTTGATGTGGCTTCGGTGCCGGAATTTTTACGCGAAGGAAAGGCGGTTTGGGATACTTTTCATCCTTACCGGGTGGTGATTGGCTCAGTTAAGAAAAAAGTTATTCACAAACTGCTTCAGCTTCACCGGGGGGTTCCCGGGAAAAGACTCGTTTGCACTCCAGCGTCCGCTCAACTTATTAAATATGCTTCAAATGCATTTTTGCCAACCAAGATTTCTTTTGCCAATTCCATTGCTGTTTTGTGCGATGAGTTTGGCGCAGATGTCGAAGAAGTAATGAAAGGAGTGGGGATGGATAAAAGAATCGGGGCTGAGTTTTTGGGGGCAGGATTGGGCTATGGTGGTTCTTGTTTTCCAAAGGATGTAGCTGCCCTAATCCATTTGGCTAAAAGGTCGAAATATAATTTTGAAATTTTAAAGGCAGTTGAGAAGACCAATAAGAAACAAATCGATTACTTTATTGGAAGGACAGTTGGCCTTTGCGGCGGGGAGGTTAAAGGCAAGGTTTTGGTGATTTTGGGCTTGGCTTTTAAGCCGGACACTTCCGATATGAGGGAAGCCCGCTCGATTTACGTTGCAGAAAGGTTGCAAAATTTGGGAGCCGAGGTTCGAGCTTGCGACCCGGTAGCGATTCCCGAAGCTGAAAAACTGATCAAAGGGGCGAGGTTTTTTACCGATCCTTACACGGCTCTTCGCGGCGCCGATGCCTTACTTTTGGTGACGGAATGGGGTGAATATAAAACACTGGACTTTGCCAGAATCAAAAAACTGATGAAAGCCCCGGTTGTGGTTGACGGCAGAAATATTTATAATCGAAAGCAGCTAGTAAGATTAGGTTTTAAATATGGAGGTGTAGGTAGATGATTGTGGTTCCCATTATTATGACTTATAACGAAAAAGAAAATATTGGTCCCATGCTTGAGGCTTGGTTAAAAATCGCCAAGGAGAATCCAAAATATAAGTTTGAAATAATTGACGCTGATGGCAATTCTCCTGATGGAACCGGTGAAATTACCAAGAAGTACAGTGAGAAGCACAAAAATATTCATCTTTTGAGCAGCGAGAGATTGGGAATGGGCCGGGAGCTCATCAACGCTTTTAAGTATGCCATTGAGAAACTGGATGCCGAGGTAATAATTCCCATCGATGTTGATTTTCAATTTGACCCTTTTTTGGCCCCAAAGCTTTTGGAAAAAATTGATGAAGGTTATGATGTGGTGGTTGCTTCTCGCCACGTTCCTGGTGGCAGCACTGAGCTTAGTCCATTTAGGAAATTGACCAATTTTATTTCTGACAGGCTTTTAGCTTACTACTGGGCAGGAATTCATGAAGTTAAGGACCATGCTGGTTTGTTCAAGGCCATCAGAGTCAAAGGGGTTCTTGATCAGGTGGATTTGGAAAAAATTGATGTAGTTGGTTTTTCGGTCAATATGAAGACGATTTATGAATTGTCAAAAGTAACTTCGAAATTTTATGAAGTGCCGGCTCATTTTGGCAAAAGAAGAGCGGGTCAGGAAACAACGGTTGGCCTAAAATCAATGAAGTGGTTTTTTAAATATGTTTTGGAAATCATTATTCAAACCACCAAAATCCGGCTGGAGCGTTCTCAACAATTTGTCAAATTTGGCGTGGTGGGGTTTATTGGGTTTATTATCAATGCTCTTGGATTGGAACTGTTTTACCGAGCTGGTTTGACTCCCGGTTTGGCAGCGGCTTTTGGAGCGGAGCTGGCGATTATTTCCAATTTTACCCTTAATAACCTTTGGACTTTTTCCGAAAGAAAAATTATGAGAGCACTGGATATTGGCAAAAAGTTTTCGGTGTTTAATTTAACTTCTCTTGGAGCAATAATAATTCAATTTGTGGTAGTCGGATTGGGCACAAAGCTGACTAGCGATGCTTGGCGACAGCTTTGGCTAGTAATTGCCATTGGTTTCTTTATTATTCCCTACAACTGGTTTATGTATAACAAGTTTATTTGGAGGAGAAAGTAGCGCTCTGTCTCAACTATAAATAAGGCGTCCAATCCGCCACCGGGGCAACATTGCCAGCAATAAAGTGGATAGCATAGAGGTAAATTGCCGGGAGAATGAGTAAAAGAGCAATTTTAAATTCTTTCTTCTGAATTAGTTCATCAAAGGCAATTAAGGCAAAGGGGACCAAAGGTAAGCTGTATCGGGCTAAATCTCGATGAGCCACAAATAAAGTCGCCCCGAAAAATACCCCGGCAAAACTCGCCAAATCATAAAGCTTTTTCTTAAAAAGAAAAGCGACCGCTAAAGCGCCTAAAAGATACTGCCAAACTAAATCTTCCCGCCAGAAATCTCCTAACCAGCTTCTGGCGGCCGAAAAGCCCTGATAGGGCGGAAAGAAAAGGTGAAAATTGTCTCCGGAGTGGAAGTAGGCGAAAAAGTCCCCGGTTCTGGCTCGGTAAAAAGCGAAAGTGGCCAAAGCGGCTAAGGGGATAAAAAGAAGTGGCAAAATCGGTTTAAAAAGTTGCCGATAAAAATCAAGAAGGAAACCTTTTTTCAGTGGCTGCTTAATCAGATTAAAGGTTAGGAAAATGCCGTAACCGACAAAAAGGAGAATCCCCGGGCTTTTGGTTGCTTGAGCTAAACCGCCAAAGATACCCGCTAAAAGCAAATCAAGCAAAACAATTTTCTTTTTGGAGATAAGGTTGTTCTCGGCCCGGTCAAAAGCGCTTTTGAAGAAATAGAAAGAGGCCAATATGGCGAACAGAAAGAGCGGTTCCGGGCTGCCGACGGCTTTGACAGCGACCCAGCGGGCGGGAAAGGCCAGAAAGACCAGGGAAAGCCAAAGAGGATTTTTTGAGAGTTTGAATTTAAAGAGGAATAAGTAAAAGCTGATCGTGGCCGCCCAAGTAGCCAGGAGAGTGGCCGTAAGCATTGCCCAAGGTCCAGGGAAAATCAGGTTGAGAAAAGCAATTGAAAGGGGATAGCCGGGGAGATGAGCCGGGTAGTATTCCAGGGGAGTGGGCAAAGAGAACCGAGAAGAAATAAAGGCTTTATCGTACCAGGATTTGGCAATCACTAAATAATTCGGACCGTCAAAGTTCTTAAAAATAGTCGGGACTCCCCCACCGAAACCGAAAAAGAAGGGCAGCCAGACCAGGAAAGTGGCCAAAAAAACGGCGAGGGTGAGGATAAGAATATCTCTTTTAAGTTTCACCAAGAAAATAATAACAAAAATGAAGTCTTTATGCTAATATTTAAATCATGGATAAGCTAAGAGAGCTGTCCCTTTTCCTTCCGGTTTATAACGAGGAAGCGAATTTAGAAAAAACAGTTAAAGATGTCATTCCGGTTCTTCGGCAAATCGCTAAGAAATACGAATTAATTATTGTTAATGACGGCTCGAAGGATCGTTCCGGAGAAATTGCCCAAAATTTAGCTCGAGATAACCCTTTTATTCGGGTGATCACTCATCCTTCTAATCAAGGCTACGGAGCGGCGCTTAAGTCCGGTTTTTACAACAGTCAGCATGAATGGATTGCCTTTATCGATGCCGACGGTCAGTTTGATTTTACCGAAGTGACGAAATTAATTGAGAAAGCGAAGGAATTCGATGTGATAGTGGGTTATCGCCTTAATCGACAGGATTCTTTCAAAAGGAAACTTTTCGGTTGGGGCTGGACGACGTTGTCGAAAATTTTGTTGGGAATTAGTGTCCGCGATGTCGATTGTGCCTTCAAATTAATTAAAAGAAAGGTTATCAAGACCATTCCCCCTCTCCAGTCAACTCGGGGAGGAATGATCTCGCCCGAACTGTTAGCCCGGGCGGGGAAAGCGGGTTTTAAGATAACGGAAGTAGGAGTTGGCCACTTTCCGCGGGGAGGCGGGAAACAGACGGGGGCGGGGCCGAGAGTCATTTTTAAATCATTTTTTGAATTAGGTAAGTTGTGGTGGCAAATAAAATAAGAGAATTAACCAGTTGGCTTAGGAAAAATTGGCGGTTGGCGGGAGCGATTTTTTTTATTGTCGGTCTAGCGCTTTTTTTGCGTCTTTGGCGAATCGGCTCATATATGACTTTTTTAGGGGATGAGGGGAGAGACGCTTTGGTTTGGTTGCGAATGAGCAGAGGAAAATTCACCTTGATTGGACCACAGACTTCAATAGGTAATATGTACTTGGCCCCCCTTTTTTATTACTTAATGCTGCCCTTTTATCTTCTTTTAGGAACTGCTGGGCCTTCAATCGGCACGGCTTTGCTTGGGGGTGCAACTGCCTTTCTTTTATGGTTTGTGTCCAAGGAATGGTTTTCTCAAAAAGTCGGTTTGCTGGCTGCCCTTTTATATGCCCTCTCGCCAGTAGCGATTGTTCTTTCGCGTTCTGCTTGGAATCCGAATATTATGCCCTTCTTTGCTCTGCTTTCAATTTGGGGAGTCTGGCAATTTTGGCAAAGGAACCAATTTTGGGGAATGGTGGTCGTTGGTTTGGGTTGTTCGGTAGCGATTCAGTCTCACTATCTGGGCTTGCTTCTTTTGCCGGTGGCCGGCCTGTTTTGGTTGGTGAAATTAAGAGATTTGCTAAGAACTAAAAATCGCCAAACCAGAAGCTTTTTAATTTGGACCGGCTTAGGAATAATGACTTTTTTCGTTTTGTCTATCTTGCCTTTAATTTGGTTTGATTTACGTCATAATTTTATTAACTATAAGGCTTTTTACCGTTTTTTTACTGATCGGCAGGCGACGGTTAGTCTAAAGCCGTATAAGGCAATTCCTCAACTTTGGCCGCTTTGGCAGATGATGGTGACGTGCCTTTTGACCAGCCGGGATGCAGTTTTTGGTTCCTGGCTATCTCCGCTTCTATTAATTTTCTCCACAATTACCTTTTTCTTAGTTGTCGGAGACAAGCGGAAGAGGAAAGAAGGTCGGGGGTTATTTCTCTTACTAAGCTGGATTTTGATTGGCCTTTGGGGAATGGGACTCTATAAACAGCATATTTATGGTCATTACTTCGGTTTTCTTTTCCCGGCGATTTTTCTGTTGATGGCGGTTTCCTTAGGTAAAGCTTGGGAGGTAGGGAAAGCGGGAAAGATCTTAGCGGTTGCGGGATTAGCGGCGATATTTTACTTTGCTTTTGAGGCTTGTCCCTTGAGGGGAAGTCCTAATTTCCAGATGCAACACACGGCTATGGTTAGTCAAAAAATAGTTGAGGAGGCGGAAGGAAAACCTTTCAATCTTGGATTAATCGCTAAGCAGAATTATGATGCCGGCTACCGTTATTTTTTGGAAAAAGCCGGATATAAACCGGCGATGATTGATGCTCAGCGGTCAGAAGAAACGATTACCAACCAGCTCTTTGTTGTCTGTGAAGAGAGTGTTTGTGAACCGACTACCCATCCCCAAGCTGAAATTGCCAGCTTTGGTTGGAGTAAGATAGAAGAAGAATGGACCTTTCCTTGGGGAGTGAAACTATTTAAATTAATGCACAATAAATGAGTAGTTCAAAGTTGCAGTCCAAAATTCAAAGTTGCTTAGTGGGGCTGGGAAAGGAAATAAAAGCTCACAAGACTATTTATTTTATTCTTTTTCTCATTCTCTCTTTCTCGGCTTTCTTTAGGCTGTATCGATTAAATGACCTTCTCGGTTTCTGGTATGACCAGGGAAGAGACGCCTTAGTGATTTGGGACTTCCTCCATTATGGGAAATTCTTTTTAATTGGTCCGGTAACCGGTATCGAGGGTATTTATTTGGGGCCGTTTTTTTATTATCTTTTGATGCCCTTTTATTGGCTCGGTAAAGGGAGTCCGGTGATGGCGGCGGCTGGCCAGTCCTGGCTAACCGTGGGCGCCATTTTTTTGATTTACCTTTTGGGAAAAGAAATTTACAGTCGGGAAGTCGGTTTATTGGCCGCTTTCCTTTACGGTTTTTCTTATGACTTAGTGGTTTTCAGCCGCTGGCTGGCTAACCCCAGCCCTCTGCCCTTCTTTACGATGATTGTTCTTTTTTTTCTTTACATTTTTGTTAAGGGTAGAGATAAGGCCTTGATTGGGGCGGCTTTTTTTATCGGACTTTGTTTACAACTGGAAGCGGCATCGGCAGTTTGGTTTTTACCGGCGACTTTGGGGATTCTTTTTTGGCAAAGGCGGATTTTTAAAAAGCCTACCGTTTTAGTTTTGGCTTTCCTGGCTTTCTTGGCGACTTTGTTGCCCCAGATCGTTTTCGATTGGCGACATCAAGGAATTTTGCGGGATGCTTTCCATCGTTTCTTGGTGGGAGAGCGAAGTTTTGGCCTTTCTCTGGTTCAAACTATGCGCTTGAGGCTTCTGACCTATTATGATGTCTTTTTCGGCAAGTTCTCTTTTGGCCAAAAATGGGTCAAGATGGGGCTTTTAGCCTTGTTTTCCGCAACGCTCCTTTTTTCCCGGAAAAAGGTCTTTAGTCCGGGCGGGAAACTGCTTTTAATCTGGCTGGTCTCTCCCATTTTGGGATTTCTGCTTTACCGAGGGAATCACGGCTATGTTTGGGATTATTATTTTACCGGCGTTATTCCGGCTTTTATTATCCTGTTGGCGGCCGGCTTAAAATCTTTGGCGGATAGAAATTTAATTCCTCGGGTGGTCTTGGGAATATTTTTGATACTTTTTGCGTTTGGTAATATACGGTTTATCAAAAACTATCTTAAGACCGGAATTGGGATTACTCTAAAAGCTCAAACTTGGGCGATTGACTGGATTTATGAGGATGCTAAGGATGAGGAGTTTAATATTGACGCTTATGTTCCGCCGCAGATATTTTACTCATATTCCTATCTTTTCCGCTGGTATGGCCAAACCAAATATGGTCGAGAACCGGAAACAAAGCTGGTCAAAAATCTTTATACTCTTTATGAACCTGACGGTGAGCACCCCCAGTTTTTACAAGCTTGGCAAAAACGGCAAGATACCATCGGCAAAGCGATTAAGAATGACTTCTGGGGGGATATTACTGTCCAGAAAAGAGAAAGGATAAAGTTTAATGACTAAACGGCCCTATTTATCAGTTGTTATTCCTTGTTATAACGAGAGAGAAAATCTTGAGCGGGGGGTTTTGGAAGAAGTAGAAAATTTTTTGGGAAAGCAAAGGTTTAGTTGGGAGGTAATTGTTTCAGATGATGGTTCAACCGATAACAGTCGAGAGTTGGTCAAAAAGGCCGTTATAGGAAAGGCTGGTTTTCGGCTGGTAGAAAACTTGCACGGCGGAAAGCCGTCAGCGGTTTGGGGAGGGATAAAAGAGGCCAAAGGAGAATATGTCCTTTTTAGCGATATGGATCAATCAGCTCCTTTGAAGGAGGTTTCAAAATTGATGCCTTTTTTTGATGAATATGAAGTGGTGATTGGTTCCCGAGGATCAATAAGGGAAAACTTTGGGGTTCTTAGAAAGGTCG
>Ga0307379_10003224_pt1 | contig 23804 bp, 19 predicted proteins | sample UN2MG_FD_202237 | JGI IMG/M metagenome (GOLD analysis project Ga0307379, IMG submission 202237) | Soil microbial communities from Risofladan, Vaasa, Finland - UN-2 | ecosystem: Environmental > Terrestrial > Soil > Coastal area > Acid sulfate soil | place: Finland: Risofladan, Vaasa | collected... | reverse complement strand
AAGCCGCATGCCGCGCCCGGCTGCTGCGGGCGCTCCGGCGGCGGGGATTCACCTTCGAGGTCATAGAAGCGGCGCTCGCGCAACGGCGCGAGGCCGTGCCCGACCGGTAGGGGGCCTGGTAGCCAGGTCCCGAGGTCATGGGGAAGGCGCCCGCAGCCTCAGGTGTGGCCGCCCTGGCGCCTGTACCTGCGGGCGGGTCGCGCGTGGTCGCGGCGCGCCTGCGACGCGGACGCCGGTGCTGACGGCGCCGCGCGGATGCCATAGGGGCCGGCGGAGTGATTCTCCCGCCCGTCGGTCTCCGCCAGAAGGGAGTTGCATAGATGGAACCATGGGTGGTTGTATTGTTGGTTGCAATCGGCTGGGTCGCGGCGATCGCGACCGCATGGTTGTGGGCGCGCGGGCAACACCGCAGCGTCCGCGGCAAGCGCCAGGAGGCGAGCCGCATCCTGGAGGACGCGCAAAAGGAGATTGACGCCCTCAAGAAAGAAGCCCTGCTGGAGGCGAAGGACGAGGCCCATCGCCTGCGCACCGAGATTGACGGGGAGAATCGCGAACGCAGGGTCGAGCTCCAGCGCGCCGAGCGCCGGATAGCGCAGAAAGAGGAGAACCTGGAGCGCAAGCTCGAAGGGGCGGACCAGCGCGAGCGCGTGATCGCCGCCCGCGAGCAGGAGCTGGAGAAGGTGCGCGAGGAGCTGGCGGCGATCAAGGAGCGCGAGCTGGCGGAGCTGGCGCGGGTGTCGGGGGTGACGCCGCAGGAGGCGAAGGCGCTGCTGCTCAAGCAGGTGGAAGACGAGGTGCGCCACGAGGCGGCGAAGCTGGCGCGCGAGATCGAGGAGGCGGCGCGAGAGGAGGCGGAGAAGAAGTCGCGCGAGATCCTGGCGCTCGCCATTCAGCGCTGCGCGGTGGACCAGGCGGCGGAGACGACGGTGTCGGTCGTACCCCTGCCCAGCGATGAGATGAAGGGGCGCATCATCGGGCGCGAGGGGCGCAACATCCGCGCCTTCGAGGCCGAGACCGGGGTTGATCTCATCATTGACGACACCCCGGAGGCAGTGGTGCTGTCGGCCTTCGACCCCGTGCGCCGCGAGGTCGCGCGCATCGCCCTGGGCTACCTCATCAGCGACGGGCGCATCCATCCCGGGCGCATCGAGGAAACCATCGCGCGCGCGCGCAAGGAAGTCGAGCAGCAAATCGCCGACGCCGCCGAGCGCGCGGTGCTCCATACCGGGGTCACGGGCCTGCACAAGGAGCTGACGCGCGCCCTGGGCCGCCTCAAGTTCCGCACCAGCTACGGGCAGAATGTGCTCGACCACTCGGTCGAGGTCGCCCACCTCGCCGCCGTCATGGCGAGCGAGATCAACGCGTCGGTGGCGGTCGCCCGCCGCGCGGGGCTGCTGCACGACATCGGCAAGTCGGTGGACTTCGAGATGGAGGGCACCCACGCCGCCATCGGCGCCGACATGGCGCGCCGCCACAAGGAGAGCGAAGAGATCGTCAACAGCATCGCGGCGCATCATGCCGAGGCGCAGTTCGGCTCGGTGGAGGCGGTGTTGGTGCAAGCGGCCGACGCGGTGTCCGCATCGCGGCCGGGCGCGCGCAAGGAAACCCTCGAGACCTATATCAAGCGCCTGGCCAAGCTCGAGGAGATCGCCGAAGCCTGCGCCGGCGTGGACAAGTGCTTCGCCATCCAGGCCGGGCGCGAGGTGCGGATCATCGTTCGTCCGGAGCAGGTGGACGATCTCGGCGCCGGCCGCCTGGCCAAGGAAGTAGTGCAGAAGATCGAGGAGGGGATGGACTACCCCGGCCAGATCAAGGTCACCGTCATCCGCGAAACGCGGGCGGTCGAGTACGCGAAATAGGGTGGGGCGGTAGCGGGGTCGCGGCCGTCTCGGCTGCGACCGCACAGGGCAGGCCGAGGGGCGACTGCTTCGCCACGGGCAATGAATCTACTGTTCATCGGCGATATCGTGGGGCGCCCGGGCCGGCGCGCGCTGGCGCAGGCGCTGCCGGGGATGATCGAGCGCTGGCAGGTTGATTTCGTCGTCGCCAACGGCGAGAACGCCGCCGCCGGCTTCGGCATCACCGCCTCGGTGGCGCAGGAAGTCTTCGCCGCCGGGGCGGATGTCATCACCACCGGCAACCACGTATGGAATAAGAAGGAAGCGGAGCAGTTGCTGGCGCAGGAGCCGCGCGTGCTGCGCCCCGCCAACTACCCGCCGGCCGCTCCGGGACGGGGGGCGGCGGTGTTTACCACCCGCGCCGGCGTCGCGGTCGGCGTGCTCAACCTGTGTGGGCGGGTATTCATGGACTGTGTGGACTGCCCGTTCCGCGCCGCCGAACGGCACGTCGCCGAATTGCGCGCGCAGGCGCCGGTGGTGGTGGTGGACATGCACGCGGAGGCGACCAGCGAGAAGCTGGCGATGGGGTGGATGCTGGACGGGCAGGCGAGCGCGGTGATCGGCACGCACACGCATGTGGCGACGGCGGACGCGCAGGTGCTGCCCGGGGGGACGGCGTATATGACCGACGTCGGCATGGTGGGCCCGCGGGACTCGGTGCTGGGGATCGACCCGGAGCAGATCATTCACCGTTTCGCGACCAGGCTGCCGGTGCGCTTCAAGCTGGCGGGCGGGCCGGTGGTGGTGGGCGCGGCGGTGGTGGAGATTGACGAGGAGTCCGGACGCGCGCGCAGCATTAGGCCAGTGCGGCAGGTAGTGCTGGAACCCGCCGGTGAGCCGGCGGCCGACAGCGCGGATCAAGAGCAGTAGACGGCAGCTAGCAACCAGGACCCAGCTAAGGAGGCCTCATCATGGAGGTCCTTCGCGTATCAGCAAAGTCGAACCCGAATGCCGTGGCCGGCGCCCTCGCCGGGGTGGTGCGCGAGAAGGGCTGTGCGGAAATGCAGACCATCGGCGCCGGCGCCCTTAACCAAGCGGTCAAGGCGCTGGCGATCGCGCGGGGCTTCATGGCGCCCTCCGGCGTTGACCTCATCTGCCGCCCCGCCTTCGCCGACATCCAGGTGGACGGCCAGGAACGCACCGCCATCCGCCTCATCGTCGAACCTAAACAGGACCGGTAAGGATTGCACCTGCGCGGCGCTCGTGGTCTGGCATGATGCCGGGCGCCCGTCCATTAGTTATGGATACCTCGACATCGCTGCAGCAGTGGGAGCAGCCGCTGGATGAGCTGCTCGCCGACTATCAGCATCGCATCGCCTACGGCAACCTGCGCTCGCAGCGCTCGCAATGGACCGGCAGCGGCGTGGTGGTGAACTTCGCGCTGGTGTACGAGCTGCCCGGCGGCTCCAGCAGCCAGATCAACATCGAGTACCACGCCGAGGAGAACCATTTCCGTTTCCTCGATGTTGACACCGCCGAGGAGCGCGTGTGCGGGGACCCCGCAGAGGCGCTGCAAATGCTGCGCGAGAGCATCGCCCGCATCCCCGCCCGCCGCCTGCAGCGCCTGCGCGAGGACATTGACCGGTGGTTCGGCCAGGGCAAGTCCAGCCGCGACATGTTCCTGGAGATCAACAAGCTCCTGCAGACCGACTTCAAGGGCGGCAGCCTTACCCACCAGGAACTCAAGGCGGGCATCGGCTATATCCTGGCGCTGGGCAAGCAGAACGGCAACCACTGACGGCGCGCGCCCGAGGTTGCGCGCGATCGCCTCTGTGCTCTCTCCTTGGCTGCTGCGCGAAGCCTACTTCGCTCTGCGAAGCGGGGGTGGCGACACTTCGCCACGACCGCTTCGTCCGCCGCCGATGCCGGGAGGCGGCACCCGCAGCTTGACCCGCGACGACTGCGGGCTCCCAGCCATCGGCAACAGCGGCATCAGGGCGGATGTCATTCCGAACGACTTGTCCCCCGTAGCATTGGCGAAGGGGGAAGTGAGGAATCTCGGTTCGGAACGAGATCCCTCGCCGCCGCTCGGGATGACAGTCAGCCGGTTTTTCGGGTAGACTCTTATTCGATATTACTCGTTCGACACCGCCGGATCATCCCCTTGCGCGCGTGTGGCCGGCCTTGGCCGCTTGGCGGCACATCCGCCTCCCGGGTGGGTGCGGTTTTCCCACCGGCCGCACCCGGGTGCAGGTGGGCGCGGCGCCGTTCGCGAAATCTGAACGCGCCCATGACCGAAAGCCGCAACCAGTCCCCCAAAGCGCGGCCGCGCCTGGTGCTGATAGACGGCAACAGCCTGCTCTATCGGGCGTTTTTCGCGCTGCCGATGCTGACCACCTCGGCGGGCGAGGTCACCAACGCCATCTACGGCTTCACCGTCATGCTCTACAAGGTGCTGGAGGAGGTGCGGCCCGACTGCGTCGCGGTGTGCTTCGACCTGCCCCGCCCCACCTTTCGCCATCACCGCTACGCCGAATACAAGGCCACCCGCGCGCGCACCCCCGACGAGCTGCGCGCCCAGGTCGAACTCGCCAAGGACCTCCTGCGCGCCATGCGCATCCCCATCCTCGAGCAGGAGGGCTACGAGGCCGACGACGTCATCGGCGCCATGGCCCGCCAGGCGGCGGACGCGGGCCACGACGTGCTGGTCGTCACCGGCGACCTCGACACCCTGCAGCTGGTGTCGGAGCGCGTGTCGGTGATGACCACCAAACGGGGGATCACCGATACGGTGATCTATGACGAGGGTGCCGTGCGCGCGCGCTACGGCGTCGCCCCGCGGCAGCTGCCGGACCTCAAGGCGCTGGCCGGGGATGCCAGCGACAACATCCCCAGGGTGCCCGGGGTGGGCGAGAAGACGGCGTCGAAGCTGGTGCAGGAGTTCGGCGCGGTCGAAGAGCTGGTGTCCCACCTCGACCGCGTGGACAATCCCAAGCTCGCCGACGCCCTGCGCATCCACGCCGAGCAAGTGGCCGTGTCCAAGGATCTCGCCACCATCCGCACCGACGTCGGCACCGAGTTCGACCTCGAAGCGTGCCGCGTTGGCGCGCCCGACGCGGACACGCTCGCCGACCTCTTCCGCCGCTTCGAGTTCAAGTCGCTGCTGGGCCGGCTCGAGACTCGCGAAGAGGCGGAGCCGCGCCTGGCGATCATCGCGGCGGCGCCGCAGGCGGCGAAAACTGCGCGGCGCCTGCTGGCGGCGGAGCGATGGGCGTTCATCTTCACCTATCGCGGCGCCGACGGCCTCAAGGGGGAGGTGACGGGCGCGGCCTTTTTCGCGCGCGACATCGGGCCGTGCTTCATTCCGCTGGCGGACGCGGCGGGCAACCCGCGCGATGACCTGTGGCAGGCCCTGGCGCCGGTCTGGGCCGACGGCAAGGTGCCCAAGGCCACCCACGACCTCAAGGGCGCCTACAATGCCTTGCGCCGCCGTGGGCAGGCCCTGGCGGGCGGCGGCTTCGACACCCTGCTCGCCTCCTACCTGCTGAACCCGGCGCGCCAGACCCATCGCATCTGCGACATCGCCTTCGACCAGCTCCAGACCACCCCCGGCGAGGAGCTGGATGTCGCCAAAGCGTGGCAGCAGGGCGACGTCGAGGGCGTCGCTCATCAGGCCGGACGCTGGGCGCGCCAGGTCTATCAACTGGAGCCGGTGCTGCGGGCGCGGCTGGAGGAATCCTACCTGACAGAGCTGTATGAGACCGTCGAGCTGCCGCTGACGCGCGTGCTGTCGGACCTGGAGCTGGCGGGGGTCAAGCTGGACGTCGCGCATCTCCAGCGTCTGTCGGCCGACCTGGCGCGGCGCATCTGCGAGCTCGAGCAGCAGATCTACGCGCTGGCGGGCGAAGAGTTCACCATCAACTCCCCCAAGCAGCTGCGGGTGATCCTGTTCGACAAGCTCGGCCTGCCCGCGGGCAAGCGCACCAAGACCGGCTACTCCACCGGCGCCGAGGTGCTGGAGGGGCTGGCGGACGAGCACGGGATCGCGCGGCGCATCCTGCAATACCGCGAGGTCGCCAAGCTCCAGTCCACCTATGTCCAGGCGCTGCCCCGGCTGCTCGACCCCGCCACCGGGCGCGTGCACACCTCTCTAAACCAGGCGGTGACCGCGACCGGGCGGCTGTCGAGCAGCGACCCCAACCTGCAGAACATCCCGGTGCGCGGCGACCTCGGCCAGACCATCCGCCGCGCCTTCGTCGCCGGCGAGCCGGGGTGGGTGCTGCTGGCGGCCGACTACTCGCAGATCGAGCTGCGGGTGCTGGCGCACATCGCGCGCGACGAGAACCTGCTTGCCGTCTTCGCCGCCGGCCACGACCTCCACACCCAGACCGCGTGCGAGATCTTCCGCGTCCCGCCCGCGCAGGTGGATCATGACATGCGGCGCTTGGCCAAGGTCGTCAACTTCGGTATCGCCTACGGCATGACCGAGCACGGCCTCGCCCGCGACATGGGGGTCAGCCAGGCCGAGGCGCGGGACTACATCGCCGCCTACTTCCGCCGCTTCCCCGGGGTGCGCGACTACATGGACGCGGTGATCGCCGAGGCGCGGCGCACCGGCTACGTCACCACCCTCCTCGGCCGCCGCCGCGCCCTGCCCGATCTCCACAGCCGCGCCCGCAACCTGCGCGAGTTCGCCGAGCGCACCGCCATCAATACCCCCATCCAGGGCAGCGCCGCCGACATCATCAAGCTCGCCATGCTCGCGCTGCACCGCGAGCTGGGGGGCGGCGACCGTGATGTGGCACAGCCGCCCCCGGCTGCGTCCGACCGCGCCGGCGGCGCCTTGCGCGCCCGCATGATCCTGCAGGTGCACGACGAGCTGCTGCTGGAGCTGCCCCAGGACGAGTTGGCCACCGTCGCTCCGCTGGTGCGCCGCTGCATGAGCCGGGCCTATGCGTTGGCGGTGCCGCTGGTGGTCGAGCTGAAGGCCGGCCCCAACTGGGCGGACATGGAGACGGTGGACGAATAGCGGCCGGCGGTGAGGCCATCGCCCAAGTCACAGGCCAAGCGGCTGTGCCACACCGTTCGGACCGGCCGATCTGGAGAACGGTCCCTACGCCATGGTGCGCAGCCGGCACCCGAGTGTTCAGAACGGAGCTGCTGTGCCGGTCAGCGTTTACATGTACCGTAGGATGTGCTATGATTCGGGGGTGGTTGCCGCGCTCCCGCGCCGCAGCAGCCGGCCGGTACCAGTAGTCAGAAGCCAGCGGGCCAACCGACGCGCCCCTTGACTTCTGACATCTGATTACCGGCCGCCTGTACGCGCAAGCTGGACGCTCGGCGCCGCCAACCAAGGACAGCGCGCGTTGACGAGCTATCCAGCCAACCCGAAGCGCAGGAGGTAGCAAGCAGGCGATGCCCATACCGACCGAGCGAAAGGCGCAGATCCTGACCGAGCACAAGCTGCACCAATCGGACACCGGGTCGCCGGAGGTGCAGGTGGCGTTGCTGACCGAGCGCATCAACCAGCTCACCGATCACCTTCGCCAGAACCGCAAGGATCATCATTCGCGCCACGGCTTGTTCGCGCTGATCGGACACCGTCGTCGGCTGCTCACCTATCTGCGCAACCGTGATGTCGAGCGCTATCGTTCGCTGATCGGCAGGCTGGGGTTGCGGGATACCATCGGCTCGCGCGGATAGGAGCCGACAACATGGCCGAAGTACACGTGGCGCCGGGCGGCAAGGAGCTGTCGCTCGAGAGTGGCACCCTTGCCCGCCAGGCGAACGGCGCCGTGGTCGTCCGCCAGGGCGACAGCATCATCCTCGCCACCGCAGTCTCCTCCGACCGGATGCGCGAGGGCATAGATTTCCTTCCCCTCACCTGTGACTACGAGGAGAAGCTCTACGCCGCGGGGCGCATCCCCGGCAGCCGCTTCATCAAACGCGAAGGGCGCCCCAGCGAGCAGGCGATCGTCACCGCCCGCCGCATTGACCGTCCGCTGCGTCCGTTGTTCCCCAAGCACATGCGCAACGAGACGCAGATCATCGTCATCGTTCTCTCCGCCGACTCCGAGAACATGCCCGACATCCTGGGCATGGTCGGCGCGTCGGCCGCGCTCACCATCTCCGACGTCCCCTTCGACGGCCCGGTGGGGGCGGTGCGCATCGTGCGCATTGACGAGCAATTCATCATCAACCCCACCTACGAGCAGCGCGCGATGAGCGCGCTCGAGCTGGTGGTGGCGGGCAGGCGTGACGGGGTGGTGATGGTCGAGGGCTCGGGGCAGCAGGTGCCCGAGGCGGTGGTGGCGGAGGCAATCGAGCGCGCCCAGCAGGCGGTGCTCGAGGTCATTGACGCCCAGGAGCGCCTGCGCGCCGCGATCGGCCAGCCGAAGCGCGAGCTGGCCGCCCCGGCCACGGACGACATCGCGGCGGCGCTCGCCCCCTACGCCCCGCAGATCCGCGAGGCCATCCAGTCGCCGGACAAGAAGGGTCGCGAGCGCGCGATGCAGGAGGCGTCGGCGGCGGTGATCAAGGAGGTGCGGGAGCAGTTCACCGAGCGCGCCGCCGAGGTCAGCGGGGAGCTGGACAACCTCATCAAGCGCGAGCTGCGTCATCTGGTGCTGGAGCAGGGGCGGCGGGCTGACGGCCGCCGGCCCCACGAGTTGCGCGCGCTGGGGTCACATGTGGGGCTGCTGCCGCGGGCGCACGGGTCGGCGCTGTTCACGCGCGGGCAGACCCAGGTGCTGTCGGTGGTGACGCTGGGCGGCACCGGCGAAGGGCAGATCGTGGACGCCCTGCCGGAGGAACGCACCAAACGCTTCATGCATCACTACAACTTCCCGCCCTTCAGCGTGGGCGAGGCGCGGATGCTGCGCGGGCCGAGCCGCCGCGACATCGGCCACGGCAACCTGGTGGAGCGGGCGCTGGAGGCGGTGCTGCCGCCGGAGTCGGAGTTCCCCTACACCATTCGCGTGGTGTCGGAGGTGCTGGAGAGCAACGGGTCGAGCTCGATGGCCAGCGCCTGCGCCACCAGCCTGGCGCTGATGGACGCGGGGGTGCCCATCGCCGCGCCGATCGCCGGCATCTCCATCGGCATGGTCAGCGATGACAGCCGTCACGCTCTGCTGACCGACATCCAAGGCGTGGAGGATTTCAACGGCGACATGGACTTCAAGGTCGCGGGCACCCGCCAGGGGCTGACGGCGATCCAGATGGACGTCAAGTGCGGCGGGCTGTCGCACGAGGTGCTGCTGGGCGCGCTGGAGCAAGCGCGCCAGGCGCGCATGCAGATCCTCGACCACATGGCGACCACCCTGGCCGCGCCGCGGCCCGACCTCGCGCCCCACGCCCCGCGCATCTTCACCATCGAGATCCACCCCGACAAGATCGGCGCCATCATCGGCCCCGGCGGCAAGATCATCAAGAAGATCGAGGCCGATTTCGGCGTCAAGGTGGACATCGAGCAGGACGGCCGCGTCTTCATCGCCGCCACCGACGGCGCCGGGGGGCAGGGTGCGCTCAAGACCATCGAGGATCTCACGCGCGATGTCACCATCGGCGAGACCTACGTCGGCCGCGTCGTGCGCACGACGCCCTTCGGCGCCTTTGTCGAGCTCATGCCGGGTCGCGACGGCCTCATCCATATCTCCCAGCTCGCGCGCGAGCGCGTGGAGAAGGTCGAGGATGTGGTCAACGTCGGCGACGAGGTCATGGTCAAGGTCATAGACATAGACCCCCAGGGCAAGGTGCGGCTGACGCGCAAGGGCCTCTTGCCGGGCGCGGAGGAGGATGACGACGCCCGCCCGCCGTACCGCCCCGCGGAAGGCAGACGCCCCCGGCGCGGGCGCTAGCAGCCCGGCGCCGCCCGCGGCTCAACTTCACGCAGGTAGGGGCACAGCGTGCTGTGCCCCTACGCTTGTTCGGGATAGGACGATGAGGCACCGCCCGCAAGACATCACTGATTGCACCCTGGACAACGGCACTCGCGTGGTGGTCGAGCACATGCCGTGGATGCGCTCGACCGCGATCGGCATTCACCTCCCAGCCGGCGCCGCTCACGAACCGCCGACGCGGCGCGGCGTCAGCCACTTCATCGAGCACATGCTGTTCAAGGGCACCGCCCACCGCAGCGCCGCCGCCATCGCCCAGGCCATGGACGACGTCGGCGGCACCCTGAACGCCTTCACCGAGCACGAGTACACCTGCCTCTACGCGCAGGTGATGACCGAGCACGCCGAGCTGGCGATGGAGCTCATGGGCGACATGCTGGGCGCTTCGCGCTTCGACGCGGAGGAGTTCGAGCGCGAGAAGGAAGTCGTGATCGAGGAGATCATGAAGGCCGAGGATACGCCCGAGGACCGCGTCCACGACCTGTTCGCGGAGACCATCTGGCCGGAGCATCCCCTGGGGCGGGCGATCCTGGGTCAGGAGCAGGCGGTACGGCGGCTGTCGCGTGACGCGGCGCATGCGTACTTCCGCGCCAGTTACGGCGCGCGCGGGATGGTGCTCGCGGTCGCCGGCAGCCTGGAGCCGCAGGCCGCGGTCGAGCTGGCGCGGCGACATGTCGGCGCGCTGACGGGGTCATCGCCTGGGGGCTGCTCCCCCGCCCCGCAGCCGCATCCCGGCGAAGCCTACCTCGCCCGCCCCACCGAGCAGGTGCACTTCTGCATCGGCTGCGAGGGCTTGGCGACGACGGATGATGACTGGTGGGCGCTGGCGCTGGTGGAGTGCGTCCTCGGCGGCGGCATGAGCAGCCGCCTGTTTCAGGAGATTCGCGAGAAGCGGGGTCTGGTGTACAACATCGGCAGTTACCTCGCCGGCTACCATCGCACGGGGCTGCTCGTCGCCTCCGGCGGCGCGCGCCCGGAGCGCTGGCCGACGGTGCGCCGGCTGGTGTTGGCGCAGGCGCGGCGCCTGTGCGAGGACGGCGTCTCCGCTGAGGAATTGGAGCGCGCGCGCAACCAGATCAGGGGAGGGATGGCGCTCGCGCTGGAGAACACAAGCTATCGCATGCGGCGGCTGGGCGCGTCGGTCCTCTACTGGGGGCGCGTCCTGCCGGTGGCGGAGGCGATGGTTCGCCTCGACGCGGTGAGCGTGGCCCAGGCCCACGCCGTCGCCCGGCGCGTCCTGGGGGCGCGGCCGCTGCACATGTCCGCGGTGGGCCCGCAGCAGGGCTAGCCCCGGTCGGGCGCTCGCGAGTCAGGAGGAGGCAGGGATGTCCACCACCCCGATTACGGTTGTGGTCAGCGGCGCGTGCGGCAAGGTCGGCCGCCACATCGTGCGCGCCATCGCCGGCGAACCGGATATGCGCCTGGTGGCGGCGGTGGATCGCAAGCGCGTCGGCCAAGACGCCGGCGGCATCGCCGGCGTCGCCGCTCTCAATGTCGCCGTCAGCGACGACCTCGCCACTGCCATTGACTCCGCCAAGCCCCAGGTGATGGTGGACTTCACCACCCCCGACGCGGTCAAGGACAACCTGCGCACCGCGCTGCGGAAGCGGGTGGCCTGCGTCGTCGGCACCACCGGCCTGACCCCGGCGGACCTCGCCGACCTGGGCGCGCTGTGCCGCGAGCACGCAACCCCCGCGCTGGTGGCGCCGAACTTCGCGATCGGCGCGGTGCTGATGATGGAGTTCGCGGCGCAGGCGGCCAAGCACTTCGACGCCGCGGAGATCATCGAGCTGCACCACGATCAGAAGCTGGACGCGCCCTCGGGCACCGCGCTGCGCACCGCCGAGATGATGCGCCACGTCGAGGGCAGCCGCCTGGGCGCGGAGCCGCGCCCAGCTGATGCCCAGCCTCCGCGCGGGCAGGCAGCGGGCGCCCTGCGCATCCACTCCGTGCGCCTGCCGGGCCTGGTCGCCCACCAGGAGGTCATCTTCGGCGGTCTCGGCCAAACCCTCACCCTCCGCCACGACTCCATCAGCCGCGACTCCTTCGTCCCCGGCGTCCTGCTGGCGATACGCAAAGTGCGGTCGCTCGAGGGCCTCACCTGCGGGCTCGAGCGCGTGCTGTAGGCGACACCGGCGTCCCACCCCGGCGAAGACCGGGGCACTCGCGGCGGCGGGCGGGCGTGCCTGTGAACGACACCGCTGTGACAGGAGGCGACGTTGAAGATCGCGCAAGATGTGACTGAGCTGACGGGCAACACGCCGCTGGTGCGCCTGCGCCGCGTGACCGACGGGGCGGTGGGGACGGTGGTGGCCAAGCTGGAGATGTTCAACCCCTGCGGCAGCGTCAAGGATCGCATCGGGGTGAGCATGATCGAAGCGGCGGAGCGCGAGGGGCGCATCGGGCCGGAGACGGTTGTCATCGAGCCCACCAGCGGCAACACCGGTATCGCGCTGGCGTTCGTGTGCGCCTCCCGGGGCTATCGGCTCACGCTGGTGATGCCCGACACCATGAGCAAGGAGCGCCGCGACATCCTGCGGGCGCTGGGGGCGGAGTTGGTGCTGACGCCCGGCGCCGAGGGCATGCCGGGGGCGGTGGGCAAGGCGGAGGAGCTGGCTGCCGCCGACGTGCGCTGCTTCATACCCCAGCAGTTCAATAACCCCGCCAACCCCCAGATTCATCGCCGCACCACCGCCGAGGAGATCTGGAATGATACCGACGGCATGGTGGACATCCTGGTCGCCGGGGTTGGCACCGGCGGCACCATCACCGGTGTGGCGCAGGCCCTCAAGCCGCGCAAGTCGTCGCTGCGCGCGGTCGCGGTCGAGCCTACCGGCTCGCCGGTGCTGTCGGGCGGCGGGCGCGGGCCGCACACCATCCAGGGCATCGGCGCGGGGTTCGTGCCCGAGGTGCTCGATATGAGCCTGGTGGACGAGGTCATCACCGTCAGCGATGACGACGCGCGCACCATGGGCCGCCGCCTGGCGCGCGAGGAGGGCTTGCTGGTGGGCATCTCCTCCGGCGCGGCCTGTTGGGCGGCGGTCGAGGTCGGCAAACGCGCGGAGAACCGCGGCAAGCTCATCGTCGTCGTGCTGCCGGACACCGGGGAGCGGTACCTGTCCACGCCCATGTTCGCGGAGGGGTGAGGGGGAAATGAGGGACTGGCTGTGGATTTCTCCGGCCCGTCCCGAGCGAAGCCGCGGGGAAATCCGTTGCCTGTCCCCATTTCCCCAGCTTGTTGGACAAGCGCCTCCCTTGCCAGTACTTGCCATGCGGCAGGACACCCCACCCAGCATGGCGAACAAACGCTCCGAGGACGTAGCGCGGTGGCAGTTCAGCTTTCCCTGACCAACGAGGAGAAGAGGGTGGTCGTGTACCGCGGAGGCGACCGCCCCACGGCGCCGCGTTCGGTAACGCCCGAAACGCCGCTGTGCGATCTCAACCTCAACTGGCGCGAACGCGACTTGCCCGAAAGGGAGCGCACCAAGCACGTTCACCGGCTTCATCCCTACCTGGGCAAATTCATACCTCAACTCGTGGAAGTCTTCCTGCGCAAGTACTTCAAGCCGGGGCAGACAGTGCTTGATCCCTTCGTGGGATCGGGCACGACGTCAGTCCAGGCGAATGAGCTTGGAATCAACTCTGTCGGGTATGATGTCTCGGCGTTCAACGTGCTCCTGTGTCGAGCCAAGACCGCACGGTATGACCTGCCCGTCATGCGGGCCGAGTTAGTGGACATCCTGGCCAAGACCAAGGCTGCGACCAGCCCGCAGCGCGAGGGCGGAATGTGGCCGCAGGAGATTGAGGCGGGAACCGGAGGCATCGGCGATGACGGCCGAGAGTACCTCAGCGCATGGTTTGCGCCGCAGGCCCGCCGCGAGCTGCTGACTTACTGTCATTTCATCCAGAGTGGCGGCTACCGATATGCCGACCTGTTGAAGATTGTTCTTTCGCGCGCGGCGCGCTCGGCGCGCCTCACAACGCACTTTGACCTCGACTTCCCGAAGCGGCCACAGACGGAGCCGTATCGGTGCTACAAGCACTCGCGCACTTGCAAACCGACGACGGAGGCGCTGAAGTTTCTGGAGCGGTACACGTTGGACACTATCCGGCGCATCGGAGAATACGCTGTCGTGCGCACGGACGCAAACGTGTCAGTTCGCCACGAGGACAGCAGAAACGCGGCGCTCCCCCCGGTTGACGGCGTCATCACCAGCCCGCCCTACGTAGGATTGATTGACTATCACGATCAGCACGCATACGCCTATGAGCTTCTGGGGCTGGAGGACAAGCGGGGTTGGGAGATCGGCCCCGCGGCTAACGGTTCAAGCGAGCGGGCGAAATGCGAGTATCAGCAGGCCATCGCCGCGGTATTCAGCAGCGCCGTGTCTGCCATGCCGCCAGGCGGGCGTCTGATCGTCGTCGCAAACGATAAGTTCGACCTCTACGGGCCTATCGCGGACTTGGTGGGCGTGGAGGTGGAGGCCGTGGTGCAAAGACAAGTCAACCGCCGGACCGGACGGCGCTCCGGCGAGTTCTACGAGAGCGTCTTCATCTGGCGCAAGCAGTCATGACCGGCGGGACGAGTGGGCACAGCCGGGCCTTTTCCGATATAATGTAGTCAAGGGTTGAGCGGCACATCGGGGCGGCGCCGGTTGCGACGGCGCTGCCTCAATTTTCATGCCCCGTCGGGCGGGGCGGAGGGATAGGCAATGGCTGAGAAACCGAGGACCTTCGCAGCGGTAGGCGAGAAAGAGGTTACGCGGGCCATCATCGGCCAGTTTTCGCGGCAGTTCATGGACTATGTTGACAGCGACGTCATCATCGTCGGCGGCGGGCCCTCGGGGCTGATGGCGGGGCGCGAGCTGGCGGCCCAGGGCTACCGCACTTTCATCATCGAGCGCAACAACTACCTGGGGGGCGGGTTCTGGATCGGCGGCTACCTGATGAACAAGCTGACCGTGCGCGCGCCGGGGCAGGAGGTGCTCGACGAGCTGGGCGTGCCCTACGAGGAGGCGACGCCGGGATTGTATGTCGCGGACGGCCCGCACGCCTGCTCCAAGCTGATCGCGGCGGCGTGTGACGCCGGGGTCAAGATCGCCAGCCTGACGGTGTTCGACGACATCGTGCTGCGCGAGGGCAACCGGGTGGCGGGGGCGGTGGTCAACTGGACGCCGGTGGCGGCGATGCCGCGCGAGATCACCTGCGTGGACCCCATCGCCCTGGAGTCGAAGGTGGTGATTGACGCCACCGGACACGACGCGCAGGTGGCGCGCAAGCTGGAGGCGCGCGGGCTGCTGAAGACGGTGGGCTTCGGCGCGATGTGGGTCGAGCGCAGCGAGGACCTCATCGTCGAGCACACCGGCGAGGCGCATCCCGGCCTCGTCGTATGCGGGATGGCGGTATCCACCGTCTATGGGCTGCCGCGCATGGGCCCGACCTTCGGCGCCATGCTGCTGTCGGGCAAGCGCGCGGCGCAGGTGGCGGCGGAGATGCTGGGCGCACGATCGTAGGTGCGCTGCGCCGCGCCAGGGGAAGGTGGCTATGCAGATGGACGAAACTCACGCCAAACTGGAGCGCCTGCGCCTGATCCTGCGCGAGATGAGCGGCGCGCTCATCGCCTACTCGGGGGGGGTGGACAGCACCTTTCTGCTCAAGGTCGCGGCGCAGGCGCTGGCGGCCGACCGCGTGCTGGCGGTCACCGCCAGCGCCGAGACCTATCCCGCCCAGGAGCTCGAAGCCGCGACCGCATTAGCCCAGCAACTCGGCGTCCGCCACCAGGTGATCGCGACCTCGGAGCTGGGGATTCCCGGTTTCTCGGACAATCCCCCCAATCGCTGCTACTACTGCAAGCAGGAGCTCTTCAGCAAGCTGCTGCAGGTGGCGCGAGAGCGGGGGCTGGACTGGGTCTGCGACGGCTCCAACCGTGACGATGAGGGCGACTGGCGCCCCGGCATGGAGGCCGCGCGCGAGCTGGGGGTGCGCAGCCCCCTGCAGGAGGCGGGGCTGACCAAGAGCGAGATCCGGGCCCTCTCGCGCGAGCTGGGGCTGCCGACGTGGGACAAGCCGTCCTATGCCTGCCTGGCCTCGCGCTTCCCCTACGGCCAGCGGATCACCGCCGAGGAACTGGTCAAGGTGGATGCGGCGGAATCGTTCCTGCGCGGGCTCGGCTTTCGCCAGGTGCGAGTGCGACACCACGGCGAGATCGCGCGCCTGGAGGTGGCGCCGGAGGAACTCGACCGCCTGCTCGATCCGGCGCTGCGGGAACAGGTCGTGCAGCGGCTGATGGAGCTCGGCTACAGCTACGTCGCCGCCGACCTGCGCGGCTACCGCAGCGGGAGCATGAACGAGCCGCTGGCCGGGCAGGCGCAGGGCGGGATGGGAAGCTAGCCCGCCCATGCTGTGTCAGCGCGTTGGCGCCGGTGCGGGCCTCTAGGGACGGCCGAGGCCGGTTTTCCACAGCTGTTGCAGGTCGCGCGGGCTGACGGGCGTATCACCCCCTATGGCTTCCTGGCCCATACGCACCATGTCCACGCGCCAGCGCTCTTGTTCCCACACCATGTATACTCGCCACGTGGTGGCATCCGGGCTCGCCCCGGCTTCGGTGGGCACGGCGCCCAGGGTGATCTCGGCACTGGTGGCATCGCGCTTGATTGAACGCACCACGAAGGAGAAGGGCGGGTGCGCAGCCGCAGCCCGTTGCGCCAGGATCTCGGGGCCGAGCATGTCGCGGCTGCGCATCGACAGCAGCTCGTACATCGCCTTGACGTCGCCTGATGCATCGGCACGCAGAAACGCGGTCAGCGCGGCGGTCGGCGAGCAGCGCACGTGCCACAGGTAACCGCCGAGGCCGGTGACGAGAACCGCGGCGATGAGGGTCGAAGCGGGGACGGAGCGACGGCGTCTGCGCCGCACCGGGGCCGGCTCGGGGCGCGCCGGTGCCGGCAAGCGCCGGTAGCAGCGCCAGCAGATGGTGTCCACGACGGCGACTTCAGTGCCGCAATTCGGGCATTTCCTCGGCTTGTCCGGTGTAGCCATCGCGCGAGTGCCCCTGTGACAGCGATCTTCCCGCAACCAATGGATGCTTCGACGCCGAGGCGCGTGATTCCTGCCGGTCAGCCGGCGGCCGCGGCGGCGGTCAGCATTCCTCCACGATCAGCCCCTGACGGGAAATGCGGTATTCGAGGTGGGTCGCCCCTCCGGCTTCCAAGGCGGCGATGACTTGTGGGCGCTTGTCGGGGGCCGCGACGGTGATCATGCAGCCTCCGCCGCCGGCGCCGCAGATCTTGCCGGCCCACGCCCCGGCCTCCGCCGCGGCCGCCATCAGGGCCTCTATGCGGGGCGTGGTTACCCCCTCGGCGAGCTGCTTGCGGTTCTGCCACTCCTCGTCCACCAGCTCGGCGAAGCGCGTGAGGTCCCGATCGGCCAGGGCTTCGTTCATGGCGAGGGCGGTGCGCTTGATCGCCGCCATGGAGGCGCGGTTGTGGCCGAGGTTCTCGATGTAGGCTTTGAGCATGTTCCAGTTGCTGGTGCCCGAGAACCGGGTCTCGCCGGTAAAGGTGAGGATGACGCTGGTTTCCAGTCTGCGCAGGAAGTCCTCGTCCTCCACCACCGGCTCGCGCTCCTCGCCGTCGAGGCGAAATCGGATGGCGCTGATGCCGCCGTAAACGGCGGCGAAGTAATCCTGCTTGCCGGTGGGGACGCCGATCGCCTGGGCCTCGATGTTCGCCCCCCAGTTGATGTAGTGCTCGGGCGCGAGGTTGGTGCGGTTGAGGCGGTCGAGGGCGGCGGTGAGGGCGATCAGCAGCGATGACGAGGCGCCCAGTCCGGAGCCCTGGGGCACGGTGTTGCGAGTGATGACATTGATGCCGCTGCGCGGCGGGTAGAAGCGGACGATGCGCGCGACGAAGCCTAGCTCCCGGTCCGCCGGGAGCGCGGCCAGGTCCGGGGCTTCGAGGGTGGCGCCCGTGTCCTCGGACCGCAGGCTGATGACCGCGTCGGCACGCGGCTCGACGGTGACCTGGCTGGCGAGGTCAATGCCGGCGTTGATGGTCACGCCGCCATCGGTGAAAACGTAGAGGGGATAGATGTCGAGGGTGCCCCCGGCCAGGTCCATGCGAGTGGGCGCGGTCGCGCGAATGGCCATGACGGAACCTCCAGCGAGAGAAGTGTCCGGCTGCGGAGCTCGGTTTCTGCGCGGCGGTCGCCATTCCCTGCGCGCGCCGCGGGGACGGCTATAGAAAGCGGCCAACGACGGTGTAGGCGATGGCGCCCAGCACCCCGGCCACCGGCGGGGTAAGCACCCACGCGAGAACGATATTGCCGGCCACCCCCCAGCGCACGGCGGACAGGCGCTTGGAGGCGCCGACGCCCATGATGGCGGAGGAAATGACGTGGGTGGTGCTGACGGGGAGGCCGAGGTGGCTGGCGGTCTGAATGACGGCGGCGGCGGAGGTCTCGGCGGCGAAGCCGTGGATGGGCTGGAGGCGGATGATGCGCATGCCGATGGTGTGGATGATGCGCCAGCCGCCGACGGCGGTGCCCAGCCCCATCGCCGCCGCGCACACGAGTTTGACCCACATCGGGACGACGAAGGTCTGCAGGTAGCCGGCGGTGACCAGAGCCATGGTGATGATGCCCATGGACTTCTGGGCGTCGTTGGTGCCGTGGCTGAAGGCCATGAAGGCGGCGGAGACGACTTGCAGGCGGCGGAAGTGAGCGTTGATGCGAGCCGGGATCGCGCGGCGGAAGGCCCACAGCAGCATCACCATCACCGCGAGGCCGATGAAGAAGCCGACCAGCGGCGACGCCAGCAGCGAGCCGAAGATGTCGCCGAGGCCGCGCAGGTTGAGCACCCCCCAGCCATCGTAGGCGACGGCGGCGCCGATGATACCGCCGACCAGCGCATGCGAGGAGCTGGAGGGCAGGCCCCAGTACCAGGTGAGGAGGTTCCAGGCGATGGCGCCGATGAGGCCGGAGAGGATGACCGCCTCGGTCACGGTGTGCGGGGAGACGATGCCCTGGCCCATGGTCTTGGCGACTTCGGTGGAGACGAGGGCGCCGACGAAGTTGAGCACCGCGGCCATCACTACCGCGCGCATGGGGGTGAGGACGCGGGTGGAGACCGAGGTCGCGATCGCGTTGGCGGTGTCGTGAAAGCCGTTGATGAAGTCGAAGATGACCGCGGCCGCGACCACCAGAACGGTGCGGGGGCTAAGCATACTTCACGACCACGCTCTCGATGACGTTGGCGATGTCCTCGCACTTGTCAATGGCCATCTCGACGTGCTCGTAGATCTCCTTCCACTTGATGGCGTCCATGGGGCTGCCGTTGCCGCGAAAGAGCTCGGCCAGGGCGCGGCGCGAGAGGCGGTCGCCGTCGTTCTCGAGGCGGTTGATCTCGATGCAGTGGTCGAGCAGGCGCCGCGGGCGGCGCAGGTCATGCAGGCCCGCGACGCACTTGACGATCTCGTCCGCGGCCCGTTCCAGGATGGCGACGAGGTCGCCCATGTATCTCGCGGGCTGACCGACATCATAGAGGATCATGCGATCCGCGGTCGCTTCGATGTAATCGAGGATATCGTCGAGGGTGCATGCGAGAGCGCGAATGTCCTCGGCGTCAATGGGGGTGACGAAGGTGGTGTTGAGGCGCTCCATGATCTCGTGGGTGGTGATATCGCCCTCGTGCTCGGTCTCCTCGATGCGCTTGGCCAGCTCCTCCGCGCGGTCGAAGTCATCCACCATCTGCCGCAGGTAGTGCGCGCCCTGGGCGACGTTGGTCGCCGCCGCCTCGAAGAGATCGAAAAACTCCTCATTGCGCGGGATGATCCGCAGCCGCATCTAAGCCCTCCTTGGGGGGCCTTCGCCCCATTGTCCGCAGTCGGCGCCCAACCGCGAATCTCGCTCTATCCGTCAGGGCGGGGACGCCCGCCCCACAGCCCTCTGCGTAAGACCACCAACCTCAAGGGGGAGCTCATCGCCGGTCTGCTAGCCGACGATGCGCTCCCTGCGCTCGCTATCGTCGAGGGCTTCCTGGGCCGCCTTCTGCTCGGCCTCTTTCTTGCTCTTGCCGACGCCCTCGCCCAGCAGGTGGCGGCGGAAGCGCACTTCGACGACGAAGGTCTTGTCGTGGTCCGGCCCCTCCTCCGCCACCACGCGGTAAACCGGCGGCTGCTTGTGGCGGCCCTGGATCAGCTCCTGCAGCAGGGTCTTATAATCGCGCCGGCGCTCGTCCAGTTCCAGCGCCCGCATCGGCGCGGCCAGCAGCCGCAGCACCAGCTCGCGCGCGGCGCGCAGCCCGCGGTCGAGGTAGAGCGCGCCGATGATCGCCTCCAGCGCGTCGGACAGCAGCGACGGGCGCTCGCGTCCCCCGCTCTGTTCCTCCCCCCGCGCCATCACCAGGAACTTGCCCAACCCCAACTGCCGCGCCGCCTCGTCGAGCGTGACCTCGCTCACCACCGCCGCCTTGAGCTTGGTCAGCTCGCCTTCGCTCCACTCGGGAAAATCGTGGTAAAGGTGCTCCGCCACCACCTGCCCCAGTACCGCGTCGCCCAGGAACTCCAGGCGCTCGTTGCTGGGGCTGTCGTCGCCGTCGGGGCGATAGGAGCGATGCACCAGCGCCTGCGCCAGCCGCTGCGGGCGGCGAAAGCGCACCCCCAGTCGCTGCTGCAACTCGTCCAGTTCTCGCTCGTCGGGATGGTTCGCTTCCATCATTCGCTGCTCACCGGCCGGTTTGCGGGCCGCGCCTGCCGGGGACGCCGGGCGCACCCGGCGAGACGGCTTGCGCGCGTGATCAGCGCTGCGGCCCCGCATCATCACTGCGCCTCCGCCTCGCCCGCGGGTGCCATCGGAGGCGCATCTTGGTTGCCTTTGCCCGGCGCCAGCCGCAGGCCGAGCTCCTCCAACTGCGCGGCGTCCACCTCCGCCGGCGCGCCGGTCAGGGGATCGCCGCCGGTCGCGGTCTTGGGGAAGGCGATGACCTCGCGGATGCTTTCCTCGCCCACCGCCAGCGCCACCAGGCGGTCGAAACCGAACGCAATTCCACCATGTGGCGGGGCGCCGTATTCGAGGGCCTCGAGCAGGAAGCCGAAGCGCCGCTGCGCCTCCGCGGGAGGCATGGCGATGATCTCCAGCACCTTCTCCTGCAATTCGCGGCGGTGGACGCGGAGGCTGCCGCCGGCGATTTCGTTGCCGTTCAGCACCAGGTCGTACTGCCACCCGCGCACCGCTAGGGGATCGCTGTCGAGCAGATGTTCATCCTCCGCCTTGGGCCGGCTGAAGGGATTATGCTTGGACTGGATTGACCCATCGTCGCCGCGCTCGAACAGCGGGAAGTCGGTCACCCACAGCAGGCTCGGGGACTGTCCCCGTTTTCCTCCGGGAAAATGAGGGACTGTCCCCGCCGCCGCCAACTCAGCGGCCAAACGCAGACGCAAGGCGCCCAGCACCGCGCAGGCGCGATCGCGCTCATCCGCCGCGATCAGGATCAGGTCACCCGCGCTTGCCTTGACGGCGACGACCACCGCCCGCTGCTCCTCGTCCGACAGGTACTTGGCCACCGGCGAGCGCAGCGAGTCCTCCTCCACTGCGATCCACACCAGGCCGCCCGCGCCGAGCTTGGTCGCCGTCTCCACCAGCGCATCGAGCTTGGCGCGGGAGAAGTCGCCGCAGCCGGGCGCAGCCAGCCCGCGGATGGACTTGCCCTGCTCCAGCGCCTGGCGGAAGACGCGAAACTCGGCGCGGCCGAAGCACTGGTTGAGGTCGTGCAGCTCCATGCCGCAGCGCGTATCCGGCTTATCCGTGCCGAAGCGGTCCATCGCCTCGCGATAGGTCAGCCGGTGGAACGGCGGATTCACTTCGATGCCCGCGGCGGCGAGCGCCGCCTGGGTGATGCCCTCGCTGACGGCAATCACGTCATCCTGCTCGACGAAAGACATCTCCAGGTCAATCTGGGTGAACTCGAGCTGGCGGTCGGCGCGCAAATCCTCGTCGCGCAGGCAGCGGGCGAATTGATAGTACCGCTCCGCGCCGCTGACCATGAGCAACTGCTTGAGCAACTGCGGCGACTGCGGCAGGGCGTAGAACCGCCCCGGCTGCAGCCGGCACGGCACCAGGAAGTCGCGCGCGCCCTCGGGGGTGGAGCGGATCAGCAGCGGCGTCTCGATCTCCCAGAAGCCCTCGCCGTTGAGGTAGCGTCGCACCGCCTGCGCCATCTCGTGGCGCAGGCGCAGGTTGCGCTGCATGCGCGGCGTGCGCAGGTCGAGGTGGCGGTAGCGCAGGCGCACCATCTCATCCACCGGCCGGGCGCTCTCGATCTCGAACGGGGGCGTGCGCGCGACGTTAAGAACTTCCACCCGCTGCGCGCGCACCTCCACCGCGCCGGTGGGCATGTCGGGGTTCTCGGTGCCGGCGGGGCGGCGGGTGACTTCGCCCTCGACCGCGAGCACGAACTCCGCGCGCACCGATTTCGCCGTCTCGTGCGCGGCCGGCGCCTGTGCGGGGTCGCACACGACCTGCGCCACCCCCGAGCGGTCGCGCAGGTCAATGAAGATCAGCCCGCCGTGGTCGCGCGTGGTCTGCGCCCAGCCCGCCAGACGCACCTGCTTCCCGACGTGCTCCTCGCGCAGCTCGCCGCAGTGGTGGTCGCGCTGCATCAGTCATTCTCCAATATTGATTGAACCACGAAGGCACCAAGGAAACGGGCGGAGCGGTCGTCCCGTTGGATAGGCTCAGGGCAGCCCCGGCTTCCGTTTGGAAGTGTTGGCGGGCGAGACGCCCGCCCCACCATCATCTTGCTTTTCTTTGTGTCTTTGTGCCTTGGTGGTTCATTGAGCACTGTTCAGCACCCTGACCAGGTCGTCCAAGCCCACCTCGCGCTGTTCGCCGCTGGTCATGTCGCGCATCGTCGCGGCGATCTTGCCGCCTTCGTCAGCGCCCAAGATAACGACCCGCCGGCAGCCCAACCGGTTTGCCTCTTTCATCTGCGCCTTGAGGGTACGCGCGCCGTAGTCGGCGTCCGCCGCCACTCCCGCGCGCCGCAGATCACGCAGCACCCGCAGCGACGCCGCCCGTCCGGCGTCGTCCGCGGCGGCGACGTAAACCAGGTCGGCCGCCGGCGCAGGCGCCACCGCCTGCGCCTCCATGATCAGCAGCATCCGCTCTATACCCGCGCCGAAACCGACCCCGGGCGTCGGCGGGCCGCCGAGCTCCTCGACCAAGCCGTCATACCTCCCGCCGCCGATGACGGTGTCCTTGGCCGCCAGCGCGTCGTGAATGATCTCGAACGCGGTGCGCGTGTAGTAGTCGAGGCCGCGCACGATGCGGGGGTTCACCTCGTAGTCCAGACCCAAGTCCGCGAGCGCCGATTTCAGGCCGTCGAAGTGAGCCTGGCAGGCCGCGCACAGGTGATCGAGGATAGCTGGGGCGTCGCGGGTCAGCTCGCGGCAGCGCTCGTTCTTATCGTCGAGGATGCGCATGGGATTGCGCTCGAAGCGCCCCTGACACACCGCGCACAGCTCCGCCACCACCGGCCGCAGAGCGTCCTGCAGCGCGCGCCGGTACTGCGGGCGGCACTCGGGGCAGCCGACGCTGTTGATCTCCAGGCGGCCGCCGGCGATGCCCAGCGCGTCGAGCAGGTCGCGGCCGAGGGCGATAATCTCCGCATCCAGCTCCGGCCCCGGCGCGCCGATGGCCTCGACCCCGACCTGGTGATGCTGGCGGTAGCGGCCGGCCTGGGGACGCTCATAGCGGAAGATGGGGGCGATGTAGTAGAGCTTGTGCGCGCCGGGGCGGCCGTACAGCTTGTGCTGCAGGTAGGCGCGCACCACCGGCGCAGTGCCCTCCGGGCGCAGGGCGAGGTCGCGGTCGCCGCGGTCCTTGAAGACGTACATCTCTTTGGCGACGATGTCGGTCTCCGCGCCCACGGCGCGGGCGAACAGGCCCATCTCCTCGAACACGGGGGTGCGAATCTCGCGGTAGCCGTAGCGCGCGCACAGGCTGCGGAAGCACGCCTCCAGCCGCTGCCAGCGCGGGGCGTCTTCCGGCAGGATATCCTGAGTGCCGCGGGGGGCTG
>Ga0307379_10003223_pt1 | contig 23808 bp, 20 predicted proteins | sample UN2MG_FD_202237 | JGI IMG/M metagenome (GOLD analysis project Ga0307379, IMG submission 202237) | Soil microbial communities from Risofladan, Vaasa, Finland - UN-2 | ecosystem: Environmental > Terrestrial > Soil > Coastal area > Acid sulfate soil | place: Finland: Risofladan, Vaasa | collected... | reverse complement strand
AATCTTTATCATCTCCCTCTTGTTTATATTTAAACGCAGTTGGAGGGAGTTCTTCTAATCCTAATTCGACCCTTCGTTTTCTAATCTCGTCATTTATAGGTACTGCATGTCCAAAATTCTTTAAATAGCCAACAACCGCTCTGTGATTAGGCGATATATTTCCTAATTTAGTAGCGTAATTTCTAAGTTCCATAATAACATCGGTAGGTCTAACATCTCTTGGACAGCGTTCATAACACTGATAGCATGTCGTACACAACCAAATGTCGGGATCTTCCAGTACCGATAAATCCCCGAGAACTACTTTTCGAATAATCGACCGGGTCTTTAAAGCAGTCCATCTACCGCTTTCACAACTTGCGGTACATGTTCCACACTGAATACATTGCCATATATTTGACTTTCTTTCTATGTTTTTAAAAAAAGCTTTATCGAAATCTTCATCAGTCTTATATTCTCGGTGTTCTTCCTCTGTTTTTGACACTTCTTCCACCTTTATTTAACTTAAATAAAATAAAAAAAAAAATTAAAATGTTGTTTATAATGAAACCATTTTTCCATCTGCACACATTTCTAAAAATGTAGCGGCACCAACAGGCTCTTCAGCAAATTCAACTATGTCTTCTGCCTTGATCTTCATTAAATCCATTGTCATTTGGCATGGATATAATTTCATATTACCATTTTCGACAGCGTCTTTAATCATACCCCATGGATCTTCAATCCCAAATTTTGCCATCCTTTTGCGAAAAATCTTTGCACCCATACCCTTCATAGGAGTAGGCATTCCAGCAACTTTAGGTTTATATCCTTTTGTTATAAGATTTAAACCCCAAAAGGTGAAGAAAAAGTTAGATTTTATATCCATAGCGTCTGCTGTAGTACCAAGGAGCATCATCATTGCAAATTTCTCAAATGACTTGTCCTTTACAATATAGTTTATTGTTTCTGCCATATTTTTTCACTTCTGTTTTTTTGTTTTTTTTATTTTTAGTTTATTTATATTCCAAAATTTTGTAATATTTTATTACCTTAAATTTTCAAAAAATCTATTTTGATTTCTTGGACATATTACATCCAAGATAATATCCTTGGCGTTACATCTAAAATATCGATTAAATCGTCGTATTCGATAGTCTTAACCTTATCGTGAATTTGTTCCTGAGCTATACCACGAGCTCGTAAATCAGGGAACATCGCATATACAGTTATGTTCATATTGAGAAGTTCTTCCATCTTTTCCGGAATTTTACCTTTTTTGTTAATCCCAATTACTCCGTCATGAATTAGTACCAATCCAATCTGCGAACCTTTTTTAATCTGCGCTTTTAAAATCGGCAACAAACGCTCTAAATGCGTCCCTGTCATTTCGCTATATCCAAACAAATACAATACTTTTCTATTTTCGGACAGTTTTTATTCTCCTCCTTTAAAATCTAAAACTTGTATCAGCGTTTTCAATTAAATCAACAACTTCATCGATTGTGATAATCTTCAAGTTTTCATATTCAACCAAGTCATCAGCACTCATCCCCGCATCTTGTAAAGCTTGATCTACTATATAAAGTTCTAAGTCCGATAAGTCAGCAATCTCCATAATTTCGTCCAGTGAATCCATTCCAACTGCCTCTGGTTTCGCGTTTTTATTAAGTAAATAGACAGCATCCCCCGTAAATACGATTTGACAGTTGACATATTCTCCAAGCGCAACAAATCCCGAACCGATGCGAATTGCTTCTAAAGCAGAATTTTTACCCATTGGTGATTGATCAGTTATAATTACTACAGACTCTATCATTTTGGTCAGCCCCCCGTACCAAATACAATTATTTTATCTGATTCTACAACCCAATTAGAAAAGTCCCCTAAACCTTCTTCTGTAGCTCCATCAATGAAACTCGATTCTTTTATTCCCGTTAAACTTACCCAGGTTGAACAACCTGCAACAGGAATTTTGTTTTCAATCGTAAATTGCTCTAGCTTTTTAGGAATGTCTCGTATCGACGATCCGCAACTAATATCTCCTTTAATATTGTAAACGCCAGTTCCAAAGAAAAAAAACCCCTTAATTCTGTGTCCCTTCTTTATCAAAGATTTACACATTTCTATTAACGAATCGCTAGCCTCGAATTTATATGGCTCAGTACTAATAAAGAATGAATATGTTGTCATCGTTAATCACTTTTCATTTAATCTTAAGTTTAAGTCTTTTGTATCATAAAAGTAATTTGTGCGCCATCTTCTATTGTTTCGACTATAGAATCCCCAGTCTTATTGATTAGAGCAGGTACATCTTTTAAAGCTCCTTTATCGTCAACAATCAACTCGAGAGTTTGTCCTGAACTCATTTTCTTTAACTCCTTTTTAGTCATGAGAACAGGCATAGGGCATTTTTTTCCTACTGCATTTAGTGTTAAATCTACCATTTTTTTCAACTTTTTTAGATATTTTTTCTAATTTTTTTTGTTTTGATACCAAATAAAGTTTAAATTTGATATTCCTTGTAGATTTAAAATGCATACATTTATTTAAATAATAGTTTTTTTGTTTATAAGAGTGACCTTTATCAATAAAAAAAAACTAAAATGATCATCAGTTGTAGTGAAAAAAGTTATAAGTAGGTATTTACTATATTAAAATTGTATATAACATTTTAGAGATAGACTAATGGCAACAAATAATATTAAACATGTAGAAATTGACGAGATTGATAGGCATATCTTAGAATTATTACAAGAAGATGGTAAAATAACGATTAATAAGATCGCTGAAAAAGTATCAGAAAAGTTGGGGTTGGAAAAAACAAAAAGCGCTACTGCCATCAGAGCTCGAGTTCAGAAATTAGAAGAAAGTTTAATTAAAAAATATACAGCTTTAATAGATTGTCGCCAATTGGGCTATCGTGAAATGGTTATGGTGTCGTTGCGAGTTAACTCTCAACAACCAATTGAACAAGTAAAAACAAAGATAGAGAGCATGGATAAGATCAAATACGGCTATGTAGTTACAGGTGAATACCCTCTTTTTATCATGGCTAAGTGTTTGGATCACGAGGACTCGATGAGATTAATTGAACAATTGCGAAACCTTCCAGGAGTGGAAGAGGTTAAAACTCAAATCGTCCTTGACAGAATCAAGGAAGATACTACAATTATTATCCCTGAATAAAGCCCTAAAGTTTAGTCTTCTTGATGAGAGGGAGAAATTCATCCCAAAAGAAATTGAAATAAATACTTATTTAAGCCTAAACAACTATTTTTATAATAGCATTTGATTATAAGTAATATTGATAAGATAGAATTATATGATCTTATTGAAGAAATTTTAGATGATTTCATATGTGAGGATTTACCAAATAATGGAAGTAAACAAATTAATTTCTATTGATCCAGATATATGTTTTGGGAAACCACATATAAAGGGAACTCGAATCAAGGTAAGTTTTATTTTAGAGTTGATTTCTTCTGGTTGGAATATTGAACAAATCCAACAAGAATATGACCATTTATCTCGAGAACAGATAATTGCATCTTTAATTTATGCAGGTCATATAGTAGATACATACAATGGAAAAACGGAAGTCTCTCATGAAGTATAAATTCTATTGTGATGAAAATATTACAAAAAAATTACAAAATACTATAAAAAGATACGGTTTCCAAGTTGATTCAGTTAGAAATCGAAAATTATTTGGTATTAAAAATGGAGAACTTATTACACTAATTAACTCTCAGAATTATACACTAGTAACATTTGATAAAGATTTTTTAGAAGATAACTTTACAGTAAATCAAGGAATCATTATTTTGGATGTAAATCCTAATCGGGACGATTTTACTATACCCCTATTTGAAAAATTCCTAAAATTCCTTAAAGAAGGTCAAATTGACTGTACAAATAGAAAAATTGTATTAAATCAAGATTTTTTATCTGAATATGTAACATAATATTATTTATACGCATAATTCCATAGATTCCTCGAAGGCTCTTCCAGTAGTGGAAGAAATAAAAACTCAAATCGTTCTTGACAGAATCAAGGAAGATACAACAAAATTTATTCCAGAATAAAGTTCGTTTTCAATCTTTAGATTAGAATTTTCTCGTGAACATATTAACTGATATATTCAGCATATATACCGCTACTATCTGCAACACTTCGATAGGTTCTGTTATTATGCCATATTTATGACTACATTTCCCGTTTTCAACCCTGTATCAACATATCCATGAGATTTGAGTATCTATTTTAACGGATAGCGTCTATCTATGACCGATTTCTCTTTTTTTTGTTATGTGTTAATGGTATTAGAATGTTTAAATCAACAAGATTTGATGAGTCTTATCGAAAAGCTCCGCAACTTTCCTAGAGTTAAGGAAGTTAAAACAGAAATATTTCAAAGAAAAGAATATATATTATAGATGAATTCTTTGTAATAATTTAATTTCTATTAAATAAGGGTATAATTCAATGAAAAAAAGCAGAAAATTGAAAGTTCTAACGATTATTACCATTCTCTTGATGTCCTTTATAAATATAAAAGAATACTTCAATAATTATTCTACAGAAGAATGTAAAACATTCAATTTTTACAACCATGGTAATCCTAAAAAAGCAGGATTTTGGATACTTACCGGCGCTCCAATTTACATTGATGATACTGATCCGAATTACAATTGGAGTAAAATAGCTAATGAGAATGCTTGGTGTAGTGGGACAGGTACTCTGAATGATCCATATTTAATCGAAAATGTTTTAATTGATGGCTTAGACGCAAGTAATTGTATTGAGATAAGAAATTCAAACAAGTATTTTATAATTAATAATTGCACTTTATATAATGCTGCAACAGGAGGAGTAGGTAATGATTACGCAGCTATCTATTTATACAATGCCAGTAATGGGAAACTATCTAACAATGATTGCTCACTAAATAATAGATATACAATTTATCTAGAACAAGAATCCAATAATAATACAATTACAGAAAATGTATTAGATAATAACTATGGAGGTTTATTAATGAGAAATTGTGACTTCAATGTTATATCACTGAATAATATCTCAGGGTGCACCATGAGAGAAGGTTTATATCTATACTATAGCCATAATAATACCATTTCTTATAATAATGTAAGTAATAATGGGCTTGCTAACATGGTTGCCTTTGGTATAGGTTTACATGAAAGTAATGAGAATAATATTACCAATAATATCGCCAATGAAAATGCCTATAGAGGAATATCTTTAGATAATAGTCATAGAAATCGGATTGAAAATAATGAAGCAAACGATAATTTTCGTCCAGTATCCGCTACAGGGATTTACCTATCCAGCAGTAATTACAATATAATATTGAATAACTCTGCCATTGATAATCCTGATAGGGGAATTTTATTGTTCCATAGCATGTCTAATGATATATGGTTAAATAATGCGTCGAAGAATAAAAATCATGGAATTGAGCTACGGGAAAGTCATAACAATTTTCTTTGGCGGAATACTGCTGATAAAAACGAAGTTTCTGATAGCGATGACGAAAATGGAATACATCTTTATCAAAGCAATTATAACAATATTTCCCAAAATAAAGTGAATGATAATGAAAAAAACGGAATTTACTTAACAGAAAGTCATTATAATAATGTATCAGGAAATTATCTTAAGGATTTCTATTCTGGTGGGATCAACTTATATCTTTCTGATAACAATACGTTATATAATAACACGGCATATTCAGGGAATTATGGATTTGTAGTAGATCATAGTCATAACAATGTGCTTTTAAGAAATAATGCAACTGAAAATGGGGGAGAGGGAATATCCTTAATTGGGAGCAACTATAATGAAATTCTAAAAAATATATTAAATAATAATGCTTTACAACACAGTCCTGGTGGTGGAATGCGATTAATAGCCGGGAGTCACTTCAACTACATTTCAGAAAACACAATAAATGAAAATAAAGGGTTTAATATTGAGGGTTATGGAATTAATTTAGCACAGAGTCATAGTAATACTATTATTAAAAACAACATGACAGACAATTATTATTATGGGATAAGACTTAATTATAACAGTGTCAATAACACCATCAATCAGAATATTATAAAAGAAAGTGTTAGAGGAATATCAATTAGAGGACTTTCAAATCCTTATGACTATTCTTTTGACAATAATATTACCCATAATACTTTATTCAATAATAACTACGGAATCTATTTAAACCAATACTGCTATAATAATACATTCGAAGCTAATGATATTATTAGCAACACTCAATACGGTGTGTTTATTAAAAATACATGCGAAGAAAACGACATTTATATGAATAATTTTATTACCAATTCAATTCACGCCTATGATAATGGGTTGAAAAACTATTGGAATAATTCAGTAATAGGGAATTACTGGGATAACTATACAGATGTGGATGCAAACGATGATGGTATTGGTGATATTCCATATACATACATACTTGGAACAGTTGGAAGTCAAGATTACTTGCCAATATGGGAAGATACTGACGATATTGCCCCAATAATCACAATTATTTCACCAGATCTAAATCAAAAATTTCGATTCGATGCTCCACTGTTTAACGTTTCAATTATTGAATTATATTTGAATACATCCTGGTATACTCTAGACGGGGGTGCTACAAATAGAACCTTTATTGGGTTAACTGGGCAGATTGATCAATCTTTATGGGATGCTTTACCAAATGGAACTCTCACAATTACATTCTTTATAAATGATTCTGCTGGTCGTATAGATTCAGATTCTATTAATATTTATAAAGATATTATTGGGCCAAATATCACTTTATTATCTCCTACGCTGAACGAAATTTTGGGGAAAAAAGCACCCAGATTTAACATTTCTATCAAAGATAGTGATTTAGATGATTTATGGTATATGCTAGATAATGGAATAATATCAACGATAAATATAACGGCTAGTTCTTTAATAGGATCAATTGATCAAGGTTTATGGGATTATTTTGGGGATGGTGGATTAACTATTAAATTCTATGCTAATGATACTCTAGGCAATATTGGGAAAAAATTTCTATTTATAACTAAAGATATTCAAGAACCAGACGTCGCTATAAATTTTCCAATAGACGATGATATTTTTGGAGCTGATGCTCCTACATTCAATGTGAGAATTACAGATGATAACTTAGAATTGATGTGGTATACTCTTGATGGTGGATTAAACAACTACACATTTACAGGTAACGGAACAATAAATCCTGCCGCATGGGCAGCTCTCCTTGATGGATTAGTCACCATTGTTTTCTATGCTAATGATACAGCGGGAAATATTGGATCTACTGAGGTAAATATAATCAAAGACACTCAAGCACCCATTATTATCGTGAATTCACCCATAGCTGATGATATTTTTGGTACTTCTGCTCCTAATTTCAATGTAAGAATTACGGATGATAGTTTAAATGCCACTTGGTATACTCTTGATGGTGGATTAAACAACTACACATTTACAGGTAACGGAACAATAAATCCTGCCGCATGGGCAGCTCTCCTTGATGGGCCAGTTACGATTACATTTTATGCAAATGATACATTTGGACGTCTAGGGTCTGCTGAGGTAAACATAATAAAAGACACTCAAGCACCCATTATTATCGTGAATTCACCTGCAGACGATGACTTATTTGGTAGTTCAGCACCTACTTTCAATGTGAGAATTACGGATGGTAATTTAGACTCGATGTGGTATACTCTTGACGGTGGATTAAACAACTATATATTTACAGGTAACGGAACAATAAACCCTACCGCATGGGCAGCTCTCCTTGATGGGCCAGTCACGATTACCTTTTATGCCAATGATACATTTGGGCATCTTGAATCTGCTGAGGTTAATGCAATAAAAGACACTCAAGCTCCAACCATTATTATTAATTCACCTGAAGATGATGATTTATATGGTACTTCTGCTCCTTCTTTCAATATAAGAATAACCGATGATAATTTAGACTCGATGTGGTATACTCTTGATAACGGATTAAACAATTATACATTCACAGATAATGGAACAATAAACCCAACCGCATGGTCAGTTCTACTTGATGGACCAGTTACTATTATTTTCTATGCCAATGATACATTCGGGCATCTTGGATCTGCTGAAGTCTACATTGAAAAAGATGCTACGGGACCAATACTCATTATCAATTCACCTACTTCTGGAAGCGAATTTGGAGCTAATGCCCCTGCTTTCATTATTACGATTACAGATGACCATTTAGACTCGATATGGTATTCTCTTGATGGAGGTGTGACCACTCATGCTATTACTACGAATGCTACCATTGACCAAACAGTTTGGTCGGCTTTATCTGAAGGCTCAATAACTATTACTTTCTATGCGAATGATACGTTAGGACATGAAACATCTGAGGATGTAATTATAACTAAAAGCATCCCCTCCGGTGGGGATGATCCAACTATTATTATCGTTATCGTTGTTGTTACTATAGTCGGAGGAGTTGCGGTTATAGCTGGTCTCTATATATTTATGAAAAAACGAGGGACGCCAGAATAATTCTAAACTATTTCATTCTTTTTTTTTTAAAGCATTATAAATATGAAAACTGACATTGTCTTAGATAAAATCAAGGAAGACCCTCCCGTAATTATCCCTGAATAGTAAAATATTGGATTTTGGTATTCCGAACAAAACAAATTCATTTTTAAAACTAGTTTTTAAAATCATCTTAAAATTTGATTCTCTAATTTTGATTCAAATTTAATAGATTCTTTAATATTATAAACAAAAGCAAGATAAGAAATTATAAAAGTTGGTTTAATTATTTAAATAGTGAGATAATATGACTTCTAATCTTAAGGAAGAGATTATAGAACTGATAAAAAAATTGCCAGAAAATGCTACAATTGATGATATTATGTATCATCTTTATGTTAAAAAGAAGATACTCGCCGGTATTGAAGAAATTGAGCAAGGTAGAGTAATCCCTCATGAAAAAGTCATGGAAAATGCTAAAAAGAGATTAGAACAATGGCTGAAATAGAATGGTCATTAAAAGCAGAAAATGATTTGAATGAGATTATTGATTATATTGCTCAAGACTCACTTGAATATGCTCTTTCTTTTTATGAATAAGTACGTGAGAAAGTTGAAAATTTAATTCAATTTCCGAAAATGGGAAGAATAGTGCCCGAGCTCGATGAGTCTAATATTCGAGAATTAATCTTAAGAAATTATCGTATTATTTATAGGATTTTAGGAGATATGATTCAAATAGTTAGATTATTTCACGGCTCAAGAATTATGGACTTTAAATTTTTATTGAAATTAACTTCTAATCTATCCCTGAATAAAATCATATGATAATTCAAATGGAATTCTTTATTGTATACCTTTTTGGGAAATTTAACCTTTATATAATAGTTCATCTAATTTTTAACTAAAAAATATTGTTAATATTTAAAAAGTGAACTATATGTCAGATGAATTACCAGAAACTCGATTTGGAGAAATATCAACTAAAAAAATCATTGGATTTTCGTTGCAAGCACCTGTAACGGCTCTATTATTTATGATGTGGGGGAATTTGCAGTTTTATGCTACTTCAGTGCTATTTATTCCTCAATTTATAGTAACTCTCATTTTTTTGGTTTATTCTCTCGTAGATGCCTTTAATGACCCAATTATTGGATATTTTACTGATAGATCAAAAAAATTTACTGCTCGATTTGGTAAGCGGTTTTTATGGATACTAGTGGGAGGACTGATAGGACCAATATTCTTAATCTTATCGTTTGTTCAAGTTGCTGATATATCAGCCGTAGTAACGAATGCTATATGGATAATAATTACGATGGTAATATATGAAAGTTTCCTAACATTCCTCGAAGTAAGTCACGTTTCACTGTATCCTGATTTATTCCGGGATGACTCATCTCGAAGAAAAGCTAGTGCTTATGGAGCTATGATTGGGGGTTTAGTGACAATTATTTTTTCGGTCATTTCCCCAATACTACTAGCGATTTTTGGAGGTGCTTTAAGCCAATCGGCATATTTGATAAGGACAATTATCTTTGTTGTTTTAGCATATTTGATCTTTATTCCATACATAAGAAGCATACGTGAGAGTAAAGTAAGGAAAGAATTCAGAGCAGATTTAGACCGATCAGGAAAGAGTTCTTCCTCATTTAAGGAAGTTCTAAAAACAATGTTTAAAGATAAAATATGGGTTGGGTTAATATTCTCATTTCTATTATGGGGGATTGCAGGAGCTTGTATGCTTTACGGCATGAATTATTTTCTCATATATTATTTAGATTTGCCAATTGAATATGGTGCAATACCAAGTTTAGGATATGGTGTTTTAACCGTTATACTTACCCCGATTTGGACTATGTTTGCAAAGAAAATTGGTATTAGAAAAACATATCTGATAAGTTTAACCTTACACACATTCATTTATGTAATGTTTTTCTTTGTTACAAGTTATGAGGGTTTAATACTCGTAACTTCACTTGCAGGTATTCCAACGGCTGCAAATTTCGGCGTTATTGCAACTCTCGCAAGAGCAGAAGCGATTGACAATACTGTTGTCAATACAAATAAGCGTGAGGAAGGATCTCTCTTAGGAATTTTACGAATTTTTACCGCTTTTACATATTTCTTCCAAGTAGCAATATTTACCATTGTAGGAGCGATAACTGGTTTTGATGCCAGTATTATTCCTGCTACTGATCCTGTTGTGAAACAAGGGCTCAATCTTCAAATGTCTCTAATTCCTTTGGTGATAAATATTTTTGCCACATTAATTTTTTACTTTACTTACAAGATAACTAAAGAACAAGCCTTAACCAATAAAAATCGATTGAAAGAAATAGGGCTCTAACCATTCTTTTTTTTTAATTCTTTTTTAAAATTCTCTAATTTTAGAATATCCTTTATTTATTATGGCAAAATGTTTAAATCATTCAGATTCCATGGGTCTGATAATGAAACTAAGCAAAAATGGCTCACAATAACAGATCTATTTCTTGCTGAAATCGAACAGTTATGAACTTAAAAATAAAAGGGGATTATTCCTAATATAAGTATTTCATAATTAAAAGAAGGAAAAAATATACGCACAAATTCCTTCTTGCCTTATTGCACTCATATTTTATCCTTACATTTAAGTATATTTTACATTTCCGACAACTTAATTGGAGAACAATAGATCTATAATATTATATAAAAGTTTATCTTACCAATTTATATCTAAATAAAATTTAGGAATAAGATTATGAAAACTAAAACAAAAAATCTATTTATCTTACTGGTAATAGGATTCATTTTTCCGTTAATTCTTAATTATAGTTTTATTTTCAGCGATACTCATAAACCTAATATTGATAATCTTAACACATCATCCCCTTATACTAACATATGGATTATTGATACTTGGACGACTAATAGTTCAAACATAGGTAATTGGACTTGGGCACGAACTCAACCATGGTGTACTAAAGGGAATGGAACTGAAAGTAATCCTTATGTAATAGAAGACGTAACTTTTTTACCTACTGCGGCGACTAGTGGTCTTACGATTCAACATTCAAGAAAATACTTTACTGTTAGGAATTGTACATTTAAAGATATTGCTCAATTAGGGATTGCAGGACTTAAATTAAATAATGTCACTAATGGACAAATAGTAGATAATCGAGCATATAATAACGCTATTGGAATACACTTATATGATTGTCATGATAATATAATCATGGGAAACACTGTATATAATAACACACAGTACGGGATCTATGTACAGGGAGAACCAGTTATACGAGGGTGTTATAATAATACCATCTCAGGAAATTTCGCAAATAATAACACACAGCACGGGATCGCTTTAATTTATAGTTGCGATTATAACAATATCACGGGAAATATAGCAAATGATAATGGTGCTTCCGGGATTCTTTTAGATGGGCAAGATGGTGGAACTTGCTATAAAAATATTGTCTCGGGAAACACCGCAAATAATAACAAGCAAGATGGGATACATTTAAGATGGGACTGTTATAATAATACTATCTCGGGAAACACCGCAAAAGATAACGAAGACGGGATAAAATTAGAGAAAAACTGTGATTATAATAATATTAAAGGAAATATCGTATATGGTAACGAATATTCTGGTATCTATTTATATGATGGTTGCGATCAAAATGAAGTTATTAATAATACCGCAAACAACAACAATTGGGGGATTTGTTTGGATTTTGGGGCTATAATGTGCACTTATAATAGAATTATAAATAATTCAGTAAATGATAATTCAGATTATGGGATATATTCTAATACTTGTGGTTATAACAACTTCACGGGAAACACAGTAAATGATAACGAAGACTACGGGATTTATATCGGTTTCTCTGATTTCAATAATATTAAAAACAACACAGCAAATCGGAACGGTATAGGGGGGATACATATATTCAATGGTGCAGATGATAATACTCTTACCAACAATATCGCAACTGAAAACACTAAGTACGGGATCGAATTATATCATTCCGATAATAATAAAATCATCAATAACACGGTTAATCATAATGGCGACATAGGAATATATTTACATTATGCTAATGCTGACTATAATACTATCACAGGAAACACTATAAATGATAATGCAAAGATCGGTATATTCTTATTTGATAGATCTGACAATAATGACATTAAAAATAATACTATAAATAGAAATAATTTAGGTATTGGACTTAAGGAAAATAGCAATTATAATATGATCTCAGATAATAACTTCACAGATAATGGAATGTGTGTCTTTGAACTTGATTGCACAGGTAATATTATAGAAAATAATACATGTTCTGGACCAATCAAAGAATTACCTATCTTTATAAATGGTACTGCTACTGGTGTTGGAGCCCATAATTGGACATGGGCAGAAAATCAACCATGGTGTTCTGGATCAGGAACAGAAATTCAACCATATATCATTGAAAATATTATCAGAGATGGTTTGGCAATTACAAACTGTATCGAAATAATAAACTCAAATGTGTATTTTATAATTAGAAATTGCATTTTCTACAATTCAGATCCATATGGAGCAGGAATCAAGTTAGAAAATGTTACTAATGGGACTTTAATAGAGAATAATTGTTCCTTCAATTACAGGGGGATATTTTTGGGCAACGATTGTGATTTCAATAATATTACAGGAAATTTAGTAACTAATAATGACAATACGGGGATCTTCTTTGATATCGATTGCGATTTCAACAATGTATTAGGAAATAATATAAACAACAATACTATAAATGGATTATTTCTTGAAGATCAATGCGACAATAACACACTTTCACAAAACACAGCATCCTATAATGGTAATACAGGGATTTATTTATCCGGTGGTGGGCCCGTACCTGGGAGTAGTTATAATAATACATTTTTGGAAAACATTGCAGAAAATAACGATTATGGAATTCAATTAGAAGGTTACTGCTATTTCAATGCGATCTCGGGAAATATCATAAAAAACAACAATTTCGGAATAAAGTTTGATTCATTGTGCAGCAACAACTCAGTCCATAAAAATTTCTTTCTCAAAAATGGAAGACATGCTGTTGATGATGGGATTGATAACTATTGGAATAGCACGATAATAGGTAATTACTGGGATAATCATACTGACCCAGATGATAGCCCTATTGATGGAATCGTAGACATACCTTATAATATAAGTGGTTCTGCGGGAAGTAAAGATTATTTACCGATAGCAGATGATGATGCACCATTGATAACAATTAATTCACCTACTATTGATTACTTATTTGGAACAATAGCACCAAACTATAATGTGTCAATAACTGAAGATTATTTGTATGAAATGTGGTATACACTTGATGCAGGTTTACATAACTACACATTTACCGAATTCATTGGAATTATTGATCAGACTGCCTGGGATAGTATACCTGATAATTCTATTATATTAACCTTTTACGCTTCTGATATCCCTGGAAATATTGGATCTGCTGATGTAAATATAATAAAAGACACTCAAACGCCAACAATTACCGTTAATTCACCTGAAGATGATGATATCTTTGGTAGTTCCGCTCCCTCTTTCAATGTAAGGATTACTGATGATAATATAGACACCATGTGGTATACTCTTGATGGTGGATTACACAATTACACGTTTACAGATAATGGGACAATTAACCCAACCCCATGGGTAACTCTGCTTGATGGACCTGTTGAGATTATATTCTATGCCAATGACACATTAGGACGTCTTGTTTCTGCGGAAGTGAATGTAATAAAAGACACTCAAACGCCAGCTATTACTGTGAATTCACCGGAAGATGATGATATCTTTGGAGTTTCTGCTCCCTCTTTCAATGTAAGGATTACTGATGATAATATAGACTCCATGTGGTATAGTCTTGATGGCGGATTACACAATTACACATTTACAGATAATGGGACGATTAACCCAACCCCATGGGCAGCTCTGCTTGATGGACCTGTTGAGATTATTTTCTATGCCAATGACACATTAGGACGTCTTGCTTCTGCGGGAGTAAATATCGTAAAGGATGCTACAGGCCCAATTATCGTAATTACTTCTCCAGTTGATGACGAGGAATTTGGTACTCAGGCGCCTCTTTTTAATATTACGATTACAGACGACCATTTAGACTCGATATGGTATTCTCTTGATGGCGGTGTGACCACTTATGCTATTACTACGAATGCTACACTTGACCAAACTGCATGGGCGGCTTTATCTGGAGGCTCAATAACTATTACTTTCTATGCGAATGATACATTAGGAAATGAAGCTTTTAAGGATGTAATTATAACGAAAAGCATCCCCCCCGTTGATGATGATCCAACTATTGTTATCGTTATTATTGTTGTTTCTATAGTCGGAGGAGTCGCAGTATTAGCAGGCGTCTATCTATTTATGAAAAAACGAGCGACACCAGAATAAATCTTGATTAATTCAATCTTTTTTTTTTTTGAAATGTTTTAGAAAAAGCAAGATGTTTAAATCTTTAACAATCTTAACTTTAGAGAAAGATTTCGTAATTTATTTAGAGTAGAAGAAATCAAAAGTCAAATTATTTTAGATAAAATCTAGTTTATTAGCAAATGTTTCGAGAAACCACACATTAAGAGAACTTGATAAAACCACTTTGGTAAAAAAGTATATATTATTTGTCTTACTTTATTTATATAGAAGGGTAATATTATGACGATAATTAACTTTAAAGTAGATGAGGAAAAAAAGAAAAAAATCGAGCATGTTGTTGAAATAAAGGGATATAAAAGTGTTAGCGAGTTTATAAGAGAGGCGATTGATGAAAAAATAAATTTTCAAACAGTTGTAGATAATTTTATTAAAGAAAATCCTCCATTAGATAAAAAAAAGATAACCATTCCAGATTTTATTCCCGATGGAAAATATTTAGGAATAGCACGTAATGAAATAGTTGTAATAGGAGATTCTATAAAGGAGGTAATGGAAAAACTTTATTCGAAATTTCCGCAAGCTGCTTCGGGGATTATACGAAAAGGAATGGAAATGCCCGTTTTCGAAACTTTATTTTCACTCTTTTCTGTGGAAAATACTAAATGTTATAATCAAGCGAGATTTGACAAAAATTATTATTCATTATTAGAGATATTTGTGGAAATAAATGGAAATACAAAAAAAATATTTGGACTAATAGATACAGGGGCAACGATTATTGCGTTAGACAAGAGCCTTTTGGGCGATTACGATTTAAAACCAGTTAGAAGAACTGAAGTCTTTACTGCAAATAAAATTATTGAATTATCCATTTACAACGCAAAATTCAGTTATAATGGGCATACTTATAATCTAGATTTTGTTTTTACTGAATTGGCTGATTTGTTCGGAATTAAAGCATTAATCGGCAAAAATTTCATTGATAAATTTAATTTATTGTTATTAGGCAACGAGAAATTATTTTGCCTTCAACCCTTAGATTAAGTAATAATATCTAGACTTTATCTCCACTAAGATTTTTGATGATTTTATAATAATATCAAATTAATCTATTTGTTTAAAAATGAAACTTTTTTGTCAAATTTGTAAGAATTTGAAACTATTAATTAATTCTTAACCATATTCTTAATTAACAATTATTTTAAGGAAAAAAAAAATGAAATCTAAACTAAAAAAAATACTAATCTTATTTATAGGATTAATTATAGCATTTTCACTTAACAACACGCTTATTGACAACAAAGGAGAACGAGCTGTAAACGTTCTGAAAGAATCGGCTGGTTACAGCGAATCATCCATATATATTGACGGTACTGCCACCGGCGTGGGTGCCCATAATTGGACTTGGGCAAAAAGCCAGCCATGGTGTTACGGCGATGGTTCATGGAGCACACCCTATATAATTGAAAATGTTTCTATTGATGCGAGCACTTCACCTACTGGAAGCGGTATTTTGATTGAGAATTCCCAAAACGCGTATTTTATTATTAGGAATTGTACAATCTATAATTCTGGAACTGGTGCGGATGACGCGGGCATTAAATTTGTCAGTGTAACTAACGCAGTAATTTTTAATAATACTTGCTATAATAATGGCAATGATGGGATACTTTTGATGACAGGTTGCATTAATAATACAATCGTAGATAACTTTGCAAATAACAATGGAGATTCTGGTATCTACTTAGAAAATAACTGTTATGAAAATACAATTCTAAATAACACTGTTAATAACAATGACATTGGGATTATTTTAATTGGGAAATCTAGCATTGGTTGTGATCATAATGACATCATCAACAACACAGCAATTAACAATGGTGTTGGTATTTGGCTTTCACAGAGTGATTTCAATACGCTTTATGGAAATATATTGTATAACAATTCAAAAATTACATTTGATTTAACTGCAGGAAATGGAATCCGTATTACCTATTATGATTGGGGTGGTCAAAGTATAAATAATGTTATAGAAAATAACCAAATCTCATATTGTAGATATGGAATATTCATGTATGATGGCGTGAGCAACAAGATTTTAAACAACACTATCAATAATAACACACTAGACGGGATGTATGTAAGAGCGAAAAATGTTCCTTGGATGAATAACACCATCAAAAATAACACCATAAGCTATAACCAGCAGCACGGGATATATTTACGAAATTCCGATTCTAATAATATCATAAATAACACCGTAAATGAGAACAATCAGCACGGGATATATTTATCCTTTTCCGATTCTAATGATATTATAAATAACACCGTAAATGAGAACAATCAGCACGGGATATATTTATCCATTTCCGATTCTAATGATATTATAAATAACACCGTAAATGAGAACAATCAGCACGGGATATATTTATCCAGTTCCGATTCTAATGATATTATAAATAACACCGTAAATGAGAACAATCAGTACGGGATATATTTATCCATTTCCAATTCTAATAATATCATAAATAACACCATAAATGATAACACAGAAATAGGCATCGTGCTTTCTTATAGTGACTACAATAATATCACAGATAATACATTGAAAGATAATGCATTATGTCTTTTTGAAACTCAGTGTACAGGTAATCTCATAGAAAATAACGATTGTTCGGGTTCTACATTACAAGCACCTATAGTTATCGATGGTTTTGCCACAGGTGTCGGCGCACACAATTGGACTTGGGCAATAGACCAGCCATGGTGTTACGGTGATGGTTCATGGAGCACACCCTATATAATTGAAAACCTAGAAATAAATGGCTTTGGAATAGCGAGAGGCATTTTCATAAAAAATTCAAATGTCTCTTTCGTCATTCAGGAGTGCCTGATTTATAATTCTTATGAAGGAATCTTTTTAGATCATGTGAATAACTCTCGATTAATTAATAACAACTGTTCTAATAACGATGAGGGGATATATTTATATGACTGTTCTAATAATACTATCTCGGGAAACACCGCAAGCTATAACGATGAGGGGATATATTTAATAACTGATTCCAAATGGAACAATATTACTAAAAATATAGTAAACGATAACTCACTGATTGGGATATATTTATACCACAATTGTGATAACAATACTATTAAAAATAATACGATAAATAGAAACAATTTAGGAATAGGGCTTTATCAGAGTAATTACAACAATATTACAGAAAACATCTTGATAGATAATGAATACTGTATTTATGAGTATAACTGTATCGGTAACCTTAATGAAAGTAACTATTGTACAGGTTCCACATTACAAGCACCTATCTCTATCGATGATTTACCTGGAAGTGCAAATGATTGGGCATGGGCAAGAACTCAGCCTTGGTGTACTCAAGGAACCGGATCGCTCGGAGATCCTTATATAATTGAAAACCTAGAAATAAATGGCTTTGGAATAGTGAGAGGCATTTCCATAAAAAATTCAAATGTCTCTTTCGTCATTCAGGAGTGCCTGATTTATAATTCTTATGAAGGAATCTTTTTAGATCATGTGAATAACTCTCGATTAATTAATAACAACTGTTCTAATAACTGGGAGGGGATATATTTATATTACTGTTCTAATAATACTATCTCGGGAAACACCGCAAACTATAATAGTTACGGGATAGATTTATATGACTGTTCTAATAATACTATCTCGGGAAACACCGCAAACTATAACGATGAGGGGATATATTTATATGACTGTTCTAATAATACTATCTCGGGAAACACCGCAAACTATAACTATGAGGGGATACATTTATACGATGACTGTTCTAATAATACTATCTCGGGAAACACCGCAAACTATAACGATGAGGGGATATATTTAGATAATTACTGTTCTAATAATACTATCTCGGGAAACACCGCAAACTATAACCATGGGGGGATATATTTAGATTCTGACTGTTCTAATAATACTATCTCGGGAAACACCGCAAGCTATAACGATGAGGGGATATATTTAGATAATTACAGTTCTAATAATACTATCAAGGGTAATAAAGTAAGCAATAACATAGTGAGTGGGATATTTATGGAAGAAGATAGTGATTACAATGAAATTTCTGAAAACATCATATATAATAATACTATTGGAATAGATATTGATAGTCTTAATTATAACAACACAATCTATGGAAATTTCTTTCTGATAAATGGAAAACACGCTGTTGATAATGGTGCGAATAATGATTGGAACAGTACTACAATTGGTAATTACTGGGACAATCATACTGGTCCAGATGTAAGTCCAAATGATGGAATTGTAGATATTCCGTACACGTTTATAGGTGGTTCTGCAGGAATGATAGACTATTTACCCATAGCGGAAGACGGTGCTCCATCGGTAACAATTAATTCGCCTAGTGATGACGATGTATTTGGAAGCATTGCGCCAAGCTACGATGTCACAATAACTGATGATTATTTATTTGAAATGTGGTATACTCTCGACGGAGGCTTGCACAATTACACCTTTACCGAATTTACTGGAACGATTAATCAATCTATGTGGGATGCCTTATCTGATGATGTCATTACATTAACCTTTTACGCTTCTGATATCCCTGGAAATATTGGATCTGCTGATGTAAATATAATAAAAGACACTCAAACGCCAACAATTACCGTTAATTCACCTGAAGATGATGATATCTTTGGTAGTTCCGCTCCCTCTTTCAATGTAAGGATTACTGATGATAATATAGACACCATGTGGTATACTCTTGATGGCGGATTACACAATTACACGTTTACAGATAATGGAACGATTAACCCAACCGCATGGACAGCTCTGCTTGATGGACCTGTTGAGATTATATTCTATGCCAATGACACATTAGGACGTCTTGTTTCTGCGGAAGTGAATGTAATAAAAGATACTCAAACGCCAGCTATTACTGTGAATTCACCGGAAGATGATGATATCTTTGGTAGTTCCGCTCCCTCTTTCAATGTAAGGATTACTGATGATAATATAGACTCCATGTGGTATACTCTTGATGGCGGATTACACAATTACACGTTTACAGATAATGGGACAATTAACCCAACCCCATGGGCAGCTCTGCTTGATGGACCTGTTGAGATTATATTCTATGCCAATGACACATTAGGACGTCTTGCTTCTGCGGGAGTAAATATCGTAAAGGATGCTACAGGCCCAATTATCGTAATTACTTCTCCAGTTGATGATGAGGAATTTGGTACTCAGGCGCCTCTCTTTAATATTACGATTACAGACGACCATTTAGACTCTATATGGTATTCTCTTGATGGAGGCGTAACCACTTATGCTATTACTACGAATGCTACCATCGACCAAACTGCATGGGCGGCATTGTCCGAAGGCACAATAACGATTACTTTCTATGCGAATGATACGTTAGGACATGAAACATCTGAGGATGTAATTATAACGAAAAGCATCCCCCCTGCTGGGGATGATCCTACTATTGTTATCGTTATTATTGTTGTTTCTATAGTCGGCGGAGTCGCAGTATTAGCAGGCGTCTATCTATTTATGAAAAAACGTGGAATAACAGAATAATTCTAAACTATTTCATTCTTTTTTTTTATTATTTCTTTTTAGATTTAAAAGAGTTTGTAGCTAAGATTATTTCAGGTTAATTACAAACTTTTGTTAAATAATTCAAAATCATTCCAAAGGGTTTTATATTAGTTAGCACACGCTATAGAATTAATCTCAAAATAATAAAAAGCGTGATATGAATGAGTTTTGAAGAAGATTTTGATGATGAATTTGAAACCGTTAAATCAAAAACTCCCGCTTCCAAGACACCTTCTATGGGTAAAAAGTCGACCCTTTACTTTATGTCGACCATAGGACCGGGAGAAAAGAAGGAAAAACTGACCGTGAATGACGCTAATCAAGTGAGCGATGTAAAAAGAACCCTTGGAAATCTATTCGGGCTTGATCCTGATGAATTTCACCTTAGTTCTGGTGGTGTTACGATGGACGAGTCTGACCAATTAAGCGATTATAATCTTCATAATGGCGATGACATTCTTTTGATTCCCTCAAGCACGGCTGGTATCTTTTAAGAAGAATTTAATATTTTATGAACTCTTTTTTTTTAAAAAATATTTTTAGATTCTAAAAATCGGGCTTATCAATAATAAAAATAATCTTATTTAAAATATTTGAACATTTCAAATCTGATCTTAATTACAGTTATCTTATTTAGCAAAAAGTTGTATCAATCAAAAACAATTAAATAATCCAAAAAATAGAATAGCTAGTGTTAAACATCTTTATTTTAAATATTTCAATAAAATTCGAAGGCTGTAATCCAGAATGAAAGAATTGAATCCAAAATGGGTAGACGTAGTAAAATTATTTGCAAATGCTAGCCCCTATTTTAAAAATCAGAATATGAAGGTAGTAGATTTGAAATATGGTGAGTCTTTAGTAGATGTAGAACTCTATCGTAAGCATCTCCAAGGATATGGTTATGTTCACGGTGGAGTTTACTCTGCTCTGATTGATAGTGCCGGGTTTTTTGCCGTATACACTCAAGTCGAGGGTGATAATAGTGCAGCCACGATTGAGATGAAAATTAATTATTTATCTAGCATTAAAAGTGGTAAATTATTAGCCCATGCTCATTGTATAACCCTAGGGAAGAATATTGGCTTGGCAGAAGTAACAATCAACAATGAAGGAAATAAGCTTTTGGCTCATGGCTCAGTGACCGTGATGGTCAAACCACCTCTAAAAACTCTAATAGTAGCTAATTTACCTACTAAATTTAATGAATCGAACTAGAATATTTTATGTAGTTATTATTCAATCTACTTAGATTATTTTAAGATTATTTTAAGGTTGTTTGAACTTTCATAAGGAATATTGGTAAAAAAAAAATCTTAGAATCTAAAAATTGGACTCCTTGAACATTAATAATTCCCTAGAGTTTAAAGTTATTAACAATATTCTAATAAAAATATAATTAAAAAGTAATGATGTAAAGAATGAACGATCAAAATTTTCAAAGTACTGAGCAAGAAGAAATATCCGTTTCAAGCGGATTAGAAGAAAGAACTTCTTTCTTCCAGATTGATTTTTTAAAAGCAGTAATGATATTTCTGGTGATTTTTGATCACTATGTATATTGGGACATCAAAAGTCAAATTGGGGCTGCTCTCTGGGAAAGAATATCAATACCCGTCTTTCTGGTAGTACTTGGATTAAATATGGGGCTTTCTTTTAAAAGACAAGGTTTAACAACGTTAAAACAGCTATATTCTTGGAGTTATTTCAAGAAGAAGATACTACGGTATGTGGTACCTTTTCTTATTCTGTATGCAGCATCAACGGTAATTGGTTTGTTTATATATGGATTCGATTTTATAGCAATGTATGATACTCAATATTACCCCGACCACGGAATCATTAATTTATTTACTTTGATAATGCCTTTTTGGGGACCAGGTAATTGGTTCATCCCTGTTTTAATGGGATCAATTCTCGTCGTACCATTATTATATTGGTGTTTTACTAAAAAACCAGTAATGACGTTAATTTCAACATTTGTCATTGAAATAGTCTTGCAAATTACTGTTTTTTTTGTATTTGGTGATATTACAAGTTGGGAAGAAGGACATTACTTAAGCGTGTTTATGACCAGTATCCTATTTTATATTTCAGCTGTGGGGTTAGGCATATGGTTTTCATTTGGTCATAAGCTTACTGAAAAAAGAAATATCTTCATATGGATTTTATTTGCAATTAACTTGGTATACATGATTGCTTATCAGTTTTTTGACTTTCGATTTATGATTGATGGCACGCCACTTCTAAGAGGAGACTATCATTTCATGGTTTTTTCTTACTCCGCATTCTTAGTACTGCTTGCGCTTAAATTTTTACCCAACACTTCAAATGGAAGAATCTCGAGGACAATTTCTTTAATTGGAAAATCTACGTATCATATATTGCTCACTCAGATATTGGGATTTGGAATAAATACTGCTTTTTGGGGGACGCACTATGGAATATTTGTTCCCTTTGATCCATTTGAATTAATTGATTTAGCATTGTTGTCGTTTGTATTTGTATGGCTTGGTATAATCTGGTATAAAATCGATCGTCAAAAAGACTTAACAAGAAGGATATTATATTACTTCAATTTTTTCATTCTGTTTCCATGCTTCTTGTTTTTTACCTTCTGGATGCAAACTTCTTGGGTTCCAATACCACTTATAGTGATTATACTATATGCGATCGCTGCTATAATACTACATTTTGTCATTAAAAAACCAATAAATACAAGGATTTTAGCCGTCTGGACAGGATTTTTAATAATAAGCTTTATTTCGATGATTCTGCAAGTCTTAGTTTTCTTGCCAAGCGAATTTTGGATTCTCTTAATTCCTATGGGAGCTTATTTTGTTTTTGCGCTATATTATACCCTTTCCAATAAAAACTAAGTAAATAATAAATTTTAAATCAAATTCTCTTTTTATTTTAGATTCTTTATTTTGAAAATCAGTTGAAATCAAAAAGATTTGAAAGTTCAATGATACAATCTTCTGTTAAGATTAGACGACATCCTTATAAAGATAATTTATAGCTTTCTCAACTTTTTATTTTTCTCTTTATTGATTTGTCTTATATCCTTCTTTAACTTTAAAATGGAAGCATTCAACTCCGTTCTTTTAGCCTTTAATGAAGAAAGGTTTGAGTCATAAATTTTTTTTGATTCATGTTTTATTCCTTGTTCGATTTGGTTTA
>Ga0307379_10003221_pt1 | contig 23815 bp, 15 predicted proteins | sample UN2MG_FD_202237 | JGI IMG/M metagenome (GOLD analysis project Ga0307379, IMG submission 202237) | Soil microbial communities from Risofladan, Vaasa, Finland - UN-2 | ecosystem: Environmental > Terrestrial > Soil > Coastal area > Acid sulfate soil | place: Finland: Risofladan, Vaasa | collected... | reverse complement strand
TGAAGGAGGAAGGTTACGAAGTCGTCCTGATCAACTCGAACCCGGCCACGATCATGACGGACCCGAGCATGGCCGACCGGACGTACGTCGAGCCGATCACGGCCGAGGCGATCGAAAAGATCATCGCGAAGGAGCGGCCGGACGCGGTGCTGCCGACGCTGGGCGGCCAGACGGGCCTGAACGTGGCCGTGTTCCTGGACCGCGCGGGGGTCTACAAGAAGTACGGCGTCGAGGTCATCGGGTGCCACCCCGATTCCATCGCCCGGGCCGAGGACCGGGACCTGTTCAAGCAGGCGATGCTGGAGATCGGCCTGAAGGTGCCCGACAGCGGCATCGCCACCACCGTTGAGGAGGGGATGGAGATCGGGCAGCGGATCGGGTTCCCGCTGATTCTGCGTCCGGCGTTCACGCTGGGCGGATCGGGCGGGTCAACCGCGTACAACCTGGAGGAACTCGGCGACTGCCTGACGCGCGCCATCACCACGAGCCCGGTCGGGCAGGTCCTGGTCGAGCGGTCGGTCCTGGGCTGGAAGGAAATCGAGTTCGAGGTGATGCGCGACTGCGCCGACAACGTGATCATCATCACCTCGATGGAGAACGTGGACCCGATGGGCGTCCACACGGGCGACTCGATGGTCGTGGCGCCGTCGCAGACCCTCTCGGCACCCGAGTACGTCGAGTACACGAACCTGTGCCGGCGGATCATCCGCAAGATCGACGTGACGGGGGGCGGCATCAACATCCAGTTCGCCGGCGACCCTGCGACCGGCGACATCGTGATCATCGAGGTCAACCCGCGTCTGTCGCGTTCCAGCGCGCTGGCGTCGAAGGCAACGGGGTTCCCCATTGCGCGGGTGGCGACGAAACTGGCCGTCGGCCTGACGCTCGACGAAATCCTGAACGACGTAACCGGCAAGACGCTCGCGTATTTCGAGCCGACGGTTGACTACTGCGTGTTCAAGGTGGCCCGGTTCACGTTCAAGAAGTTTCCGCAGGCCGACCCGACGGTCAACACGTCGATGAAGTCCGTCGGCGAGGCCATGTCGATCGGGCGGACGTTCAAGGAATCGCTCCAGAAGGGCATCCGGAGCCTCGAGATCGGCCGCTACGGCCTCGGGTTCGACGGCAAGGACCACCTCGTGCCCGAGCCGAAGGACGACGCGGAACTGACGTACAAACTCGTTACGCCGAACGACGCGCGCCACTTTTACGTCACGTACGCCCTCCGGAAGGGCTGGAGCACCCGGAAGGTGGCCGACCTGACGAAGATCGACCCGTGGTTCATCCGGAACGTGCAGGAGATCATCGACATGGCGGACGAGGTCGCACGGCATAAGGGCCTCAAGGACATGCCTACGGACCTGTTGCGGCAGGCCAAGCGAGCCGGGTTCTCCGACGTCCAGATTGCCCACCTGACCGGCACGCGCGAAACCGACGTCGCCGGCGAAAGGAAGGAGCGAGGAATCAAGCCGTCGTACAAACTGGTTGACACGTGCGCGGGCGAGTTCGACGCCAACCGGCCGTATTACTACTCCACGTACGAGCCGGTCGATGAGAACCGCGTCACCGGTGCGAAGAAGATCCTGATCCTGGGCGGCGGGCCGAACCGCATCGGCCAGGGCATCGAGTTCGACTACTGCTGCTGCCACGCCAGTTTCGCCGTCAAGGAACTCGGGTACGAAGCCATCATGGTCAACTCGAACCCCGAGACGGTCTCGACCGACTACGACACGTCCGACAAGTTGTACTTCGAGCCGCTGACGCGCGAAGACGTGCTGGCCATCATCGAGGCCGAGCGGCCCGAGGGCGTCATCGTGCAACTGGGCGGCCAGACGCCGCTGAACCTGGCGGTGCCGCTCGAAGAGGCCGGCGTCCGGATCCTCGGCACCACGCCCGACTCGATCGACCGGGCGGAGGACCGCGAACGGTTCAAGCAGTTGCTCGCGAAACTGGGCCTCCTCCAGCCCGAGAACGGGACGGCGTTCTCGTACGAGGAGGCGAAGGGGATCGCGGAGGAGATCGGCTACCCGGTCGTGGTCCGCCCGTCGTACGTCCTGGGCGGGCGCGCGATGGAGATCGTCTACGACGCCGAGGAACTCCAAGGGTACATGGCCGAGGCGCGGATCGCCTCGGACGTCTCAACCGACCATCCCATCCTGGTTGACAAGTTCCTCGAAAACGCCATCGAGGTGGACGTGGACGCCGTGGCCGACGGACGGATGTGCGTCATCGGCGGCATCATGGAACACATCGAGCCGGCGGGCGTCCACAGCGGCGACTCGGTCTGCACCATCCCGCCTATCACGCTGACCGAGGAGATCGTCGCGGAACTGACGCGACAGACCAAGGCGCTGGCCATGGAACTGGGCGTCGTGGGCCTGATGAACGTCCAGTACGCCATCCGCGGCGACACGATCTACGTGCTCGAGGTCAACCCCCGGGCCAGCCGCACGGTCCCCTTCGTCTCGAAGGCCATCGGCGTGCCGCTGGCGAACATCGCCACCAAGGTCATATTGGGCAAGAGCCTCGAGGAACTCGGTTTCACGCAGGAGGTGGTTCCCAGGCACATGGCCGTCAAGGCCCCCGTGTTCCCCTTCGCGCGGTTCCCCGGGACGGACGCGGTGCTGGGCCCCGAGATGAAATCGACCGGCGAGGTCATGGGCATCGACTCCTCCTTCGGCATGGCCTTCGCCAAGAGTCAACAGGGGGCCGGCCATGTCCTGCCGATGGACGGGACCGTCTTCATCTCGGTCCGCAACAGCGACAAACGCGACGTCATCTTCATCGCCAAAAAACTGGAGGACCTGGGTTTTGACCTGGTGGCCACCGAGGGGACGGCGGCAGCGCTGGCCCACAACGACGTCCGGGTCACGCCGCTTCGCAAGATCTCCGTCGGCCGCCCCAACGTGCTGGACCTGATGAAGAACCAGCAGGTGCGGCTGATCATCAACACGGTCAGCGGCAAGCGTCCGCGGATCGACGAGATTCACATCCGCACCCACGCCATCGCGAACAACATACCGCTCATCAGCACGCTGAGCGCGGCAGCCGCCTTCGTCAACGGTATTGAGGCCCTGAAGAAGCGCGGCATCGGCGTCAAGTCGCTTCAGGAGTACGCCGGACAGGCGTAGGCTTCGCCGGGCGGCGCGGCGGGCCCGTTTAGCCGTCGCCGGAACGGCGTCGGGAACTGGCGCCGGCGCTCCGGCGGCAAGGCCCGTCGGCGTTCCGCCGACGGCTAAACGCTGGCGCCCGACGGCTGAACGAGGCGCGAGGGCTACTGCTCGGCATCGCCGCCGTCGTCCGACGCACAGGCGCAGGCGCGGTTGGCCCACTTGATCGACTCGTTGAAGACGGGCGGCACGAGGTCTTCGTCGATTCTCAGGTGGCCGGCGTGCTTTGAGAACGCTTCCCAGTGGCCTTGCTCGTAGGCTGCAATCAGGTCGTACACCCACCGGTAAGGACAACTGCCGCCCAGCAAAGCCGTCTTGATCTGGTCGTCCAGGGGCAACTTTGTCAGGACCTCCGACATGGGCATGTCGAGGATGGCGTCCATGAGCGAGAACATGCCCATCAGGAACAGTTCGGGGGCGGCTTCCTGCATGCCGGTGATCGGCGCAACGCCTTCGCCCATCTTGGCCCGTGTCATGGCGCGCAGGAACAGTTCATTCGATTTATCGGTTCCCATGTCGCGGAGCGAAATCAGGGCGAACCACTTCCGGACTTCCTTGGGCCCCAGCCAGACGAGGGCGTGCCGGATCGACTGGATCTTGTGCCTGAGACCGAACCATGCCGAGTTGATGAACCGCAGCAGTTTGTACGCCAGCCCCACGTCCTGCTTGATGATCCCTTCGATCTCGTCCACGGAGACCTCCGGCCGGTTCATCTGCTCCAGGAGCCTCAGGCGCGCCAGTTTGCTCGCCGAGACGTCCTTGCCCTCGTGAATGCTCGGCTTGGCGAAGAAATACCCCTGGAAGTACGTGTAGCCGTCGGCCTCGGCCCGGCGGAACTCCTCATCCGTCTCCACCTTCTCCGCCAGGGCCTTGATCTTGCGGCCGTTCAGAACATCGGCCACACGCTTCTGTTCCTCAAGGGGCGTTGCCATGAAGTCGATCTTGACGATGTCGGCCAGGTCCAGCAGCGGGTGCTCGGGATCGGTGAGGACGAAGTCATCGAGAGCCAGGGTGTACCCGGCGTCCTTGAGCCGCCGGCACGCCGCGATCACCTCCTCGTCGGGGTTGATGTTCTCGAGCACCTCGACGGTAACCTGGTCGGGCGGCAACAGGTTGACCACATCCTGCAGGAGGAGATTGCGGGTGAAGTTGATGAACCCGCGTTGGCCGGCCGTCAGTTCATCCAGGCCGATGGTCGCGAAACTGTGGGCGATGACGTCCAGCGTACAGGCATCGCCGTCGGTCCCGTCGTACCGGTTCTCCCGGCCTGAGCGGAACAGCAACTCGTAGCCGTGGACGTTCTTGGCTCGGTGAAAAATCGGCTGGCGTGCCACGAATACTGATGTTGTCAGGTTGGTGGCCTGCATTGCACTTCCCCCCACACCCGGCGCGATCCAACTTCGTGACCGATTCAGCGAATCGCCGCCTACGCGGCGTACCCTGCGGTCCCCCAGACTGCTGGTGAGTCCACCCCGGCTCTTTAGATATCGGCCGCTTCTGAACGTCTTTATGAGGTTTTCCGGAATGGAAAGCGAGAGGTACTGCCGGCGCGTTCCCGACACGGCATGCTCTTGCATCGGTTGCCAGTGGTCGGTACACTCAAGTATATTATTTCGGATGACGCCTCTTGGGGGACCCATCATGGTGCCGCGTGCTCGCAGCAGACAATGCGCCGCCGGGAGCCCCGTTTGCCTCCTTGCCTGCATTCTCGGGGTCGCTGTCGGGGCGCCCGGCGGGGCGCCTCCTGAAGCCCCGGAGCGGCGCGCGGCGGCCGCGGAAGAAACCTTCGGCTGTGAGGTCAATCCCACGGGCGACCCTATCGGCGGGGGCCCAGGCTACCGCCGCATCGTTGCCCGGAGCGCATCCCAGGTCCAAACCGCCGAGCAGTTGATGGCGGCCCTTGCCAAGGCGAAGGCCGGCGACATCGTGTACGTGCCCGACGACGCCGAGATCGACCTGTCGGGCAACGAGAACGTCGTCATCCCCGGCGGCGTGACCCTTGCAAGCGGCCGAGGGCGACGCGGCTCGCAAGGAGCACTCCTCTTCAGCAACGAACTCAAGACCTGCCCGCTCTTGCTCGTTGGCGGCGACAAGGTCCGCGTCGCCGGGCTCAGGCTGCGTGGGCCCGATCCCGACCGGCGCACCGAGCAAATGGCCCGACTCCATCGCGAAGGCAAGTATTACAGCATCCCCAACAGCCGCGGCATCCAGTCATCCCATCCGGGCCTGGAAGTGGACAACTGCGAACTCTCGGGCTGGAGCCATGCGGCGGTCTTCCTGCGAAAGGGAGCGTCGGGGGCACACGTCCATCACTGTTTTCTGCATCACAACCAGCGGAGCGGCCTGGGGTACGGCGTCTGCCTCGACGAGTCGAGCGCCCTCATCGAAGCCAACCGCTTCGACTGGTGTCGCCATCACATCGCCGCCACCGGGCGGCCGGGCACCGGGTACGAGGCGCGGTACAACCTCGTTCTCGAGAACGCGAACGGGCACAGTTTCGACATGCACGGCGGCCGCGACCGAAAGGACGGCACCGACGTCGCCGGCGACTGGATGACGATTCACCACAACACGTTCCGCGCCACGAGCGTCGCCGCCGTCGTCATCCGCGGCCGCCCCACCGGCCGCGCCGACATCCACCACAACTGGTTCCTCCACGCCGCCCCCGACAAGGCCGTCCGCCAGACGAACGCCAAGGGGAACGTGCACGTGGACCGGAACGCGTACACCGACAAGCGGATCCCAGCCGATGGGCCGGGCTAGAGCAGTTCACGATTGAATGGTGCGGATCCTCGCGCGGTGGGCAATCTTGCCCACCGCGTAGCGCGGCACCTCCGTCGCGCGGCGGGCAGGATTGCCCGCCGCGCAAAGTGCGACAGGCAATCGTGAACGGCTCCATGCGGTCTTACGTAAGTCTTTTGCCGTCGGGTGCCATGCCCGCGTTTACGTGTGCATGCCGTGGCGCCAACTGATTGGGCTCGTAGCCCAAGGGGCTTGCGCCGCTTGCTTACGTGCGCGGCTAGTTTTCTCACGTGGCTGGTCGGGCGCGAGTGTAACTAGCCGCGAGCGTAAGCGAGCGGGTGCCGTTCTCGCCACAGCAAAAGACTTACGTAAGACCGCATAGTGATGCCGTCGATGTCTACCGCCGCGTGCGGTAGGTCTCCAGCGACTTCTTGAACGCGTCGTACCCCGGCTTCTTCTTGCCGTCCTCGTACCGCAGGCCGCGGGAGGTCAGGAGGCGAATGATGCCGCGCAACTCCAGCACCTGGTCGCCGAACATCTTCTTCAGGGCGCCCTTCGTGGCGTCGTAGGGCCAATCCTTGTCGTTAATCCACGAAAGGCCGGCGACTCGCCCCTCCGCCCGGCGCAGCCACGCGAACAGGGTCGTGATGAACTGGGCCTGGATGGCGGGCGAGGAGTCGAGCGACGGGTGCGTCGGGCACCCGACCTCCGTCAGGAGCAGTTTCCGCCCGCCGGCCATCTTCAGGAACGCCTCGAACGTCTTGGCGAAGAACTTGTGGTGCTTTGCGTTGAGGGCGTTGAGCGTCGGATCCCTCTCCAAGGCGCTGCACGGTGTGGTGTACGTCATGGCCAGGTGCGTGCAGACCGGCGCCAGGTCGCGCCAGAACCGGGCCGGGTCGTCCGTATGGTTCAGGACGACGCCGACGCTGATCTTCGGCGTCTCCTTCCGGATGGCGACGGCCCCCGCCGCCACGAACCTCACGTACGCCGGCCACTCCTTCTCGTTCTTGCCGAAGTAGTTGTTGACCTGGTGGCCGAGGTTCAGAAAATCGATCCAGGCGCCGTAGCGCTGGACGAAGGCCTTCAGGAACGCCGTCCACCGTCTCAGGAGTTCCGGATCGTCGAACGGGCGGCCTTCCAGGTACAGGGGCAGCCGCTTCTTGTCGTCGTCCACGTTCTTGAAGGTGACGGCGACGGTATAGCCGTCTTCCTTCAGTTTCCTGATGCGGGCCGCAAAGGGGTCTTCCTCGGCGGGGAAGTCCTGCCACTTGTAGTCGCCCTGCCGAGGCTCGTCCCAGCGGGTGGTCTCGTGCAGGAGGTTGAGGCCGAGTTCCTTGGCAACACGAGCGTCCTCCTCGCTGCCCGTGCGCGGCAGGCCGCCGACGCCGACGGGGACGGCCTCGGCGAAGGCGCTCTCAACCCCGACCGCAAGCACAAGCAACACTGCCAGGCAGATGGTCGCTCGCAACATACCGTACTCTCCTTCGTGACGTCGTCTCACGCCGTCAGCCGTCCCGGTTCACGGACGCCGGCGCCTTGGATCTTTCGAGCCGAATCGCCCAGGTCTTGCCGCATCGCGTCGGCCAGGGCGTCGATCTTCGCGACCACGTCGGGGTGCTTCGCCAGGACGTCGGTGGTCTCGCCGATGTCGGCCCGCAGATCGTACAGGGCCTTCTCGGTCTTGGTCTGGGAATAGTTGCTGGGCTTTCCGCCGGTGCCGCCGGGCTTGCCGGCCATCGTGCGGTAGGCGTGTGGGAAGTGCAGTTTCCAGTTGCCCATGCGGACGCACTGGAGGTGCTTGCCCCAGTAAAAGAACAGGGCCTCGTGCGGGCTGGTGGCACCGGTCTGGCCCGACACGAGCGGCCAGATATCGAGACCGTCGATCTTGTGTTCCGGCAGTTTCGCCCCGACGAGGCCCGCGATCGTCGGCAGAAAGTCGATCGTCATAATGGGCTCGTCGCACACCTTGCCGGCCGGAATCTTGCCCGGCCACCGCATGAGGCACGGTTCGCGCACGCCGCCGTCCCACGTGGTGCCCTTCCCTTCGCGAAGCGGCAGGGCACAGCCCGAGTGGTCGCCGTAACTCAGCCACGGGCCGTTGTCCGACGTGAAGATGACGAGCGTGTTGTCGTCCAGCCCGTGCTTCTTGATCGTGTCGAGGATCCGCCCGACGCCCCAGTCGATCTCCTGGATCACGTCGCCGTACAGCCCGCGTTTCGAGCGGCCGGAACGCTCGGCCGAGACGAACAGCGGCACGTGCGGCATGGCGTGCGCCACGTACACGAAGAACGGCCGGTCCTTGTTCTTCTCGATGAACGCGCATGCCCGCTCGCTGTACCACGTGGTCAGGTGCGTCTGGTCCTCGGCGGTGACGTTGGGGTTGATGACCTTCTCGCCCTCGATCAGCGGCAGCGGCGGGAACTTCGCCGTCGGATGGTACGGCCACATGTCGTTCGAGTACGGCAGGCCGAAGTACTCATCGAACCCGTGCCGCACGGGCAGAAACTGCGGATGGTGACCCAGGTGCCACTTGCCGTAGATGGCCGTCGCGTAGCCGCGCTGCTTGCACACCTCGCCGAGGGTCATCTCATCGTCATGGATTCCGTGCTTCGACCCCGGCCCGAGCGCCCCGAGGATGCCGACGCGGTTCGAGTAGCACCCCGTCAGCAGCGCCGCCCTCGACGCGCTGCACACCGGCTGGGCAACGTACGAGTCGGTGAACTTGATGCCCTCGCGGGCCATCCGGTCGAGGTTCGGCGTCTTGATGTTCGGCGACCCGAAGCAGCCGACGTCCTGGTAGCCCTGGTCGTCGGTAAAGACGATGACGATGTTCGGAGGGCGGTCGGCAGCCCCCTGCCTTGCGCCGCGTGCCGCGCACGAGAGCGAGTGCGGCAGGACGCTTGCGCATGCGCCGGCGAGAGCGGTTCGGCCTGCCATCGAAAGAAACCTGCGGCGGTTCATTCCTTGCTGCGGCATCCGTGCCCTCCTCTTCTCATGCGCGGCGGGCGAGCCCGCCGGCTAAATCGTCCACGGGCTGCGCATCGAGCGGACCAGAAGCCGGTCGGCTTCCGGGTCATCCGCGAACCGCTCGGCCGCTGGGTCCCACGTCAGTTTGCGCCCAACCTGAATCGCGATGTGGCCGAGTTGGCACAGGCTCGTCGTGCGGTGACCCACCTCGGCATCGGCCACCGTGCGGCCGCGCGTCTTGATGCAGTTGAGGAAGTCGCGCTTCTCGTGCACCAGGGGCAGCCGGATCTCGCCCGGCCCGATGGCCGACCGCAGGATCGTTTCGCTGCTGGCCTTCAGCGTCCGGCTGCCGTACGACGCTTCGATCCATCCCTCATCGCCCTCGAAGCGGACGTACGGCCGCCCCGTCGTGTAGACCATGCGGACGCCGTCGGCAAAGTGATACTCGACCTCGAAGTCCAGGAGCACGTTCCACAGGCCGTCCGTCGGGTACGTCCCGCGGCCCTCGACCTCGACGGGGCCGGTCCGCTCGGTGCCGTGGCCCCATTGGGCGATGTCGTTGAGGTGAGCGCCCCAGTTCGTGATCATTCCCTCGCAGGTGTCGCGGCACCGCATCCATCCGGGACGGGCGAAACTGCGCGGCGTGTGGACGCGCTTCTGGGTGTACGGCGCCGCGGGCGCGGGGCCGAGCCACATCGCGTAGTCCAGGCCGTCGGGGACGGGCATCACCGGCTCCGGGCCGCAACCCACGTCGCCCTTCGGCACGCCGGTCCGGATGGTGTGCACCCGTCCGATGCGGCCGTTCCGGACGAGTTCGCACGCCAGTTGGAAGACGCGGATGCTGCGGAACTCGCTGTCGGTCCGGAACACGCGACCGTAGCGTGCCACCGTGTCGGCGAGCAGGCGGCCCTCGGCGATGCTCAGTGTCAGCGGTTTCTCGCAGCAGATGTCCTTGCCGGCCCGCGCTGCCGCCACTGCCATCGGCACGTGCCAGTGGTCGGGCGTCGAGATCATGACGGCATCGACGTCGCGGCGGCCGATCACCTCGCGGAAATCGTGAACGGCAGCGCAGCCGGTGGCGCCGTAGTGCTTCTCGACCTGGCTCTTCGCCTGCTCCAGCCGCCACCGGTCCACGTCACAGACGGCGACGACCCGGCAATCGCTCTGCCCCAGGAAGAAGCGGACGTTCGAGTAGACGGCCTGCCGGCCCATGCCGATGCAGCCGACCGTGATGCGGTTGCTCGGCGCGGCGGCGCCCAGGGCGCTCGCCGAGATGACGCAAGGCGCTCCGATAGCCGCGGCCGCCGCACCTCCCACCGCCTTCAGGAAGGCTCGCCGTCCGAGGCGACCGGGCGTGTCGGCCATCGCGCGACTCCTTACGTTCCAGACTCCGGAACCTACCTATACCGGGCGGCACGCGGTCCGTCAAGCCACGCCACCCCGGCCCGGCAGCGCGGCAATCGGGTTTGCACCTGCCCGCCACTTCTGGCATGATACGGACCGCCGCGTTACCGCCGAGACCCTCCGCGCCCAGCGGCACCTGAGCGCGTGCCTCGCCAAAGGAGCAGAGCGATGAACAAGGTCCTCCTCATCGTCGGCGACGCCACCGAGACCGTCGATACGCTCTACCCGTACTACCGCCTCCAGGAAGACGGCTTCGAGCCGGTCGTGGCCGCCCCCGAGAAGCGGCGCTACCAGATGGTTCTGCACGAGGTCAAGCCCGGCTGGACCATCACGAAGGAGTGGGAGGGGTACACCATCGAGGCCGACGTCGCTTTCAAGGACGTGGTGCCGGACGACTACGTGGGCATCTTCTTCTCCGGCGGCCGCGCCCCCGAATACATCCGGTACGACGAGGACCTCGTGCGCATCACCCGCCACTTCTTCGAGGCCGACAAACCCATCGCCTGCGTGTGTCACGGCGTCGAGATTCCCGCTTACGCGGGGTGCGTCAAAGGGCGGCGGATAGCGACCGTGCCGAAGTGCCGGTTCGACCTGGAAGTGTGCGGCGGCGTCTTCGTGGACGAGCCGTGCGTCGTGGACGGCAACCTCGTCAGCGGCCGCACGTTTCACGACCACGGCCGCTATGTCGGCGTCTGGATCAGGATGCTGATTGAGGCGCGAGAGAAGGCAGGTGGCAGTGCCGGATAGGGAGCCAACCGTGCACTCGTCAAGGGGAGCACTTTCGCGGCGCACGTTGCTGAAGCGCGCCGCCGCAGCGCTCGCGGCACCAGCGATCATCCGTGCCTCCGCCCTCGGCGCCGAGGACCGCCCTGCCCCGAGCAATCGGCTGACGCTGGGGCTGGTCGGCCTCGGCAGCATGGGCATGCGGCACGTCAAAGGGTTCATCCAGGAAGACGACTGTCAACTCATCGCCGTCTGCGACGTGGACGCCAAACGCCGCCAGGAAGCCTACGACCTCATCAACAAGCATTACGGCAACACCGACTGCGCGGCGGTTCACGACTTTCGCGACCTGCTGGCCCGCCGCGACCTCGACACCGTGTGCATCGCCATCCCCGACCACTGGCACGCCATCGCCGCCGTCAGCGCCATCCATGCGGGCAAGGACGTGTACGGCGAGAAGCCGCTCGCCCTGACGATCAACGAGGGCCGGACAATCGTCCGCGAGGTCAACCGGCACGGCTGCGTGTGGCAGACGGGTTCGTGGCAGCGGTCCACGCGGCACTTCCGCTTCGCGTGCGAACTCGTCCGCAACGGGCGCATCGGCCGGCTCCGGCGGGTCGAGGTCGGTATCGGCCCGGGGTACACCATTGAGCCGCAGCCCGAGATGCCCGTGCCGGACGGCTTCGACTACCAGATGTGGCTCGGCCCCGCCCCGTGGGAACCTTACACCGAGAAGCGGTGCCACTGGAACTTCCGGTGGATCCTCGACTACTCCGGCGGCCAGGTGACCGACTGGGGCGCCCACCACATCGACATCGCCCAGTGGGGGATGGGTACCGACGACACCGGGCCGGTCGAAGTCTCGGGCACGGGCGATTTCCCCAGCGACGGCCTGTACGACGCCGCGGTGCACTACCGCTTCGAGTGCCGGTACGCAAGCGGCGTCACGCTGCTGGTCGCGAGCAACAACTTCGTGCCGCAGGGCGTGCGGTTCATCGGAGACCGCGGGTGGGTCCACGTGACGCGGGGCGACCTCAAGACGAATCCCGCGGACCTGGTCCGCGACACGATCCGCCCCGGCGAAATCCATCTGGCACGGCCGCGAGGCGACGAGCGACAGGGACACCGGCGAGACTTCCTCGACTGCGTCAAGACGCGCCGTCAACCGATTACGCCGGTCGAGATCGGCCATCGGTCGGCTACGGTCTGTCATCTGGGGAACATCGCGATGCGCCTCGGCCGCACGGTCCGCTGGGACCCGGCGACCGAACAAGTCCTTGACGACGCCCAAGCCGCCCGCATGATGGGCCGTGCGATGCGCAGCCCGTGGACGATTTAGCCGGAGGGCTTGTCGAAGATCCGCCAAAGCGGCCGAAGGCTCGCGACGGCGGGCCCGCCGCGCATAAGCGAGGAGCGCCACGATGCCGCAGCCAATGCCCTCACGACGCCAGTTCCTGGTCGGGTCGCTCAAGGCCGCCGCGGCTGCTGCGGCGGCGAGCGCCTTGCCCTGGATACCGGCCTGCGCGGGCACCAGGGGTCGTCGCCGGGCGGACCCCGCGCGGTACAACGTCCTGTTCATCGCCGCGGACGACCTGCGGCCGGAACTCGGGTGTTACGGCCATCCGACGGTCAAGAGCCCGAACATCGACCGCCTGGCGGCCACGGGGACCCTGTTCACCCGCGCGTACTGCCAACAGGCCGTCTGCGCGCCGTCGCGGGCCAGTTTGCTGAGCGGCTGCCGGCCCGACACGACGCGCATCTACGACCTCAGGACGCCGTTGCGCACGGCCATGCCCGATGTCCTGTCCCTTCCGCAGCACTTCAGGAACCACGGGTACCACACGATCAGCCTGGGCAAGATCTACCACCACGGGTCCGACGACGCCGTCGGCTGGAGCGAGCGGCCCAACGCCGCCCGCAGCCTCTACGCCGATGAGGCCACCAACCGGACCCGCCGGCAGCGCATGGCAGAGGGCAAAAGGAAGGGCCTGACCGCCTCGGGCTTGTACAACTACTCGGCCGGCCCGTCCACCGAGTGCCTGGATGTGCCGGACAACGCCTACGGCGACGGGGCCATCGCCGATGCCGCCATCGACGCCATGCGCCGCCGCAAGGCCGAGCCGTTCTTCCTGGCCGTCGGGTTCTGGAAGCCGCACCTGCCCTTCACAGCGCCCAAGCGGTACTGGGACCTGTACCAGCGGGCCGCGCTCGCCCTGCCCGATCCCACGGAGCCCGCCGGCGCGCCGGCCATCGCCATGACCAACTGGGCCGAACTCCGGGCCTACAGCGACATCCCCGCCCAGGGCGATCTGGACGAGGCGAAGACCCGCCAACTCATCCACGGCTACTACGCCTGCGTCACGTACGTGGATACCCAGATCGGCCGCCTCCTCTTGGAACTCGACCGCCTGGGCCTGGCCGACCGCACCGTCGTCGTCCTCTGGGGCGACCACGGGTGGAAACTCGGCGAGTACGCCGACTGGTGCAAGCACACCAACTTCGAGTTCGACACGCACGTGCCCATGATCTTCCGCGTCCCCGGCACCAGGGGCGGCCAGGTGTGTCGCCGGTTGACGGAGTTCGTTGACATCTACCCGACGCTGGCCGCGGCGTGCGGCCTGGAGGTCCCCGCCCACTGCGAGGGGACCAGCCTGGTGCCCCTGCTCGAGGACCCCGACCGCACGTGGAAGACGGCGGCCTTCAGCCAGTACCCGCGGCGCGGCGCCGTCATGGGATACAGCCTGCGGACCGAACGATGGCGGTACACCGAATGGATCGACCGCAACACGAAGGCCGTGGTGGCCCGCGAACTGTACGACCACGCGGCCGGCCCCTTCGCCCGCGCCAACGTGGTAGACGACCCCGAGCACGCCGACCTCGTTGCGCGCCTGGCCGACATGATGAAGAAAGGGTGGCGGGCGGCCCGTCCGCCGGCCTCATAGGGCCGTTGCCGGAAAGGTCCTGTGTATTCTCGGGGGTGCCACTGGCGGCTGGTCCGCCAGTGTTGATGAAACACTGGCTGCAAGCAGCCAGTGGCACCTGCGTCGGAAGCGTCATAGGACCTTTCTGGAAACGGCAGTAGCGCCTCAGGGACACCGTCATGCGCCATACGTGTGCGGTCACCGCCGTCCTTCTTGCCGTCCTGGTCCACGCGGGACAGGCGCGCGCCAAGGTACTCCTGACCGACGACTTCGAAGACGCCGGCGAGTGGACGAAGACCATCAACGGCACGGGCCGCGTCGAACTCACCCCCGACGGCGCAAGCGGCAAGGCGCTGAAGGTCACCTGCGAGGACGGCGCCACCGCGTTCTACACGACCTCCCTGCCCCTTGAACACGTCCGCGGCAAGCGGCTGGCGGTCCGCGCGAAGGTCAGGCTCGAGAACGTGACCCAGGGGCCGCGCAGGGCCGACACGGCCAAGATCCGCGTCACGTACCGAGACGCAAGGATGCCGCAGCACCAGGAACGCCGGTTCCTCGGCACGATGGATTGGCGCGACCAGGTCCTTGTCGCACCGATCCCCGCCGCCGCCGAGAAGGTCACCCTGGCCTTGGGCATCCAGAACGCAAGCGGCACGGTGTGGTTCGACGACCTGGTGGTGGACGACGGCGTGAAGGAGCACGAACCGGTCAGCCTCCGGACGGTCGCCAACACGGGCTTCCGCGACGACGTGGCCGGCGACGGGCGCGGTTTCATCGACGCGGGACCGGAGAGAGACCTGCGGCACGTGCCCCTGGGCGACGTCCGTCTCGGCACCGTCGATTTCCACATCATGGGGCCGCGCGAAAACGGTGGCCGCACCTGCGTGGTCCTTCGCGGGGTGGAGCGGCCGAACCTGCCGGCACGCATCGAAAGGCCCATCCCGGTCGGCAAGAAGGCGTCGCGGCTGTTCTTTCTCCACGCCGCCGCGTGGACCAAGGCGGGACGGAAGGAGCCCTGCCTGGTCTACACCATTGCCTACGAGGACGGTAAAACCATTGACGTGCCGATGCGTGAGGGCGCCGACATCGGCACCTTCGAGAACCCCCGCGACCTCAAGAACTGGAAGGTGGCGTGGACCGGGAAGGACGGCGACCGCACGGTCGGACTCGGCGTCACGACGTGGCGGAACGAGCGCCCGGACGTGCCGATCCAGTCCATCCGCGTTGCCGCGCCCGGCACCGGCGGCGTCCCGATCGTCGTGGCCATGTCGCTCGACGCAAAGGGCGAATGAGGGGAGGGGGCACCGAGGTCGTCTCACCCTTGGGAAAGGCTCAACCTAAGGCCAGCGTCGCGCGGCGGCCGTCGATCTCCACCTCAACGCTGCGGGGGGCGATCTTGATGATCTTGGCTCCGGCCACCGTGTCGCCGACACGGACCGGCCGGCCGTTGATGATGGCCGTGCCGCCGTGCGGGCCGGATACGATGCTGCTGACCTTGAAGCGTGACGTATCCACGGGCGGCGGCGAAGGCTCCGGCTTCGCCTGGGCCTGCGGCGGGGCCGCCTTCGGTTCGGGCGCGGCAGGGGTGGGCTCACCCACTTTCAGAACGGTTTGCGGCCCGGACGGTTCGGGCGCGACAGCCTCGCCGCCGACGGGCGGCGGCTCAACATCATCCTTCGCGGGCGTCTCGGCCGCCGCCGCCTGACGCATCTGTGACATCAGGCTCTGGGCGATCTGTTTCACCACGTCGGGATCAATCTGGGGCCCTTCGCGCGGAGCCGTTGCGCCGTTCGTCGGGTTCGACGGCGCGGCGCTGCCGGCAGGCGGTTCCTGAGTCGCCGGCCCGGGTGCCGGCTGTGCCTCCTGACGAGGCGACTCCAGAGCGGCAGGCGCTGCCTCCGCCGGTCCCTGCTCAAGCGAGGCCGCGCTCTGCTCCGTCAGGTCGTTGACGCCGGCCGTGGCCTCTTGGGTAACCTGACCCGCGACCCACAACACGCCGTAAGCCACAAGGGTGCCGACGGCAAGCACCGCACAGACGATGATGAGCAGGCGGCCGAGCCACGCCCTCGGCGGGGAGCCATAGTCAGCGCCCGGCGGACCGGGCGGGGTCGCACCGGCCAGCCGCTGGCGTTTCTCTTCTTCCGTGCGTTTCAGGGCTTCGTTGACCAGGCTCATCAGCGGGCCCCCTTCAGTTCAGCCGCAGCCAGGCGCGCCAGCCGCCGATTGATGCGCGCGGTGCGGTACACGTATCCGGCCAGGAGCGCCTTGTCGCCGATGGCGTTGATGAGTCGCGGCGTGCCTCGGCTGAAGCGGTAGATCTCGCGGACGGCCCCCGCGTCGAAGTGGACGAGCGGCCCGTCCTCGCGTCCGGCCACCCGCAGGCGATGGTTCAAGTACGCCGCCGTCTCTCGCCGGTCCATGGGGTCGAGGTGATAGCGGACCGTAATCCGTTGCGACAGTTGCCGCAGCGCCGGCCGCTCAAGCATGCGGCGAAGTTCCGGCTGGCCGACCAGGACGATCTGCAGCAGTTTCTGCCGCTCGGTCTCGAGGTTCGAGAGCAGGCGAACCATTTCCAGGGCGCCGACCGACATGTCCTGGGCCTCGTCGATAATCAGGACCGCGTCGTGGCCGGCCGAGTTGACCCGCAGAAGGAACTCGTTCAACAGGTTCAGGTAGCCCAGGCGGTCGCGGCGTTTGCTCGGGATGCCGAATTCCTCGATGATGGCCCGCAGCAGTTGGGTCTCGGTCAGGACGGGGTTCAGGATAAGAGCCGTGCGGACGCTGGGGCCGAGGCGGTTCAGGAGGGCGCGGCAGAGGGTCGTCTTGCCGGTGCCGACCTCGCCCGTCAGACAGATAAACCCCTTGCGCTCGCGAAGGCCGTAGACGAGGTGCTGGAGCGCCTCGCGGTGCTGAGTGGTCAGGTAGAGGAAACGCGGGTCGGGCGTGATGTTGAAGGGGTCCTCGCGGAACCGGAAGTAGTCGTTGTACATCCTGTGCCCCCTGGAAGGCTGCCCCCTCTCACGCTGGTCATCCGCAGATTCCCCCTGGCCGTGAGCCCCCTCTCCAGCGTGTTATGTCGGCAGGCCGGCGACGGCGACTTGACCAGAAAGGACAACGCACGGGCAACCCGTAGCCGGATTGTGCCGATAACACGTGTCGAGAACCTGAATGGCCTTGCAAAACCGGCACGACAGGCCTATAAGGGAATGCCGCCGCCGGGGTGTGGCGCAGCCTGGCTAGCGCGCGTGCTTTGGGAGCACGAAGTCGCGGGTTCAAATCCCGCCACCCCGACCAAAACTCAAAGAAGCCGCGCCGCGGAACGCCGTGCGGCTTTTTTCTTGCCATGCCAATACTTACAGCGATATCCTTTGGGCGGCCGGTTCCAACTTTCCAGGCGGTGCTGACTGGATTTGAAAGACGGTGGAGCATGGCCGCGAGCGGCCACGAGCATTCGGCATTCATAGGAGAACACTATGCCGGTAACCGTGCCCTCTGATGCACCTACTTGGTTCATCGTGCTGGAATACCTAAAGGTGCTGCTAACGCCCACGTTGCTTCTGTTGGTATTCGCGGTTTTCATGGCGATTCTTGTTATTTCGATGCGAAAGGCGCGAGGCATGCGATGCTCAGCTGAATACAGCGCGCTGATCGGCAAGACATCCGCATTTGCGGACGAGGTTGCCAGGCGAGCAAGCAATGGTGAGTTGCCAGCCGACGCAATGGTGAAGCATCTGGAGGGCAATGCGAAGCTTCTTGCCCAGATCAAGCACGCGAAAGATATCGGAAGCACAAATCCGATGAAGGAAGCCTTTCTTCATCTTCTCGGGCAGATGGCCAAGGAGAAGAGTCCCACCGGGTAAAGAGCATCGGCTTCATTGGCGCGCATCAATCCATCGTTTACCAGCAGGTGCGGCAAGTCCAGGGCAAGCGTTGCCGAACGCTGTCACTTCCCGGCCGCCCATCGGCGGCCTGACCCGTGCCGTCAGAAACTGTACCGCGCGGCGAAGTAGAGGTTCGAGTTGTCCTCGAACTGGCCGAAGAACGTGTGCTTGTGGTTGCCGAAGAAGACGTTCGCCCCCGTCTCCACCCGCCAGTGGTCGGTGACCTTGTAGGAGAGGCGCGGCCTCATGTAGGCGTCGGCGTCGGTCGGGGAGAAGAACGCAAAGAGCGAGAGATCAAGGTTCTGGCTCAGCAGCAGTTTCGTGAGGCGCAGGGTGACCATGTGGCGTTCGCGATTCTCGTCCGGCAACAGGCCGCCGCGGGTCGCCTCCCAGGCATCGTGGTCCATCCGCATCTCGAGGTAGTACTGGACGCCGACGGTAAAGTCGCGGGCGATTTCCTCAAGGTCCCGGCTGTAGCCGACGAGCAGCCGGAACTGGTTGTTCGGGGTAAACGGGTCGTTGCCGGAACGGTCCTCCATCGAATCGTAGTAAGCGACCTCGACGTTGCCGATTCCGTCGGCGACCGGTCCGCGGACGCTGGCGCCGTAGGCGGCCAGCCGGGGGAAGCGGGCCCTGAACGTCACCGGGTCAACGCCCTCCGGGCTCTTCCAGTACCCGTAGTAGCCGTAGAGGGCCACCTCGTACGCGCCGACGTTGCGGTAGGCGCGGGCGGCGAACTCGTCCTCATTGAACCAGTCGTCGCGCTCACTGGGGTCGCTGATGGCGTCCTGCCCGGCCCGCCGGCCGAGCAGCGGGTTGTAGTAGGAGGTGTACCGGCCGTCGATGTACCGGTCCGCGTCGAAGCGGGGCGTGTAAACGAGGTCGAGGTTCGCCAGGTCCGAGAACAGCGAGACTTTCACGGCGTCGCTGGGCGCTTTCAGGTACTCGACGTCGCGGCCGATCAGAAAAGAGTTCCAGTCTTTCGGGAACAGGTCGTTCAGGAACCACAGGTCGCCGGTGCCCCAGGTCAGGACCTGCCGGCCGACCTTCACATCCATGAAGTCCGTGGGGCGGAAGGCGGCGTAGGCCTCGCGCAGGTCGAACAGGCCGCGGCCCTCTTCCATGAAGACGCGGTGCTCATTCAGGCTCATGTCGTACAGCAGGTCGGTGGTGAGGTGGAGGGCGAGGCCCTCCTCGAATGCCTTCTCGAGTTCCAGTTGCAGGCGCGTCTCGCCCAGCGAATGGTCCGGCTCGTGATCGTCCTCCTGAAGGCGGAAGCCGCCGCGCAGTTCCCAGAAGCCGGTCAGGTCGAAGGGGAGGCGGTCGGCGGGCGCCTCGGGCGGCTGCGCCTGACCCTTCTCGGGCTTGGCCGTGTCACCCAGGCCGGGAGGCAGCACCGGCTCGGCGGAGTTGCCGAGGCCCGCGGGCAAGGCGGGCTCGGCGGTGGACGTCTCCGGCGCGCCGCCGAGCCCCTCGGGCAGGGGCGGTTCCTCGGCGGCGGCGCAAGCAACCAGTGCCACGACGAGCAGCAGCGTCGCCGCGATCGCCGAGGCGCCCGCCGAGGCGCCCGCCAATCCCGTCGCGGCAACGGTGGGAGACGTCCATCTGCAACGTGGGGCTCGCCCCGCCACTGGAACGTCCCCGGCTGCTTCTGCGGCCGGCTCGAACGGTGTGCGTCGCGGCATCGGCGCGGCACGTGGATAAGGGGCAGCGCGGTTCACCTCAGGTATTTCCTCGGCGGCTGGCGCAGGTACCGTTCGGTGAAGATGTCGGCGGGCAGGCCGACGTCGTACCGGACGTCCGAGTATTCCATGACGGTGTGCCCGCCGATGTTCTTGTCCTCCATCTTCGACTTCGTGACGGTCGGGCGGCCCTGGATGGTTTCGACCTTCATGGCCGTGTACGTGCGGTACGCCCGGCCCTGCTTGTCGTGGTACTCGATCTTGACGGGCAGGAACGTCCCGCGGTGGATCCACATCGTGTACGAGGCGAACTCGACCTTGCCGGCGTCGAGCGGCGTATTCTTGAGGACGTAGTAGTTGTCGGTCGTGTCGAGGAGTTCGTGCTTGTCGTCGGTGGTGCGGCGGCCGGAGACGTCCTCGTAAAGGAAGTGCGAGCCGACGAAACTCGTGCGCTTGTCGCTCGCCGCGATGCGCTTCAGGAGGTCCAGAGCCGGCATGTAGAGCCACCGGTCGTCGTCGCGGTCGAGGTGCTTGTGGACCATGAAGGCCATCTTGTTGACGTCGGCGGGACGGTGGAAGTAGACGTAGAACGTCTGTCCGCCGGTAAAGGCGTCGTCCTTGGCGCCGTCGGGCGGGTCGTCGCGCCGCAGGATGGTGAACTCGCGAGAGCGGGTGCGGCCCTGGCCGTCGGTGATGGTCATCGACACCTGGGCCCGGCCGTCGGCGCCCTGGTAGTAGGCCGCGTGGTTGGTCTTATCGACGATCTGCTGGACCGAGAGGTCGGCCTCGGCGGCGCAGGCCGCGCCGGCCAGCAGCACCAGCAGGCTCGCAGCGGCAATCAGACGGGTGTGTACGTGTGAGCGGTTCATTGTGACGTTCCTCCTCGCTCAGCCGGTTTCTCGGCGTCGAGGCGGCACCGCTCGCGGCGCGACATCAGGCCGCAGACGACCGCCAGCACGCCCACCACCGGCAGGCTGGCATACGTAAGCGTGGTCCAGCCGACCGCAAAGAAGAGGCCGATATTCAGGGCCACCAGTCCCACGGCGGTGGCGCCGGCCACTATGCACGTGGCGCAGTCGCAGGTGATGCAGCAGGGGCGCGTCTCGGGGAACACGAGCGGCCGGAGCACGCGGAGCAGAGCCGGCAGGATCAGCAGCGTCGCCACACCCGCCAGCACCAGGATCGCCGCCATGAACACGCCGACCGTCTTGTACGCCACGAGGTGGGCCGCCAGCAACGGCAGGAAGCCCACGCCCACCACCACCACGTTCCGCGTGATGGCCCGGGCCGGTTCGCCGAAGACGTGCGGCACGGCCGTCTTCCAGGAACCGTACTTCTCCTGGGCAGCGCGGCTGCGGGCCAGGAAGTGGATGGCGTAATCGATCGCCAGGCCGAGGGTCAGGCTCGACAGGACCGCCACCGGCATGTCGTAGTCCTTGCCCACCAGGCCGATGATGCCGTAGATCACGCCCACGGTGATCGTCAGCGGGATCATCGACAAGAGGCCCCACAGCCCGCTGCGGAACAGGATGATCATCATCAAGAGCACCACCAGGAACGAGCCGAGGAACGCCGAGAGCATGCCGCTGACCATCTTGTCCTGCCAGATGACGTTGATATAGGTGAGGCCGAACCATTGGTGCGCGAGCGGGACGGGAGGCTGGTGCTCGCGAACGTAACGGTCTACGGCCTCCACGACCTTCTGCATGTCCTGGTTGTCCCCGCTCTTGAGTTGCACCCACAACGAGGTCTTGCGGAAGTGGACCGATGGCTCCGACTCGTCGCGCGTGACGAAGTGGGCGAGATCCTGAGGCCGGTGGCTCGACTCGAACTGGATGAGGCACTGGGCCACGGCAGCCGAGGAGTCCGGCACGCGGAAGTACTCGGCCTTGCCCTCCATCAGTTCGCGGTAGACGGTCTTCGTGATGTCGGCCAGCGAGTTCGACTTGCCCACCACGCCGGTCTTGAGCAGATACCGCTGGAGGTCTTCGATCCATCGAAGCGTTTCGGGCTGCTTGAAGGTCTGGCGCGCCTGCTGCTCGGCGCCGATGAAGAGGGCGGCCTGGTCCCAGGCGTCGGCCTTCTCGCCTTCGGCCTCATCCAGTTGCCCCTCGGCAAAGGTCGAGAGGCGGGCAAGGAGTTCGTCGGGCGGCGCAGTGCGGACGCCGTCCGGCACCCCCTCCAGCGGCACGCCGCCCCCGGCCTTCTGCGCCACGGTTTCGAAGGCGTCCGGCGCCGCCGGGTAGCCGGCCTGGAGTTCCTTGCCGCGGGCGCGGATACGCTCGGCCAGGCCGGAGGCGAAGCCGGCGGCGTCTTCCGTCCGTTCGGCCGGCTCCAGTTCCAGGTACGCCATGTACGTGCCGCCGAAGTGGCTGTTGAGGACACGGTCGGCCACGCGGATGGGATGGCCGGCCTCGAACCAGCGGATCGGGTTGTCGTTGATGCGGATGAGGCTGATGCCATAGACCGCCACAGCAATCGCGACGGCGCTGCCGACCAGGATGAGCGGGGCGAAGCGGTGCGTCCCTCGCCCCACGGCCACCAGCAGCCGGGAGACGGGCGTCCGGGCGTGGGCCGCCTCCTCTCCCTTCTTCAGCCCGAAGTTCTCCAGACGACGGGCCGGGATGAACATCACCGAGGCCGGGACGAACGTGACCGTCAGCACCCACGCCGTCATCACGCCGAATGCCGTGTACAGGCCGAACACCTGAACCGGCGGAATCGGCGCCAGGGCCAGCGAAGCGAACCCCGCCGCCGTCGTCAGTGACGTGTACAGCATGGGCGTGAACAGCGTGTCCATGACGTGCAGGACCGTCTGCCTGCGGTCCTTCGTCTCCTGGTACCGGTCGAAGAACTCCGACAGGATGTGAATCGAGTCGAGCACCGCGATAGGCATGATGAAGATCGGGATCATCGAACTCATGATGTGAATCGTCTGGCCGGTCGCCACCAGGAGGCCCATCGTCCAGATCACCGAAATAAGAGCCAGAATGAGCGGCTGGACGATGAGCAGCAACTTCCGGAAGAACACAAACAGCAGGATGAAGATGACCAGCATCGCCAGGGGCGCCGAGATGGCCATCTGCGTGAACATCTCCACGCCGAATGTGTCCTCGGCCACCGGGAGACCGGTGATGTGGAACGCCTCGGGCCCGCCCAACTCCGCGATCTTCTCGTGAAGGGCGGTCGTGACGCGGTACGTGAGGTCCTTTCGCGTCAGCGGCAGGTAGATGGCCAGGGCGTGCCCATCGTCCGAGACGAGCGTGCCGTTCAGGAACGGGATGTTCCGGGCCTTGTCACGGACGGCGAGGGCCTCGGCGTCGGTGGCGGGGGGCTTGGGCATGAGCCACTCGAACTTGACCGCCCCCAACCCCCCCTGCTCGATGTTATCGACCGTCGAGGGGGCGATGACGTCGGCCCCCACCACCCCTTCTTTCTCCGACGGATCATCCTTGCTCGGCCAGCGGAGCGACTTGGCGAACTCCGTAAGCCGGTAGACCTTCCCCAAGGATTCCGGGTTGAACACGCCCTCCGGATGCGCCTCGTTCACGACGCCCACAACCACCATGTCGTAGAGCGAGAAAACCTTCTTCATCCGGTCGTGGAACACGCGGACCGGCTCGTCCTCCGGCAGCATGTTCTCCGGGTCGGTGTCCACCTTGACCGCATTCAGGAACGGAAGGGCCTCCGGCCAGAGGCTCGGCGCCCCCGCCACGGCGATGAAGGCCACCGAGATGAGGACCGCCAGGGCCACCACCAGGACGGGATGCTCCACCGAAACCCGGACCATACGCATACGCATCGTCACTGGAGGACCTCCTTACGCTCTCCGTCGCGGGTCATGGCGCCGGTGGGTCAGGCGTCGGCGCAAACCCACATGGCCGCAGGAAGACTTTCAGCGGCCAGCGGCCCCGCCCGGTCATCATCTGGACGCTTGTCATGTCAATCTCGTCGAGGTCCGGCCGCTGGGCCGATCACCAGTTCTCCGCAAGCAACTCGAAGTGCGCCCGCGGATGGGCACAGGCGGGGCAAACCTCCGGCGCCTCGGGGCCTTCGTGCAGGTATCCACAGTTGCAGCAGCGCCACACGACCGGCTCGTCCTTCTTGAAGACCTTGCCCTCGTCGATGTTCCTGGCGAGGGCCAGGTACCGCTTCTCATGCTGCTTCTCGGCGACGGCGATGGCCTCCATCGCATCGGCAATCTCGCCGAAGCCTTCCTGGCGAGCGGTCCTGGCGAACTCGGGGTACATGCTCGTCCACTCGTGGTTCTCGCCGGCAGCAGCGGCCCTGAGGTTCTCGGCCGTTTCGCCGATGGTGCCGAAGGG
>Ga0307379_10003218_pt1 | contig 23826 bp, 17 predicted proteins | sample UN2MG_FD_202237 | JGI IMG/M metagenome (GOLD analysis project Ga0307379, IMG submission 202237) | Soil microbial communities from Risofladan, Vaasa, Finland - UN-2 | ecosystem: Environmental > Terrestrial > Soil > Coastal area > Acid sulfate soil | place: Finland: Risofladan, Vaasa | collected... | reverse complement strand
CCTCGTGTTGATCCCATTCCTGGGGCTCAGGCACTCGCTGGAGATCGCGCTGCTGGCGAATATCGGGATGGGGGTCTTGCTCCTCTGGTTCTCACCGGTCAGCTACCGGCTCCCAGCGGCGGGAGTAGTATCACTCATGGCAATCGTCCTTGTGACGGCTCTGCCGCAATGGTCCCCTGCCCACCTATTCACCGGCAATTTCCGAAACCTGAGCAAGAAGCCACCGACCTGGAGCAAATACGACGCCGCAAGCAGGCGTGCGAAAATCCTCTACTATGGTGAGGATGGGAGCGCCAATGTGGCGGTGATGCAGGCAAGGCGGGGCGAACGCTTGTTGATAATCAACGGTAAGACGGATGCATCCTCGTCCACCGATATGCCCACACAGGTCTTGATCGGCCAACTGCCGATGTTCTTCAAGCCGGATGCGCGCGATGTCCTGCTGATCGGCCTGGGGAGCGGCGTCACGGTGGGCAGCGTGCTGACTCATCCCCAGACGAGGGTGGATTGTCTGGAAATCTCACCGGCAGTAGCGAAGTCTGCGAAGTGTTTTGCGGACGTAAATTGGGAGTCATGGAAGAATGCCAGGATGAACCTGATGATCGAAGACGCTCGGACCTACGTGACGGTCACCAGTAAAAAATACGATGTGGTGATTAGCGAGCCGAGCAATCCATGGCTCGCGGGAGTCGCCGGTCTCTTTTCAAAGGAGCACTTCGAAAGCGTTGACAGGACATTGAAACCGGACGGAATCCTGATACAGTGGATGCAGGGATACGAGATATCGGATGACTTGGTGACAATGGTAATCCGCACAATGAGCGACACATTCCCCTATGTGTGCATTTTCCAAAGCGCAGAGTGTGACTACATACTGATGGCCTCGCATGCTCCTTTGGAGCCCGATTTCCCGGCCATGGAGCGGGCAGTGAAGATCCCGGCGGTTAAGAAGGACCTGGGTCGGGTGGGGATTGACTCGGTGACAGTCCTTCTCGCCACTCAGATGCTATCGGCGGATGCGGCCAGTGAGCTTGCGGGAGACGGCCCGATCAATACCGATGACCTGCCGCTGCTCGAATATCAGGCGCCTAAGTCGCTGTTTACAGGTGAGACTGCAAGCATACTGAATATGATGGACGAGCGCTTCCGCCTGGGAGAAGACCTCTTCAGCGTTCGGTATCTGAAGACGCATCCTCTCGATCGAGAAACCAGCCGCTCGCTTATACGAGTATGGGCCTCCCCCACGGCGAGGAACAATGATCTGGAACTGGCGATGCTCGACTATTACCTCTCGCGCTGGCCCGATGATCGCTGGGCGCTGAACCATTATGGCGAGCTAGTATCAGACGTGGACCTGTCCAGCGCATTGGAGGCGTCCAGGCGGCTCATCCCTCTTAACCAGGGAGCAAAAGCGCTCGCCATCAAGGCCGATATACTGTTTACCGAGCGGTCGCGCGCCCACTCGGCATTCACGCCTCAGGACTTTCGACCGGCCCTGGATCTTTTGGATCGGGCGATCGCACTGGATCCGAAGAACGCCTCCTACACCCAGAAGCGCGAGCAGATCGCGGTGTATGCGAGATAGACCCCGGGGAATGGCGGATGGTTGATGAGTCAAGGATCCAGGGTCCATGGTCAATGGGCAAGGGTCCATGGCCGATGGGACAGCAACCTGGGATTCGAAACCCAAAGCTACAAGTTGGCGCAAAGCAGGCTGAAAGCAAGCTCCAGACCAGCTAGTGAATCCCGTGGTCATAAGCAGATAAGGTCGCGATAGGCCGCCGTCTCCATTACATTGTCTCGGTATCCGGCGCGAGCGCAGGCCTTGATCATCGCTTGATCGCTAGTGACGAGGAGAACAGATTCACCAGCGATCACCCCGCTTACAACGGCTGCAATATTGATATCCCAGTGAAAGTTGCCGCGTTGCTTCTTTGGGTGATCTATGTCGAATTCGTTCGTAACAACTCGTTCCCAAAGCTCCCGGAGGATTTCAAGAGGAACGGGGAAGAGCTTGTGAACCTGGAGGGCATAGGTCCAGGCTTGCTGATCACTCAGCTGCTCGCCAAGCGCGCTTGCCATGCCAAGGACCAGCTTTAGCGCAAGGTTCACAAGCATGTTTTCGGAACGGATATCCTTCAGGACATCACGAATAGCGTGATTGGCGACTTCAGTTATTCGCTTACCTCGGCCTTTGGGATCAACCGTGAGCACGTCCGATCTGAACATCTCCTTGAATCGTTCCTCCTCATGTGCCATCATGGTTGAAAGAGTCTCGATGCTGCCTGTGTTGCAGCCACTGGCGGCCAGACTCTCATTACCGGTTTTGAGGTAGACGTAGGCGACAAGTTTGCAGATTTGCCCGAGTCTGAGGATCAGATCTTCAAGGCCGTCTATCTCTTTATGGAAGATCACTCTGCAGATCTCTCCCTCGAACGAAGCGGCCACGTTAAGCCCGGTGCTCTCCTCCAATGTCTGGCAATGTACTGCCAGTAACGTCACCGCCTTAACGCTGGCATCACGGCAGGGATCGGACGGGTTGCACAGGTGAGAGAGAAGCTCCCACATGACCGTGGGAGAAGCGAGAGCCAGTCCCCCCCTCAGCCTCTCCCTCTCCCATAGCCTCAAGGCTAGGCATTCCACGGCACGACGGTCCAGGTCTCGAGTAAGGTCAAGGTAGACGTTTGTGTCGAATACAACTATCATCTACATGCACCCATCGGAATTAGTTCTCGCCTTCCTGACATTGTTCAAAGTTTCGCCAGCCTCATTTTCGCCGCGTCCTCGCCCCCATTTGCCAGGTAGAGGAGTGGGAGGGGGCGGTCGGTGCCTTCGATGAACTTCGGGCGGGCGGACCAGGGGGCTTGCGAGAGGACGTTATTCAGGTCCATCCAGTATTCGAGGCGGGCCGGGCTGAGGCCCTGAATCATGTGCAGGTGATTTGCCGGCGGATAGTGCTTGTACTCGTACATGCTGGCGTACTTCGGCACGACGAACGTGTGCGGCCAAGTGGGAGTAGTCGCCTGACCGAGCGGCTCGGCAAGCTTCTTCGGCACATCGGCGGTAGTGGCTTCGTCCCAGCTCAGGCTGAAGATATCGGAAAGGCTGCTGAACATCAGCCGCCCTGCAATGCCATCCAGGCCACCGGGCGAGACGAAGGTCACTGAGTTGCCCATGCCGGGGAAATAGCCCTCATCCGCGAGAGGCATGCCGACTCCGGCCATGATCTTTTCCACTGAAGCACCCGGTGTCGCCGCCCAATCGAGCGATGCGCTGCCGGAATTATCTCCGTCCACGAGGCCCTTCTGCGCCCAGAGTTCGTCCTTCGGGAGCTTGACCCCAACCTTCTTCGCGAGCGCCTCCAACTCCCATTTCTCCCACACCTTGCGGAAGTCCATGAACAGCGGCGGGTTGCCGCCAGTGAGGGCGGTGAAGAAGAGCATCGTGAGAAGGCCCTGGACGTCCGCCTCGGTTGCGAAGGGCAGAGGCACTTTGACGCCGTTGTGATCGAAGGTCGAGTTGAAGAACGACTCCATCGCATCGGCGACCGGCAGCGGGATGCCGCGCTTATCCGAGCCCCATTCGAGCTGGCTCATGAACCCGCCGCCGACCGCATTGAGATCCTTCAGGAGGTCGCGGGTGATGAGATACAGCGCCAGGCTCTGGTTGAAGCGCTCGGAATCGGCCTGATCCCGAATCTCAAGCCGCTTGCCGAGGTGCTTGTCAATGAATGCGCGGAAGGTTTTCAACTCCTTCGCGTCATAAGACTTTTTTTGGAGCATGTCGGCGAGGAGCTTCATGTCCAGGCGGGTGATCTCGATGCCGAACTGGCGGCGAGTGGGGAGTACGTGCGCGAGGGCGGTTTCCATGCCCATCGAATCGTGGCCGAAGATCACGACCCGGCTGCCCTTCAGCGACTGAGTCGTGACTGCCGCGAACGCCCAATCCACCAGCGCTTGGGCGGTATTCTCCGTCATCTCGGGCTTGAGGCCGGTATCCGGCCACGTGCCGACATTGAGGTGGGAGAGCCTGCCGTACTGGGCGAGGGCGCCATTCACCGCATGAGCGAAGACGACTCCCGGCTTCGGGCCGCTGTTGCCGCAGGTGAAGTTGATCGGCGTGTCGGCGGGGAACTGCTGAAGGAGGGAGATCACGCTCAATTGCGGGAACGCCCAGGTATCGGGAGTGCAGACCAGGACATTCACACTGGCGTCCTGGAACTGCTTCGCAACGATGTCCGCCTGAGGCTCACCGTCAACGAGTATGGGAGCGTAAACCACCTTGACCGGCGAGCCGTCCGGGAGCTTGACGCGGTCGGCGAGGATGTCCGCCGCCATGCTTACGATATTCCGGCATCGCTGCCGGCTCTCTTTATCAATCCTCGGGTCACCGGCGCAGAAGACTCCGATGACCGGGGTATTCTTTGCGGACTTCTCAACCTTCGCTGCTAGTGCAATCGCCTTTCCCATGGGACACTCCTTGTTGCCGAATTGTTGCCGCCATTCTAGCAAATGGGGGCAGGGAGGGCAAGCGCGGAAGTGTGGGAGTGTGGGAGTGTGGGAGTGTGGGGGTATGGGAGTCTTCTTGTTACCTGATTTGAACCAAAGGACATTCCAGTGCGACTGTTATAATGGGAACCTCGAGGACACCCATGATCACCGATAGAGAACGCATCTATAACGAGTTACTCGTCCTGCGATGCCGAAGACGCGAAGACGGCGCGATGGAGGAGCTCGTCCACCGCTGGGAGAAGCGGCTGTTCTACTACATTCGCAGGCTGGTTAGCGACGAGGAAGACGCGTGCGATGTGCTCCAGGAGACGTGGCTGAAGGCGATCAGGGGAATCGCAACCTTGCGCGACCCGGGCATCCTTCCCATGTGGCTCTATAGAATTGCCCGGAACACGGCGATGAGCCGCTTGAGGGGACGTTACGCGGACAAGGCCGTGATCGAGGACGAGCCGGGCGAGATACCGGACAACGGTGATTCGTTCACCTTCGAGGACGCCGAGCAGGTTCATTACGGCCTTAGCAGGATCTCCCTTCCCCATCGGGAAGTGCTGACGCTGTACTTTTTGGAGGACTTGTCCGTGGATGAGATCGCTGAGGTGCTGGGGGTGGCTTCGGGAACGGTGAAGTCGCGATTGCATTTCGCCAAGAAAGCCTTGCGGGCGGTCCTGGAGCAGGAGGCGGTCAGATGACAGACGAGAGATTCTCCGACCGGCTTGTGGAGTCGGAGCAGATGAGCCCGGGCTGCCGGGAAAGATACGAAAGAGAGGTAAAGGCAATGTTGGAGACAAGGCTTACACCCATTCAGCGGTTCACGTTCGGGTTTACCGCCCTCGTGGGCATCGGGTTTCTGGTCGTTTTCGGATATCTGGCAATCATGGCGAGTGAGCTTCCTGCCCTGGCACGGGGTGGATTCGCGCTGGGCTCGATCTTCGGATTGGTCTGGGGGATTGTCGCCGGGCGAGTAGCCTGGAAAGGTGTGATGCACAGACGCAATATTCCGAACGCGCTCACCGGCATGGTATGGGGCTTAATTGTGTTCGTGACGGTGGGCACGTTGCTCGTCACCGGCAAACACCCAGACTCGGTGCGCTCAGTCTACATGGTGCTCAGTGTGCTGGTCTACTTTGTCATGGGAGTTGCTTTTGTGATAACGAATCGGATAGACCAGACGTTCATACGCACGGAGGAGAAGTTCCTGCAGCTCGAGCTGAAGCTTGCAGAGATCGCGGAAAGGATTGGCGAGAGCAAACAGTGAACAGTAAGCCGTGAACAGTGGGTTGAAACACGGCAGATTTGTGCTCACGGCGCTTGTCCTGATCCTGCCTCGTCTGGTATTCGCGGCGGGGCAGACGGATTATGTGCTGGCCTCCGATCAGGCGTCCGAGCGGGCGCACCATTTTGCCGATAGTGGCTCTAAGCTGGAGAAGTGCGGAGGCCAGGTGGGTCTTCGGGATGAGCGGTATGTCTGCCGGACAACACCCATCCTTGTGCAGGAGCCGAAGAACCTCGCGCTGAACATTGAGCGTGCCGGCTTCCCCTGCCCTTCCGCAAGCTCGACTTCAGCGGGCTATGACCTTTATGGGCCGATTGACGGCACGAGCATCACCTGGACGAACGACTCGTCGGACGAAGGTCCTTCCTACTGGGACCTGGACTTCGGGACGCCGACTCACATCGGGAAGATGTATCTCAAGACCTGGAAAGGCTACCCGCTCAAGGACTTCGATATCCTTGCCTGGGATGGGCATGATTGGGGCAAGCCCCTTGCGAGCGTTCGCGGCAACAAGGACGTCCTGTTGACCTTTCCCAAGCTCGATGTGACCACGAGTAAGCTGCGGGTGTTGTGCATCAACGGCCCGGACCACCAGGCGATATTCCGCCGAATCGAGGAGTTCTCGGTCTACGCGCCCCCCGCGCCCACGCCGAAGTTTGAGCCGAAATGGATCAGCTATCGGATGAAGGTCCCCTCTTCCGGCCGCTGGACGCTCGAAGTCCAGGAGGTCAATGACGACACCCACAACGGCGACACGACTTGCTACCGAATCCTGGTTGACGGCAAACCGGTCTATCTGCGAAACTTCGTTGACGACGGCCCCGGACTGGCGACCTACTTCGTAGACATCCCGGCGATGGGAAAGCAATATGCCACCGTGACCCTAAAGGACACATCGGGCTATGGGATGAGGATTCGCTCGCTGCGGGCCTACGATGATTTCGAGACCTACTGCCGTGAGAACCGGTTTATGGACCCGATGCTCATTTGCCCGAGAATCCTTCGGATGGGCAAGAATGACAAGATTGATACCACGCAGATTGATGCATGGATTGATGCCTTTACAAAGGCAGGGCTGAGAAAGAACATCGGCTTCTGCGGGGACTTAGCCTATCTCCAGAGGGGCCCGGAGTACGTCAAGAAGATGGCGGATGCAGTGGGGCAATTCGTGCTGGACAAGAATGTGCCGGTCGTGCTTGGGTTCCCGACCACCTGGTCGTTCTCCCCGATGAATACGCCCGACGGACATGGGGGCAAGTTCCGCGATATCCAGTATCAGCAGATTTGCTACAGCAAGTTCGATAACTACGATGACCCGGGCCTGAAGGAGTACATGGACAGGTGCAAGCCCGGCTGGTATGACGTTCATTATGGCCTCAGCACCCCGAATCACTGGTCGAGCGTCCCCTGGCTCACCATGAACAACAAGGTCCTGAACGGCGCTCGGCAGTGGGGAATCTCGGACGCCATCCGCAAGCTCAATCCATGGCTTGCCGAGATGGACCGCAGGGGAATGAGCGGCAACCTGGCGGGCTTCATCGGCGAGGACGAGCCGGTCTATTGGACCAAGATCGTTGACGTGCTCGGCGATGGGTATGGGCGAGTCAACAATGGCGTCGCTCGGGAGGACCTGCTCATTGACTTCAACTGGTCGGTGATTCAGGATGCGGCGAGGGACGGGGTGAAGCTCGATCCGACCGACGGCCTGGATGCAAAGGAGAAGTGGTGGCTGCACCTGAATCCCGCGCACTTCAATCGGATGATCGCTAGGACGATTCGCGGGGCGCTCAGGAAGCCGGCGATAGTTATTGGGGGCGACAAGTTTGATTTTCCGAAAGAGGACCCTGGGCTCAATCAATACGTCTATTGGGTCGGCGGCCCGGGTTATCCGCTAAATAACCGCTTTCATCCGATTTGGGAGCAGGCGGTCTTCCCGGAGGCGGGAGTGGGGCTTGGCCCCGGCGCGCCGGATTGCGAGCGAGCAAGGGAACTGGGGCGGGTGGCAGTGTCCGATTTCGAATCCCATGGGGCCAAAGAGACGGAATCCTGGCTACCAAGCATGCGGGCAATGTACGAGGGAGGAATTCGGTTCAGCCATCATACGAACCCCGGCACGCCGGATACCTGGGGGCCGGTCATACAATTCCTGGCCCATCCGACGCCTGAGAATGACCGCAAGCGGATGGAGAGCCTGCTCATCAGTTGGCGGCGGGATGCTCAGACGTTGATCGAGGAGACGGCGAATGTCACCGGCCCGGGGGCTGAATTGCGTCAGAACGCCCGAAAACTGCTCAATCAGGGGCGATATCGGGATGCCTTCGAGGAGGCGCTCAAGGCGAAGTCAATCACCCTCCCGGCGAACTACCGGGTGGAGGGCGAGGGTTCATTGTGGCCGCATGATATCAAAGTCAGGGGAAATGCGGAGATCACCGTTCGTGGAGTTGGCAACAATCTCTGCCTCGAAACCATCAGCGCTGAACCCATCAAGATTACGGCCGGCGGTGTCACGCGGAGTATCCCGGCGGGAAATAACGTTTTAGAGTTCAAACCATAGGAGGCAATCATGGCTGATTTCCCAATCGCATGTCAGACGATCACCTGGGGGCCATCGCAGAAGGAGCATTTCACGGAGGTCTTCGCCGAAGTCGCGGCTGCCGGATTCACCGGTGTCGAGATCGGCTTCCGGCATATCCGCGAGACTGCGCCTGCCGATCTGAAGAAGATGCTCGATCACCATGGATTGGTGCTGGCGGCGTCGCACGTCGGCGGCAACCTGTTCGACGCGGCCCAGGCCGAATCGGAGCGTGGGCTTCTGGATGAGGTTCTCGAATACCTTAGCGCCATGGGCACGAAGATCCTCATGTACTCGGGCCTGCGCTATGAGAGCGATACCCAACTCGCCGAGGGCATCGCCGGTCTGAATCGTGCGGCGGCGGAGTGCCGGGAGCAGGGAGTCAGCCTGCTCTACCATAACCATGCCTTTGAGTTCGCGGACGACGGCAAAGTCATCCGGGCGCTCATCAAGGACGGCGAACTCGGCTTCTGCCCGGACGTCGGGTGGGTGATGAAGGGTGGCTGGGGAATTGGCGATTTCCTCGATTCGATTTGCGGGCGAGTGGGCGTGATGCACTTCAAAGACTTCGCCACCAGCGGGCCCGGGTGTGACACCGTCCCCCTCGGCAAGGGAGTCGCGCCGCTCAAGGAAGCCGCCGAGTGGATCAAGAAGAACACGAGCGGCCTGTGGGTCATCGCCGAGCAGGACAATACAGACATCCTCCCGGCTGAGGCGGCGGCGGTAAATGGAGCATTTCTGAAAGAAGTTTTGGCATGAAGTTGAACGTAGCTATCATCGGTTGTGGGGATATGGGTCGGAATCATGCGACCCAGTGGAAGGCGGTCGAGGACGCGGAGATCGTGGCGGTTAGCGATCCGATGGACGAGCGCCGGGAAAAGATGGTTGAGACCACTGGAGCGGCTGGATACTGGGAGTGGACGGATGCCGTCCTCCACGAAGGCGTGAACGTCGTCTCGGTATGTACGCCGGTCTGCTTCCATTCGGAAATTTCATGCTTCGCCTTGGATAACAGCAGGCACGTGCTTTGCGAGAAGCCGATCGCCCTGACCCTCGAACAGGCGGATGACATGATTCGGGCAGCGAAGCAGAACAATGTGCTCCTCTCGACCTCCCTGCAATATCGGGGATTCGCACGCAATGCCCGCTACCGGCAGCTTATCCGGGAGGGAGCGTTCGGCGGGCCGATATTCGTCCGCTACATGGACATCCGCGAGGTCAGGCCGAAGCTCGCGATGCACCGGCGCTCGATGAACGGCGGGCCGATCATTGATATGGCAGGGCACTATTTCGACACCATGCGCTTCATAACCGGCGAGGAGCCCGTGAGCGTCTCGGCGCAGGGGCATGTGTTCGGTCGAGGCAAGGAGCGGCTTGCAGGCATAGAGGATTTAGCCATTGACGCGGCCGAAATACTGGTGAATATGACCGGCGGGCACGTGCTGAGCGCCTTCGTCAACTGGGGGATGCCCGAGGGGTTCAAGGGGTTCGGCGAGGAATACATCGTCGGCCCGGCGATGTCGGCAAGGGTGGAAGGCGGCCAGGTGCATCTCCGATTCCCCGACCGAGAGGAAACCTTCGAGGCCAATGCCGGGAATCCGCCGGGATGCAGCGTGAGGATCAATGATCTTGCCGCCGCCATTCGCGAGGGCCGTGCGCCCGAAGTCACCGGCGAGGACGGGAGAGTCGCCCTTCGCGTGAGCCTGTCAGCACTGCAATCCATCGAAACTGGTGAGGTGGTTAAGCTATGAACATGGAGCAGCTTTACAGCGAGCGACTGACTCGATACGTGACCGCAATGCGGAACGAGAAGCCGGACATGATCCCGATTCGGCCGTTCGTCGCGGAGTTCACCGCCAAGTACGCCGGGTTCACCTGCCAGGAGGTCGCCCACGATTTCAATAAGGCGTTCATCGCCGCTCGGAAGTGCGCCGCCGACTTCGATTGGGATGCGGTCGTGGGAAATATGGTCTACGTGTGGACGGGCCTCACTCAGGCGATTGGGTTGAAGTACTATGCCGTGCCGGGGATTGATATCCCGGCGGACATAGCCTTCCAGTACCGCGAGCCGGACGAGGAGCATGCCTTCATGAAGGCGGATGAGTACGACGCGCTCATCGCCGATCCGACACGGTACCTCTATGAGGTGTGGCTGCCGAGAGTGTCTGAAGACATGGGCCCTATGGGTCATATGGGACCTATGGAGTACCGGAGCAAGCTCGCCCTGGTCAAGGGCGGGATGGCGATGATGCAGTACTTCGGCGCATTCGGCCCTCAGGGCGAGGCTCTGCGAAGGGAGTCGGGCACCGTCTCGGCCATCGCGGGGATACTCAAAGCGCCGTTCGACATCCTTGCAGACAAGCTGCGGGGGTACATCGGCCTCACGATGGACATGGTCACTCAGCCGGAGAAAGTCCTGGAGGCCTGCGAGGCGCTGATGCCTCACCTGTGCCACGTGGCCCTCACGACCGCCGACCCGAGTGGGGAAGTGCCGGTCGGGTTCTGGATGCATCGTGGGTGCCTGCCGTTCGTCTCAGCGGGGCAGTTCGAGTCGCACTACTGGCCGACGATCAAGCCGATCATCGAGGAGCTGTGGGCGAACGGGCATCAGACGCTCTTCTACGCCGAGGGGGATTGGAACCGCCATCTGGACGCCTTCGCCGAGCTGCCGGATGCGAGCATCGTGTATCATGTTGACCGTGGCGACATCTTCGAGGTTCACCGCCGGCTGGGGCAGAAGTTCTGCTTGAGCGGAGGAATTCCCAACTTCCTGCTTGCCTACCGCCCGCCCGATGAGGTTCGGGAGTATGCGAAGAAGGTGATTGACGGAGTCGCTGGTGATGGCGGCTACATCATGGATGCGAGCGCGATCATGCAGACGGATACCAGTGTCGAGAACCTGCAGGCGCTGACGGAGTTTACCAGGGATTACGGGAAGTACTCATCTGGAAACACAGCGATTTCGGATATCGGATTTCGGATATCGGATTCTCCGGATTCGGAATCCGCAATCTGCAATCTGCAATCCGCAATCACCCCTGGGGTCTGCATCCCTTGGGAAGATAAGGCGAAGGAGCTTCCGCCGATTCAGGGGGATGAGGCCCTGGCCCGGCGAATTTGGGAAGAGATTGACGCGCTCGGCAATATGTTCATCTGGCAGTGTTTGGTGTCATTCTGAAAAGGAGGATTGACCAATGGATAGGTACATTTCCGCATTGATACTCATGCTGCTTCTCGCACCGATGATGATCTCCGCGAGCGAGGAGACAAGGGAAGAGAAGGACGCCAGGATGGCATGGTGGAGGGAGGCGCGATTCGGCATGTTCATTCACTGGGGGGTGTATTCCGTCCCTGCGGGAACCTGGGATGGCAAGCAGATCCCCGGCATCGGCGAGTGGATCATGAACCGGGGGAAGATTCCGGTTGCCGATTACGGTGCGCTTACCAAGCAGTTCAACCCTGTGAAATTCGACGCCGACGAGTGGGTGCGCATGGCGAAAGGCGCAGGGATGAAGTACATAGTGATCACATCAAAGCATCACGACGGGTTCGCTATGTTCCACTCCAAGGCTAGCAACTACAACATCTTCGATGCCACTCCATTCAAGCGCGATCCGCTCAAGGAGCTGGCCGCTGCCTGCAAGAAGCACGGCCTCAAGCTCGGGTTCTACTATTCACAGGCCCAGGATTGGCATCATCCCGGCGGGGCGGCATCGGGCGGGCACTGGGACAAGGCCCAGGACGGCGACATGAACGAGTACATCCGCACGATCGCCGTGCCTCAGGTGCGCGAGGTCCTTTCCAACTACGGCCCAATCGCCATCCTTTGGTGGGATACGCCGGTTGATATGAACGAGGAGCGCGCGGATATGCTTCTCCCGCTCGTCAAGCTGCAGCCGGGGATCATCACGAATAACCGGCTGGGCGTCTACCCGGGCGATACTGAGACGCCCGAGCAGTTCATCCCCCCGACCGGTTATGCTGACCGCGACTGGGAGACCTGCATGACCATGAACGACACCTGGGGGTACAAGAGCTATGACGATAACTGGAAGTCCACGGAAGCCCTGGTGCGCAATCTGATAGACATCGCGAGCAAGGGCGGGAACTACCTGCTGAACGTGGGGCCGACTTCGGAAGGGGTGATTCCTCAGCCGAGCGTGGACCGCCTGCGGGAGATCGGCAAGTGGATGAAGGCGAACGGCGACGCGATCTACGGCACGTCCGCCAGCCCATTCAAGAAGCTCACCTGGGGCCGATGCACCCGGAAGGACAGCAAGCTCTACCTCCACGTCTTCAATTGGCCGGAGGACGGCATCCTGAGCGTGCCGATGACAGGCAAGGTGAAGAAGGCGTATTTGCTGAGCGACCGCAGTAAGCCGCTGATGACCGCCGCAAAAGAGGATCGGCTGGAGATCAGTGTCCCGAAGACCGCCCCCGATCCAATCGCTTCCGTGGTTGTGCTGGAAGTCGAGGGAGACGTGAACCCCGTCAACACGATCATTCGCCAGGGGGAAGATGGCTCGATCGTCCTCAAGGCCTGCGACGCGGATATCATCGGTAGGAAGGCCGTGCTTGAGGGATCACCCGAGGCAAACGTCGGTTACTGGGTGAATGCAAAGGACCAAGTGCAGTGGGAGGCGGAGATCACGAAGCCGGGCGAGTTCGAGGTCAAGATCACTTACGCTTGCGATCCCTCCACTCCCGGGAGCGAGTACTCCGTGACTGTGAGCGAGGAATCCGTCAACGGCAAGGTGGAGTCTACCGGTGGATGGGGCAATTACGTCACCGCCGATTTGGGCAAGGTGCGCATTGAGACTCCGGGGAAGATCAATATCACGGTGAAGCCGACCAAGAAACCGGGATCTGCGGTCATGAACCTCCGGTCAGTGAGCCTTGTGCCTGTGCCGTGAACAAGAAAAGGATGTGTAGGAACATGTATAAGCACGCACTCGTATTCTTGATAATCCTGCTCGCTGTCGACGGGGTGGCGGCGGTGAATGAACAGATGACCAAATCGGATGGTGTAGTCGTATCCGCCAAGTGGGGCTTCAACGCGGAGGATTCCACAGGCGCCTTGCAGGCAGCCGTCAACTCAGGGACGAAGAAGATTGTTGTAAGCAACATGGGGAAGCCCTGGGTCGTCAGGCCGATAACACTGGCGAGCGACCAGGAGATCGTCTTCGAAAAAGGCGTGGAGGTCGTCGCCAAGCGAGGGGAGTTCAGGGGCACGAACGACTGCCTCTTCCGCGCCGATGGCAAGAAGAACATCGCCCTCACCGGCTACGGCGCGACCCTGCGGATGCATCGGTCGGACTACGCCCGCCCTCCATACGAGAAGGCCGAGTGGCGGCATGTGCTGAGTTTCCGAAGCTGCTCCAACATTAAGGTCAAAGGCCTCACCCTCGCCGAGAGCGGGGGCGACGGCATCTACCTCGGCACGGCGACCAAAGGCGTCACGAACAAGGGCGTGCTCATCAAGGACGTCATCTGCGACAAGAACTACCGGCAGGGCATCAGCGTGATCACCGCCGAGCACTTGCTCATCGAGAACACCGTCATGCGGAACACCCGCGGCACTCCTCCCCAGGCAGGGATCGATTTTGAGCCAAATCACGCGGATGAGCGCCTCGTGAACGTAGTAATGCGCAACTGCACCACTCAGGGCAATGCAGGTGATGGGTATGCGCTCTATCTCCCGCCCCTGGATGCCTCATCCAGGCCGGTGTCAATTCGGATCGAGAAATGCAGGTCAATGGGCGAGAAGTCTAGTGGCGTGCGCATATTCACCGGCAACACGCGAGACAAGGCGGTGAAGGGCAAGATCGAGTTTATGAACTGCACCTTCGAGCGCAGTGGGGACTCGGGCGTGATGATCACGGACGTGCCGGTCGGCGGCTGCAAAATACGCTTCACGAAATGCTCCATCATCAATCCGACGGAGACTCCAATCATGTTCCAACATCGTCGGGGCGCGACCGAGCCCATCGGAGGATTGGAGTTCATTGAGTGCACGATTCGGGACTCTCATGACAGGAATCCGATGGGCTGCCTCAATGGCGCTGACGGCCCGCCAGTCCAGGCGATAACCGGGTCGCTGACCGTAAACGACAGACGAATCCAAATCACTCCGGATCTGATCGCAGAGTGGATGCAGAGGAGCTAGACCTGGATCTCTTTTCGACGGGCGACGACGCGCGTTAGCCCGATGTTGCGGCCTTCATCCAGACGAAGTGCCGCCAGATCATCGCCTGCAAAATTCTCGAGCAGCTGGGCGATTATCTCATCATACGTCAGCCATAGCTCCCACCCGTTCGGCACCAGGTCGGCCACCTCGATTTCCACAAGCTGGGTCTTTTCCCAATGCCACCGCCACCAGTCCGGACTATGGAAGGAATGCCAACTGTCAGCGCCCCCCAGATACTCCTTTGCAAGGTGGTCTGGAACCGAGCGTCCGAATTCCGCCACGAGTCCAGGCGAAACGATCCCGATTTGGCCGCCGGGCTTGAGGAATTTGACGATGGTATCGAGATAATAGTCGTCGGTGCCGAAGTAGTGGTAAGCGCCTAAGCTTACAATGGCATCGAAGTAACCGTGAGCAAAGGGCAAGGCATGTCCCTCGGCATAGATTGGAGTGACCAGGTCATCCAGGCATTGTGCCTGAATCCGTTCCCAAACTCTGGTGGGCGGGATCCACAACTCGGCAGCCCATACGCGTACGCCGTATTCCCTGGCCAGGAATATGGAGCTTGCCGCCTTACCGCAGCCCAGGTCCAGCACTCGCATCCCCGGCTTGAGATCCATCATCTCGGCAAGGGCCTCAGTGGCCCACACTACCGGCCAGCCCATACCGGAGTCGAAGACCCACTCCGGGTCGTACTTCGACGTTAGTGGGAAATCACGGTGTACGGCGATCTCGGCAGGAACTCTTGGCTTGGAAGAGTCGTTCATTGATGAACTCCTTTCCTGCCATATAGCCTAGAAAGTGCTATTTGCTAATCACGGCTTGCGTGCCAGGAGAGAGAACGTATGCGGCAGGCGATGCAGAGTCTCAGCAGGCATGTTGGGGAACTGGTTCCAGAACGGCTCGGAATACTCCTCGAATCGCTCGATCGCCAGTCCTGCTCCGATGACGCTGTTGATGATCTGGCCGAGCGTCCATTGGTGGGATCGGGGCACAGACACCGTGTTCCGGGAAAACAAACCCTCCCTCAATTGATCCGAAAAGTATGTGTCGCCCCCTCGATCGAGCACATACTCGCTTTCCTGCGTCTCCCAAGCCCAATCCAGAGGATGCGCTTCATAGACGAACAATCGGCCACCGGGCTTGAGCAGCCTCGCGACCACCTTCGCCCATGCCTCGATGTCCATCATCCAGCACAGCGCCCCTTTGCCAGTGTAGACGAGGTCGGCGGTTTCGTTGAGGATGTCGGGTGTATGCAGAATATCGGCACAATACCAGTTTGCTCGTGCGCCGAGCGCCTCGGTCTTTCGGCGAGCGAGGGCAAGCAGCCGTTCGCTGATGTCCACCCCGACGACTTCCGCCGCTCCCTGGCGAAGAAGAGACAGGGCATCGTTCCCTCCCGAGCACTGCAAGTGAATGGCTCTCTTGCACCAGGAACTTATGTCACCAAGCAGCTCTTTCTCGTGCTCATAAAGAAAGCTGCCGCCTGATCTCAGACGCTCGATGCTATCGGCCTCGCCAGGCACCCCTTGGACACTGTAGGTGTCGGCAATCTCGTCCCAGAACGCGCCGGTTTCTTTGTGTATTGATGAAATGTCCACAGAACAACTCCTTCTATTCCGGCCAGTGGTAGGTGCGGGCTATGCTCCCCAATATCTGGCTATAAAGCTCGGCTCCATTCTCGCTGTTGGTCATCACAACTGCCCCCTGACCGGTCTCTGTGAACATGAGAAGCACACAGCGAAAGCCTGCATTTGCCCCGTGCATGAATAGCACTCTGGAGTCATCTTTTCCGCCTACTCCCATGCCAAGACCCATGCCACCGGTTACGGGTGGTGTCATCATCTCTTTAGCAGACTCCTGCGTGAGGTATGACCGGGGTAGGCCCTTGGCTGACTGCTGAAGCGCGATGGCCATTCGAGCGAGATCAGAGGAAGTCGTCCACAGCCCAGCCGCGGCCATCTCCGGGTAGACGTGCCATTTGCCTTCCAGTGGCTCTCCATTGCCCTTGTGAGCGACGGCAGCCGAACTAGCGAGGTCGCCGGGCAATGGCTGGCGGAATGTGCTTTCCTTCATTTCCAGCTTCCGAATAAGATACTCGTCCATAAGGTTCGGAAAATGTTGGGCGCAAGTGTCTGCCAGCAGTTTCTGAACTACACAGAAGCCGCCGCCCGAATAGCTGCAAGCGCTTCCAGGAACTGCGCAAACGCGTATTGCCTCAGTGTTCGCCGGCTTCAATCCATCCAAGACCTGGGTCAATGTCGGGATTTGTTCATCTGCGCAGTATCCTGGAAATCCAGAGACATTCAGGCCGGCGGTATGAGACAGCAATCGCCGCAATGTGACTCGTTGACGCTTGGTGAAATTGTTATCGGGAACCTGCCATCCATGCAATCGGCCGTTGACGTCCTCATCCAATACCAGCTTACCAGATTGGACTAAGTACATGGCAGCCATGGCCGTGGCCGTCTTGCTGATTGATGCGGCCTGAAAGAGAGTATGGCTGTTCACCTTGCCGGAGGCGCCGGCCTCTGTAACCCCGTATCCCTTGGTCCGTTCAATCTTGCCATCATTGATGACCGTCAGGCTGACGCCAGCTACCTTGAGTGCCTTCATGCGCTCTGAGATGCTTGTCATGGGCATGTTCCACTCATACGCACAGTATAACACGAATCGAACAGCAGGAAGCCGGTTGCAGTCCATGGGCAAACACGCTAAACTGAACCTTGAAGTCGGACCAGCGTCTACGCCTATAGCCAAAGGAGGTCATATGCTGCCTTATTCTCTTGAATTGTTGAGCGATCGTTTGAAGGGTATCCATGTGCCGGCTGAACCGTTCGATCCGAATGGCGAGTGGGTGCATGATTACTCGATTTGGAATTCCGCGCGAGCCGTGGACGCGAAGAGCGAGCGGCTGGGAAGCCTCAAGATTCACCGCAAACTCATGCCCAATGGGAACATCCGGCTGCAAGTGACCGAAATCGCCGGGTTGGCGAAATCAGGCTCGGGAGTCATGAAGGCAGGCGTGTCCTGCAAAGCAGATGATCTCTGCACCCCCATCCAATGGAAGACAGACTCGGACGTCCTTGACCAGCAGGGCAAGCAAGTGGATCTCACTGCGATAAGCGTTTCCAGAAAGGCCGACGATCTGAAGGTGTCCGGGCTACTCAGCAGCAACTGGTCGCTCTTCGATGCGGTTCAGCGCCTGCCCTTTGATTCCAAGACCATCGAGTTCACTATGCTCGAGGAGTTGGAATTAGTCAGGCCCGGGCAGAAGCTTTCGTCGGGAGCGACAGCCGATCTGGAGCTTGGGGGTCGCATGGTCAAGCTTCACTCGTTCGAGCAGATCGGCCGGGGGATATTGCCGATAACCTATTGGCTCGATGAGAACCACCGGCTGATCATTGCGACTGGCGGACGGCGGTCCTATTTGCTTGATTCGGTCGGAGGGGGAAAGAAATGAGCACAAGGATTACACGCAGGGAATTTCTCAAAGGCACGGCGCTCGGGGTCTCGGGACTCGCATTGGGGGGCAGAGTATTCGCTGATGTGCAATTGCCCAAGACCAAGCCAAACCTCCTGTTCATCCACACCGACCAGCAGCACTTCGAGGCGATTTCCGGCTTAGGGAACAAGTACCTGAAGACGCCAAATATGGATCGCCTGATGAAACGAGGCATGACGTTCACTCAATCTTATTCCGCCGATCCGGTCTGCTGTCCGGCGCGGGCTTGCTGGTTTACCGGGCGTGCAGCCTCGGAAAACGGGGTGATGACCAACGGCCTTCCGCTTGACCCGAATATGCCGGACCTGGGGCAATGGCTCAAGACCCGGGGCTATTCCACGTTCTACACCGGCAAGTGGCATATACCCCGTCGAGACAACGCGAGCGGGTTCACCGTGCTCACTTCGAATCCCTCGCACCTCGGGCAGCACACCGATGGAGTCGTCTCCAGGTCGGCTCAGGCGTTCTTCAGCAACTACTCGGGTGACAAGCCGTTTTTCTTCTCCATAGGGCTTCTTCAGCCGCACGATTGCTGTTACTGGATAACCTCGCACGACCATCAGAAAGGTGATTGCCCTTATCCGTCCATCAAGGACGAGCTTCCTCCACTGCCGCCGAACTTCCATTATAATGTCAAGGAGCCGAAGGTTCTGGCCGAGCACCTTGCCAAGCTTCGGAGCAAGCGCGAATGGACGGATGAGTTCTGGCGCTATTACATTTGGAGCTACTACCGAATGGTGGAGATGGCCGATGCCCAGCTTGGGCGGATACTGGATGCGCTCGAAGACTCGAAGTTCGCGAACGATACGCTCATCGTGTTCACGGTTGATCACGGCGACGGAACCGCTCATAGGAAGCTCGTCACGAAGTTCTTCACGTATGACGAGGCGATCAGGGTGCCCATGATCGTCTGCCTCCCAGGCTCATCAGGCGGCGGGAGACTGGACAAGGAACACGTCGTCTCGGGATTGGATGTTGCGCCCACCCTATGCGACTTTGCCGGAGTGGAAGCGCCTCCTGACATCAGGGGTAGGAGCTTAAGGCCGCTCGCGGAAGGTAAGTCAAAGGAGTGGCGGGAGTTTGTCGTGAGCGAGTGCCTGATCAGCGGGCGGATGCTTCGGACACCGGAGTACAAGCTCGTAGCATTCAAAGACGATCCGGTGCTCCAGCTTTTCGACATGCGTAATGATCCTTGGGAGATGACTAACCTTGCGGAAGAAGCGCGTCACGCAGGGACGGTGGCTGACCTGAGGAAGCGGCTGGCGGAATGGGAAGGTCGGCTGAAAGTAAACAGTTAACGGTAAACAGTGAACAGTGGGCTGCCGTAGGAACTCGGGCGTGCTTCGTCGAACGTTCCACTGGTGAGTACTAAACATCCGAACCTGATATTCGTTTTCGGCGATCAATGGCGCGGGCAGGCGACCGGTTATGCCGGGGATTCCAACGCCGTCACGCCGAACCTCGATCACTTTGCCAAGGAATCGGTGAACGCCGTCAACGCAGTCTCTTGCTGCCCGGTGTGCAGTCCATGGCGTGCCAGCCTGATGACCGGTCAATATCCCCTCACCCACGGTATATTCGTGAACGACCAGCCGCTGCTCGGGGGATTCGTCTCCTTTGCGGATGCCCTGAACGGCGCCGGATACGACACCGCGTACATCGGGAAATGGCATCTGCACGCCGGCGGGCGCACGGTGTTCATACCCCCGGAGCATCGGCTGGGATTCCGGTTCTGGGAAGTGCTGGAATGCACGCACGACTACAATTCGTCGGCCTACTACTTCGGCGACAGCAAGAGGAGGCGGGTGTGGAAGGGTTATGACGCGGAGGCCCAGACTAACGAGGCGTGCCGATACATCCGCGAGGAGCGAGTCGTCGGGAAGCCGTTCGCGCTCTTCCTGTCATGGGGTCCGCCGCACAATCCTTATGAAACTGCGCCTGAGAAATTCCGGAAACTCGTGTCTGAGCGTGATCTAACGCTGCGACCGAATGTGCTTCCCAAGGTGGAGAATCAAGCCCGCAACGACTTGGCCGGGTACTATGCGCACATTGCCGCGCTGGATGACTGCTTCGGTGCGCTGCTGGAGCAGATCGAGGAAAGCGGCATCGGCGGGGATACCATCGTCGTCTTCACGTCCGATCATGGGGACATGCTCGGCTCGCAGGGCGTCTGGAAGAAGCAGCACCCGTATGACGAGTCGGTTTGCGTGCCGTTCCTGATCCGCGGGCCGGGGCTTGCGCCGAGACGGATGACAATGCCGTTGAATGCGCCTGATGTCATGCCGACGCTCCTGTCCCTGTGCGGCGTGGAGACTCCACATGGAGTCCAGGGAGATGATCTTTCAGCCGCCATTAAGGGCAAGGAGAAGGACCGGTCGGCATTGCTGGCGCTTTACATGCCGTTCCACGAACTACGAAAGCCCCAGGGTCGGGAGTATAGAGGGCTGCGAACTGAGCGGTATACATACATCCGCGACCTCCATGGGCCATGGCTGCTGTTCGACAACCGGGATGATCCATATCAGTCGCACAATCTGGTTTCCGATCACCCGAAGGTCGTTCGAAGGCTGGACGACGAGTTATCCGGCGAGCTCGAGTCGCTGGGGGACGAGTTCCTGCCGGGCGAGGAGTACTTCCGCCGGTTCAAGATTCGCCTCAATGCGGACGGGGACACCTTCTATGCCCCATAGGCCGAACGTCGTCATCATCATGACCGATCAGCAGCGGGCGGACCTCTCGCGCCGCGAAGAATCCCCACTCGACACGACGCCGTTCGTGGACTCGCTCCCGGGGGTGTGGTTCGACAAGGCGTATACCACCATGCCGGTGTGCGCCCCCGCGCGAGTGAGCATGCTGACTGGGCGCTATCCGAGCGCACATCGGGTGCGGACGAACCATAACATCGAAGACGCCTACTTCACTGACGACCTGTTCGACGTCTTCCACAAGGCCGGTTACTCCACCGCACTCATAGGCAAGAACCACTCGCACCTGACGTCCGCAAAGACGGATTTCTGGTATGAGTGCGGGCACTTGGGGATTGACTGGGCAGACCGAACTCCCGAGGAGAAGGCTTTCGACGATTGGCTAAAGACGACGCATTTCCACATGGCGAAGGAAGCCGCCCCATTCCCGATTGAGTGTCAGATTCCCTATCGCCTGGTATCGAAGGCACACGAGTGGATCGAATCGCAGGAGAAGCCGTTCCTGCTTTGGCTCAGCTTTCCGGAGCCGCACAACCCATATCAGGCGCCCGAGCCATACTACTCCATGTTCCCGCCCGAGAGCCTGCCGAGCCCTGTTGCCGGGGCGGAGGCGCTCGAGACCAAGGGGTTCAAGTTCCAATGGTGCCGGGACTCGTTCAAGCGAGCGTTCCCCGACTATGAGGAGACTATCCCTCGGGCGCGGGCGAACTACCTGGGGATGCTGCGATTGCTTGATGATCAGATCAGGCGATTTGTGGAGGGATTGCCCAAGGACACGATCATCGTCATCCTTTCCGATCATGGGGATTTCGTGGGTGAGTACGGCCTGCTGAGGAAGGGGCCGGAAGTCCCTGAGGCGCTGGTGCGGATTCCGCTTCAATTCGCCGGGTCTGGCATCAAGCCGCGGAAGTCTAATGCGCATGTCTCCATCGCGGATGTCATGCCGACGCTCTGCGAGGCGGTGGGGATTCCGCTGCCGGATGGGGTTCAGGGGAGGAGTCTGTGGCCGATGTTGACGGGCGGAGATGAGACTGGGTTCGAGAGTGCATATGTGGAGCAGGGCTTCGGCGGGAAGCACTACGCCGGCGAGGAGGATCTGGATCCGACGAAGGATGGGCTCACTCTGCCGTCGGACCAGTCTGACACGTCTGACAAGTCCGACTGGGGAACACTCGACTGCTTGAACAGTTGGACGCAGAGCGGAACTATCCGCATGGTCCGGAAGGGCAACTGGAAGCTGGTGTTCGACATGGATGGCCGGGGGCAGCTCTATGACCTGACGAGCGATCTGTCCGAGTTGGCGAACCTCTACGACGAGCCTGAGTTGATTGAGAAGCGGTCGGAGTTGCTGGCTGAACTCCTCAGGTGGCGGTTGAGGGTTGAAGACCCACTCCCTTTGCCGAGGAAGAGGTACGTTTTCAAGAGGTAATCCGTAATGCGTAACGCGTAAAGGGAAATACATGCACAGAGTCATTCGTTTCTTGATGATAGTCCTGACCGTGAGGGCGAGTGCCGGGGAGGTGCGAGCGATGAAGTTCGATGCGAAGACTCCTGAGGAGGCCATCAAGTGGCAGGCCGCCGCTCGGGACAAGCTGTTCGCGCTCATGATGGGAGGTCCCGCAACGGGATCCCGCGATTTGCGGGACAAGCGCCCGGACAGCGTTCCCCTCGACCCGAAGGTCATTCAGAGCATCCCGCAGGATGGATATACCCTCGAGGAGATCACTATCCAGACGCTGCACGATCGGCGGGCGCACGCGTGGGTGGCGATGCCGAAGTCGCCCAAGGGGAAGGTCCCGGCGGTGCTCGCGCTCCACGGGCATAATACGAGTGGCGAGCAGATCGTCAAGGGTGAGGGCCTGTACTGGTATGGCAAGGCGCTCGCGGAGATGGGATACGCCGTCATTGCCCCGGACATCGGTTCGCACGACCTCCAGCATGCCGATTGGACCCTCATGGGCGAGCGGACCTGGGACGCCATCCGGTGCATTGATTACATCCTCGGCCGGCCGGAGGTTGATCCGAAAGGGATCGCTGTGTGCGGACTCTCCCTCGGCGGCGAGACGACGATGTACGTGGCGGCGATGGATGAGAGGGTCAAGATCGCCGATTCAGCGGGCTGGCTGACGACCATAGAGAATACGAAGAACGGCCATTGCCCCTGCTGGAACTTTCCCGGCCTGGAGGAGAGCTTCGAGTTTTCGGACATCTTTTCGCTCATCGCCCCTCGGCCGCTGGTCTGCGAGATCGGTGAGCAGGAGAAAGCGCCGGGCGGATTCCCGGTGCCCTTCGCCAAGAAGGCGTTCGAGGAGATCAAGCGCGCGTACAAGGTCTTCGGCAAGGAAGACGCCGCCGTGCTGGACATCCATCCCGGGGGACACGAGTTCTCAGGCAGCAAGTTCTGGAAACCCCTGAGGAAGGAGATGGGAATGCCAAAACCATTGTGTAAATCCGAGGACATCTGGATTCGCGACCCGTTCATCCTGCCCGTGCCCGAGGAGGAGAGCTACTACATGTACGGCACCACCGGGTGGGGCTTCAGCACGTACGTGAGCGCCGACCGGAAGGAGTGGGAAGGGCCGATCAGCGTCTTCAAGCCCGACAAGGACTTCTGGGGCAATCGCGATTTCTGGGCGGCGGAGGTGCATGAGTATAGGGGCAAGTATTATATGTTCTGCACGTTCGGCGGTCATCAGGCGATGCGCAGGTCGCAGATCCTGGTGGCGGACTCCCCGCGTGGGCCGTTCAAGCCGCTCACCGACCGCCCGATCACTCCGTATGGGTGGCAGTGCCTGGATGGGACGCTCTTCGTTGATGATGCCGGCAAGCCCCCGACGGATCGGGGCAGGCTGTGGATCGTCTTCTGCCGCGAATGGGAGCAGACCCACGATGGCGAGATTTGGGCCATGCCGCTCACGGACGACCTGAAGGGTTCTGCCGGCAAGCCCCCGACGGACCGGGGCAGGCTGACCTTCCTCTTCAAGGCCTCCGAAGCCCCGTGGATCGTGCCTGTTCCCTGGAACCCGGGTGAGGAGGGCGCGAAGAACTACATCACCGACGGGCCGTTCATCTATCG
>Ga0307379_10003217_pt1 | contig 23831 bp, 20 predicted proteins | sample UN2MG_FD_202237 | JGI IMG/M metagenome (GOLD analysis project Ga0307379, IMG submission 202237) | Soil microbial communities from Risofladan, Vaasa, Finland - UN-2 | ecosystem: Environmental > Terrestrial > Soil > Coastal area > Acid sulfate soil | place: Finland: Risofladan, Vaasa | collected... | reverse complement strand
TTTTGGGGCGCGTTGGTGCCGGTCACGGCGTGGGCCACGGTGACGGCAATAACACCGCCACCATTGCTAGCCAATTTGGAAACGGATCTACTTCTTACATTTTCAAATAACAAGACTGGTAAATTAGATAAAGACGTATCAATGACGGCAATTGCGGCAAAGATACATACCGATAATATAGGGGGATTGGCAACGTGGCCGAGCCCAGTTGGCGCGGTAGCGATTACGTGAGGTAAAATGCCTAGTAGCACGATTGCATATATCAAGGAGAAGGCGAGGCAACGCGCCCAGAAAGACGATAAATTTCTGAAACGTATGCTCTACTTTTTTGAGCTACGTTTGCCCGCATCATTGCTACAAGTGAAAACGTCGAGTTTTTTATTTCCTTTGGTAATCCCTCCCGAATCGTATTCGATGGATGAACCGTTTTCGGCCGAAATAACCCCTACGCAAGGCGGCGGGGTATTCGTCGAGGAAAACGGGATTGTACAACGGTCGATACATTTGCGCGGAACTACGGGCTTTAAACCACGATTGCTCAAAACGTATGATTCGCTCCCAGCCGGAAATATCCCGGTACCGGCAATTTTGAACCCAAAGCAAAAATCGTTTTCAAGATCATTACCCACGTCGCCGGTTATTCAAGCGATTTCAGGACATCGCCATTTCCAATATTTGCAGGATTCGGTTTTCCGTACGTACGCGGATCTGAAACGGGATCCCGCAACTTCGGAAGAAACGGTATTGATTTTTCATAATCCGAAGGACGATGAGCATTGGGTGGTAATCCCGCAAAAATTCACGCTCGAGCGCGAAAGCGGGCAACCGTTTCTCTATCGATACAATATCGAATTGACGGCGGTGGACACGGCGGAAGCACGGGATGCGGATTTTTCAGAAGACAAAAATATTTTTGACAACATGAAAGATACCTTGAGGTCAATGAAACGTGGTGTTGATTTGGCCACGGGCGCGCTCCACGACTTGACCGCGATACAAGCGGAAGCAAAAGCGTATATCAACAATGTTACTCAAATAATTGACGCGGTGACCACGGTATTAAGCGCGGCTTCTGATTTTATTGACGGGGTTACTGATTTGATACAAACGCCCCTTTCACATTTAACGGCCACGGCCGCGTTAATTGATGAGGCGGCGGAATTGATTAGCACGCACAAAGAACTAGGTGATACCTACGCCAATTTTCCCGAAGACTACCTTCAAAAATTGCGACAAATGGCGGACGGGCTAGAGCAACTAGGTACTAATCCATCGAGTTGGGAAACTTCCACAGAATCGACACTGAGAAAGATTCGAGATCAACAAGACATTCGTCGTATGATTAGCTCTACGCGGCGTTCGACATCGTTGGCTAGATCGATAGACACTTTAGAAAAGGCACGAGCGCTCGGAACGAATTTAACTCCCGGTGACATAATGTCCGCCGATGGAACGGTGCTAGCGGGTAACCGTATACGACGGTATAAAAGCGGCCGACAGGTTACGCTAAACGAGGGGGATACTCTAGTTTCATTGTCAGCGCGTTATTTGGGTGATGCGCGTTTGTGGCAATATATCGCCATCGCCAACGGTTTAAAACCACCATTCATTGATTCCCAGGCAAACGTCCCTCTTGTTGGCGGTGTCAGTGATGGCAGTCAAACGTCTGGTAGGGCCACGGGTGCGGATGAATTACCGTTTGACCGTACGCTAGGTGTAGGCAGTAAAATCGTCATACCATCAAATACGGTATCTTCTCTTGATTTTCCATTGCTTCCTGTATTGGGTGCGCGGTTGGAAGAAACGACAGAAGAGCAATTTTTGGGTACGGATACCGAGCTAGTGGGGGAGCAAGCGTTAACTGGCTCAGATCGTGTCCAGTACGATATCCCAATTGATTCAGAATTGGGAAGCGTGGATGTAAAGTTGGTTTCAGGTATGCGGAATCTAGGTCAAGTTATTTTGACGCGCCTACGCGTTGAACAGGGTTCGGATGTGCTCTACCAACGATTGGGAATCCAACGAATTGTTGGTCTGGGGATGACGGCCGTCAATTTGGAAAACGCACGTTTCCGAGTTTTGGAAGCATTATCGAGCGATCCAAGGGTGTCAGGTATTAGCAACGTGGATTTCGATTATGAAGGCGATACATTGCTCGTGGATATGACTGTAGAAGTTAGAGGGTTTTCCGACGTGCGCCCATTGCGCGTGATGCTATAGGGGTTAACGATGCCACGATTTACGATAAAACGGTATGAGCAAATCCTAACTCAAATGATCGCCAAGGTCGTTACGCGCACACGGTTAAGCGATATTTCGGATGCCTCGACATGGAAACACGTACTCGCGGCGGCCGCAAGACAAGATGACGAATTGTATTATCAAATGTCGTTACTCTTAAAACTGTTTTCGATTGATACCGCTAAGGGTGACGATTTGGTGGAACGCGCTAAGGAAATCCAACCGGGGTTAGTGACCAAGGATGCCCCGGTAAAGTCCACCGGAAACGTAGTCTTTTCCAGGGCGGGGACGGTCGGCACCTTAGCAATCCCGGTGGGCACCAAAATCAAAACAGCCGGAAATGTCTTTTTCACCACGACGGCGGCGGGGAGCATTACCGCGTCCAGTCCCGAGCAAATAGCCGGGCACGGCGTGGGTAGGGATTCGGGTTTGATACCCGCTACGGCGGACGTCGCGGGTGTAGCGGGGAACGTGGAAGCGGGTACCATCATTAAATTCATTTCCAAGCCTGTTGGAGTGGATGAAGCGACGAATCCGTCACGATTCGCGAACGGATTGGATGAGGAAAGCGACGATTCATTTCTGAACAAAATCAAAACGTATGTATCGACGCTAGCACGCAGCACGGTTGAGGCTTTGGAATCCGGCGTGTTGGGTGTGGAGGATACTGAAACGGGCGCAAGAGTCTTGTTTTCGAAGGCCGTAGAGGACTTAGTGAACTTGGGTAATGTGACGCTGTACATCGACGACGGAACCGGATCGGCGGAAAGTTACGAAACGGTTACGGGCGAGAATGTTACGGCGGGGCTCGCCGGTCCCCCAGCCGATTCGGCGGTGGGAGGGGAAACCTATTTGTTTCTCGACTACAAACCTGTGCGCGCCGCGTCAGCATTCACTTTGACAAGTTCCACGCGTGGGGTTCTTGTCCAGGATACGGATTTTTATTTGAACGAGGCTTCCGGCCAAATCAATTTTAATCCAGCGTTGGCGGCGGCGGAAGTGATTACGGTGGATTATACGCGGTTTACGGGGTTAATAGCGGGAGCCCAAAAAGTGGTAGATGGTGATTTAAATGATCGCGTAAATTATCCTGGCATACGTGCGGGTGGTGTTCGCGTAAGTGTATTAGTCCCGCAAGTTTTAATTCAAAACATTTCGTTAAGTATTTCCATCAAAGAAGGCTACGATCATGATGACGTAAAAGCGGCTGTAAAATCGGACGTAAGGGATATGATAAATACATTAAATGTGTCCGGTGACGTATTGTTAAGCGCTATAATCGCGACAGCTAAAGCAGTTTCGGGAGTTTATAACGTCAAATTATTGTTACCCACAAGTGACGTAATTCTTTTAGATGATCAATTAGCGCGTACAACGGATGCTAATGTTTTGGTAGCGTGAGGTAAACCATGGCTTTTTCAATAGCGTCAATATCGCCTCAAAAAGTGTCTTGCGAAGGCGGGCACGCGCTCACGGTAACGGGTTCGTTCGAATTGACACATCGATACCGCGTGCACGTAGGCAATTCGGAAACAACTTCCGATCCTATTTGTTATTCGGGAATACCTGGACAAGGAAACGTTGTGTATCCAACGAGCGTGACGACGTTGATAGTGTACACACCTTTGCTCGTGCCCAGTACTACACCGTATTCATTATTAGTCGTGGATCTGGAAACGTCGGTTGTGCATTCGTTACTAAATGTATTAACGGCGTTGAAAAAACAATTTTATTCTTTGGTGTATCTGTACAGAAAAAATATGCACGGTGATTACAAAGTAGGCCCAAGAAATATCGAATTAGAAGCGCAAGTGTAAAGGGTAAAAACAATGACCATAGAAATAGTAATCGACGTATCAGGGGAAGCGGCAGGATCGCCGGGAGTAGCTAGGGAATTTGTGTACGGTAAAATCGATCCTACACCGCCCACGGTGACGTGTTCCTTGGATGACGATACCGGGATTACCTCTTATTTTTGGGAATTCATTAGTCAACCCGTAGGAGCCTCGGCCGTGTTCTCGAGTAGTAGCGTGCCAGCGCCGACGTTCACGCCTACGGTTTCAGTTCCTGGTACTTATTTGATCCGCTGCACCGTGAACGGCGGTGAAGATTTCAATACGAACGCCCTCGCGTTTTCTACCGAAAATCGAGCGATACGAAAACCTGCTCCGGGGGAGACCACGCAATTTAGTGATACGCGGGGTTGGGATATTGCGATGAGCAATATGGTTGACACTTTGGACGGGTTAACTGTTCCGGAAGACGCGGTGGATATAGCTGTTGATAATTCGGGTTGGGTAGGGGGGCCATTTGAAGCTGAAACGGATGTGCAAGAAGCATTGGACGCTATCATCGACGAGATCGCTCGTACAACGTATGACGGCACGGTTCAACTACTGGATTCCGCTACTTCTCCTGGAATGCCCGAAACCGCGCAAATTGACATTGGTGAAATTGATAAAGGCACAGTCGTTGCTGTACAATTCTCTCTCACGTCGGGAGCGTCTACAGACACCGATTTACAATTTTACGACGGTGACCCCGATGTTAGCGGTGTGCTGCTGAAAGAATTTCTTGGCTTGGATTTAGTTTCGGCGGCGTTGGACGATAACTCTATTTGGTATGTTGGACTACAGGCAGTAGGCGATCTTTGGGTGTCAGTTACAAATAATACCGGTTCGGATTCTGTTTATAGTCTGCGGTTGCGAATCAACGCATTTGCGGCGGATAATATCGCTGTTGATAATTCTGGTTGGGGTGGGAATCTTGGTTCAGAAGAGGACGTACAGGCCGCGCTCGACACGATTGACGGGTTGTCTTTGGGCGGAGGTTCTCCCGGTGGTTCGGGCGTAGAAATTCAATATCGTTCTGACGGTTCTACTTTTGGCGGCGCAGCAAAAGCATATTGGGATTCTACAGCAGGCTGCTTGGTGCTAGGTGATTACGCGACGTCATTATTATCGGCTCCGTATTACGGTCTGCAAGTCGCTAGTACTTCTACGGTCGGCATAAATGTTTTATTATGTAATACCGCTCAACCTGAGAACTTCCCATTTGCATTCGTCGGTAGAGCTAGAGGCACTTTCGCTCTACCCACAGCGGTGCAAACGAACGATGTGCTGGGTGGGTATAGGATCGGCGGCGTATGGGGCACTACTTGGGCGCAATCGTCTTCGGGAGTGGCAATCGAAGCGACGGCCGCGCAAGCTTGGGGAGCCGGGCCGGTAGTCGGAACAAGGCTTGCTATAAAAACCGTAAATTCTGCGCAAGCCACGCTCGCTGATAGATACGTGATAGATGGTAGTTCCGATCAAATTTGGTATGGGGCGGGCACATCTCCCACAGAAGCAATGCGATTGGTTGGCAGTACTGGTAGGCTTGGGTTTGGTTTAACAAATCCAGACTATGTAATTGAGACCACAGGAACCACAACAGCAACTACGGCAATTTGCTCTACGCGGATTTCCTCGTCAGTCAGTGATTGTGGAACCATTTTCAGTCGGAGAGGGCGCGGCACCGTACTGAGCAAGACGCCTGTCGCGGCCGGGGATAATCTCGGAAAATTTATGGCGGGCGGATACTATAATTCTACGTGGTCCGTTCCTGGGGAAATAATATTTGAAGTTGCCGGCGTACACGGGACTTATCTTTCTGGCGATTTCAAAATTAGATTGGTGGATTCGACAAACACATTTAACGAAGTTGCTAGATTTAAGTCAACAAAAAGGCTAGGAATAGGAACCGACTCGCCAGGGGGTACATTGGGTCTCTTGGATGCCACAACATATATTACTAGGGATGGATCGAATAATCTTTCATTTACTGACGCGGTAACGGGAACGAAAACCCTCGCACAGTTAGCAGCAAGTGGGGGATCTCCTGGTGGCACAACACCTCAGCTTCAGTATAATAATGGTTCTGGTGGTTTCGCTGCGACAACAAACGTTAGGTATGATAGCTCCGATGGTGTGTTGATAGCTGGTGCGTATGATGCATCGCCATGGTCAGCAAGCACGTATGGTCTTCATGTAATGAGAGATGGGTATGCTGGAATTAACATTTCCGCAGCTAGCATTACGGCAACAGACGTACCAATATTAAAGCTTACAAAGACGCATGGAGCATCACATGCTTCCCCTGGTATCATTCAGTCCGGTGATGATCTTGGGCGCATAAATTTTGATGGCACAAGAACTGCTGCGTGGAATGGCCAATCAATAGGTGTGATGCTTTTGGCAACTGCGTCAGAGACTTGGAATACTGGCGCGACTGGAACACTTTTCGATCTTAAGACAGCTACAAATGGGACTATTGCAGCAGCTACTCGGTATAAAATAGAAGGTAATGGGGATCATGTTTGGAATGGCGCAGGAGCTTCCCCAACACAAACAATGCGTACTGACGCAGACAAAGGCGCTCTGATACTTGGATCTTTGACTGCGAGCCCATTTACATCAAGTGGTTATCTCGCAATAGCGGCTAAGGATAGCGCGTATGGTGGGTATTGTGCGTCAATAGCAAGCGAAACTACCGATCAAGCTCCTACAATTTATTTCTTGCGAAGTAGGGGAGCTTCGCACGCAAGTCCGGCATTGGTTACGTCTACGTATCGACTGGGGGCTCTTTCGTTTTCGGGAACAACAAGTTCTGCGTGGTCTGGGATCAAGGGCGGTGTATTGATTGCCGCTGAAGCAACCGAAACATGGTCTGGCAGTGTGAACGGCGCAGCTTTGCAATTCCATACGGTAACAAATACGGGAACAACTCTGTACAAGAGGTATGAAATAGAAGGAAGTGGAGATCATGTTTGGTATGGTGGAGGATCTTCACCTCCCGAATTAATGCGACTGGATGCAAGTGCTGGCGCATTAGAAATTCCAGCACCGTCAAGTGCTCACACACCGTCGAAAAATGCAACAATAACTATTTCGCTAGATGAGTCAGGACATAATTTGATTGTTACCGCTAAATACAGCGGTGGAACAAGTAAGACGGCTACAATAGCCTTTGATTAAAATAGTAAGAAAGGAAAACGTTATGTTAGTTCAAAATCAAAATGTCCTAAAGCAATTAGAGGTATTGTCGGTTGTGGGTAACAAAGAATTTGGGCCAGGCCACAACGTGTTTAAATGGGGTGTAGCAAAAAATTTACGTATATTAGAGACAGCAGCTAAAGATATTGCGAAAGAGCAAGAGCCTAAGCCTGAATACGAAAGAGAGTATTGGGAGTTTGTCCAACAGAGGGATAAAGCTGTACAAGACAATTCGTTTTTGGACGAAAATGGTAATCGAGTATTTCCTGTGGAACAACGTTCTATTTTTCTACAAACTCTGGCCGAACTAAAGGCGAAATACGCAGGCGTTATCGCAAAACACGAAAAAACTCTTTTGGCTTATCGCGAAATACTACGTGCCAAATCGGAAATTAATTATCACAAAATAGATTGTGAACTGATACCAGACGAAATGTCAGCTTCCGAACAAGCAATTTTGATGGATATGTTTAATGATCCGAGAACCGACGATGCGGTTTAGGAGTTTGGTATGACTGCTCTAGGGTATGGATTAGGCGGATTTGGAATCGCGGAACCTTGGGGATCAATGGAAGTGGGGGAAGCTTCGCCGGAAGACGTAGTAGCGGCTGGGGAATACCTAGGTATTCTCGAAGCGACGTCTAGCGCGATAGGCGAAGAGGATAACGCAATCGGGGGGTTGTATCTTACGAGATTGACTGCGACGGTGGCGGCGGGTGCGACGTCGTTCCCAGTCGAAACGACGGATGGATGGGGGGATACTGGGAAAATATCGATGGACGGTGTTGTGTACTACTACACCGGGAAAACCGATACGACGTTCACCGGGATCACGTATTTACGCGGCGGGGTGGCCACGAGCGGCGCGGTAATCAATCACAGGATAGCCAGTACGGTTGTGGATATAAGTCGCACGCGTAGCGCGCTCGAGCGCCTACGGCGGGCAATGCTCGTTGAGTATGCAGAAGGCGAGGATCTAAGCGTCGTAGGCCGCAATCTTAAAGTCAATCGATTGCCTGTACTATCGGGGGATGATCAATTCCGCGAAGTGATAAAAGCGCTCGCGTACAATCCGAAGGGTACCGTGCTTGGAATCACTTTGGCGCTAGAAGCGCTTTTGGGTGTGGGGAACGCGGAAGTTTACGAAGATTTGATCGCATACCCAAACGTCGTTTTTATCAAAATGGATAGCGCCAGTTTGTTGAAAACTTTGGCGGCCGGGAGCACGTACGCGACCGCGCACGAATACGACGCCTTGACGGGGTCGGCCGATACCCTGGCGCTTGATTCTGAGCCCTTGGGGATAGGTGGGGTAAAATTACTCAATTTGGGAGAACTATTTGATTTTACGGAAGAAAAACCGAGCGCGGCGACGTATGCGTATTATCCAGGGGGAACGCCCTCAAGCGCATTTGATTACGATGGGACGGAAAGCGAGGCTACCGGGGTAATTCTCACCACAGGTTCGCATTGCCGATTCTCGAGCGCGGGGGGCACGGCCTATTATTCGATGCCAGACACCAAGGGGGCGCGTGTAACGGAAAAATCTTATGTGGAGGTGAGCGCGTTGGTGCGGATTCCCTCCACGGCCACGCTGTCGGCCGGGGCGCTTTTACAGTGCGGCGGGGGGATTGACGACGGAGATTATCGCGTGAGTTGGGGCCTTGAAAGTGATCTAACCATCGGGCTATTTGCCACAATCGGCGGTGGATTCATCGGCGCGACAAAGCAATTAATCGCGGACACTTTTTACGAAGTGACCATGCGAAAATACGGTGACGAGCGCGTGGATTTCTTGGTAGACGGTGAGCTTATTTCTAGCGTGGATTACGCTCTATTTACTTACGTCGTGACGACACACCAAATCAGATTCGGTGTCATATTTGGCGCGGTGTCTGGGATGCAAGCCGATTTTAAGGCCTTCGGCGCGCAAATTGAAACCTCCACAGATTATTGGACTTCTCGCGAAGGCGGAACCGGGGATGTCCTGGCGGCGAATCCAAACCAATTCACTTTGAACGGCGGAACGTCTTACGCTTTCATCGCTGGGGACGTTACGAAAAAGTTACGGATCACGGGATCGGTTGCAACCAACGCGCAAGGCGGAAACAATAATGGAAATTGGGTAATCGATTCGTACTCGAGCGGAACCGTCGTGGAATTGGCCGGGGTGGAAAAAGACGGCGCGCTCGTCAGTACGGTAAATCCAACCAGGATAACGGTAGTCGGTGACAACGAAGCGTTTTTGTACCCAGACGATCTAGGAAAAGAAATTGTTATTTCTGGCTCGGCCGGATCAAATGATGGAACGTACGTAATCAGTAAATTGTTACAACTGGGGACAGAAACGGACTTGTCCACATTTGATTCAGTCATAGAAGAACGGACCAACATTTGCGAAGTAGTATCAGCCACGTTTACTTCTGAATTGAATTTAACTTGGCAATTAATGCCTAATTTCGTGAACGAATCAAATTTAGACTGGGAGCAATCCGACGCCGGATCATTTACGGGTACGGCGATTACATTGCGTCAAGCGCTTTGGGGGAATGGTCTTTACCTGGACGTTTTTGTCAGTCGTGTATTGACCGCGCAAGTGCTCGATGCGGATTCTGAAAATGAATTAATAGACAGTGATCCTAATATTTATGAGTATTACCCGTTTTACATTTCGGATCCTTTTGCGCTGGTAAAAAGTTACGTGGATGCAATCACAGCGGCGGGTGTACTCCCGCAATATTTGATCGAATAGGAGCGAGATCATGCCTAAAAATAAATTGCGCGTAGAGCCCAACGAACGAATCGATATCCAAGATTTTCAATATCTGATTAACGCGGGCATCCACGATAACACCGAGCAATTGTTAGAGAGTTTAATGTGCTCGACAACGCGTACCAAAAAATGGATTTTGAGCGGTTTCACGATGTCGAATCCATCGGCGAAACAACTACAGGTAACTAAGGGTAAAGCGATCCTCGCGGAACGTCGAGACGGCGCGGTGCGTTATGGGATGCTTGTTACCGAAGGTGACGCCACGAAAACAATCGATCTGAATACCTACTCGGCGGGGGATTACGGTATTTATATTCGGTTCGAGGCCGTGGCCGGGGAAAACGCTTCGCGGATTTTTTGGAACCCAGCCGGGGATGGAAGCGAGTACGCAAGCTCAATCCAAACGCGCTACCAGGCCAATTGGTCTTTACGCGTGGATGCCGCGAGTCCGGGCGCGGAATGGTTGCGGATTGGTACGGTGGCCCAGGCAACAATGGCAATTACGGACGAGCGCGAATTTTATTTCGAAGGGAGTCTTCCCGATTCATACGAAAGCGGTTGGAGCGCGGACGGCGGCGGTATAGCGAATGACCGTAACGCAGACCGGGCGACTTACGGGATTACCGATCTTCAGGGTTTCACAGCGGCAACGCGGCAATGCCTCACAGACATCAAAGGCCGTGGTCTAAGGGAATGGTACTCCCGAGATATTGGCGGTATGAATATTGGGTTCGATGCGGATCCGGTCGAAGACAAGCTGGCTATTGGGGACGCCAACTTTTCTCTTTGGCTGAACGGCTCGGCTAATCCGCAATTCGGATTAGATTCAGACGATTATTTAGAGTACGTGCGATCAACGAATACGTTAAAGATAGTGCTAGATACAGTAGACATTTTTAGTTTTTCAGAAACGGCGCTATTGCCGCTGGGAACGCAGAATATCGGTGGATCGTCCAATCGTTGGAACACTGGCTATTTCGACGGATTAAACGGTAAAGTCACGGTAATACAGAGCAATGACGTTACCGGGGGAACGGGGGCACCGGACGCGCCGTTATTAAGTACTGGCGGCAGCGTCACGAACGCCGCGAACGTGAGTAGTGCCGCAAACGGTGGATCGTTTTATGGTGGGGGAGCCGACGGCACGGGTGGCGGTGGTGTGGGCGTATACGGTATGGGCGGGTTGGCGTCAAATACCGGCGATGCGGGCAGCGGTGGTTATTTTCGCGGGGGCACGACGTACAGTACAGGCATGGGTGGTTACGGTGTGTATGGTAAGGGCGGTACGAGTGTAGCGGCGGGAACAGCCGGTTACGGCGGATATTTCGAGGGGGGTGCTCCTTTCGCAGCTAGCGGTGACAACGGTGTGTATGGTGTGCTCGGAAAAGGTGGTCCGGGTGAAGGCGGGGGCTTAGGCGGCGTAGGCGTGCGCGGCGAAGGCGGCGAAGGTGGGGCATCAGAAAATGGTGGGATGGGCGGTCATTTTGTTGGAAGTGCTTACGGCGGTTGGGGGGCGGTTATCCAAGGCGGTCCAGGGGGAAGCGCACGAAACAGCGGGCAAGGCCTCGAGGTAGGATCTCAAACAATTACTTGGGCAACCGGTTCCGCTGGATTGGGGGCAAAAATAGTCGCGGGTGCAATTTCAAACGCATCTAATCCGGGAGATGGGGCACGCGGTCTAGAGGTGTACGGCGGTGGAGTTAGCACGGGGGGTGGCTTTGGTGGGGAGGGGATTTATTCCAAAGGCGGGAATAGCGGGGCTGATTATGGCGGTGACGGGGTATTTGGCACCGGAGGAAACGGTGCCGGGGCGGGAAAATGGGGCGGTTTCGGGATTAAGGGTGTAGGCGGGAATGGTACGGGGTCGGCGGTAGGTGGCCCAGGTGTTTATGGTCAAGGCGGCACTGGCACAACTTACGACGGGGTTGGAGGTCAATTTGATCGAAAAACTAATGCGGCCAATATCCATTTAACTCAAAATGTGAGTACTGCTTTCGCTAGTTCCGCATCGGGGGATATGTGGATCGAGGGTACGGGAGGATCGATGGCACTTAAAGTCAATTTAAATGGGAACATTACGACCTTAGCGCTAGGTGCGTAATATCTAATAAGCAAAAAGAGAGAGCGAAAAATGGAAAACCAAAAAGAATTATTAAGTCGATTGGTACGAGAAGAGATACCGCCGAAAAATGAATTTGTCGGGTATCTTGTAGAAAAAGCCCAACTTGCGCTCGTCGAATTGGATCGAGCTTCCGAGCACGAAAAACAAGTCATGAACGTATTAGTTGAAAACCGTCAGCAACAAATTCGATTAAGATCAACCTTAGATGCTTACGCAATGGACATCGCGCACTGGCAAGAACGAGGTGATCTAAATGGGCGAGAAAACGGAAACACTGGCGACGACGCAAGCAGTGAGCCCCCCGAAGGGGCTACTGTTTCGGCAACAGATGGGGGCGATTTGGAATAAGATCAAAATTTTTCTTTGGCGCTTTTTTGGCGCTTTGTTTCTCGAGGAAAAGGGATCTGGAAAAACGTACGCAGTCAGTCTTGGGCGTCTCGTGCTCCTTCTCACTCTAGCCTACCTGGTTTACATCTGGACGAAAACAATTCAAGGTGCCGAATTGGACGCGCCAGCGGGTTTAATGGAAGTGTTTTACGTCGCGGCGGGCTACGTGTTCGGCGGTAAAGTCGTGGACGTAGTACGGCGGCGATAATGACCATGGTGGTAAAATTCATAACCTGGCTACGCCGGTATTGGTACATTCCATTCGTGACGCTTGGGGCGGCTCTCAGCTACGTTTTTTTGATGCGACGCCGGGCGACGCCTATGGCGCAAACGAAGGCTGAATTAGAGGCGATACGCATGGCCTCGAACGTCGCTAAAATCGAAGCGCTTTTGGGTGCGGAAAACGCCCGCGAAGTCGTGGAACGCGAATACCGCGAAACACTAGGCACTTTGAACGAGCAACAAAAGAAAAAGGCAAAGGAGTTAAGGGATGATCCGGCAAAGTTGGCTAAGTTTCTTGTGCGCGCTGGGAATACTACTAAGTAGTAGCCTGTCGTTCGCGCAATCTAATCCAGACATGCTCAAATACGCGTTGGAATGCGACGGTGATAATTTCGAATTGTGCGCGCAACCTCTTCTTAAGGGGGAGAAAGCACCTTTCGACGGGCAATTATTGACGCCGGAACTGGCAATATCGCTAAGTCAACGGGCAATGGCTTTTGATTCCCAGTTAGAAATTGAATTAGAGCGCGTGGGGAAATTACACGATATCGAAATGAACTATCAAAGGGATATAAACAATTTGGATAAGGAGTCATCTAAAAAGCAAATAGACCTACTCGAGAAGAGGTTAAAAGAGGTTACAAAAATACCGTGGTATCGTACGCCCGCGTTTGTTTCCATCACGTCAATTGCGGGTACGGTTTTAGTAGTTATCGGGGCAACATATATCGTAAAAGCCATCGATTAACCCTTTTTAGCGCGCTCCCAGTGCTTCCAGAAAATCTTTAAAAAAGTTACAATTGTTCCATAAAATTGGATCATGTGTTATGTGGGGATTGAAAAAAAGTTGGCCCGCAACTTATTAAAATCATTGACTAAAAAAATTATTTTAAAAAAAAGTGCAAATAATCACATCACATTTTTGCTCGGCGTACGTTATTATATATAGAGACATCGTCATGGACATAGGGTTATGAAATTGACGCTACACCCTATGTCTTCTTGTGTGTCCTCCTTTGAACACCTCAAAATCCAGCGTATGACCGTTCGTCATTAAAGGTCATATGACTGGACACGATTTTTCGAAAATCGTTCCCCTGGTAAACGTGTTGGTTGGATATGACGATGATCATAAATCGAGTTACGCGGACAGATCCGTTTTTAGGAAGACGGGGATAGATCCCAGACTGGGAAGGAGTACCGGGCTAATGATATTGATAGTAGAAAATGAAAAGACGTATATTCAAGGATCGGATTTATTTATCCTTAATTGGCTGGATAAGGAATTGCGTTACACGGTAGTGGATCCAGAACATTTAGCAGGAGAGCGTGATCCCCTGATAGAGGCCAGTGCATGGGATGGTTGGGTTCGATTATTGCGCAGACCAAAAATCAAATTACCGTGGTTTCCCACCGGCCTTTTGTCTCTAGTTGAAAGGTTAATTAAAAAGTACCAATACGAATACACGATAGACGATAGACGAGTAAGGCCGAAAGAGGGATTCCCAGAGCTAGTCGAAATACCGTTGCGCGATTATCAGCGTAAAGCGGTGGATTGTGCTCTTAAGGCTGGACGTGGTGTGTTAGACATGGTCCCTCGTTGTCATGCCCAGGGTGAACCGATTCTCATGGCAGACGGTACCACGAAACCCGTGGAAGACGTCCAGGTAGGAGACAGGCTTATTGGTCCAGACAGTACGGTAAGGCGTGTTTTGGAATTGCATAGCGGGGAGGATCTTTTATATGAAATCATCCCCAGGTTTGGCGGTGAGCCCTTCACGGTTAACCAACATCATGAATTAGTTTTGATTTGCGGTAAGTGGAAAATGCGTGGGGGGATAAAGCGGTTAGTGTTTTCAGAACAGGTAATCTCTGTATGCGAGTATTTAATAACCCCACCATATTTAGCTCGTATGTCCCATTTAAAATTGAAAGGCGTGGAATTCCCGGAAGCTAAAGGTAGTGTATTGTCTATAGATCCGTATAGTTTTGGGCTAACTCTAAGTAAGGGGAATTCTATACCTAAGTGTTATTTGCTTTCAACTAGTGATTGTAGGTTACAATTACTTGCTGGGGTAATTGATAATGGGGGGTATTTATTTAAAAATGATATTTACGGCCTTATAATTAAAAATGAAAAGTTAGTTAAAGATTTTTTATTTTTGGTGGGAAGTTTGGGGTTTAGGGTAAAGGCTAACCTTGAGGTGTTCAATGATATTCGATGCTATCGAATACATTTATGCGGGGATGTTGCTAGGATACCCACGAAGATTAGTAAAGAAGCTGTAAAAAAAGGATCAAGTAGTGGTAATGCGCAGTTAACTTCTTTTAAGGTTCGACCTAAAGGACGAGGGAAGTTTTACGGGTTCACGGTAGACGGTGATAATCGGTATGTAAGTGCCGGTTTCATAGAATTGAAGAACAGCGGGAAAACCCGCATAATGTGTGAGATACAACGCAGTATCGCGTTGCCTACCATTTGGGTAGTGCCTACGGACGGAATAGCACGCCAGACAAAAACTGTGTTTGATTCGTTTTTTTACGATTTGTATTCGTACCATTTGGTAGGGGCAGCACAAGACAAGTTGGAGATAGCAAAGAAGATCCCGGTTGTGATTTCTACGATGGCGACGGCGGTAACGTTGCCGGACGATTTTTACCAATCACGACAGTGTATCATGGTAGACGAATTCCATCACGCAGCGGCAAAAGCATATAGTACGATTTTTGAAAAATGTGCTCATATCTATTTTAGATACGGGGCAACAGGAACGTTTATGCGCAGTGCGGGCGATGAGATGGCAATGCACGCACATTTACGAGAAACAATTTACCGAATAACGAGCGCGGATTTATTGCAGTATGGTTATCTAGTACCAACTAAAGTCGTGTTTCTGCCGATTACGCAAAGGATGCCCAGATCCGAACGCGGGCCTATGCCTACTAGTTTTTTCGTTGGGCATGGGAAATACGGGATACACGAATTCCAATACCGAAATGACATAGTTGCACAAAGTACTTATTGGCTAACCCAATATGGTTACAAGGTACTCGTTTTAGTCGGCACGAAAAAGCAAGGCCGTTTGTTGCAATCAAGTATCACTAAATATTTACAGCCTAACAAGGGCACTGAATTCAAGGTCGCGGAATTCATTAGCACTGACATGCGCCGTCAAGTGCAAGCGCGGATAATCAAGGCGTTCATCGATTCTCAGGAAATTCGCGTCCTGTTGGGTACGACAATTCTTGGTGAAGGGATTGATCTGCCTACAGTGGACGCGCTAGTCTATGCACGCGGTGAAAAGGCGGAAGTGTCCCTCACCCAGTCGATTTATCGCACGTGCACGGCCGTGGAGGGCAAGACACACGCGGTTGTTGTGGACTTTGCGGATCGTCATAACCGTAAGCTCTTAAAGCACTCACAGGAGCGTCTAGAGGTTTACTACAAAGAGCCGATCTTCGAAGTTGACATCTTAGAAGATGTGGGTCAATTTAATCACTGGCTTGCCCAAGTGTCCTTTTCCCAGACACGTTGCGCGGGAGAGCCAAAATAGATATTGCGCTTGGAAAGGGTTCGTGATATGTCCGTTTGGTACATATTAGCCCGAACCGAACCACGGCCCTTGACTTGAATTCTATCCCCCAGGTCAAGGGCCAATTTTTTTGGTGAGGTAAATATGGACAAGGATGCAAGGCCCGGTAGATCGGCGATAATTCCAAAAGAGTTTCAAAATAGAATTGGTAAGATTCGAGTAGCCAAAACAGCGTTTTTACTAGAGCGTTTGCCAGAAATGTTTTTCGCGATTTCATTTATTCCAGTTGACATTAATTGGTGGGAATACAGTTACGAGGGCGTGTACACTGGCTACGCGTTGGGGTTTGATCTGCTGGCCGATGGCGACGAAATCCCAGAGTACGTCATTCACATGAAGGATAGTAGAGACGATTTCGAAGTGACAAAAATGGAACGGGTGAACCCGAAGGGGTAAAAACAGCGAGGGGAGAACATGGACATGGTAGAATTGGAGCCGGGGCTTTCAGTCAAAGAACAGAGTGAAAGATTGCTGCGCGTGTCGCTCAAGGACGCCGATCAACTGAAGGAGTGGTTAGAAAAATCAGGCCGCAAATGGTTGATATTTGACGCGATAGCTTTGGTGGACGCGTTACCTTTTCCCGATGGGGTTGACACGCTGATACAACTTATTGCATGTTATCGAGACTATCGCAGCGTACAACCAAGCGGACGAACGGAACGGATAAAAGATCCAACGTTTGGTAAGGTGATAGAAGCGCCGATCTTTAAGGGGGAGATGTTAGAGGTGGAAGAATTAGACCGTGTTATTCGCTATTTGGTTCGGCAAATAACCGATAAACAATCGACGTGGTCACTAAATGACGCCCCACTATAAATAACAATTCAACTTTCAAATGCGTGAGGGGATACATGCAAAAAGAAGTACTTCAATTATTAGATGATTACATTTTTTATCGCGAGCAAACGACCTACTATAAAAACGCTAAAAAAAGAAATCCATATCTTAGAGAGCTAAAACCTACTCCCGAGAGGTTACGTGTTCTCGAGGAAATGGTTATTTGGTGTCGAGAACGATCAGTACCATCGCGCCAATGGCTTTATTCGTTGTTTGCTGCGCGCTTTTGGAATTTTGCTCCCAGTTTAACCACCCAACATTTGCTTTCTGAAAAACACGTAAAACGTTTTCACTCAAATACCGATTATGAATTCTATGCCCAGTATATTCGTAAATTGGATAATCTGAAAAAGTTACGAGATCCAGAAAAGAGTTTTGATCCGAATAAGGACGTGAGCCAAACGGCCGAGGGCGCGAAACTGTATTATTTGAAAGTGGGGGGAACGTATACGTGTCGAAAATTCATGCTTACGGAAACGTTCGGGTATCACCCATTGAGTGAGGTATGCCAAAAATGCGCGGATAGTGATGCGTGTTTGGCAGAACTGCAAAGGTATACCGCGTTTGATGTGTTGGCGTTGCGTTCGGGAAAGATGTCAGCGGGGGAAGCGAAACGGCAAGCGTTCGCACGTTTATAAATGCCCCCCAAACGCTCACAGGTTCAAGAAGAGATCCCACAAACGTTTCCGTTTGGCGTGGAGTTTCAAAAATCGTTAATCAAGTTGTTAACGCGTGACGTGGGGTTTTCTAGCGCGGCGATTAAATATTTGAAGGATAGTTTTTTTGAAAACGACGTACTCAGTTGGGCGTTTCGATTTATCGAACGGTACAACGAGAAATATAACGCGATCCCCTCATTGCCTTTGTTGTTGGATGAGACAAGAAACCTTGATCCGACCATGCGCGAATATTTTCAGTTAACTTTGGAAACTGTGGTGGAATCTAGTTTAGTCGAGGAACAATGGCTAAAAGACAAAGTTCTAGATTTCATTAAACGAAATATATTCGTCGATGGCTTCCGAGAAACAAAGGAACTTTACAACCAAGGGAAGGTGGATGAGGCATACGATTTCATGGCGGTTATGATGGATAGCATTTACAACACCGCGTGGTCGCCCCCAGATCGAGAATTCTTTTTTGAAGATTTTAACCAACGAACTAGTTTACGTTTGGCGCACGACGCGTACAGCGATACGATGCCCACGGGGATACACGAACTAGATAATGTTTTAGGCGGTGGATTGAGTTTAGGCGAAATGGGGATTTGGGTTGCATACCCAAAGCGGGGGAAGTCAACCATACTGGTAAACCACGGCGTGCAAGCGGTGAGGCGAGCGAATAGAAACGTATTGCACGTAGTGCTTGAGGGTTCGCGCAAAATGGTTGCGAATCGTTATGACACCGTGTTCGCGCAGGAGGAGTATAACACGGTGAAGTATGGATCGTTTTCAGAAGAGACTTACAAGCGTATGGCTTTTGACTACCAAATGTACTCTAATAGATTAGTGTTGCGGGGCTTTACTGAACGCTGGGATTATTCGGCTATGGACATCCATGAAGAAATGAAGGAGTTAAAACGGTTATACGATTGGGATCCCGAGTTGATTATCGTGGACTATGGCGATTTGTTGCGAGGTAGAGGCAAGGGTTATAAAAACGAAACAGATATGCAGCGTGCAGCGTTTCGTGATTTAAAAAGTTTAGCGAATAGAGGCTACGCACTTTGGACGGCCTCGCAAGCGCGAAGGCCCGACAAGGACATCGATTCTACGCCGGAAATTTTGAACAGTAGAAAAATTGCAGAATGCTTTGACAAGGTAAGGGTTGCGGATTTCATCGGCTCGATAAATCAAACAGCGGAAGAGAGGCAAGCCAATCAAATGCGGTTATATGCCGAGCTTTATCGGGATAATGAGGCCGGAAAAGTTTTTCTAGTTAAATCTGATTTTTCACGAATGACGATTGAAGGGATACGGGATGCCGGGGAAGTGGTTCACCCTAGTAGTACTGAATTAGTGGCTACCCCATTGGGGTATTCGCGACAAACGAAACCAGTATCGAATTTAGTACAACAAAGAAAGGCGGCGATATGAACAACACTACAGAACACGCGGTAAAGAATTTTGATCTTAATTCTTACCTGAAAAAATTCGGTGCGGTTCCATTACCAAAAGATGAGTGGTCTATGATTTGCCCTATTTGTAATAGGGAAAAGTTGGTTGTAAATGCCCAGAAAAAACAGTGGCACTGTTGGGTTTGCGAAGAGTATAAAATGGTGCCTGGCGGTAAAAAGCGTGCGGTGCGTGGTGCGGGTGGATTGTTATCACTGGTAGGGTTGCTCGAGAATTGTTCAATTGATCAGGCAAGGCAGCGGGTGAGCGGTAGCGGCTCGTTTAGGGGTTCCTATTTCCGCCCAGAAGGTGAGCGCGTATACAATGGTGGCCCAGTCGAGATTCCACCGCCCATGGGTTGGAAACCAATAAATACAGTGTTGCCGTATTGTACCGAGCGCGGAATAACTTTGGACGATATACGGCAATTTGGACTTGTCTTTTGCGACGTGGGCAGGTATCGTAACCGCTTGATTTTCCCGATTTGGGAGCAAGGAAAATTAGTGTACTACCAAGCGCGGGCAATGTGGAAAGCAAGGCCCGGAGAAAACTACGTGAAAGCACTCAATCCGCCCAGCGACGTTGGCGCGGCTAGCCCTAGAGACGTCTTAATGAATCTCGATACGGCGCGACATTTTGATCGGGTTGCTGTGGTAGAAGGTCCGATTGATTGCATTCACGCGGGGCCGAGCGCCGTTTGTACGCTCGGAAAACGAATATCAGTACAGCAAATGCTGAAGATGCAGAAAGCGGGTGTACGGGCCATAGATTTGATTTGGGATGGTCCTACGGAGGCGGAGCCCGAAGGGGCGTGGCCGGAAATGAGGCAAGCGGCCGCGCAGCTATCCGGGATTTTCGACACAAGGCTGGTCTTCCTGCCTCATGGGGATCCAGGGGATTACACGCGGGCCGAGCTTGAACAGTTCCGCGCAAAAGCGCGGCCTTCTTCCGCTGTTTCAGGTTTGGCATATCTAGGATAGTAGGATATTATGCAGCAAATATGGGAACCGCAGAAAGATCGTGCAAAAGTTGATTTGCGTTTACCGCGTGATCTGCACGGTCAAGTCCATGAGATGTGCGATTTGTTGGGGATTCCGAAAAACGCTTTTTTCGCTATGGCAGCGGGCCTTTTATTGCTTGAATTATCACCGCTACAAATTGGTGAAAAAAGAGACAATACGTCTAAAGTAGCTTTCAAAATAGTACAGAAAGTTTTGACCGCAGTTCGAAAGCAATCGTAATTATTGTCTAAAAATTAATAGTAGCTTTATTGCGCTTTTTACACTTTTTTTCGTTGACGGCTAAGGCAGCGCGCCGTATTGTCGGCGTATCTGATAGAGATGAACGGCTAGCTATGTGCGAGGGATAGTCAATGGAATTGCATTTACCGGCAATTAGTCGGGCGGTATTTGTTTTCGGGGAGACGGTAAATAGTAGAGGGTTGAGCCGGGAAGATTATGAAATAGCGTTGGTAACGCATTTGTGGGAATACAGCCGGGGGGATTTCGTGGATCATGAACTAGTAGCAACAATATTACGCAACAAGGTTCGTGATTACCAACGGAAAAATAAGGATAAGCAGTTACCTCTTGGAGTCCCTCCAGACAATGTTTCAGACGATTTAGAACAACATGCCATGAATAGGGAATTGATCCGTTTATTGCGGGTTGCGTTACCAAGTGATGATTGGGATTTGCTCGTGTCGTATATCGAAAATGATTGTAATTCGCGTCAAACTTGGCTTACTCGTAAGCCGTGTACAACAAGTCGTGAATTTTTCCACCATAAATTACGTGAATTGCTTTTATATTGTAGGGAAGTCATTCAAAGTCTTTGTAACTACCGTTCGGGTGAACGGGTAATCAACTAATTGGAGGTGTGATCATGGGTTCATCATGTTTTGGGTTGTATTGGGATGGGCGAGCAGACAGCGAGTGTAGGGAAGGTAAGGGATGCACGGCAATGAATGAATGTTGCGCCGCGTTTTGTACTGGCGTGCTGGCAAAGCACCAAAGAAGCATTGGCCCTAAAAAAGCTACTCCAGAGGTGTTGGGAGAGCTAACGTCAACGGATCCAAAATCTGTTTTGCTCGCGATGAATTGGCAAAAGAACACGGGGTTTAACCCGTACGTCGTGGAAAAAGAACAGGTTAAGGCGACTAGAACAGTAATAGAGTACGCGGGCGAGGAAACCGAGTTAGACGACGGGGAAGATTTAGCCGAAGACTTTGATCCCGAAATGTTTGAAGAGGTGAGCGAGGGGGAACTTAACGAGGCCGAATTAAGGGCCGCGCAAACAGTGGAAGTTCCCAAGCAGAAAAAGGCTAGCCGACGTAAGGAGGCCCAGGAGAAAGGGGGAAACGCCGCGATAGGTACCCAGTTTTGCGAAAAGTGCAAGGGTACAGGCAAGAGAGGACGCGGCGTATGTAAGTCTTGTAGCGGCACAGGACAAGCGCAAGGAGAGACACAACCGCTCGCCGACAAAATCACAACGGCGAAGACTGAGGTGGATGCGAGAGCGGAGACGAAGCCCGCTAGTAGCCATGCTGCGCCCAGGCATGAAATTGAAACGCCTATGGCAGGGGGAAATTCACGAGGTGATAGTGGGTCAAGGGTATTACAAGTACAAGGGGGAGCAGTACCCCACGCTGTATTCAGTGGTGGTGGAAATAGCGGGGGCGCGGGATTGCCCGAAACAGTTAGATCGTCGGGGCAGGTATCCCGAGGGCAAAAGGCCGGAAGGCACGCGAAAACTGACGTCGTGGAGTGCTCCGAGGTTTTTCAAACTTCACTGGCTAATTCCGGGGGGAAAGGATCTATTAAAAAGCCACAAGTAGTTCTGGACACCTATAACAAGCGGATTGTGGGTGTGGATTGGCCGGATTGCCCATCGCTTATGGAAACTCCCGAAGTAAAAATCGTGCAAATAATTGCGTGGGATGTTGATCGTAATGGTTTCGTGAAATACGTATCGCAATTGTCGGGGGATCCTAACGAGCGTTTATTCAAATCGTTGTGTTAGGTTTGATTTGGTTTCTCAAGTAAAAGCGTTTACGTCCACGGATACAGGGTATCCTGATAAGACGATTGTTACGACGCCGAAAGCGTTCGAGGCAATGCTTGCTTTCATGCAGTTGTCGCCGGTAGTGGTGTTTGACTTTGAGACAAGCGGTTTTGCGTGGTTCAAGCACGCGTGCGCGTGCGGGGTAGCGTTTGGGGGATACAACCCTTACAACGCGGATGTGAGGTATTTTTATGTCCCTTTCAGGCATCATACCGGTGAGCAACAATTGCCTTTTGAATTAGTTTCCCCTGCAATCGGGAAACTATTAGGTGATAAGAGCAAATTAAAAATCGCGCATAATATCAAGTTTGATGAACACATGGCAAGGCGTGACGGTTGGGAAGTTTTAGGCCCGCGATACGATACCATGATAGCGGCGCATCTATTCGATGAGAATAGGCGTATCGCGCTCAAGATTCGGGCAGTTTCTGATTTAGGACGCGAAGACGCGGTCGAATTTGAAGCGTTGATCGATTTAGAAGTTGATCGTTTAGCTAAATTGAACGGTATGAATATTAGTGATTACCGGTATCAATACGGGTATTCCGAAATAGATATTCAGTTGTGCGGAACGTACGCATGTTTTGACGCCGAGTTCACGTTTTTGCTTTACTTGTTTTACGAGCGCGAGGGCATATCGAAAAAGTATTCGCGTGTTTGGAATACTGAGATGAAGTTGACTCATGTTCTATGTGATATGGAGCGAAACGGTATAGCGATTGACGTAGACTACTTGGTGAAGTTACGCGGTGATTTAGAAGTAGCCAAAAAAGATTTGACGTTTGAAATTGAGCATCGTTTGGGCCGCAAGTTAGGTGATTTTAATTTGGCTTCGGATGATCATATGCGCGAGTATTTGATCAACCAGTGTCGATTGACGCTAACCAAGACAACTAAAAAAGGAAAGCTTGCTGTTGATAAAGAAGTGTTAGAATCGTTTAGCGGCGTTTACCCTGTGCTAACGTTCATGCAAAAATGGCGGGAAGTCGAGAAACTCTTAAACACGTACACGACGTCTATACTTGACCGGTTGGACGCTAACAATATTTTGCATCCTGATTATCAACAGGTCGGAACCAACTCAGGCAGGTTGTCTTGCAAGAGCCCAAATTTCCAGAACCAACCCGTGGATAGTGATGCCAGGGCGAAAGAGTTTTGCGGTCTGGGTTTAGAAGAGGGGGGAATTGATCCGTGGTCGATTAGGCGTGCGTACATAGTGGGTGTTACTGGTTGGGTGAGATTGTTTTTTGATTATTCGCAAATCGAATTACGGGTTGTCGCGTTCTATTCACAAGATCCGATTATGGTAAAAGCGTTTATGGATAGAGAGGATATTCATGATCGTACAAGTATAGAGGTATTCGGTTCTACAGAAAAACCTTATCGTAGAAAGTCGAAAATCATTAACTTCGGTTTGACGTATGGAATGTCACACCTTGGTTTCGCCAG
>Ga0307379_10003216_pt1 | contig 23835 bp, 23 predicted proteins | sample UN2MG_FD_202237 | JGI IMG/M metagenome (GOLD analysis project Ga0307379, IMG submission 202237) | Soil microbial communities from Risofladan, Vaasa, Finland - UN-2 | ecosystem: Environmental > Terrestrial > Soil > Coastal area > Acid sulfate soil | place: Finland: Risofladan, Vaasa | collected... | reverse complement strand
CACCCTGTCCAGGGAGGCGACCACGTCCCTGGCCCGGAGCTTCTCGCCGTTGTGGCATGTGATATCGTCCCTCAGCTTGAAGGTCCAGCTCCGGGCGTCCTCCGCCAGACTCCAGCTCTCTGCGAGGGCTGGTTGGTATGAGCCGTCCTCGCCCCTCCGGACCAGGGCCTCGTAGATGGAGAAGACGAGGCTGAGTCGCCCCTTGGAGTCACTGCAGATTTGGGGGTCGCCGATCCTCACCCGGCTCTGAACGATGGTAATTGAGTCAGGGAGAGACAATTATTCACCTATCCTACACGGTGGGCACGAAGCATTTAACATGGTTTCTCCACGTCTCGGAGGGCCCTTCAGTCGGTGAGTTCCCCGAGCCTTACCCACCTTCCTGTCGCCAGGTCATAAAACCAGGACCTGTCCGGGTGCGCCTCGGTCTCGAGCTGGACCCTCAGGAGCTTCTCGGCGTGGGGCCTCTCTTCAAACCTCATCCGCAGCTCTGACCCCTCCAGCAACGAGACAAGTGAGGGACAGTTGAGGTCTAGCCCCACCTGGACGCCCCCATCGGGCCCTATACGGAGCGCGAAGGGGAACTGCCTGCAGCTGGCGGGCCTATCGTCGTAGATGGTGCAGAGGCCGTCCTCGAGGTGGGGGCAGTCGTCAAGAGTGAGCTGGTGGGCGGTAACCTTGAATCCCTCCCCCGAGGGGCTCCTGCCGACGCCCGCCGCAGGTTTCACCATAGACTCGGGAAAATGAGCCTTCTCATCAGATAGCAGCGTTAGCCCTCGGGTGATGCCCTGGTCCTCGGCGAGGAGGTTTCTGCAGCACTTCCCGCATCTCAGGCAGTGGAATGAGGTCTCGCCTGTCATGTTCTGTCGAACTCGATTGGGAGGTATGGGAGAATGGTCGGATATATTCTATGTCATATGGCGGCGTCAACAGGGATTTAGAATGGCATTGACCGGGTTAGATTCACCACCCTTATTCAGGCATCGCGTTTCATCCAGTTCAGACAGGGTTCAGGGAACCGTATCTGAGCTACTTTAAGTATAAATCTACATAAACATGAGATTTCTGCTAGCTGATGGACGACCCTGGATCTCTTAGGCCGATTCTGGGGGTAGCGGAGCCCCTCAAAGTGGAGGTAGATCTAGAGCTGTTCATATCGTCGATCAAGCTGACGGCTGAATGTGGGTTCGGTGCTGTCCTCATATTGGACGGAGAGGGCACCATCGTCTACGCATCCTCAATGCTTGAGGAGATGACCAATCAAAGACCCGAGGAGGTCGTCGGCACCCCCTTCATTGACCTGGTGCCTCCAGACTCTCGAGATATGGCTCATGAGGCCCTGTCGGACGCGTTGAAGGGTGAGAGCATCCAAGAGCAAAAGCTCAGCCTCAAGAGGAAGGGAGGAGATGCTGTATCTGTCGAGGTGAACCTCAAGCCTGTGGAGAGTAGTGGGGCGATCTCCTGGACACTCTGCTTCCTGAGGGAGGTCGATGACTACGAAAGGCAGTACAAAGGGCTGAAGGAGTCCGAGGAGAGGTATCGTTCCCTGTTCGAGCTCGCTCCCGAAGGCATTCTTACGACTGACCTCAAGGGTACCATAACATCCGCTAACTCCGCCTTCTACAAGCTGACCGGATTCAGTGAGGAGGAGGTCGTCGGGAAGTTCATACTGAGTATCGGGACCATCAGTATGCGAGATTTCCCCAAGCTCCTCGGGATTTTCAAGAGCATTATACAGGGTAAGAAGACGGGATCCATAAAGTTCAGATATAACAGGAAAGACGGAAGCATCAGGTGGGCTGAGGGCTACACAAAGGTCGTCCACGTGGGGCCCAGGAAGTGGGAGGGCCTCGCCGTCCTCCGGGACATAACCGAGCGAAAAGAGAACGAGGATGCGCTCCAGAGGAGCCTCGAGGAGCTCACCCGGTCAAACCAAGAGCTGGACGATTACACCTACGTGGTCTCCCACGATCTGAAGGCCCCCCTGAGGTCGATCATGGCGTTCAGCGAATTCCTCAACTCCGACTACGGGGACAAGCTCGACGAGACGGGGATGGAGTACCTAAGCCGTATCCAAGCGGCGACGACCCGCATGGACAGCCTCATCGAAGACCTCCTCGTCCTCTCCCGCATCGGACGGCTCTACCTCGAGACAGCGGAGGTCGACCTCGACGAGTTGATGCAGTCGATCATCCTAGACTTCGAGGCCCAGATCAAGGAGAGTGGAGCCGAGATCACATGGGATCACCTGCCGACTTTAAGGGTCTGGAGGGTCTGGATCAGGCAGCTGCTGGCCAACCTTATCGCCAACGGCCTCAAGTTCAACGAGTCCAAGGTCCCCAAGGTGCACATCGGGTTCAGGGAGAAAGACGAGGGGTACGTTTTCAGCGTCAGGGACAACGGCATAGGGATAAAGAAGGCGAACCAAGAGAAGATCTTCAAGCTCTTTCAGAGGCTGCACACCCAGGAGGAGTACCCAGGGACCGGCGCTGGCCTCGCCATCTGCAAGAAGATCGTGGAGTCCTTGGGCGGTCGGATCTGGGTGGAGAGCAAACAGGGGAGGAGAAGCACATTCTACTTCACGGTGCCTAAGGACATCGGGGAGGGTGAGATGGGCGGACATGCGGCCGTCGACGCCGAAGCCGATGATGTTACACCTGATATCATTATCGAGTACGATTCATCTCTGGAGGTCAGAGCGGATGAATGAGAGTCAATGCCCCGTCCTCCTCGTGGAGGACAACCCGGACGATATCCTCATAGTGAAGAGGGCGTGGAGGGAGGCCGAGATAGAGAACGACCTCATGGTCGTAAAGGACGGTGAGCAGGCGGTCCGCTTCCTCCAGAAGGGAAAGCCCTACGACGACGCACCCACGCTGATGCTGATCCTCCTTGATCTGAAGATGCCAAGGATGGACGGTTTCGACGTCCTAAAGGTGATCAAAGGGAACAGGAGGCTGAGGAGCATCCCGGTGGTCGTCCTAACGTCATCGGAGATGAGCAGGGACATCGAGAGGGCGTACGACTACGGGTGCAACAGCTACATCGTGAAGCCCACCAGCTTCGCCCAGTTCCAGAGGGCGATTAAGAAGTTGAAGCAATACTGGATGAGGATCTGCAAGACGCCGATGACCATCTAGGCCCAGTATCTTACGATACAAGGCGTATCATCGGTCTAGTCGGGTTTGTGGGAAAGGTTGTATCTAGAGAACCTGGAGGACCCCGCTCCGAGGCTCTATTATGCAGCCCATCTCCTTGAGCTTGAGGATGCAGGCGGCGGCGTCCTCCTCGGTGGTATCGACGGCCTCTTGGATGTACTGGAGGAGCTCCCACTCGGGCATCCGCCTCTTCGGATTGTTCTCCACGGCCTCCATCACCTCCCCGAGGATGGAGGAGATGTCCGTCCTCCCCCTTCCGCTATAGGCGACCCTGGAGACGAGGTTGATGGGGGCAGTGGGCCTGTGGCTGGCGACCGGGGGGGCCGCCCTCTCCCGCTTCTGCGGTAGCTCGAAGCCGAGGCCCATTGATTTCTGGGCCTTCCGTTCCTCGATGACCTCCTCGTGCCTCTGGTGCTCCTCGACGGCGGTGCCCAGGAGGTCCCTGATCTTCTGGGGGACGTCCATGCCGGTCATGATTCCGACGTAGGAGACCCAGCGACAGTGCTCCTTGGGGTAGACGCCAAGCATGGCGTCCCTACCCGTCAGCATCTCCTTGAGGACGCGGCGGACCCTGTCCACCTGGGTGGTGGTGAACTGGCCACTGGGGCCGTAGACGCCGAGGAGGACTCCGGCGGCGGTGGTGGGGTTGACGTCGGCGAAGAGGCTGCCCTCCCAGCTCTGCTGGAGCATGGAATCGAGGTTGGTGACCATGTTGGCGTAGGTCCTGTGGTTGGCGAGGGTGGCGAAGCCGGGGTAGCCGAAGATGGAGCGGAGCTCGGACTCGTCGATCCTGTCAGCCTGGCTGGGGGTGTTCGCCAGCTCAAGGAGCTTGATGAATGTGGTGACCACGGTTTTGTTCACCTCTCTGTAGGCGTCCGTGAGGACGCTGTCGGGGTAGTGGGCGACGATCTTGTCGTTGTCGATGCAGATGAGGGCCTTCACGGGCTCCTGACGGTAGAGGAGGTCGAGGCCCTTGGCGGCGTTCACCTTGGCCTTCACCGACTCCTTCTGGAAGGGGAGTGTGGTCACCGCTACGCACTCCCTGCCCAGCTCCCCGACGATCTCGGCGACGATGGGGGCGAGCCCTGAGCCGCTGCCGCCGCCCTCGCCGAGGGTGAGCATAACGATGTCGGTGTCCGGCTGGAGCAGCTTCTTGATCAGGTGGCGGATGTTCTGCCTCGCCTCGGAGCCGGCGTCGTAGCCCTCCCGCCAGTCCTTGGCGGCGCCCCTGCCGGAGCCGATGAGGAGCTTGTTCCCGGAGGGTATCTCCCTGTGGGACTCGAGGTCGACCCTGTCGGTGTTGATGCCACAGACGTCGACGATGAGGTTCTTATCGTCCAAGGCGGCCCCCTTGAAGGTCGAGGCGATCTTACCGCCGCAGTGACCCAGACCGATCGTTAGAAATCTCAAATCATCTGACCCCCTTTCGTGTTGCACCGGGATTCGGGAATATAACCGATGCGTAGGTACGTCGAGGTGGGAGTAGGGTGAAAGTGTGTTTACCCGTCCGGGGAACACGTAAAATAGTCCTTGGATCAAACGAGATCGGATGCCCCCCTTCAGGCCCAACCGGCTCATAGGGTTCCTCTACGCCATCGGGCTCACCCCTAGTGGGCAGGATGGTCCTCCTGCTGACGACGACGGGTCACAAGACGGGGCTCCCCCGGGTGACGCACCTCCAGTACGAGGATGTCGACGGCGCCTACTACGTCGGCTCCATGCGGGGGACGCGGCCGACTGGTTCCGCAACCTGGTCATAAATCCTGCCGTCGAGGTGCGGGTCAAGTCCAGACGGTTCAAGGCGGAGGCCGAGCCTATCACGGACCCTTCGCGCATCGCTGACTTCCTGGAGCTACGCCTCAGAAGCCATCCTAGAATAGTGGGGAAGATACTCCAGTCGGAGGGGCTCCCCGCACAGCCCGAGCGAGAACAGTTGGAGAGCTATGCTGAGAAGATAGCCGTAGTGAAGCTTGCTCCTATGTATGAATCAGATGGCCCATAGTGTTTCGCATCGGACTAGGCAGTGGACCCCTATCATGTTGAGCACCAATCCCCCTCCAAACAAGAACGCATGGCTGAGATGAGTTCCTAGAGAAAAGTAATATCCCTGCAACCCACCTCATCTTTGATCACTATGCCCAAGATTCCAGGCCTCAGATGGAAGATCAGGGAGACCACCGAGGAGGACATCTCCACGATCCTGGACCTATGCTACCAGCTCAGCGTCTACGAGAAGATGGAGTTCAAGGGGACGGAGGAACTCTACAGGAGGTACGGCTTCGGCGAGGACAGGATATTCGACTGCCTCCTCGCGGAGAACACCGGGGAGGTGGGGCCACAGTACCTGGGTGTAGCCCTCTACTATTACACGTTCAGCACCTTCGAGTCCCGGCCGACGCTTTGGCTGGAGGACCTGTTCGTGCCGGAGGAGTACAGGGGGAACGGTGTGGGGACCTCCCTGCTGAAGGAGCTCTGCAGGGTGGCGGTGGAGAGGGATTGCGGGAGGTTCGAGTGGACGGTTCTGGACTGGAACGAGCCCAGCAGGCAGTTCTACTTCAGCCTCGGAGCGGTGGCCATGGACGAGTGGACGACGTTCAGGATGACTCCGGACGTATTTAAAAAGCTGGCAGAAAGCTAAACAAATCTTTTTTTAAACGTTTAGAAGCTGAGCGTGCGAGGGGAGGGATTCGAACCCTCGGAAACCTGAATAGGCACCCGTGTTGTCTGGTGTTTTTTACTTTGGTGAACGCTAGGTGTTTCCATTCATCAATGTCTGCAGAACGTTTATTACCCCGTAGATTTCCAGTTTCTCTGGTCCCGGAGAGCGGCGAATATTCTAGAGGGGTCATAAAGATGAGAGCGTTGGGTGAAGAGGGAAGGGAGAAGTTAGAAGAATTCATTTTCCAGATCATGACGGAAAGAGGGATTCCGGGTCTTAGCATCGCCGCGATGGATGAAGAGGGTATATGTTTCAAGAGGGGGCTGGGCTTCAGGGATTTCAACCTCAACACTAGCACCACGCCTAGAACAATCTACTGCATCGGGAGCGTGACTAAGCCCTTCACGGCACTGGCGGTCATGCAGCTGCACGAGGAGGGCCTGCTCAACCTCGATGACCCCATCGAGAAGTACGTGCCCTACAAGGCTAGGCCCATGGGAGAGCCCATACTCATAAAACACCTGTTGAGCCACTCCAGCGGGTTGCCCTCTTTGGGGTACGCTTCCGTGACCCTTTCCACGGTCACGAACCTCTCGGATGATTGGTTCCCCATCTCCAGCCCTCAGGACCTCCTGGTGTTCATGGCAGGAGCGGAGGACTGGGCCCTCTCGAAGCCGGGGCAGCGATATGCCTACTTGAACGCGGGGTACATACTGCTGGGGCTGATTATCGAGAAGGCCTCAGGGGAGTATTACGCAGACTACGTCAAGGGGCACATTCTCGAACCCCTCCGTATGGACAGGAGCACCTTCTATAAGGAGGATGTGGAGAAGGACGACGACGTGGCCACTCCCTATATCGTCTCAAGGGAGGAGGGGAGAACCCCCACACGGTATCCCTACGGGCACCTGATAAGCGATGGCGGCCTCATGAGCAGCGTGGAGGACATGGCCAACTTCGTGAAGATGCTCCTCTCGGACGGCCTCTTTGAGGGCCATCAGGTGTTTAAACCTGAGTCCATCAAGATGATGATGGAGCCAAAGGTTCCAATATTGAGTGAGCCCATCGAGGGCGGCAGCCAAATCCACTACGGCTACGGTCTACGCATTAAGACCGAGTTCCTCGGACACACGCTGATACATCACAGCGGCAGCGTCTACGGGTCCAGCGCCTACATGGGCCTGATACCCGAGAGAGACCTGGGGGTTGTGCTGATCGCCAACGGGGGCTACTTCCTCGGGGACATGGGCGAGTACACCTTGGCCCTGCTCCTCGGCAGAGATCCCATGGAGATGCCATACTTTAGACGCCAAAAGATCCTCGAGGAGCTCACGGGCTCTTACACTACGTTCCGAGGCACATCAAACTACAAGGTCACCAGGAGGGGCGGCATCCTACAGCTCCAGACGAGCTTTGGGAGGAGTTCCTACGCGACGCCCCTAATCCCGGTAGACCTCTACGGGGAGCCGAAGCTCTTCAAGACGTACGGTATCGACAGCGTTACCCCGGTGGAATTTGTGACGAGTGAGGGTGGCATATTTCTCATCTACGATCGTAATAAGGCGAAAAAGACGGTTGACGGCTAATTCTAAGATAGAGACCCTTACTCGATAACCTTAGAGCTAGGTAGCCGACCGGACTACGTCCTCGCCCATTTCAATCATGTCTTTAAAGCTGAAGGCTTGGTGGCTTATCCCGAAGGTATCGCTTTAATCGGAGTGCGGGGGGAGGGATTGGAGGGATTCGAATCCTCGAGGCTCAAAGGCCACTGGTTCGCGCGCACAGCTATAAATATATCTCCGGTTCTCTTCTCTCACTGTAGTTAGTATTCAACCATTTCGAAGCCTGCTGCATACGATGTCTAATGACCCGAACACCTGAAGTACAGTTCTTGACACAGGTGCAGCACCATAAATAAGCTTCCTCCTGATTCGTGACCACGTCGCCTACGGCAACAGCATCAGGGGTTCAGGCGAAAAAGAACCTGAAAACAACACCTCCCCGATCTACTTCCTGCAAATAACGCCAATATATGAAAGTATAAAAAAATACAATTTTCTACGAGAAAATATCCCATCTAAACGAATCCAAGACCCCGTTCATTAAAAGAAGACTAAAAACACCTCTTCAAAATAGAGGGGGGTCAAACATCGGAACATGATAAACCCTCAATCACTCGAAAGGAACCGCAAAACGACTCCGTCAGCATCCGATTCCAGTCAAAAACACAGGCAATTCCGAGAAAAACACACACCTAAACCACCCAGAATAAACCAGAGGAGGGGTCATGCACCTGAGAGTGAGAACATCGTCCCACGGCGAGAGGAAACTGAAAACGCACCCGGTACGATCCCGTTCATGCCAAAAGGGGCACCAATGCATACCTAAAAACTGCAATAAGGGGTAACAATTATTATCTCCAATAAATCCTCTTACCTACCCACAAGTCACAACGAAGTGGCGCCGCGGGAGGGATTCGAACCCTCGAGGCTCAAAGGCCACTGGTTTTCGAGACCAGCACGATAACCACTCTGTCACCGCGGCAACCTCTAAGGGAAACGGGGACAATATTTAGTTTTCCCCGAGGAGGAGGTCCCTGACCCCCTTCCAACCCCCCTCCGCCTTCGCCCGGATCACCTCCAGGGCCTCCTCGGAGGAGCCGAGCATCCTCCTCGAACCCGTCACCTCCCTAACGAGGTACTCCGCAGCCCTCAACGTCTGCCGGCTCAGCTCGGAGTCTGCAATGTCGGCGACGCTCACGATGAGCGCCTCCAGGGTCTTCGGCTTCACCGGGCTCTTATCGCCGTGGTGGGAGGCGACCACGTGGATGACCCCGGTGGGAAAGCCGCATCGATACATCTCCGCCACCAGCAGCGTAAGGTGGTCGATCCTCTCCCCGAGGGGGGAGGTCCTGAAGCCACCCCGCCCATTGGGCATATAGGCGTAGCACTTCATGACGTCGTGGAGGATAGCACCGGCAAGCACGTGGTCCCTGTTGACCTGCCCGCCGTAGACCTCCTCGACGAGGTCGCAGAGGAGGACGCAGAGCCTCGTCACAGCCACCGTATGCTGTAGCAGCCCCCCCTCGTAGGAGTGATGGATGTAGGCACCCCCAGGGCAGACATCAAAGGGAAGCGGGTCACCGTCCACCTCAATCTCGGGAACCCTGAGGAAATCAAGGACCTTAGTGCGGAGCCCCTCGTCCCCGATCTCACTGGCCAGCCTCTCAAGCTCTGAAATCATTTGCGATCCACCAGACTCGAATCCAACTAATTGGATCGTATCCCCTCATAAGATTATCCCGTGTGGCGCTCACAGGAAGGTTTATCACGGGCTCCAATACTCAGAATCCGATTTCAGGGGCGCCAGTGACATGGGGCAGCGGAAGGGTAACATCTACGCCGTGATGCTGGCAGCGACGACCTGGGTCGTCTCAGGGAGCCTCCTCTCCCCCGTCTACGCCCTCTACATCCGCGACCTAGGCGCATCGGCGGTCCAGATCGGGCTCATCTTCAGCCTCAGGGCGTTCCTACCATTTATACTCCGCATACCCCTCACCCTTTTGGGCGAGCGGGTCGGGAGGGTGAGAATGCTCTTCGCCGGGCTCTTCGTCTCGGTGACGGCGTCCACAATGTACGCCTACGCAGACAGCTTCACCCACGTACTCCTCATATTACTCTACGAGTCCATCTCCTTTGGCTCCTTCAACCAGATCGCCATGTCCATCGTCTCAGACATGGCTCCCGCCGACAGACAGGGGGACGCAATGGGGAGGTACCTGACCTTCCTCGGCCTCGGGATGCTCCTAGGGCCGGCCCTGTGCAGCGTCCTCGTGACCACGTACAACTACCAGCAGCTGTTCCTCGTCTCAGCTGGCTTCCCCGTGGCGGGGCTCGCCCTCCTGGCCCTTTGGGCGCCCAGAGTGACAGGCACCGTGAGGGCTCCCGAGGAACCCGTTTTAAGCGTAGGGGAGTCCCTCAGGATGATCCTGGGAAACAGGAACGTCCTCCTCCTCTCCTTCTGCCGGGCATCCTTCGCAACGAGCCAGAGCCTCTTCTTCACCCTCTTCAGTCTCTACGCCAACGAGGGGCTCCACATGAGCGAGTCCACGATCGCGATGCTCTTCACCCTCCGGGGGTTGACCAACACGCTGGCCAGGTTCCCGGCGGGCAGAATCTCGGACAGGATCGGCAGGAGGAAGCCCATGGTGGCCGCCTACGGCCTGCTGGTGGTGTCGTTCATGATGACGGCGCTCACCCGGAACGTGACGCTCATCGCCGTAGCAATGATCTTCTACGGTTTCTCATGGGGGACCAGGGCGGTCTCGGAGTGGGCTTTCCTCACCGACCTCGTGGAGCCCGAGATCAAGTCGTTATCGATCTCATACCTCTCCAGCGTCTTCAGCCTCGGGGCGACCGTGGGGAGCGTCCTAGCTGGCGTCCTCACCGTGTTCATGCCCTATACAAGCATCTTCATGCTCGCGGGAGCGATAGTCCTCCCGCCGATCCCGGCGATAATGATGATGAGGAAGAGGGATATCAACCAGATAGCTGAGCCAGCTTCTCCACGATCTTGACGTACGCCTCCGCGGGATCGGAGATGTCCTGAACCAGCCTCTCGAAGGGACAGACGATGACGCCGTCCTTCTCCTTGATAGCATCCGCCTTCTCCCAGTAGACGCACTCCACGCCGTGCTCCTTGAGAACACGTTCGGCGCCGACACTGATCACCATAGCGTGGACCTCGGATGCCCCAATGTACAGGTTCAGGAGGGCGGCCGCCTTCCCCACCACCCTGTCGACAGTGACCACCCCCCTGAGCTCTTCGAGCCCAATAGCATCGACGACCTCGAGGAGGGGAGCGACGCCCCTAGATGAGCTGGAGAAGATGACCTCATCGTCCCTGAAGACCATGAGGCTCTCACCCGAGTCCCTCAACAACGGAAGGTAACTACTCAAAGCGATCCCGTGAAAGGACAGGCCCGCTCCTTTTCTACCTTACGCAAACAGAGGGGGCCCTACCTCTCCTTTTCCTCTAGGAACAGCGTCACGAAAAACGCGGTGGCTGCGATCAATGCGAAGAAGTAGAACACGTAGTCCATTGAGTACCGGGTCGCTAGGTAGCCGGCTATGGCGGGTGCGAAGCTGCCGATGCCGTACTTGACGGCGAAGTTCACGCCATAGGTGATCCCCACTGTGTCCTTGTGGGAGACGTCGCCCAGCAATGCGTTCATAGGGGACTGGGTGACGAAGAAGGTGAACCCCATCACCACGACCAGCAGCAGCATGACCAGCAGCGAGCCCGGGGCGAGCGTCAGCGCGAAGAGGGAGAGGGAGAACAGCCCGAAACCGAGCATGAGCATCCCCTTCCTGCCCCGGCGGTCGGAGAGCTCGCCCCCCACCACCTGGGCGAAGGCCCCCACGGTGTACTTCAACGTGGAGAGCCCCCCCGCCATCAGGATGCTGACGCCCTTCACCTCGTTGATGTAGGTGAGTATGAACGCAGAGACCCCGTTCCAGAGGGCCCCGCTAAAGATCACGATGACGAAAACCAGCAGCAGGTTCCTGAGCTGATCCGTCGCGAACATCCGCCTGAGAGTCGCCACGACGCCGAGGCGGGGCGCTGACACCTCCTCGATGGAGGCTGGTTCGATGACGACTAGGTGATCCGCAACCGCCATCAGGACGCCCACGAGGCCCCAGGCCAGGAAGGCGTTCCTCCAACCTAGGAAGGTGCCTATGACCGTCGTCGTGATGAAGGAGATGGCCATCCCCATGTCACCCCCGAGGCCCTGGATGCCCATGTAGCGCCCCCTCATCTCCATGGAGAGGAGCGACATCGAGGCATATCCGGGGGGATGGTAGAGACTCGCACCTATCCCGAGGAATATGAATCCTACGGCCGTTAGCGGGAGCGAGTGGGAGAGGCTTACCAGTATGGCGGAGAGCCCGCAGAGGGCCATCGAGGCCGTGATCATCGTCTTCTTGGAGCGGCGGTCGGCGAGGAAGCCCACGGGCAGAGAGCCCCAGCCGTAGAACAGGAAAACCAGGGTCGTCAGGAATCCCAAGGTCTCCAAGTTCCCAAGCTCCCCCTTCAGGAGGGGGATGAGGGCGGGGAGCAGCACTAGGTAGGCGTGCATGACGCCGTGGGAGCTAGCGACGGCTATAACGCTTACATCCTCGCTCTTCAATGCCAGAATCTCCTGCGTTCCTAACGAAACATGCATTATCCTATTTATTCTTAATCCGAATCAGTCAAAACATCGGGGTGACGGGTTACTCCTTTTAATGAACATGTTCCCGTAGACAGTCTTTTCCCGTCACGATCCGCCCTGACTTATAAATGGTAACTGTTGAGAGATACATCAATTTATTTAGCATCCTTGGGACACATATGCACAGGGATAGACTGTGTCAACGGCGAAGCTGAAGAAGCAGGTACTTGTCCACCTCAGGGAGCAGCCCATGAGCCTGAAGGAGCTGGCCGAGAAGATGGAGCTCAAGGAGAAGAGAACGTACAGACTCATCAGATCCCTGTTCGAGAAAGAAAAGATCAGGTCCATGAGGGGAGAGGACGGCGTACGGAGATACCTCCCCGCAGAGGAAGAATAGGGGAATAACACCAGAGTTCTAGACCAGATACCCCCTGAACCTCGACTAACCGTCTATAGCAAATCGTATATTTGTTGTCGAGAAGGATACTCAGGTGTCATGATTGTTAGCAATCAAGGGAGGTAAGATCCTCACCATTACTAAGGGTGCCATCGACAACGGCACCATCCTGATCGACAAAGGGAAGATCGTGAAGGTCGGAAAGAAGGTCAAGATACCCAATGGCGCTGAGGTCATCGACGCATCGGGGAAGGTGATCATGCCAGGCCTTATCGACGCCCACTGCCACATAGGCATCATAGAGGAGCGGATAGGTTGGGCCGGAAGCGACGGCAACGAGTCAACCGACCCTGCCACCCCGCACATGAGGGCGCTGGACGCCATCAAGGCCAACGCCGACGAGGGGGGGCTTACGTCGGCTCTTAAGGCCGGCGTCACCACTGTCCAGATCCTACCGGGGAGCGCCAACGTCATCGGTGGGACCGGGGTCGTCATCAAGACTGCCCCCAAGGTCGTCACAGACGAGATGGTCCTCAAGGAGCCCTCCGGAATGAAGATCGCCTTCGGCGAGAACCCGAGGCGGGTCTACGGCCAGGGGTTGAAGAAGACCCCGTCGACGAGGATGGGGGTGGCAGCGATCCTCCGGGAGTGGCTACAGATGACGAAGAACTACATGGAGAAGAAGGAGAGGTTCAAGGACGACCCGGAGAAGATGCCCGAGGTCGACATCAAGCTGGAGGCCCTGGTACCCGTCCTCAAGGGCGAGATCCCCCTCAGGGCCCACGCCCACAGGGCCGACGACATCGCGACGGCCGTCCGGGTCGCCGAGGAGTTCGGAGTCAAGATGACCTGGGAGCACGCCACCGAGGGCCACCGCATAGCGAAATGGATCGCGAAGAAGGGGATATCCTGCGTCTGGGGCCCCAGCCTAGGCGGAAGGGGCAAGTGGGAGATGAGGGAGCTCAGCTTCGACACCCCCAAAGCCCTCCACGACGCCGGCGTCAAGTTCGCCTTCCAGACCGACTCCATGGGCCAGAACATCGCGTACCTCCCCCTCTCAGCCGGCATGGCCGTCAAGCACGGGCTGCCCTACGAGGCGGCCCTCAAGGCCATCACCATCAACTCCGCAGAGATCCTAGGAGTCGACGACCGCGTCGGGAGCATCGAGGAAGGCAAGGACGCAGACCTCCGCATCCTCGACGGCGACCCCCTCGAGCTCCGTACAAAGGTCGAGATGGTCCTCATCGACGGAAAGGTCCTCTACAAGGCCTAAACCACCACCCCCAACCCTTTTTCTTTTCTCTACCAGACGAGACCACGCCCCAAAACGTGAACCGCCAACGCAGAACCGAGGAGCCCCCCCATCAAGGCCAGAGGAACCCTCAACGGAAAAGTGAAGAGACACACCCCAAACCCACCCCACCTCACACCGAAAACACAACACAAAAAAAAACCCCCTTATAACCGGTAGCCATTACAACACACTCGGACCCCTTATCCCCACCAACCGACGCGCGCACCACAACCCATAAGAGAGGAACCATAACAACAACCAGTGAAGCCATGATCATCACCCTAGGCTCCATCTCCCTCGACACCACCAGGACCCCCTTCAGGACCGCCACAGAGATCCTCGGAGGCTCAGGCTCATTCTTCAGCCTCGCCAGCAGCCTCTTCACAGAGACCGGCCTCATAGGCATCATCGGAGACGACTTCCCCCCCGAACACAGGGAGACCCTCTCCCAGAGGACCGACCTCACCGGCCTCGAGACCCGAAAAGGAAAGACCTTCCGATTCGACTCAAGCTTCGGATACGACCTAGGCGCCAGAACCACCAACAAGACCGAGCTCAACGTCTTCGGGGAATGGAACCCCAAGGTCCCCCACCAGTACAGGGACGAGGACTACCTCTACCTGGGAAACGTGGGTCCCCAGCAGCAGCTCGCCACCCTCAACCAGATGGACGACCCCAAGCTCACGGTCGCCGACACCATCGAGTACTGGATCGACAACCAGAGGGAGCCCCTCATGGAGGTCATCTCAAGGGTCAAAGGCATGGTCCTCAACGACCAAGAGGTGAGACAGCTCTGCCACACCCCCAACATCATCACCGGCGCCAAGAAGATCATGGAATGGGGCGCAGAGTTCGTCATCGTCAAGAAGGGCGAACACGGAGCCATCCTCTTCACACACGACACCATATTCCCAACCTGCGGATATCCCCTCGAACAGATCACAGACCCCACCGGAGCCGGCGACACATTCGCAGGCGGCTTCATGGGGCACATCGCCAGGAGGGACAAACTCGACGAGCAGACGTTCAAGGAGGCCATCATATACGGCAACGTCATGGGTTCCTTCACCGTCGAACGCTTCGGCGTCGAGAGACTCACAACACTCACAATGGACGACATCGAGGAGAGATACCGGCAATACAAGGAGATGGTCAAATTCTAGAGGATCCCAGACAAAGAGGATGAAAAAAAATATGGTCTCAAAACTCCTGACCTCGGGATGGCCCCAGGTACTCAACGACGCCGCCACCAACGTACGAAAGGTGGTGAGAGGAGCCCTGGTCAAGAGGGCCACCCTAGACGTAAAGGAACTGAAGAACCTCCTGGACGATGAAGCCCAGAACGCGATAGCTGACACCCTGAGAGAGAACGGAGAGCCTGTAACCGTCGTGAGCGAGGAGGGCGACTACAAGATCGGCGAGGACGGTCCCTGCCTCATCGTGGACCCCGTCGACGGGACCACCAACCTCGCTAGGGGCATCCCCCTGGCAGTCACCAGCTTAGCTCTGTCCGAGACCCCCCTTATGTCCGGAGTGCAGATAGGCGTCATCGTGGACCTCTACACCGGGGAGACATATCGCGCCGAGAGAGACAGAGGAGCCTGGCGAGGGGGCAAGAGACTGCACACAACGGGTACCCGGAACCTCAAGGAGGCGGTCGTCTCAATTGACATAAGCAAGGGAAGCCCCGTGAAGCCGGTCGAACAGGTAATCTACAAGGCGAGAAGCCTCCGCCAACTGGGATGCTCGGCCCTCGCAACTAGCCTCGTCGCCTCAGGGGTCATGGACGCCCACGTCGACGTCAGGGGCTCCCTCAGGACCACAGACATCGCCGCAGGGCTGCTCATTCTCAGAGAAGCGGGAGGAACCTACACCATCAATGGAGAGCTGGGCAAGGATTTCCCCCTAATCAGGGACGAAAAACTGAGGCTGATTGCCGCCACGAACCCCCACATACTGGAAGAGATTATCAGCCTCCTACAAGGGGGTAACCAACGATGCGCTTCGCACAGCCCCTGATAAGAGCGGAGTTCAGAGAAAGGCCTAACAGGTTCCGCGGAATCGTGGAACTACGAGGAAGCAGGAAGGAGTGCTTCATCCCCAACCCGGGAAGGATGGGAGAGCTCCTATTCACAGGAGCCACGGTATTCCTCTCAGAAAATGCAGGACCCCACCGAAGAACGGACTACGACCTGACACTAGTAGATCTAAACGGAAACCTCGTCTCCATCGACTCACGCGTACCGAACACCCTCGTGGAGGAGGCCATCGAATCAAAAACCATAGAGGAACTGAAAGAGTTCACTGTGGAGAAAAGGGAGTACACCCACCTGGACTCAAGATTAGATTTCTACCTGAAGAGCGAGTCAACCTCACTCTACTTGGAGGTCAAGTCATGCACACTCGTGAGAGAGGGGGCAGCACTATTCCCCGATGCACCTACGAAACGAGGAAGCCGTCACCTGAAAACGCTCACACGCGCACTGAATGACGGGAGGGGCGCGCTCATATTCGTGATCCAGAGGACGGACGCAGAGGAGCTCCGCCCCAACGGCGAGACCGACCCGGAGTTCGCCCACAACCTCAGCGAGGCTGCCGAGAAAGGCGTCGAGGTATACGCCTATACATCGAACGTCTCTCTCGAAGGCATCACGCTCAAGTACAGGATCCCGGTTATATTCTAAATTCGCTATTCACTTCGTTAAATGATACCACGAAATAGCCATTTTTATAAACAGGAAACGGGAAAACCCCCCCTTTCCATCATTATTCATCAGAAAGCCCCAATATAACGCCATTTTAATATAGTAATGATTTTTAAGGCTCCGCATACTCTTTATGCCGGAAGAGGCTAACGGATGGGAAAGAAGAAGGTCCTGAGCGAGAAGAACCTGAGGCGCATGGTCTACCCCTCGGAGAACGACGTCCTAGGCTTAGTCCAGAAAATGCTGGGTTTCGACAGGGTCCTAGTGAAGTGCCAAGATGGCCACACAAGAGTTGCCAGAATCCGTGGAAAGATGAAACGCCGGACCTGGATAAGAGAAGGAGATATCGTTCTAGTATCACCCTGGGATTTCCAAGGCGACGAACGAGGCGAGATATTCTGGCGATACACCCAGAGCCAAGTAGACCAGCTTAGACGCGAGGGCGTACTCAAGATAGACTAGACGGACTGAATGACACTTGTCCGACCGAGAGCGCATCGAGAGAGAGGCCGAGGACGTCGAGAGGCGCTACGAGGAGGACAGACTCATGCTGCAGAAGCGGCAAGAGGACTACAAGGTCATAGAGGAGGTCTTCGACCACCTTACGCTTCAAGCCCTCGATAAACTCATCCGCAAGAAAGTGATCGATAGATTTTATGGCGTCGTGAAGGCAGGCAAGGAGGCTAGAATATACTGGGCGCAGGACCCCGAGGAAGCCGAACTCGCCATCAAGATCTACTACACCTCGACAGCCGAGTTCCGAAAGGGCATGATGCAGTACATACAGGGAGACCCAAGATTCAAAAGATTTCGAAGGAATCCCCGAAGTATCATATACACCTGGACCCAGAAGGAGTTCAAGAACCTCCAGCTCGTGGAAGGGGCCGGAATTAACGCCCCGAGACCCATCGACGTGGAGAGAAACGTGCTCGTGATGACGTTCATAGGAGAAGACGGCATCCCAGCACCACTCCTGAAGGAATCCAACGATTATAACCCCCTCGATTTTTACAACAGGCTACTCGAGGACATGAAACTGCTATACTTGAAGGCAGGATTGGTCCACGGAGACCTCAGCGAGTATAATATCATGGTATGGGATGAAAAACCAGTTATATTTGACGTATCTCAGGCTATGTTAACGGGGCACCCTATCGCAGATATGCTCGTTCAAAGGGACATAACTAACATCAACGCGTACTTCAGGAGACTTGGCGTGGAGATCTATGAATTAGAAGAAGTGGAGTCGTGGGTTAAAGGTGAGTCAGAAAGCCTATCTTAAGATCCCGAGAGAACGGATCGGCGCCCTCATAGGCCCAAAAGGGAAGGCAAAAAAGAGGATAGAGGACCGCTTCGGAGTCATCCTCGAGGTGGAGAGCGACTCAGGCTCAGTAACGGTGAGTCTTAAACCCGAACAGAAAGATTTCTCCATGATCTTCACCGTCCAGAACGTAATCAAGGCTATCGGTCGAGGCTTCAGCCCCCAGAGAGCGGATATATTAGCCACCGAGGATTACGACATCCTGATTATAGATCTGAGAGACTACGTAGGTGACTCGAAAAACGCCCTCGCAAGAGTGAAAGGACGGATAATAGGTAAAAATGGACGAGCGCGAGCCCTGATCGAGGAACTCACAGAGACGAGTATAAGCGTCTATGGACACACTGTCACATGTATAGGGAATGTGGAGAACCTCGAAATAGCTAGGGAGGCTATATCAAGGCTGCTCAAAGGGGCCTTCCACAAGAGCGTCTGGAACTTCCTATACGCCTACAGAAGGAAAATGAAAAAAGATAGGGGCGAACTTTGGTATGAGAACCCCGAGCCCAAGGTGGAGTTGAGAAAACAATAGCGCAGGTAGAGTATCAATCGATCAGCCCCTCCGACTTCTTCTATAGGAACAGAGAGATTGCGGGGTTCAGTAACCCGAGCAGGGCTATCTACGCAGCAGTGAGAGAGCTACTTGAGAACTCCCTCGACGCGTGTGAGGTTCAGAGAATGCCTCCAGACATATACCTGCGGATAAGCGAGGTTGAACCGTCGGATACAGGAACTAGCATCTACATAATGAGAATAGAGGATAATGGGACGGGGTTACCTCCTGACCAGATCCCTCACGCCTTCTGCCAAGTTTTCTATGGGTCAAAGTACACCCTGAAGCAGGCGAGGGGAACCTTCGGCCTCGGCGGCACGATCACAATACTCTACGGACAGATAACGACCCACAAACCCGTCATGATCACATCAAGCACTGGTGGAGACATCCACGAGTACGAGATGATGATCGATATCCAGCGAAACCAACCAATTATTCTCAGACACACGGTTGTTGAGAACAAGAAGGGATGGAGGGGCACAGTCGTCGAGCTCCAGATGGAAGGGGATTATAGCAGGATCAAGAGCAGGCTCCTGGACTACCTCAAACAGACGGCTATGGTCAACCCTTACGCTGACATAACGTTCGTAGATCCTGGGGGTCGGCTGTACCGTTTTGAGCGGGGAACCGAGAAGATGCCCCCCCTGCCGAGGGCCGTGAAGCCGCATCCCCACGGTATTGATGTAGAGAACTTCCGGAGGCTCGTCTCGATCACGAAGGAGAGGAACATGAAAGCCTTCATGATGGAGCACTTCCAGGGTGTCGGCAGCGTGACTGCCGATAAATTCTTGAAGGCGGCTAAGACCAATCCTAAAGCAAGGCCTCAATCCCTTAAACCTGAGGAGATAGTTAAGCTTGTGCGGGCTGCCAGGGAGTTTAAGGATTTCAACAGACCTGACCCGAGCTGCCTATCACCAATAGGGGAGGAGCTCCTTGAAACAGGGATACAGAAGGAGCTCAATCTAACCAAGGACGACTTCCTCAAGGTCGTTACAAGGAAACCCGCAACATACCTTGGGTACCCATTCATAGTTGAGACAGCCATAGCTCACGGCAAGTCCATCGCGAAGCAATATAAAAGCGGAACGACGATAATCAGGTTCGCTAACAGGATCCCACTCCTTTTTGACGAATCGAGTGGAGTTGTTTGGAAGGTAATCAACCGCAACATCAATTGGTCTACATATAAAGTGACATCCGATACGCCCCTCGTCATAGCCGTGCACATCTGCTCAACCAAGATACCATATAAGACCGTGGGTAAGGAATACATGGCCGACCAGCCCGAAGTTGAGAAGGAGATCACAAACGCGATAAGGACGGCTGCTCGGAGTCTGAGAGTCTTCATTTCAAGAAATATCAGGGTCGCACGAGAAAGAAGACGGCTGGATATATTCGAAAAATTCCTGCCAAAGATCGGGGAATTCTCAACAAAATTGTCGGATAGGGAGACTCTCCCCGATATTACCCCCCTCTTAAAAGCTGTTAGTGCGAAGATTCCTGAAGTAGAGGAGAAGAACAAGGAGGTGTCATCGATTGCTGGAAACGAAGCCTAAAGAAGCGGAGATTCAGAGAGAAGCTACAGAAGCTAGTTTAAAACAACTGGGTAACCTGATCTATGAGCAGATACAGAACCGAGAGTTCCCATGGGTAATGATGCAAAGTAGGTCTATAGACAACATAATATACGACCCAGAACTCCGGCAGTACATTCTTGGGAGCCGGACAATTCGTCGCCACTCCAGAAACATACGACACATTCGACCATTCACACAACTGATATGGACAGCTTGGTTCGCCCGTGAACTCGTAGGCCTTAGGAAAACGAGCACACTTAGGGAGGTATATTACTCCGCAAGGGGCCAGAGGGACATTGAATTCAGCGGTCAGCAGGAGTCTGATAATATTATCACGGATCTTGAAGTTGCTTTAAACAGACCGCGTGAGGACTTCGGCATATTCCCAGAGGAGCGGAGCGCAATCTTCGGCGATCTGACAATCGAGTATACAGTGCCGGGCTACGAGGGGCGTAGAATGAACCTCACAGACCATCCGGACGGCGTCATGATCGGCCCTGCAGTAACGAGCTCTGAGTTCGTGGAGACTTCAGCAGATAAAGTGCTAGTCATCGAAAAGGGTGCCATGTTCACACGGCTGATAGAGGAGAAAGCTTACGAAAAGTTCAACGCGCTGCTCATTCACACTGCCGGTCAGTCTCCCAGATCAACGAGGAACATTATTCATAGGTTGAATAAGAACCAGGGTCTACCTATCTACATATTCACGGATGGAGACCCCTGGGGAATCCATATAGCGATGGTCATCATATCAGGCTCAGCTAATGCGGCCCACCTGCGTGGACTCGCAACACCTGAGGCGAAATGGATTGGTGTGTTGGCTTCGGACATCATAGACTACAAGCTGCCGACTGAGAACTTAACCGAATACGACAGCAAACGCCTATTCGAGCTTAAGAAGGACCCACGATACACCGATGAACTCTGGCAGAAAGAGATCGATATCTTCCTAGAGATAAAAAAGAAGGCTGAACTGGAGGCTTTCAGCCGATATGGGTTGACATATATCGTCGACGAGTATCTGCCAGCAAAACTAGAGTCTGTCTAGAAAATCTCATATTTATATATCTAAATTGGATTAGGGTTGTTACCTATGTCTGGAAGGGAAGGGCTGACTCTCTCAAAAATCGTGCATTATTTTTTTGGAATAATAATATGTTCATTGGGAATCATGCTTACATACTTTTCAACAACAGCGACTACAGGCACCGTAGATCCCAGCATGTTCACGCCAATAGGCTTGTTTGTGGCCCTATTGGGAGGATTAATGCTCATCAATAAGGAGGATTAGATTGATTAATAAGAAAATCAAAGGCATCGTGCTTGCTGGAGGACAAGGCACCAGGTTTCGTCCGCTGACATACTACTTTCAGAAATGCATGATACCGGTCGGAGAAGAGCAGAGACCAGTCCTGGAATATATAGTTCGACTCCTAGCGCACAATGAGATTAAAGACAACGTCCTATTGGTGGGATACAAACATCAACAGGTTAGGAACTATTTCGATCAGGGAGATAGGTTCGGCGTCCATCTCGACTACGTTCTCGATGAGCCTGATTTCAAGGGCAGTGCTAACGCAATTGTCAATGCGTATAGAAGAGGAGTCATATCCAAGGATGACACATTGGTCGTATATTATGGGGATATCCTGTCGGACTTCAACCTGAAAGAGATGGTGACGCAACACCTTGAGTCTGGGGCTGGAGCCACGGTTGCCCTATCTCAGGGATATAAAATAAGAGTTGGTACGGCTGAGATCGAGAACGGGCTAATATCCCGTTTTATAGAGAAGCCGGAAGTCGAACTCCCTGTGAGCGTTGGGATAATCGTCATGAGTGGTTGGATTCTAGAGGAGATGGACCACCTCCACGATGAACGCCAGGCCAAGATTATGGACATCATGGGGGATGTAATACCATATCTCATCGAGAAGGGTACCATAGTGAAGCCCTACGTAAGCGATGCATTCTGGTATGACTTGGGCTCCCTTGAACGTTATGAGCGCTTTGAGAATGAACACCTTAGTTCAAAGCTAAGGTTGCTCTAGTCAACTCAAACACTCACAAACTTCTTAAATCGTTTCACATGGTTGTTTACAGACGGTGAAAGGTTTGAAGGCTCTTGTCCTCGCAGGAGGTTTTGGTACAAGATTGAGACCGCTTAGCTGTACTCGACCCAAGATGCTCTTCCCTCTGGCAAATGAGGCAATGCTTGATTGGACACTCAAGAACCTCTCAGACAGAGGTGTGGACACGGTAGTCCTAGCGGTAAATTATATGGCAGAGGCGCTAGTGAGGTATTTCGGCCCAACAAAATTCGACTTAGGCATCATATATTCAAGGGAAGATAGACCCCTAGGAACCGGCGGCCCGATCAAGAAGGCGGCAGACCTGCTTGTGGATGACGACCCCTTCCTTGTACTAAATGGCGACATAATTTCAGACATAGACTACTCCCGCCTAGTGGAATATCACAAGAAGAAAGGAGGTCTCGCGACCATAGCCCTGATGCGAGTACCCGATCCGAGTCGATATGGGGCTGTTGAAATGGATTCTGACGACAGGGTCACTAGATTTGTTGAGAAGCCCGAGAAGGGCATGGCCCCTAGTAACTTGATCAATGCCGGAGTGTACGTCTTGGAAAAGGAAGTGCTGGATTACATACCCGATGGGCGGAGGGTGTCAACTGAGAACGAGGTATTCCCGATCCTAGCGAAGGAGGGAAAGCTGTACGGATACGAAGCACGTGGTCTATGGGTCGACATAGGCGTACCGGAGGCTTATCTTGAGGCGAACCACTTGGTCCTTCAAAAACTTGGCGGCGACATCAAGGGAATGAACTGCGAGATCAGTAAATCAGCCAAGATCATCGTACCAACCTGTTTCGGGGAGGGAGTTATTGTTGGAGCACATTCAGTCATCGGGCCCGATACGTCGATATCGGATCATGTCCACATAGGTGAAGGCTGCAGGATAGAGAACTCAATCATCTTCCCAGGCGTCACGATTGGTGATTACTCCTCTGTGAAGAACGCCATCATTGGGGAGAACGCGAGTCTTGAACGGTGGGTGAAGGTGGAGTCAGGTAGCCTGATAGGCGATTATTCAACTATCACAGATGGAGTGACGATAACGCAGGGAGTCTCCATCTGCCCCTCTAAAACAGTGACGGAGAGCATTCTGGAACCGCGCCAGGTGATGTGATGGGAAGACTCTTCGGAACCAACGGGGTTCGAGGAGTCGTTAATCGGGACCTCACTGTGGAGAAGGTCACTCAACTAGCTGCATCAGTTGGTACCTTCCTTGGTAACGAGATTGCGTTGGGAAGAGATGGTCGGACGAGTAGCCCTATGTTCAGGGATGCCGTTGTTGGCGGGTTGCTCTCAGTGGGATGTAGAGTCCACGACGCGGGTATGCTGCCTACACCAGCTCTGCAGTACACAGTGAGGAACCTTGGCTTGGATGGTGGCGTCATGATTACCGCCTCCCATAATCCGCCACAGTTTAACGGTTTGAAGGTGATGGCCGCGGATGGTGTTGAGGTCTCCAGGGAGCAGGAAGCCGAGATTGAGGATATCTTCTTTAGGAGGGCCTATGAAACGAAGCCATGGAACTCGCTCGGCTCAGTTGTGGAGACTGACGGTATCGGTCCTTACAGGAAGGCGATTATCAACCACATTGATGTAGATATCGTGCGAAAAGCCCGTTTGAAAGTTGCCATTGATCCTGGGAATGGCGTCGCTTCTCTAGTGGCGCCCTCTATTGCAGGGGACCTAGGATGCAGTGTATATACCATTAATGTCGATGTCGACGGTAGCTTTCCAGGGAGGGAGTCGGAGCCGAGACCAGAGAACCTAGGTGGGTTAAGGGCTTTGGTGGAGGCATCGGGGGCGGATCTGGGGGTGGCCTTTGACGGGGACGGCGATAGATCCATCTTCGTTGACGAGAGGGGGG
>Ga0307379_10003215_pt1 | contig 23835 bp, 25 predicted proteins | sample UN2MG_FD_202237 | JGI IMG/M metagenome (GOLD analysis project Ga0307379, IMG submission 202237) | Soil microbial communities from Risofladan, Vaasa, Finland - UN-2 | ecosystem: Environmental > Terrestrial > Soil > Coastal area > Acid sulfate soil | place: Finland: Risofladan, Vaasa | collected... | reverse complement strand
GACGGGATCGCATGGTGGATTGTGCGAGAGACCAAGACCGACCGGAAGAACCTGACCCATGGCACGACGGGCGGAACCGGCGCGCAGACGATTCCTGCCGAGGCCGACGCGCAGAAGTTGGGCGAAGTAGCCGTCGAACCTGGCGACATGATTTCATTGGTCGTCGGCCCCAAAGGCACACACTCCTGCGACACGACCCTCATCGAACTGGTCATCACCGAGGTGGGCGGACGCGGGCGGGTCTGGAACCTGACCGAGGATGTGGTGAAAGCTCTGCATGCCGGGAATCCACACGCCGATAGCCAGGGCAATGCCGACGTATGGCATTTCTATTCCGAAGAATCGGCGGCGCCTCCGTCCATCCCTTCGCAACCTCCCATCGTGCTGGTCTCGCAAGCCACCAGCGCCCGGGAGTTCATCAAGGAACTCCAGGCCAGGAAACTGAGCACCATCCGCCAGCAGACCCGCGTCCATGAAGAGCAGAGCTGGGAGGGGGCCGTCACCGCGATGCACGGCACCAACCTGCCTCCGCATCCCAAGCCCCCGGCGGGATCCGAACCGACGATGCAGGTGCAGGTGCCGTCGGAACGCCTGACGGCCCAATGGAATCTGGGAGCCTGGCATCTCGTCCGCCATGCCCAGAAGAACCCGAAGACCGGGCGCCTCTGGTTCAACGATTATCCCTACGGCATCCTGGGCGCCGAGACCTACATGATCCTCGCGGCGCTGGACTTGATGGGTTCGCATAAGGCCGCTGAGGATGGCTTCTACCAATGGGTGTCCCTGCCGATGGATCCCAACTCCATCGGTCATCACAGTTGGGCACTCCCTGACCGTCCCAACGGACTCTTTTCAGAAGGCCACGGATGTCTGACGCACGCCGTAGGTCCGCCGGGCGCCGGCGGCCACATGGATGGCGTCCATGCCTTTGGCCCGGGTTCCATTGGCTGGGCTCTGACCCAGCACTATTGGATGACCGGCGATAGCGAGTGGCTCAAAGCCTCCGCACCGCGGATCAAGGCCAACGCCGAATGGATGCTGCGTCAACGGCGGGTGGTCTCGGGTATGGTTCCGGGTGGCGACCGTCTTTGGTGCAAGGGGTTGCAGCCGGCGCTCCAGGTGACCCCGGACAGCGGTGGATTGTGGATGCAGTTCTACGAGTGCGAGGCCTATTACTGGGCCTCCGTCTCGCGTCTCGCGGCCACACTGGCAGTGATCGATCCGGACGGGGGCGCGCAATTGGCGGCCGAGGCGGAAGCCTACCGGAAAGATCTGCGCGCGGCGGTGGAACGATCCATCGCGTTGTCGCCGGTGGTCCCGGTGCGCGACGGCACCTATCATTCGGTCATCCCGTTCGCTTGTTATGTGCGCGGGTTGTCAACCTCCGCATGGGGATGGCGCCGGGAGGGGTCTGGAGAACATGTCGGCCCCCTTTACTGGGAAACGGTCCAGTCGGCGGCGGCTCTGATAAGTCCGGCGGGTTTGCTGCCACTGGACGACGTGCGGGTACAGGGGTATCTGGATGTGTTGGAGGATCGGTTACTCCTGGAGAATCCAAATCTCTCGAAACGGACGCGCAGCTACAATCCGGAGATGGATTGGTTCGCCCATGCCGGATGGCAATATCAGGGTGGACTGGAGCGCACCTCGAATATGCACCTGGCCGGCGACGACATCCCGGTCTTTCTCCGTTCGTTTCTCAACTGCTATGCCATCGACATCCTCCCGAATGAGGGATACATTTTCAACGAACACGCGACCCGCGGCCCGGCTGACAAGATCTTCGAAGAAGCCGCCTTCCTCGAACGCTTCCGCAACCTGTTGGTGATGGAAGACGGACAGAATCTGTGGCTGGCCCGCGCCACGCCCAGAGTCTGGCTGGAACAGGGCAAAAAGATATCCGTGAAAAACGCGCCGACGCACTTTGGCTCGGTGGACTACGAGATCACTTCCGACGTGGACAGTGGCAAGATCACTGCTACTGTCGAGATGCCGTCGCGCAACACACAGAAGGCCGTAGTGTTGCGGTTCCGGCATCCCAAGGCCGCGCCGATCAAGAGCGTGACGGTCAATGACAAGCCGTGGCAAGAGTTCGACAAGGACAGGGAAGTCATTCGTCTGGAAGGCCTGAAAGGGACGGTCAGGGTGCGGGCGAATTACTGAGACTCAATTCTTTGTTCATTAACGGGTTATGCGTTCGTCCCGACCGGCGGCGCGGCACGTGTCTCTACCGGGAATCTCGTCTGCCGGGAAAACGCTTCCTAGCCGGTTTGATCATGAGTCCGGTGACGATGCCGCAGTGAGATCGGAACGGTTCGGCATGCTGGCGAGCGGTAGTCCTCGTGACATCGGGATGGCCCGCCTGCCGCCAGATGGCAACCTGCTCGCGGATTCGGTTGATCGTGCGGTTCGGTTCGATCCGGTCACGCGTCCATTGTGTGTCGAAGACCATCTGGGCGCGCTTGCCCTTCTTCTTGGGGCCGGGGACGGGAACGAAGTAGGAACTGGGCCGCCGCTCGGAGGTGATTTCGTTGGTGATGCCCTCATCTGAGAAGCGAAAATGCCGCTGAGGCTCCTCGAAGGGAGCATTGACGACCGGGTTTTCGATAATGACCTGGCTCACGGGTACCCCCCGATGGGTCATCGACAGAGACACCCCAACTCAGCATGATTATGGCGCGCCGGACCTGGAATCGCAACGGAAACTTGGGCGCCTCTCGCCTTGATAGGACCGCCTGGAGGCGGTAGAATCCAAGCCATCGGGCGGGCGTAATCAGCCCCGTGCGGTCACATCGGGTCGCCAGCCGTGATCCCACCCGCCTCGGCGAGTTGACGCACGTTCATTCAAGGAGCCCCGTGCCATGCGACTTCGCGACCTGATCTGGACGACCTTGCTTCCCCTGGCGCTGATCCTTCCGGCGGGCTGCCGGAGCGGCGGCCCCTGCCTCGTCACCGAGACAGCGGGCCCGTATGTGCTGCACGATCCCGGATGGGCCAAGGAGGGCGAGGGCACCATCCTGCGACTGGAGAATGACCGCGTCTCGGTGGAGGTCGTTCCCGCCCTCGCGGGCAACGTCATCCGCTACGTGGACAAGTCGCGCCCCGCCGACCGCCAGCCCTTCAGCCGCCTGGACGATGCCTTCGCCAACAGCGGCGTCTGGAAGGCCGGCGAGTACACCTGTCGCATCGGTGACCGCGGGCCCGACAAAGCCAGCCTCACCGTCGTCGGCACCGGCACGCTGACACCCTTTGGGACCGCGGTGGAGCCTGTCCCGCCCGCCACGCCGCTGCGCGTGGAGCGGACGCTCACGGTCCGGCGCGGCTCGTCGGCCGTGCGGATCGACGTCACGGTCACCAACACCGGCCGGCAGACCTGCCGCGATCTGCGCTACATGGTGCATGCCCTGTACGAGGATACCTTTTTTAGCCTAAACTTCTTGATGCCCACAGCCTCCAACGCCTCGATGACGCGGAGGGGGTTTGCCGGTAGTTTCAGGTCCGCCGCCGTGACCTCGTGCCTGGCGTCGATGTAGTAGTCGTCCGGCAAGCCTGACTCGTGGCGTATTCGGATGCTCCGCCGGTCCAGCACGCGGGCCAGGAGGTCGCGGCGCTTTGCTTGCGGCAGCCTGTCGATGCTGACGCGCAACGCACCCCCCGCAGCCGTGAACTCGGCCACTATCTCCGCAAGGCGCTTGCCCTGGGCGGCAGCCCCGGCCCGCTCGGCCTCCGCGACCTGGGCGGCCGACAGCGCGGCGTCCAGGCGTATCCGCTCACTGTCGAGCGTGGTCATGTGCTGGTTGACCTCGGCCAGCAGCTCGTCCATTTCGCGGTCGCTGATTTTGCCGCGGGTCCGCTGGCGGACGATCTGCTTTCGTTCCCCCTTGCGGTCGGCCAGCTTGGCGGCGACGTCGGCCTGGCGTCCCTCGATCTCGGCCGGGTCCGCCGCGTCCCCGCTGTCGCCGTTGAGCCATTTCTGATACACCTCCACGTCGAATCTGAGGAGCTTGCTCCATACGAGATCCCACAGGGCCGCGTCGGCCCCCTGGACGTAGAAACTCGGCAGGTCGCATCGCTCCGCGACCCGGCGGGCCTTGCGCTTCGCCGCGCTGCAGTTGCCGAGGCATCTGTAATATCCATATCCGCCCACGGTGTGGCCCTCCAGCGTCCGGCCGCAGTGCCCGCAGGTCAGGAAGGGCCGGAATAGGTAGAGGTTGGCAGACCGGCCGTCGCGGGTCACGGCCTGGGCTCCGCGCCGGGCCTCGCACTTGGCCCAGAGCTTGGCCGGGATAGTCTTAGGCAGCTCGAAGCGGATCATGCCGTCCGCCGGTAGCATCGTCTCCGGCACGTCGCATACGAATTCGTGGTAGGCGCAATGGTCCCGGTAGCGGCCCCACAGCTTTCGTGCATCGAACTCGATGCGGCCGGTGCGGTAGATTTCGTTGCCCAGGATGTAGCGGACAGCCATCTGGGACCACGATCCGCCGCCCACGTATCTCCGCCGGCTCGGCGACACCCCCGCCGCGTCCAGGGCCGCCGCTATCTGTTCCTGGGACGAACCGGCCGCGTAGTCGCGGAAGATGCCCCTGACGGTCTGCCAGTGCGCCGACACGACCTTCAGGGTGCGGCGTCCCTCGTCCAGGGCGAATCCGTAGGGCGAAAGGGCGTAGGGATACTGGCCTTGGAGCAGCCGCAGCAGCTTGGCCCGGCGGACCTTCTGGCCCTGGACTACCGACTGGTGACCGGCGGCGTAGAGCCTTCCTAGAAGCTCGCTGGCCTGGCGAAGGAAGTCCGGGCTCGACGGATCGAGCGTCGTGCCATCGAGAAATCGCAGGGCGGTCTTGGTTCGCCAGCATATGTCTATGATTGCCTTGGCGTCCTCCCAATCGCGGGCCGGTCGGCCCCATCGGGTCGGGTCAACGACTACGCAAAAGTCAACGTCGTGTGCTCCGAGATACTGCATGAGGGCCTGGGCTCCGGCCCGCGGCGCGAGCGACGTGCCGCTAATACCGGCGTCCTCGAACGTGCCGACGATCTTCCACCCCTGGGCCGCGGCGTAGGTGGGCAGGGCGACTCGCTGCTGCTCCAGGTTGTCGCGGTCGGCCTGTGACTGCGACGAGACTCTCGCGTAGCTTGCGGCGATAGGCTTGCGCTGCGTCATGGCTAGGCCCCTTTCAAGTTTTCCCACAGCTATTTTAGCGGAAAGTGCTCCGGTGTAAAGCGAAATCTTTCATTATTCCAAAATATATTTTGGCCTCTAACTCTAGTCCTGGCAACGAGTTACGGCGTTTCGGCGGCGGCGGGGCAAAAATAGTTCGTGGATTGATCGCGAAAATGGCCTGAGCAAACCTTTTATTATCGGTGGAAGGCACGCGGAGGAAAACATTGAGGAGAACCCGATGAGCCATATCCAAGATTTTGAAACGCAAGAGGCCGCGGGCCTGGCGGAGCTGGACGCCGATCTACAAGCGGTCGCCAAATCATCGGCCCCCCGCGCCGTCGCGATTCTGCTCGCGCAACAGGCGGACCGGGCCGAATCGGAGGCGGGCCGGCAAGAGCGTGAGGCCGCGAGGATGGCGGCCATCGAGGCCGACTCGGCCCTGCGCACCGGACTACCAGGCCGACCGCTACTGAGCGACGAACGCCTAGCATACCGGGCGCTTTGCGAGGCTCACGAGGAGGCCCCGGATCGCTTCAAACTGGCCCAGGCCCGATACCAGAAGGTCATCGACCAGTTGAAAGCCGCCGGGCCGGAGTTGGATACGCTCCAGGTCCAGGCCGACCAGCAGGTGGCCTTGGCCAAGCAAAGCGTCAAGCACCTTGAGCAGGCAGCCTCGACGTTCGCACAGGCCGTCACCTTGGCCGACACTGGCAAGTCGGCCATGGCGAAGCTAGGCGGCATCGTTGCATTCAACGATACGCCATTCATTGATTTGACCGCCAGCATCAGCGAACTCCGCGACTTGCACAAGCGATGGAAACTGCGGCTTGACGCCGAGATGGCCAGGTTGGGCAAGGACCAGGCGGCCGAGTTGACCGAGATGCGAGAGCGGCGGGAGTCTCAGACGTATGGGTATGCCCTGCTGAAAGCCGCCTCCTCTTATCGCAAGACGGCCGGGGGCAAACTGCTTTGGAAAAACTACGGCCGCGCCCTCCGCGAGTTCGAGGTCGCCCAGGCCGAGCAGCCTCTTGAGGACTTCAGCACAATCCGCGACGAGGTCCAGGCCCGGTTGACGGCGTTTTACCGGGGGGCGGCGGAGCATGGCAAACTTGAGTTTCACGCGGACGCGGTTCCGCAGGTCGGATAACTTTTACAGGAGATATGCACATGGCAAAACGAAAGATTCTGGCGACGGATTCGATCTTGGTGCAGTGCAGAGTGAACAAGTATTTTCGCGACAAAGCGTCCGGCAAAGTTTACTCCGGACCCGTCGGCCGGGCCGGGACGCCGAAGCGTGTCGAAGGCTCTCCCCCCTTCCGAGTTTCACGACTCAGGTGGGAACGGGACGCGGGCCTGCCTGACGGCCAGAGGATTTTCCAGCAGGTCGGCGAGGAAGATGCGCCAGCTGAATGATTTGAATATTGCCTACGGCGACCGGCTTGGCGCCGGTCGCTCGCGACCCTGTGCAGTTCGCACCTCCGGGCTGAGGAGTGCAGGGAATGTAGACAGACGAGTGCCAACGTCTGTGAGTGCCGTGACTCGTGGCGGCACGTTTGGCAAAGCGGTTGCGATGACTCCTTACGCAGCCCACAGGAGGCCGGGGGCCGGTCTGGCCTCAGCAGCAGGGCCGGCCCACCTCCACCTTCATGGGGCAACGGCCAGGCCCGGCCACGATCGTTGCTTAGGCGGCCACCTGGCGAGTTCTAGGACTATCAGGCGGACATGGGACAGGGGAAAACATGACTGACGCGATTGACCTGAAGGATGGCTCGTTTCAGCTCTTGACCTACTGGCTTCCGGCCGACGAGGCCGACCGCCGCGAACACGTCCGAGAAGTCCTCGACAGGCTTTGGGATAAAGGGCTCCACGGGATGCTCGGCTCGGCGTGCTCACTGGCGGGAGCGTTGCATCTTCTGAATCCCCGCGTCCGATCCTTCCTGCACTTGTCGGGATTCGAGAAGGACGTCGGCATGATTGGTCTGGTCTGCAGCGTTGACAACGGCCTCATCCTGCCCGGCTGCCTGGCCCTATGGGGCGACGCGACAAAGCCGGAGTCCGTGATGCTCACCCCGGCCGAGTTGCAAGATGACTTGTCCCTCGCCAAGCCCGCCGGGGCCTCGATGACAACCCTGGCCAAGGTGACCCCGGCCATGCTGAAGAATGTTGTGGCCAGCCTGATCGAGCTCGCTGACGGTATCCCGGCCGGGCAGGAGCCGAAGGCGAAGCGGCCCTGGTGGCGGTCATGGTGGGGCAAACCGGGCAGTGTGAATTGATCACAAAATTTAAGGGACTCTAGCGGCGGCGTATAATGAATTGGAACCTCGGACAACACTGGAAGCAAGACGACGCCGCTTGCCGGTTCTCCGAGGTTCCGGGCGGGCGGCGTCGTTCTATTTTGCCGCATGAAAGGCGGCGGAAAGGAGAAGCATCATGAAGGCGAACGATTTTATTGCGAAGGCTGAACCGACTAGCCCCGATGTGGAGGCGCACATTCGGGAGCATTGGGCCGAGTTGGAGCCTCTCGCGAGTGAGGCGTGCCATGTGGACGACTTGGTGCTGGACCAGACCGAAGACGAGCTCTCGTGCACCATTCGCGCATGGGGGTTGAAGGAGGAGCCTCCGGTCGTGCAGATCCGCCTACGCAGACAGGGCGAGGACGCAGCCGAGATCTACATCGGCGAACGCACCACCTTCAAGTGCGACCTGGGCCCTCTGCCCCACAACATTGTCATACAGTATCGCGAGCCACGCGGGGGCTACGAGCAAGACCTCCGCGAGTTTATCAGGGACGTAGCAAAAAGGGCGCGTGAGGCATATGGAGAGAGGAACAACACGGGCACTGGCCCGTGAACCGAATGCTCGGTAGCGCCGGGCAGCAATCGCCGGGACGGCGGGGTGCGGAACCTCGATAGCGCACCCCCGCCCGGCCCGGTTTATCGAGGAGAGAAGCGATGGCAGAGATCCGAACAGTAAACACCTTGCTTTGGCAGGATGAGTATTTCAAGGGCCTGAGCAACGCCGAGAAGCTCGTCTACACATACCTAATGACGAACACTAGCATCACCTACTACGGCACGATCAAGGCCGTTCCCGAAATGATAGCGGCCGAGATGGGCCAGCCCGTCAAAACGGTCCGGGCGGCACTGGATAAGTTCGCGACCGACGGCAAGCTCGCCCGCCACGAGCCCTACTGGATAGTGGTCAATTACTATCCGGAGCACCAAGGCAAGCGGGATGGCCGGGAGGCTCCGGAGCTATCAAGCATATCCCGCAATGCCCTACTCAGCAACAAGTATGAAATGCCTGAGCCGGTGCTCCGGCAGACGCTGACGAATTGGGGCATATCGGCCATGAGCGACCTAATGGTCGAGAAGCCGGAGTGGGTATCTGACCCGCCTCCCAACGGGGGGTCTAACGGGGGGTTGAACGGGGGGTCTAACGGGGGGTTACACAATAAGTTAATAAGAAATAAGAAAAATGAAAAAAAGAAGAGGAGGAAGAGGGAAAAGGCACTGCCCACCCCCTCCTCCTCGCTTCCAACAACGGACTCACTGCCCCCCGCCCTTCTTCCCATAGCGGAAGCGGTGCTGGCGTCTTGGAAGCGTGACCTGGGGGCCAAGGCCCCTTGGCCGGGGGACAAGCAAAAGTGGGGACTGTTCCAAGAGGCTTGTCGCCAGTTGCTTCGGCTATATCCGGACGACCCCGCCAAGGCCGCCGGTAATGCCAAAGGCATATTGAGGCAATACGGCGAGGAACGGGACTTCGAGAACGCCGTGCACCTGGGCAACCTGGCCACCCCGGCATTCGTGGCCTACCTGACCAACTGGACCGCGGAGCAGTTGAGCACGAGGAAGCGGGACGAGCTGGAGCGGCGGAACATAAAAGCCCAAGAGAAACGCTCGGCTAGCAGCCGCGACGACGACCCCCTCGACGAGCCCCAGCAAACCCGTGAGCCGTGGGAAGAGGAATGAGAACGAACAGGCGACTGGTCACCAAGGTCGAGAGAGAGTGGGCGTCCATCGGCCGTCAAGCCGACGCCGCCCGGAGCGAGTTAGTGGGCCATGAAATAAGGACACGCATCGAGGGCGACAAGACGGTCAGCGACCTCATAGCGCCGGGGTTCGCCAGGCTGCGGGAGCGCATGCACAGGAGGAATCACGATGCAAGATAAGACGACTGACGAAAACGGCACAGAAACGGTCGTTGACCTATCAGGTGAAGTGGCCGAAACGGATACTCAAGACGACCGCCCGGACGGCCCGGACGGCCAACAGGCCGAGGGCCAGAACGGCCCAAACGGCGCACCAGTGGCCGCTAGCGACAGGAATAAGCGGGGGCAGTTCGTGCCGGGCAACGTCGGCGGACCGGGACGCGGCCACTTTACGGACTATTCAGAAGCCGCAGGCAACGGCGCTGAAGGGGGGGCCTCCGGCGATCTAGCGGGGCAAATCGCCGCCATGGTCGCCGACATCACAGCGGCTGTCAGTCGCAAGGGTCCGGCGTATTGGAACAAGGAGGCCAAGGATCACCCCGCCGTCATGCTCCAGACTTGGATGGCGCTCATGAAGCTGCAGGCCGCCCTGCCCGGCGGCACCCCTGGCGGCGGCGAAGTCAAGGTGGTCCTCGGCGACAACCTCACCGGGATCGCTGCGGGTATGATGGAGCACCCCGCCATCGAGGGCGACGAGGCCAATATGGACGTTGACGCGGCCCGCCAGGAGGTTCGGAGACTGCGGGCGGAGAACGTGGCCCAGCAGAGGACGATAAACGGCCTACCGCCCAGGATGTCGAGGGACGACAGGCCCCTCGTTGATGCCCCTGCCAAGGAGGCCAGCGAGTGCTATGACTGTCGGGAGATCACCAAAGCCCTTGGCAGGATGATAGAGCCGCACTCCGCCTGTCGGTATTGCGGCCAGACGTGGGATGATAACACGGCCAGGCCCGTCAAACTCACCAGGAACAGGCCTCGGACGGACGATGACGCCGCGGATCGCCGGAGGGCGAGCGCGAATGGCTTCGTCGTCACGGCCGGCGGGGGAGGCGGATGGGCCACGGTAGATACCTCCCAGGGTATCGCGTCCGGCATCAAGGATGCTCTGGAGGGCGGCGGCAAGGGCCTGTTTGGTAGGTAATAAAAACTATTCTAAAAAAATACTTTGAACACAGAAAGAATTCCCTTGCCTTTTGTGTGCTAAAGGGGTATATAAGGGATAGAGGGCCTGGGTAAATCCGCCCGGCCAGAGGGAGAAGGACGATGCGGGACAAGGCGATAGCATACCTCAGGGTGAGCACGCCGGGGCAGGCAGGCAAGGGCAAGGACGGCTTCCCCCGCCAGCTAGAGGCCATCAGGGCATACGCCGAGGCCCGCCGCCTGGAGCTGGTGGAGGAGTTCAGGGATGCCTCTACGGGAACGGAGTGGGAGGGCCGGGAAGGGCTGGCGGCACTGCTGGATCGGCTTCAGTCCAATGGAGTGAGGCTCGTATTGGTGGAGCGGGCGGACCGCCTGGCCCGCGACCTGATGGTCAGCGAGACGATCCTGGCCGCATTCCGCAAGATGAGCGTGCAGGTGGTGGCGGCTGACAGCGGCGTGGACCTGACAGTGGCCGACGACGACCCTACGCGGACGCTCATCCGGCAGGTGCTCGGGGCCGTGGCCCAGTTCGAGAAGAGCGTGCTCGTGGCCAAGCTGGCCGCATCCCGCGCCAGAGTGAGGCGGACGACCGGCAGGTGCGAAGGCCGCAAGCCGTTCGGCACGCGGCAGGGCGAGGCCGAGACGTTGAAGATGATGAGCAAGCTGTATCGCAAGCCCAGGGGCGGAGAGCGGCGGTCCTTCGGGGAGATAGCCAAAGCCTTGAACGAGGCGGGCAGGCCGACGCGGACCGGGAAGCCGTGGGCGGCTCCGACGGTGAAGGGCATCCTGGGGCGGAAACAGGGGCACTGACGGCCCCCTCGATGCGCCTAGAACGCGCCAGGCTTGTCCCTAAGCAACGATCGCCCCCAGGGGCGGCAGGGGGGCGGCCGATAAGGCGCAAACATTGCTTAGAATGAAGATGTAAGGATGTAACACATTCCTACGAAAGGAGGTAGGAACGTGGTAAACGGTGGAACAGAAGCAAGACGAGCAGTTTGCACAGTACGAGGGCCTGGCCATCAAGGCAGCAACTCGGATATGGTCAGGGGGATGGGGCAAGAGCCTCAGAGAGCGCGGCGTATCGCTTGAGGACGCGGTCCAGGAAGCACGTCTGCACCTGTTGGAAATCCTACCGAACCTGGCCGACCCGAAGTATGTCCGCGAGCAGCGGGTCGCCTATGTCAGCAAGACCCTCAAGGGCCAACTCCTCAACTGGGCCAAGGCACAGACCCGCAACGGCGACAACCGCGACCTGCCGGACCCGCCGCCAGGCCCGAACCGCGACGAGTTGCTTGACCTGGGCGTGAGCTTGGCCAAGCTCGGCGAGGACGACCGCTCGATGGTGCTGGCCCATTACGGCGGTGAGGGGTTCAAGGCCATCGGTGAAAAGTATGGCCTGAGCACCGGACAGACGGCCCGGAGGGTCGAGAAAGTTTTGGCGAAGTTGAAAAAACTTATGGATGCCTGAAAGATTGTTCAGCGTTTCCCCCCGCCAATTGCTTTTACTTTCAACGGCGAGACGATCCCCGGCCTCACGGCCGGGCCGCCCAGAGCGGGCCAGCACTCAGGATCGCCGCTGTCCTCGTGGATAGCCACAGCCTCTTAGGGAAGCGAGGGGCCGAGGCTACTTATCCCCCCAAGCGCGATCGTGTCGCGACTTTCTGACCTCGGCCTCTTGCCCCCCTCTTTGACAACGATCCGGCCCCGACACGGTGTCGAGGCTCAACGCGATTCAGGAGGCTATAGGAAATGAAAGTCACCCCGCAGGAATTCGCAAAAATGAAAGAAACCTTCAAGGCAGGTCTGAAAGTCACCAAGACCCGCACCGGCCGTCAGTCTTATGACGACACGGGCCAGGACGACCGCGACCCCAGCTTCAGTCTCAGCAAATACCTGAGGGGCGTGACGTTTGGCAGCTGGGCCGGGGCGGACGTTGAGAAAAAGGCCCACGACATCGCCAAAGCCTACTCGACCGACGCGGCTGCGGCCGGCGGCGTGCTCGTTCCGCAAGAGGTTGACCGCGAGATCATCCCGCGGTTGGCCGACAAGAGCGTCATCCGGCAGATGCCGGGCGTCAGCATCGTTCCGATGGGCAAGCGGTTGAGCCGCGATTTCACCGGCATCGACAGCGGCGCGACGATCAGCTGGGGCAGCGAGGCCAGCACCATCTCCGAAAGCACCTCGATGGACTTCGCGGGCCAGAAGATGGAGCTGAAAAAGGCCGTCTGCATCCTCAAGATTTCGCGTGAACTCGTTGAGCAGCCAGGCCCGGATGCGGACACGGTCATCCGTGACGAGCTGGTCCGGGCCCTCGCCGAAGAGGAGTCAAAGGTCCTCATGCGTGGCCTGGGCGGCCAGCAGCCGCTAGGGATTTACAGTCAGCCGCGGATTCACTCGACGGACCTGAGCGGCGAAATCGACCAGGACGACTTGCTCACCGCTGAGTTGCAGCTTGAGAATTCCAACGCGATCCTGTCGGGCTGGATTACGAATCCGACCGTCAAGGACCGCCTCCGCAAACTGAAAGACGGCAACGGCGCTTATGTTTTGGCCATCGGCGGATTCGGCTCGACGGCCGAGTTGATGGACGTGCCGCGGTTGTTCGGTAAGGTGTTGCGGACGACCACCGGCATTCCGACCACCGGCTATCCGGACACCGACGAATCGTTCCTCGTGGGCGGCATGTGGTCAGATTTCCTCCTTGGAGATGGCGATCTGCGGATCGAATCATCCGCGCACGACCTTTGGACGGCTGACCAGATCAGCATCCGGCTCGTGAAGCGTTTGGGTTACATCCTCAAGCACAGCGAGTCGTTCGTCGTTGTGAAGGGCATCACCTCAAGCTAAGGAAAGGCGGACATACGACAATGAATAAACTAAGCCAACAGGTCGTAAAGACCGGCCGTCTTCCGGCCATCACGGCCAACACGTCGGACCTCATCACGACCATCGTGGACCTGGGCGGGTGCACCTCGGCCACGGCCATCATCAACATGGAATACACAACCCATGCCCTCACCAGCATCCAGTTCTGGACGTCAAGCTCCGACATCGCCGCAATCAGCGGCACGCAGAAGGTTGCCACGACCAACACGGTTGCCGTGGATTTGGTCTCGGACGCCGATGGGTTGCAGGCGTGGAACGGCAACACTCAGGTGACGAACCTGAGCGTCGCGGCCGACACAATCGCCACGATTGCGCAGGACTGCACGGTGGCCGTTTCGTTGCCGAACATCCGGCGCTACCTGGTCATGCAGTATAATGGCCACGGTGTCAGCTCGACGCTGGGCGTCACGTTCATCGGCGACCACGTCAAGAGCAACGAATCGCCCTACACCGGACCCCGCACTGGCTACTAGGAGAGGAGCCGACCTATGACGTTTATGGACTACCTCTCATTGCCAGGCCCGCAGGTCACCGTGTTCAGCAAGAGGGCTGACGACGCCGAGGCCCCCGAATTCGTCGATTTCGTCAAGCACGGCGACGGCCTTGAGCACCACGTAATCTGCAACGAGGGCGGGATGGAACAGGAGTGGGCCTTCAGGAAGCAAGAGGCTGACGACCTGGCCAAGCTCGCCGAGATGGTGACCACCGTGACGCGGCAGTATGAAAAACTTGTCAAGCACGTTGACTCGATGGCCGCTCAGCAAGCGACCCTGGCCAAGTCCCAGGGGGCCATGATTGAGGTCACGGCCGAGGACCTGGTCGAGGCTTACACCGAGGCCCTCAACGAGACTGAGGCGGAGGCGGGCTGATGGCTATGCTCGTCACGCGCGGCTCTTCCTCCTTCGGACGCGAGGCCACTCACGCCAGCATCGAGAAGGTGAACATCGCCTGGACCTCCGGCTCCGGCGGCATCGCCAGCGACACCGTGGGCCTTGTGGGGCAAGTCCTCGAAGTCATCACGATCCCCGGCGGCGGCTCGACGTATCCCTCCGACAGCTACGCCGTCCAACTGAGGGACTTGGACGACTCGACGCTCGACTACCTGCATGGCCGGGTCACGGGCCACAGCGACGTCGTGACGTTTCACGAGCCGATGGTCGGCACGTATCAACCCGTGGCCGTTGCCGGTCCTGTCGAGTTCTGGCTTTCGGACGCCAGCGGCACGAGCGACGCCAGCGGCACAGTAACCCTTTTCTTGAAAACCTAGAGATACGAGGAGCACGCAACAGATGGCGTATGGAATAGTGAAGTGGTTCAACGATGCAAAAGGTTTCGGATTCATAAAGCAGGACGATGGCGGCGACGACGTCTTTGTGCACTTCTCAAGCGTCGTTGGCGAGGGCCATAAGTCGTTGGCCGAAGGCGACAAGGTCGAGTTCGGCATATCCTCATCGCCGAAAGGCCTGAAGGCCGAGAGCGTCTACGTCACCGGCGCGTAACTCCCTAGCGGTTCCCTTGTCCAAAGGTCCGGCGGTTCCTCCTTTCCCGCCGGGCCTTTTGTGTTGACGTGCCCGCACGTTTCGATTATGCTGATGCTGTGGAGGGAGGTCTAGATGGGTCCTCCGACCCCTGATGTGACAGTCGTGGTGGAAAGCCCGGCCGCCGTTTGGACCCTTCTCATGACGGTCAGTATGATCTTTACCGCTGTCGCAACAATCAGTATCGCCTGCCTGACCCGGCAACTGCGCAGGGTCGCAGAGAAGACCGCTGGCCTGCAGGAGAGCCAACTCCTGCTTGACACGCGCCCCGCGCTGACAATGCGCGCTGTTGACCCGCTATCTCGGGGTGTGCCACTCTACGATCAGTTTTCGGGCGTCCATGTCGTCAACGAAGGACGAGGGGTAGCCGTCCTCGACCTTCTCATCTATGACGATCACGAAGTGTCGCTCGACGAGGCCGAACTTGCGCCGGGGACAGGTATTCGTTACCTGCTCCGCGACGGCATTGCTAAGATCATCAAGGGCCGCCACGGCGGGGCTAAGAGGCTGCCCCAAGGCAAGCGTGACTCCATTTCCCTCGTCATCGCTTATCACGAACCCATACGAAACCGGCGTTTCCGCCACCACTTCCGGCTCAACATCCACGACATGACCGTCGTGCCGCTTCACTGCGAGGACCTCGGCGAGCGTCCAGCAAGCCAGGTCTGCCAGGCCGCCCCGTCGCGGTAGCAAGGCGGGCGGCTTGTCTTGGCGCGATGGCCTGCTATACTGGCTTCCGCGCTGGGAAACTGCGAAAGGATAGAGACCATGGGCGAACACATGGACCCGGCGTCTCCGCCAGCTTCGGAGCAAGGGCCGAAGGAACAGCCTGACAGCGTTCAGCTGATCCTCAATGTTACGGACCCAGAACTTGTCGCGGAGCTTGTTGCGCGACCCGAGGGGGAGCCGAGGACAGCATTTGCACTGTCGGCCCTTCGTATCGGGATCCTGACTCTGAAGCAAGCCCAGGGTCGCCTTGACGCGGAGACCATCAAGCACGAGAGCGACCGACTGCTCTTAGAGCTTGGCCACGCTTTGAAGGCGCACCAGCAGACTGTTACGAACGTTGTCGCCGACTCCCTGCAGGAGTACTTCGACCCCAAGAGCGGGCGGTTCAACGAGCGCATCAACCGCTTGATTGCCAAGGATGGGGACCTTGAGATATTGTTGCGTCAACAGATCGGCCTCGATGACTCGCAGCTGGCGAAGACCTTAGCTGCTCATCTGGGCGAGAACAGCCCCATCATGAGACGGTTGTCGCCGGAAGATTCAGACGGATTCCTCAATTTACTCACGAAGGTTGTTAATGGCGCGCTTTTGGCGCAGCGCGAAGCCATCCTGGCGGAGTTCTCGCTCGACAAGGAAGAATCCGCCCTCAGCCGACTTGTGAAGCGGGTTGAGACCTCGCAAGGCAAGATTACAAGCGAGTTCTCGCTGGACGACGAGAACTCAGCGTTGGCGCGGTTAAAGCGTGAGCTCCTGGAGGTCTTGGGGCAACACAAAAGGGCCGCGGATGAGTTCCACACGGACGTTTCGGAAAAACTCGCAGCCATGACGGCGCGGCGCGAAGAGGCACTGAGGTCCACTCGTCATGGCGAGGACTTTGAGGAGGAAGTCCGACGCTTCGTTGCCGCAGAGTGTCAGAAAGTGGGTGACATACCTAAGGATACCTCCAACACGGTAGGCCTTATAAAGAACTGCAAAGTCGGCGATGTCGTGATTGAGCTTGGGCCCGAGTCTTCTGCACCTGGAGTGAAGATAGCCGTCGAGGCGAAAGAGAGCGGGGGCTACACGCTGGCCAAGGCGCTAGAGGAACTCGAGACGGCCAGGAAGAATCGCGGAGCAGATGTCGGGCTGTTTGTGTTCTCCAGACGGACGGCTCCAGCAGAGCAAAATCCTATGGCGCGGTATGGCAAAAGCATCGTTGCTGTTTGGGATTTTGAGGATCCTCGGACCGACGTTTGCCTGACCGCGGGGCTCAGTGTGGCGCGCGCCATCTGCACACAGGAGGACGCAGCCCGGCGGGGCGCAGAGATCGATTTCGAGCCTGCAGAGAAAGCCATCCGAGCAATCGAAAAGCTTTCGGGCGGACTCGAGGAGATCAAGGCGGCAGGCACGACCATCCAGAGTGGCAGCCAGAAGATTCTTATTCGCGTGGGGATCATGGAGAGGGAACTCCACCGCCAGGTTTCTGCGCTGGACGCTACGGTTGGCGATCTCAAGTCCGCGCTTCCCTCGAGCGAAACGGAATAACTCATTGCGGGCCAGGGGGTCGGGCCGGGCAAGCCGGGCCGTCAGGCCGCCGCGTCGGCCAGTATGAAGGGGACGGCGAGCGGCCCGTTGTTTATCCTATAAAAAAGATCGGGTAGCTCGAAGACGGCGTCAGGCCGCCGCCCAGGGCCGTAGCGTCACGGTTTGACCTTTTAGGTCCGCAAAGTGCTTCGAGTACAAGATGTTCCCCGGCGCCACCGTCTATGCGTACCTCCCCACTGACCGCGGGGTACGGATCTTCGACCATGAGCGGATCGTCAAGGACATGGCCTTGGCCCGCGCCGCCCGGCCGGGGCATCCGTGGCGGAGGTGGTCGCCGCCGGACGGCGGAATCGACAAGCCCCGCCACCCCGCCCTGGGTTGGGCGGCCATGTCCAGCGACAGCGGGTACAGCTACCTGTTCTACGACCCCGCCCAGTTCGACTTCGTCGGTCTGTGGAACGGCACCCACCCGGCCGAGTGGCTGGTGATCGAGCCCAACACCAAGGGCGTGGACCTGGCGCCCGGGCGCAGCGTGCGGTTCTGGTTCGCCCTCGCCACCGATGCCTCGGACGTGCCGGTCAAACGGGCCGCCGCCGCGGTCCCCACGCAGGCCGGCACGCACTTCGCCATGCCCGGCAACCTGTCGAGGCTCATCGACTCGCCCGGCGCTTGGGCGACCGATCCGCTCCCGGACGCCCCGGTCGCCGGTGCCACTGCCACCCGCCCGGCCACCCAGCCCACCGGCGACGTGTACCGCAACGCCCTGGCGATGGAGTTGGTGAAGGTGCCCGCCGGCGAGTTCACCATGGGCGCCGCGGAGAGCGACCACGCCGCCGACATCGACGAGCGGCCCGCCCACAAGGTTCGCATCACGCATGACTTCTACGTCGGGCGACACTTGGTGACCAACGCCCAGTACCGCAAGTTCCAGCCGGGGCAACATAGCGAGGTGGCGATCTTCCACTTCCGCCAGAAGGCGCAGCTCGACGGTGACAGCCAGCCCGCCCTCATCACCGACGAATGGCAGAAGGCCAAGGACTTCTGCGACTGGCTGAACAAGACCGACACAGCCCGGCCCGCCGGCTACGACTACCGCCTGCCGACCGAGGCCGAGTGGGAATATGTCGCCAAGGCGGGCAGGCCGGTGACATACGTCTGGGGCAGCGTCTGGGACTGCCGCCGCCTGAACTTCGGCGACCTGGGCCAGGCGGACGGGAACGTCTACACCTCACCGGTCGGGGCGTTCGACCAGGGGCATCCGTTCGGTATCGCCGACCTGGCCGGGAACGTGTGGGAATGGTGCGAGGACTTCTACGACCCTTACTTCTACGAGAAGTCGCCCACCGATGATCCTGTCAACGCCGAGCCCGCCAAGACCGGCTACAACCGGCTTCAGAAGGTGGTCCGGGGCGGCAGTTGGGGCAGCCTGCCGGCGATGTGCCGCACCACCGCCCGCTTCGCATTGTTCGGCACGCACCCGCCCACCATGGGGTTCCGCGTGGTCCTGACGGCGAGGGCCCGACCCTGACGACTTGATCGCCTGCACCTCGGGGCTGTCCACGTCGCCGGGATGCTTGTGGCGGAGGAACTTCTCGATGTGCCGCTCGGTCACGTCGGTCTGCTCGGGCGTCAGACCGAAGATGCGGTTGAACTCGCGCACGAAGTCGGCGAAGCGCGACACGTCGTGGTCGAAGACGCTGAGGTAGCCGCCGAAACCCCGACGCCGAAGATCGCCTTGCGGCACTACTTGATGACCACCGAAGATCACTTTGCCCGAACCTCGGGCGCGGCGCAAAAAGCAGCGCAGCAGAATCGAGAAATGCCGAAAATGGCTTGCAACGGCTACCGGGGGGAAGGCGAAAAACCGGCTTTTCAGGGCATTGCGCGTGTATGCACGAATTTACACAACTCGTTGGTGGGCAGGGCCGGAGTCGAACCGGCGACACCGCGGTTTTCAGCCGCGTGCTCTACCGCCTGAGCTACCTGCCCGCTCATCAATGGGCTTCCGACTATACCCACCGCGCCGCGATTTGTCAACCGCGCGGCCTTCAATTCGACCCACCCGGAGGACCCTCGGCCGGTTCGCCGGACGCCTCCTCCGGACCTTCTCGCTCCGCCTCCGGCGGACTATACACGACACCGAGCCGCCGACGAATCGCCTCCTCGTCGAGGAGTTTATCGCGGATCTTCCCGGCCAGCGCGACGCCCACCTGCATCGCCAGCGCCGGCCGCTCCTTCCGGTAAGCCGCCTCGCGCGGGGACCGGTGGTCGGCCAGTTCCGCGACAATCACTGTCCGCCCGCGCGGCAAGACCACAAGCGTCCGCCGCGTGCCTTCGGGGTCCAGGCTGAGACGGAAACACTCGTCGGTGACCAGTTGGTTGTAGCCGATGCCCGGCAGCGCCGGCGGAAACCAGATGTAGCGCCCCATGTAGGCGAAAGGGCCCCGCTGACGCGGGAACCAGTCCGTTTCCTCGGGTTTCACGCCTTCCGCCTCGGCGGCGGCCTTGAGACCCTTCCGGGCGGCCGCTTCGAGGATCGTCCGCCCCCGCTCGCGCACGAGGTCAAACGCCGCTTCGAGGCGAAGGTCGGCCGCAACCTGCTCCCGCACCTCCTCCAGCACCTCCGGCGGACGGCTTTCCTCGTAGGCCGTCACGCGAAACGCATACGCCCGGCCTTCGGGGTCCACGAAGACCTCGCTTATCTCCTCGGGCGCAAGGCGCGCCTTTTCGGGAGCCACCAATCCGACGAGGGCCAGGGCACACTGCGGCAGGCGGTCCTGACCACGGGTCGCCTCGCCCAGCCCAGGGAGCGCGGCGAGTTGTTGCGCGGTGTGCAATTCCTCAAGGGCGGCGCGGCGGACCTGGGTTTCGTCGGCCCAGATTTGAAGGTCGGGCGGCTTTTTCATCGACCGGATCTGTGCGACGTTGCCCTCCATCTTCTCGCGGGCCAGCCGCTCCGCCTCCCTCTCGACCAGCCTGTCGCGAATCTCTTCGCGGACCTCTTCGAGGGGGCGGAACGTCTCCTCCGCTTCGGCCGCTTCCTCGGCGTCCCCCTCCTCGTCATCGGGGTCCTTCTCGGAATCCGCCCCCTTGTCTTCCCCTTCCTTCTCGGGCGCATCCTTTACCACGAACTCGGAATCCTTGTGCGCCTCGTAATACTCTTCGACCATCTGGTCCGTCACCGCCGCCCGGGTTTCTTCCTCGAACGCTTTCGGGTCGGCCACGAGATACTCGATCGCCACGCTGGCCGCAGTGCGGTAGCCGAACCCTTTGGGGCCCTCGCCCGCAAGATACTCTTTATACTTTTCAAATTGTTCGCGCAGGGCTTCGGGCGAAGGTTCCTCGGCGGCGTCCACAAAGTCCTCCGCCTTGAGAACAATCAGGCGGACCTTAATCTGTTCGTCGGTGCGAGTAAACTGCCGCCTCATTTCCGGCTCGACGGGGATGGTCAGCGCCTCGGTCAGCCAATCGACGTAGGCCCGCAACGTCATATCGGTGCGGAGCGCCTCGTAAAACCGCAACGGTTCGCCCCCCGCCACATTCGAGACGACGCGACTCAGTTCCGCGCTGGTCAGGCCCAGTTCCCGAAGTTTTTCGATCCGCGCCTTCACCTCGGCGTCGGACGTCCCGAAGCCCCATTGCTGCGCTTCCTTATACAACGCCAGCCAGGTCATCACCGAAACCATCGCCGGCCTCTCCTCCTTCATCGAAGGGGAAAGGAACGGCCACGCGCTCATCCCGGCCGTGTATCGGTAGGCGTCTGCGGCGTCCTCCTGGGTCGTGGCCGAGCGGCTCAATCGCATCAGGCACCACTCTGTCGCCCGGCCGCCCGCCTGGACTTGCTGGAAAAACTCGGCCACCTCGCGCCGGGTGGTCGCCTCGCCGCCGATATACCCGATGGTCTGGTGGCCTCTACCCATTCCAAACAAGCGGACGAACGCCAGCCTGATGTACTGCCACGATCCGAAGAAGACGAACCCTATCACGCCGAGAAACATCAGTATCATAAACAGCCTGCGGTGCCGTCTGAAAAACGCTAGTTGCATCTGCCTCGCCCTTTCCCTCTGTCAGAAACCAGTAAGCGCAAGTCCTCAAACCTGGGCGCCGCCTCGGACCGTTGCGACACCAAAACCGGCCCGCAGGCGACTGACCTGAAAAAGTGCGTTTTCCGTCGCAAGTTCGGTGTGGACGTAGCGGCGGATCTCGGCCTGGGCGTCCGCCAGGAGGCCGACGGCCCGGACACACGCTTCGCTCCCCCATTCGGCCAGCGATGCAATTGCGCCCACTTGGTCTGCGTTGACAAGAGCCGGTGCGTCCTCGCCGGCGACCGCCATCGCCAGCGCATCACGGAACGCCGCAGCCGCCGCCGCCAGCGCGGTCCTCGCGGCTTCGCGCCTGAGGGCCGTCTCTTCACGCGATTCGCCGGTAGTCTTCTCCGCGCGCGCCCGTTTCCGCGCCCAGACATTGATGGCCGCCGCCATGTCAAACGCCGCGGCCGCGTCCATCTCCGGCAGTCCCGCAACGAGTTCGCGCTTCAACTCCCACAAACCGGCGCCCGCCAATCGGCGCGCGCGTTCGATGCTCCCGCCCGCAAAGCGTGAGACGTAGGCGATTTCCTCAGCCGATGCCTTTCCACCCAACAAATCCCGCACCTTCTCCGCAACAAACGCGTCAGGCAACGGCCTGAAACGCACCCAGTGGCATCGAGAAAGAACCGTCCCCGGCAACCGGCCCGCGTCGGCGCACAACAGGACGAGAACGGCGTGAGGCGGCGGCTCCTCCAGCACCTTCAGCAGCGCGTTGGCCGCCTCCCGGTTCAACATCTCGGCATCGTCGAGAACCGTCACCGTTCGCGACGCTTCCATCGGATGGAGCATCGCCGATTCAATCACCGTCATCTCGGGACTGGCCGCCTCGTGGCCGTCGCGGCGGGTCACGAGGCTGATGCGAAAGTCGTTTCGGTCCGGCTCCTTCTCAAACCAGTACAGGTCCGGATGCGTGCCGCGATCCACCCGGCGACAATGTGCACACGCATCGCACGGGTCCAAATCGTCTTGGCCTTCGCCTCGCGGCGAACCGCAGAGGAGCAGTTTGGCAAGTTCCCTGGCCGCGAGCCCCTTCCCCACGCCGCGCGGACCGACGAAAAGAAGCGCGTGCGGCAGCCGCTCACCAGCCACCGCCGCACGCAGCGCCCGCACCGCACTCCCCTGATGTTTCAACGCATTCAAGGACATCTCACACCGCCCCGGGGCCATTCGGCCTCTTTAGAGCATCTCTTACAGGACGCGCGCCACTGCTGCCTCGATCTCCGCCGCCACCTCGTCCGGCGGACGGGAGGCGTCCACCACCGTGAACCGGTCGGGGCGCTCCCGCGCCATCGCCAGGAACCCCTGCCGCACCTTCTCGTGATAGGCCCGCTCCTTGGATTCGACGCGGTCGCGATCCCCTCCCAGTCGCGCGAACCCCGTTTCAACGTCCACATCGATGATGACGGTCAGGTCCGGCTCGATGCCGCCGCAAGCCGCCCGCCCCAGTTCCCAGATTAGGTCGGGCTCGATGCCGCCCGCGTAGCCCTGATAGGCAACGGTGGACGAGATGAACCGGTCGCTGACAACCACGAGCCCCACCTCAAGCGCCGGCCGCACGATACGCGTCATCATTTCCGCGCGGCTCGCCATATAAAGGAAAACCTCGGTCCGCGCGTCCATTTCCGGCAGCCGCTTATCCAGGAGGACATCGCGGATGCGCTCGGAGACGGGCGTGGAGCCGGGATCGCGCACGGCGGTTGCCTGGCGGCCCTTTTCACGCAGGCGGCGGACCAAGTGCGCGGCCTGCGTGGTCTTGCCGCAACCCTCCGGTCCATCGAGTACGATAAAACGCCCCGGCAGCGTTTCAGCCACGCTAATCCTCCACTTCGATCCGACAAAGCACCTCGCCGACCTTGACCTCCGCGTCCTCGTCGGCCACCAGTTCGACGACCTTGCCTCGAACGGGACTCGGCACGTCGAAGGTGGCCTTGTCGGTAATCATCTGGACGAGTTCATCTTCCTTCTCGACCGTCTCGCCCGCTTCGACGTATCAGAACGAGATGCGCGCCTCATCGCCTGCGTTCTCGCCCAACGGCGGAAACTTGACGTCTGTAAGTGCCATCCCTGAACTTCGGTCTCTTACGGCCTAAACGTTCCGCTCCTGAAAAACACGCGCGGCCTGATAACTGCTGCGGACAAAGGGCCCCGCCGCCACGGCCGCAAAGCCGATGGTCCGCGCCTCGTCCTCCCAGGCCGCGAACTCCGGCGGCTCGACGAACCGCTCCACAGGCACGTGGGCCGGCGACGGCGCCAGATACTGACCGATGGTCAGCATCTCACAGCCCGCCGCCCGCAGATTGCGGAGCACGGCCGACACCTCCCCGTGCGTTTCCCCCAGGCCGACCATCAAGCCGCTTTTGGTATACACTATCGCGCCGCGCCCGGCCGCCCGCTTCCCGGCATAGGCCAGCACCCCGAGGCTTCTTCGATAATCCGCCTGCGGCCGCACCCGCGGATACAGCCGCGGAACCGTTTCCACATTATGATTGAAAACGTCGGGCCGCGCTTCAAGAACCGTCTCGACGCAGGAATGGCTACCCTTGAAATCCGGCGTCAGGACTTCGATGACGGCCTCGGGCAGCCGGTCGCGCACGGCGCGAACCGTCCGCGCGAAATGCGCTGCGCCGCCGTCGGCAAGATCGTCGCGCGTCACACTGGTAATCACCACATACCTGAGACCAAGCCGCGCGCTTGCTTCGGCGACCGCCTCCGGCTCGTCCTTGCGCAAGGGGCCGGGGTCGGCCGAGGAGCGAATCGCGCAGAACCGGCAGTTACGCGTGC
>Ga0307379_10003214_pt1 | contig 23836 bp, 17 predicted proteins | sample UN2MG_FD_202237 | JGI IMG/M metagenome (GOLD analysis project Ga0307379, IMG submission 202237) | Soil microbial communities from Risofladan, Vaasa, Finland - UN-2 | ecosystem: Environmental > Terrestrial > Soil > Coastal area > Acid sulfate soil | place: Finland: Risofladan, Vaasa | collected... | reverse complement strand
GAAAGCTGCTATGCATTATGAACACTATGCTAAAAAACAACCAATATTGGCAACCTGAGCTTATAAAAAATACTTGATTAGAAAGACAGTCGCTGAGCCCTGCCGAAGGGCCGGCCCCTCGCACCCGCTCAATAAAACTAAAACCGCAACTATTCCGCATACCGCCTTCATAAAATCATTATAACCCCAAACCAATCCAAACACAATAAATATTTGCCCTCGCCTTTTTTAATGTTTAGCCCCCAAGCTACGACTTGCGGGGTTTCTCTTTTCTCCCTACTTACCCTATCGACAAACCGCCGTGGGTGTCAATTCTGCTTAGTTTATAACTACATAGGTTTTGACCTTTGCAGAGTAAAACCTGATTTTTTCCTGCTCCTTTAATACTTTTAAGTTTTCACGATAGATTCTGAGTAGTTCCGCCCTTGTTTCTTTGCGTGGTCTCATTTGCATATGGGCCAATACTTTCTGAAATAAAGTTTTCTGGTCATATTTCTTTCGCGGGGATTGTCTTAAAATCGCGAGAATAATCCATTGTAATTCCTCGCCGCTAACGCCGAAATCGATAGTTTCGCCACCATTATGCATAACCTCTTCCCCTTACACCTTTTTGGTAATAAGCACCTCTTCTCCGAGCATATCAATGACCTTCACGGCAATGTTCGAGTTTTTTGGTATATCAGCCAATTCATAGTGTCCTTCTACAAGGTCATTCTTCTTTTCTGGAACATCAGAGAGGCATATATTGAAAACCTTGCCGTCGTAATTTGCATCTATCATCACGCAGTCAACCATACTTCGCCAGTCATTGATTTTTGGTTTTAAGAGTCCGGCTTGCTGCTGTAATCTCTTAATTATTGTCGGCGATATAAAATCTTCAATCGCGACCGTAACAGTATCTTTTTTTCGAGCAAATTTAACCTTGGCCTTAGCGGGCTCGTGCTTAATAAATCCCCCGTATTTAGCATCACTTCTCAGTTCGATTACATCTATTCGATTAACGGCATTTTTACCTTTTCGCAGTCGGTTCCATTCGTCAATCCAAGCCTTAGCTGCTAATTCCATTCCAAGACAGACAACCGTAATAGCCCTGTCTTCATCAGGCCTTACATCAAGTTCCTTTTTGATCTCCTCAAGGTCAACGGGCGATAATGGGTGATTGAAAGGTATTATCTTAACCAGTTTTTTACCGAGTATTCCGTCAAAGAAAGAATCTGTCTTTTTTCTTTCAATTCCTATATGCTGACAGGCCAGATTTACCACTTCGTTGTGCTGTATCTGCAAATCATAATCATTCACCCGCCACACACTGAACGCAAAGGCCGATACTGGCGGGTCAACCTCTACTAAAGGCCCTTGAAATTCTGTTTCACCATCATAATCAAAGAATAACTGAGGCTGTTTTTTCTTCGTTTCTTTAATTTGTTTATTAATAATATTCTGCAGTCTCTTGCTCGTTGTCTGTATAGCTCCTTTATTGATATCACAGCCTATCCATCGCCTGCCAAGTCTCTGCGCTGCCGCTGCAGTTGTGCCGGAACCAATAAAGAAGTCACAAACTAAATCACCCGGTTTTGAGCCTATTTCAATAACGCGATTTAATAATTTCTCTGAGTTTTCTGTTGGGTAACCTGTCGTAAAAGTATACCCGGGGATGTCTGTCCAATTGGTGTCTAGATGGAGATAATCCTTTTCTTCTACCCAATACTCTGGAACTCCCGTTGATGGATTTACCCTTATTCGGCTGTTTTTGTACATTTCATCCAGCTGGTTTGGGGGGAATTTGAAATGAGTACCTGGCGAAGGATAATAAGTTTTCCCTTCAATAATAGCTTTCCGAGGTCCTGAAAAACCTTGTGACTCCATCCCGTGCCAATACCCTGGCTTAGTTTTCCCGAGTTTTTTCAAGATATTCACATATTCTGCATCATTACCTTTAAAATAGACCAGCAGAAAATCGACGGCATGAGGAATAGTCCTCCTACCTTTATCGGTGACATTCTTCTTTATTATATTAACTACTATTTGATTCTGAAAAGAATCATGGCCAAAAACCTCATCACAGAGTAACTTAAGATGACTAGCAAAATGTACATCTATGCGAATGAAAATAATTCCTTTATTATTGCTTAGAAGTTCTTTTGCAATTTGAAGACGTTCATACAAAAACTGCATGAAATAATCCACATGCCAATTTGCGGCATATTGAACCTGTTCTGTATAAGAATACTTCTCTCCCTGAATCTTTTCTGTCTTTACACCTCTTAGGTTTATTTTTCTAACATAATCAACTCCAGTATTAAATGGTGGGTCGATATAAATAAGGTCTACTTTGTCTCGATATCCATTAGCAAGGAGAAAGGCAAGGACTTCTTTATTATCGCCGTGAAAAAGCATGTTTTGCGAGATATTGCCCGCCTTTACAGGGTCAAAGGTTTCTATATGTTGGGCAGGAAAGACAGGCAGAGTTGTAAGAGGTGTTTTACCTACCCAGTGAAGCATTGGCCTGCCTTTTGCCGCGGTGATTTTGACCTTTACCTCTTTTTTTGTTTTCTTTTTTTTACTCAATGCTCTTATCCCTCTATAAAGGATTTTACATTTTTAAGACTATCAGCCGCTATGATATCAGTGTTAGTAAAAATCATTTCATAACGAAGTTTTTCCGGATTAAGATTTTGCCACTTTCTTAAGGCCATCGCTTTTTTGCCGTTTTCACCGTTTATAGAATCGCCTCTATCTCTTTCAGCTTTTATTTCAACCAAATATACTTTACCTGTTCCCCTCTTTCTGCCTTTACCGGGTTTTTTTCGGATAATAAAATCAGGCGTATAGTTTCTTGTTTTACCCTTGTCATCTTTATATTCTACATAAAAGTCTGTTTTAGCTGGGTCGGTTATTGCTCCGGTGAAAAATATATCTTCCACTTCGGCTGGTTTAATTTTCAAACAGTCAAGTATTTGCTCCAGAAAGTTCTTTTCGGGATTGCTGTCAAAATTATACGGGTCATAGTGAAACGCAAATTCACCGGCCTTGTCTTTCCAATCCGCAAGTTTTGTAATCAAATGTTCCTTATCTTTATGGTATGTAATATCTGCGGTATAAACTTCTGTGCCATCTGATTCAAGTTCCTTGTTGAATCCTTCTGGCTTTACAAGTGCAAGGGCAACATCAATTTTTTCTTCTTTGATTTCGTAATTGCTCGTCTGCTTTTCAATCTGCTCTGCAAGGTCATCAAGATGACTTATCGGGACATCATCTTCTTTATAAAGAGATTTAAGCTGCTGGTAAATAATCCAGTAATCAAGATGATACTGAGCTGCAAGCTCAATCGATGCAGCATATAAATCAAGGGCTTCATCTTCGCTTTCAATATTTACGGTATCTCCAATTTGTTGCAATACTCTTCGCGTTGATTCCATCTGGGCTACTGTGTAAGTTCTTTTCTGGAGTTTCTCCTTATGTGAAGCGTCAGGTTTGCTTAGTTTAAATTGGGTTTCCTCTAACTTCTTCTTTATGACCGTTTTTATTGTCTGCGTAATTACAAGCGGTGGGATATCTAACTTTTTTAAGACTATCTTATCGCGTTTTGTTTGCTGACTTGCATTGTTAAGGTCGGATATGCTTTCACCGTATGTTTCCTGCAACTGCTTATCAAGGATGTTAAAATTATCCGTTGATAAATATACCCTTGCTTTTTTATCATTTCCTGGCACTTGTCTCAGACATCTCGTAGTGGCTTGAAGCACAAAATTATTAGAAGATTTAAGCTTTCTTGCAAGAGCGCAGGCAAACAGAGAAGGACAGTTCCAACCTTCCGTTCCTTTGTTGACCAAAAGCATGACTCTTTTTTGAGATCCCGGGTTGTTCAACCTGTTGAATTCTTTTATGTCATCTTCTTTTGTCAGGTCAGCATCTGATGTATTCACCAAGCATATCGAAGGGTCAAGGCCGATTCTTAATAACTTCTGCTCAATAACTGGTTTCAGTTCAGCAAGGTCCTTTGTTTGAGGAAAATAAATTGCTATTTTTGCTTCTGAACCATTAGGCAGTTTATGTCCTCCGTATTCTTCAAAAAAATTCTCGATTACATAAGCTACATACTTATCAGCTTTTCCCTCAAAGTCAAAAGCCTGAATATTACCAGCAAGGTCTTTCAAATATCCTTCATTTATCCCCTGGGAAAGTCCATACCAGAAGACTACATCTTTAAGACTTTGCCTTTTGTAGTAAGGCGTACCTGTTGTATTTATAACAGCAATTACATTTGTTTTTTCAGCAAGATAATCTACTGTCTTTCGAACTTTTTTTAGCTCTTTTTCCATTGACTGGCCATAAGTATGATGTGCCTCATCGCTGAAAATTCCAAGATGTGGCAAACTTGCTATTTTTTGAAGTCTTAGATTCGCCACCTCTTGTTTTGCTTCATCTTCGGTCTGGATACTAAAAAGCCCGTTTAAATCTTTTTTCCTAATCGTTTCCTTTTGTATTCGTATTTTTTCAGTGTTAGTTACAATCAAGTTATAAGTCGAACCGTTTATTGCCGGTATTTCCTTTTCACCGTCTCTTGTAAAAGTTAGTTTTATAGTCGCGGCAAACTGCTTATAAAATCTTGGTGGCAGGATTTTATCATAAGGTACTTCCGCTAATTCTTTCAGCGACTCAATTATTGTTTTGCCGGGTGCAAAAACAAGTGCGTTTTGAATAAAAGGCTCGTCGGGGTATTCTAAACCCATGGCAAACTCAGTGGCAATTATAGCACCTATAAGAACTGTCTTTCCTGCTCCCATTGCTAAGGCAAGTATATAACTTGGATAGTCTAAAGTTATCGTCTCGTGAAAAGCCTCAAGCTTATTTTCCTTCACGAAATTTAAATCTGTTCTAACTTTATTCACCAAAGAATCGAAAGAATTGTCGAATATGAAATCTCGAATTTCCTGTGTATTCAGACCTAATGCCTTGATTAAATCCGATGTGGTAAATGTCTCCTTGTAAAGTTCGATGATATGAGGAGTTTTTTTGATTAGCCGAAGATACCAGTATGTCTGGATTGCTTTTATTTGTGGAATACGCAGATACCTCGGAGATAGTGTTTCTGTATCATAGGCATACTCTAGTATCTCTTCAATGGCCGGATATTCAGGGTTTGCAAAACTGTTAAGTTCCCACTCATTTACTTCCTGCGTTAGCTTTTGGTGTAATAAGTCCATAACTTCCTATTTAGGCAAGGCTTCCCAATTTCCCAAAATCATAACCTTTTCCCAATTTATCCACAACCCTTTTCCCGAATCCCTGCGCAGGCCTGCCCTCGAAAGTCGTAGTCGGGGGCTCCGGACCCAGTCTCCTGTCTCCTTTTTTTTTCATTTTTCCTCTTGACAATTCCGCCAAAACAGCTATAATACAATTAATTAAACTCCGTCATTTTAACCCCTGCATTCATTCCCTCCCTCCCTCTTAGAAGGCAGGGGTTTTTTTCTTTTCAGTGAGTCTACCCTGACCTTGCCGAAGGGTCCTTAAAGTCTCATCTCACCAAATGTCCATTCTTAAACCCCTCATGTAACAACCACCCCGAAACCGCCCAAAATTGTCAAAAAAATCACAAAATTTACGAAGATTTCGCAAAAAATGCGCGCTTTTTACAAATTTTTACAAAAAAATACGAAAAAATACCAATTTTTCACCATTTTTTTGCCGCATTTTTGTTACGAATCTACCCAAATGCGACAAATCAAAAATTTTACCCGCCATAGCTTTAGCGAAGGCGGGCCGCCTGTCCGGCCCAGCACCCGATGCTTTTGGAAGTGCATTTTGAACCTGGATTTACCGATTCACGCAACCCGGAATATCATTGACTATCACGCCTTAAACCCTAAAATCGCCTTCTATGGCCAAAGCCTCCAAAAGAAAATCCAGGAAAAAACCCAATATCATCACCGACTACCTCGCATACCTCGCCTTACGTATCCTCATTGCTGTCATACACTTACGAAGCGTCGAAGCCAACCTCCGCGCCGCTTGCTTTCTCGGCCGAATGTTATGGAAGCACTACCATCGCGGCCGCAAACGCGCCCTGGACAACCTCCGGGCCAGCTTCCCCGACAAACCCGATGACTGGCTAATCCGAACAGGCCATCGGAGTTTTGAGCACCTCGCAATGCTCGCTATCGACGTCATTTTCACCCCCAGACTCGTAAAAAAGCACAATTGGCGAGATTATTCAGTCTACAAAAACGCCGAAAGAGCAAAATGGCTCATGCAGCAAGGCAACGGCCTGTTAATGCTCACCGCCCATTACAGCAACTTCGAAATTATGGGCTACCTGCTCGGCCTGTTCGGTTTCAACGTTTACACTATCGCCAGACCGCTCGATAACAGGTTTATCAGCAAGTACTTATATGGCGTTCGTCAGCAGGCGGGACAGAATATCATCGACAAAAAAGGTGCCTCGAAACTCATGCAAAAGCTCGCCGCCGAAGGCGTAACCCTTTGTTTTATTGCCGACCAGGACGCCGGCAGAAAAGGGATTTTCGTCGACTTTTTCGGCCGAAAAGCAAGCACTTACAAAAGCATCGCCCTGCTCGCCATAACCAACAACATCCCCATAGGCGTCGCGTACAGCCGAAGAATTGAAAACCGTTTTTATTTTGAAATCGGCGTCAAACGCCTCATTTTACCTGAGGAATGGGCCGACAAAAAAGACCCCCTCGAATGGGTCACCGCCGAATACACAAAAGCTATCGAGGATTTTGTGCGCGAGGACCCCACTCAGTACTGGTGGCTGCATCGCCGCTGGAAGCACCGCCCAAAAGAGGAACAAAAAAAGGCCAAATCTCCGTAAATTTGCCCAAAAAACTAGAAGTCATCCCAAAACCCCTAAGAAATGCCATTTATAGCGTTGAAAATACTAAAAACGAGGGTTTTGGGACAGGTTCTAATCTCGCCAGGCTACGGTTAAGACTAAGTGCTGCTGTCTCTTTTTCGGGTTGACAGCAGGATTAAGTTTCGTATGCCGGCGGTGTCCCTGGCAGCAAGCCATTGCTTTTCGAAGTCCTTCTCCTGGCCAATTTGTGCAATCGCCATCAATGCCCGCAGGTGATAATTTCTCTCATCCCCGCTGCCTGCCAAAAAGAACATTATCTTCACCGAGTCCGGAGCATGCGGAAAATCAATGCCGTCAACAGCCCGGACAAGCAAAACATCAAATTTGTTTTCACCCTCGACGACAATATGCGGTATCGCAAAACCCGGCTGGATTACCGTGCCACCTTCCGCCTCACGATGAAGGAATTTCTCAAAAAGCACATACTCGTTGGTGGCCAGCCTTTCGGCAAGAATTGTTGAAACCTGCCGGAAAATATTTTCTGCGGACTCCTTGCCCTTTATATCAATGATTTCGCAGTTTTGTATCAATTGGTCGAACCTGTCGGCGATTATCTCATCACGCTCTATCAAAATATCACGAAGCTCATCTTCAAGAGTGACGGTCTTGAGGTCTTTGGAGGTGACCCGTTCTACAACATGCATTACTGCCGAAGCCCTGCCTATTTTTCTATAAACATAAAGTAAAAACCAGGCAATACTTAATACAACAAAGGCGGCGGAAATCAAAAGCGGTACCTTACCCATATCGACAATAAGAAAAGCATAAGCAATAATGGCAAGTATATGGATGTAGGGATACAAAGGCGATTTGAACTTGGGCCGATAGCTCTGTATCCTGCTTTCTCGCATTATAATCACACTGGCGTTGTCAAGAATGAAAAGTATTATCATCAAGGTTGAGGCAGTCTTAACCAGCGATTCAATATCAAGGAAAACAATGGACGCAATCATAAACCCGCCCGTCAGAAGAATACTGATATGTGGCGTTTTGAAACGCTCGTTGACCTGGGCCAGAACGGGCGGCAGCAACTGGTCCCTGCTCATAGCCATAGGAGAGCGTGATGCGGCAAGTATCCCGCCATTGGCTGTCGTTACAAAAGCGGCCACTGCCGCAACACTAAGCAGAACAAATCCGGCCGTGCCCAAAAAGGTACCCGCCGCAAGCGATATTGGGGCATAGCTTCCTCTAAGCTCTTCGCCGCCAAGGACTCCAACTGTTACTGCCACCACGCCAAGATAAAATACTGTCACGACAAGCCATGCCAGTATCATACCCAAAGGCAGGTTCCTGCCGGGATGTTTGACCTCTTCGGCGATACTGGCGACTTTGGTCAAGCCGCCAAAACTGATAAATACCAGCCCCGAAGTAGCTAACACCGCCAACCACCCCTTATCCAAAAAGCCTTTGTACCGGTCGATTTCAATGTCCCTGGCTCCTGAAATTACAAAAAACGCAAGTATCACCAGCAGTATTCCAACAAGCAGGACCTGAAACCTACCTGTCTGCTTGACACTTATGACGTTAAGAGCCGTAAAAGCCAGACAGCACCCAACCCCTATCGCCTTAAGATGCCATGGCTTCAACTCCGCTTGAAAGGCCATCTGCAATGCAATCTCTATCAGGACAGCCATTCCGACGATGGCAAAGGTGCTCTTCAATGCCAGTGAAAACCAGTTTGCAAAACCGCTAAATAAACCCCACACCGGTCCCAGGCTCCGCTCAACAAAAAAGTAAGTTCCGCCAGCACGCGGCATCGCGGTGGAAAGTTCCGCCTTGCTTAGAACACCGGGAAGAATAAGAATCGAAGCAAACAAGTAAGATAATATTACAGCCGGGCCGGCTTTAGCAAATGCGATGGCTGGCAGAACAAACAAACCTGAGCTTATCATTGCGCCGGACGCTATGGCAAAGACGCCAAGCAAACCAAGTTGTTTTCTTAACCGAGTGGCCATGGAAACTCCCGATTGATTCGGGCAAATATTCGGCTATCACTTTTCCTGCTGCTTGTTAATATTTAATGAAAGCTGCAACATTAGTTTTTGGTATATTAGCACAGTTTTGAGACTAATTGCCATATAAATTTTTTCATTTCTTGTCCTTGCATTTAAACGAAATTGGACGAAAATAACACGTACTTTTAGAAGAGTTTCAACAGAATAAAGGGATAATACACATGAAAAGACAAACAAGAAGAGAATTCTTAAGGGCGTTAGGTTCTGCGGCAGGTTTGTTTGTGCTGCCATGCTGCAAGAGTTTCGCTGAACTATCACCGGGCTCTTCTAAAAAACCCAATATCATTTTTATAATGACGGACGACCACGCCTCACACGCATTGAGTTGTTATGGCAGCAGGATTAATCGAACGCCAAACCTCGACCGGCTTGCCAAAGAAGGAATGCTCTTTGAAAACTGCTTCTGTACGAATTCGATTTGTGCGCCCAGCCGTGCGGTGATACTTACCGGCAAATACAGCCACCTCAACGGTGTCGTCGACAATGGCGTGGAATTCGACGGTAGCCAGCAGACTTTTCCCAAGCTGCTGCAAGGGGGAGGTTACGAGACCGCGATAATCGGCAAGTGGCACTTAAAAAGTGAGCCGACCGGCTTTGACTACTGGAACATTCTGGTTGGTTCCTGGGGCCAGGGTGAATATTTCCATCCGCTTTTCAGCGAAAACGGCACACAGAGAAAAAACACCGGATACGTTACTGATATAATCACCGACAAATGCCTCGACTGGCTTAGAAATCGTACAAAGGACAAACCATTTTGCCTTATGTGTCACCATAAGGCGCCGCACCGAAGCTGGGAACCGGACGAAAAACACGCAAAAATGTACGAGGGCATTGAAATACCTGAGCCGCCAACTTTCAATGATGACTATAAGACCCGCAGCGACGCCGCCCGCCAGCAGGAGATGACCGTCGAGTACCACCTGACGCCGGGTGATTTGAAAGTTGAGCCGCCGGAAGAGCTAACCGACCAGCAGCGCAAGAAGTGGAACCAGACAGGAGTGCACGGTGAGCATTGGAGCCCTTCGGAAAATCTGAAAGGCCAGGCTTTAAAAAAATGGAAATACCAGCGATACATTAAAGATTACCTGCGATGTATCGCGTCAGTGGATGACAACGTCGGTCGGCTGCTGGATTATCTTGACAGTACCGGTCTTGCCAAAAGAACCATCGTTATCTATACTTCCGACCAGGGTTTTTACCTTGGCGACCATGGTTGGTTCGACAAGCGATTCATGTACGAGGAATCGCTCCGAATGCCGCTTATGATTCGGTATCCGGAGGAAATTAAAGCCGGCTCGGTCAATGGCGACATCACTCTAAATTTGGATTTTGCGCCGACATTTCTTGACTTTGCAGGTGTTGCTAAACCCACTGACATGCAGGGTCAAAGTCTGCGTCCTTTGCTGTATAACAACACCCCTGATGATTGGCGCAGCTCTATGTACTATCACTACTATGAATATCCCGGCTGGCACGCGGTCAAGCGACACTACGGTGTAAGGACCCAACGTTACAAACTGATACACTTTTATCACGACATCGACGAGTGGGAGTTGTATGATTTGCAAAAAGACCCGCACGAATTGAATAACATTTATGATGACCCGGCATATGCTTCAATTGTAAAAGAATTAAAGGATGAACTGGTTCGACTGCGCAAAAAATACAAGGACACAAGTTGTGAATTGCCCGAAAAGACTTAATCAGATAAAACCATGAAGCCTAAAATCCTGCTGGTCAATCCGCCCATCTATGATTTTGCTGCTTACGATTTCTGGTTAAAATCTTATGGCATGCTAAGCGTTGCCGGTTTTCTCCGAGGCCGGGCGAACTTTACATTGTTTGACTACATGGACCGCACGCATCCATTCGTAGCAAGACAAAAGCACCTGCAATCCGACCAGTGGGGACGCGGTCGGTTCTACTGCGAACGAATCCCCGCCCCTCCCGCCCTGGCGGGAGTTCCCCGATATTACAGACGGTTCGGCCTGCCAAGAAACATATTTCAAAACTTCCTGACAGAACATGAGAAATTTGACTTGGTCTTTATCCAAACCACAATGACTTACTGGTATCAGGGAATACAGGAGACAATAGATGACCTTCGCCGGGCAGTGCCGAAAGCGAAAATTATACTCGGCGGCAACTACGTAACACTGTGCGCCACTCATGCGAAAAGACTGGGCGCTGACTTTATAGTAATAGGTACGGATTTACAGCCGCTATGGGAGCATTTGTCCCTTAAACCAGAATCGACTCAGCCGGCCTTATGGGAGGCTTACAAAAAGTTAAACGTCGGTGTGCTCAAGCTAAGCGACGGCTGTCCGTTCAATTGCACCTACTGTTCCGTGCCGAAAGTCTACGGCAAATTCAAGACTTTGCCGATGGAGCGGTCTTTAGCCGAATTAGACATGCTCGCAAAACGCCGCGTTTCAAACATTGCTTTCTATGATGACGCCCTGCTTTACAACTCTGAACAAGTACTTGTGCCGTTCCTGAAAGAGGTTATAAAGCAAAATATAAAAGTGAACTTTCACAGCCCCAACGCACTTAACGCCCGTTTTATCACACCGGAGCTGGCCGGCCTGATGGTCGAAGCCGGCTTTAAAACATTCTATCTGGGATTTGAGAGTGGCTCTTCACAATGGCAGCAAAAAACAGGCTCAAAGGTTTCTCCCGACGAGTTCAGGTTAGGCGTGGAATACCTCATCGCCGCCGGAGCTCAGACGACAAACATAACCGCTTATCAAATCCTCGGCCATCCTTACGGTGACATTCAGCAACTTGAGGACTCAATGCATTTCGTCAACAGCCTCGGAATTCGCGGAATGTTAGCTGATTTCTCGCCCATACCCGGAACGCCCGATGGCGAATACTGCAGAAAGTGGGTGAATATGGATGAACCATTGCTCCATAATAAAACTGCGTTCCCCGTTTTTTTGCTGGGCTTCGAGTATGCCAACCACTTTAAAGACCTGCAGCGAAAACTGAATCGCTCCCTGACGTAATTCACAGAAGTATTGAATTTGAAATTATTTATCAGCATTTTCCCCTGCCGACCAACTAAACTCGACAGTGCCAATCCCTGCGATGACTAAACAAAGTGAGCTTTTTTTCAAGGTGATAGTAATTATAAGCTATTATTATTTTACATTTTCCAAAAATGGTGTAAAATCAGCTTTTGCAATGCAACCATAGATTACATAGGAGGTAAAAATGAGTGGCATTTTCGGAGTTGTCTCAAAGGAAAATTGTGCAGAAACCCTGTTCTACGGCACTGATTATCATTCACATCTGGGAACGGAATACGGCGGCATAGTGGTACTCGGCGAAGGCTTTACACGGCAGATACACAGTGTCAGCCAGAGCCAGTTTAAGGCGAAATTTTACGATGACTATAGAAATATAAAAGGCAATAAGGGTATCGGTGTTATCAGCGACTACGATGAGCAGCCCATTTATCTAAACTCGAGATTCGGACCGTTCTGCATAGTAACCAGCGGATTTATAGAAAATGCCGAGGAATTGGTCTCAGACCTGCTTAAAAGAGGCGTATCGTTCAGCGAGGTAAGCAAAAGAGTAGTCAACACGCCGGAGTTGATAGCAAAATTAATCAACCAGGGCAGTGACCTGATAAACGGCATAGAAAAAATGTTCAATTGTATAGAGGGTTCCTGCTCGCTGCTTCTGCTGCACAAAGACGGAATATACGCAGCAAGAGACAGGTTTGGCTACACACCGCTGATTGTCGGCAAGCGCGAAAACGCATGGGCTGTCACCGCCGAGACCAGCGCCTTTCCAAATAACAACTTTACAGTGATAAAACACCTTGAGCCGGGAGAAATAATCCTGCTTAATGAAAACGGGATGGCGCAAAAAAGACCCGGCAACGACACCAATCAGATATGTGCGTTCCTTTGGATATATACCGGCTTTCCCGCATCGAACTATGAGGGCATAAACGTGGAGGTTGTCAGGGAAAGATGCGGCCGTTGCCTCGCAAAACGCGACAATGACATTAAAGTTGATGTGGTATCGGGCGTTCCGGATTCGGGATTTGCCCACGGTCTGGGATATGCCATGGAATCGGGCAAGCCGTTCAGGCGCCCTCTGGTCAAATACACACCGGGATACGGCAGGAGCTATACGCCGCCTTCTCAGAAAATCCGAGACCACATCGCAAAGATGAAACTTGTTCCCATTAAAGAGGTAATTGAAGGCAACAGCATTGTTGTCTGCGAAGATTCTATCGTCAGAGGGACTCAGCTTAAGAACTTCACCGTGAAAAAGCTCTGGGACCGAAACGCCAAAGAAATACATGTAAGGCCTGCGTGTCCGCCGTTGATGTTCCCTTGCAGGTTCAATCTTTCCACACGCTCCATTCATGAGCTCGCCGCCCGCAAGGCAATCCGCGACTTGGAAGGCAGCGACATAGAGGATGTCTCGGAATACATAGATTCGAATAGCGAAAAATACAAAAAAATGGTCGAATGGATTGCCAAAGACCTTAAGGTTACGACACTTAGATACCAAACGGTGGGTGACATGGTCGAGGCCATCGGTCTGCCGAAAGAGAAACTTTGCCTGTACTGCTGGAACGGCCAATGCCCGCCACGCAAAGGTTCAAAACCTGCGATAGATATAGTGGACATTGAGAAACCGGCCAGGAAAACAGCCGATGCAGAAATCACACTGAAATAGAGTCAGCCTAAAGAATTGAAAATCCCTGTTTGCTTTATCAGGTTATAAAAAGGCTCTTGGTCGAAAATTCGGGGTCACTGGTAAGGTTAACGCCCAGCTTTCGCAAACCCGCCTCATCGCCGGGAGTCGGTATATGAGTCAAATGAACTTCGCAGCCCCTTAGTTTTTTGAGGTTTTCCACCGCCATTTGCGCAGCAGGATTAGATATTGCACTTATGGCAAGAGCAATCAAAGTCTCTTCCAAATCCAGACTTGCCATTTTCCCGTTTAGAACTTCCCTTTTCAAGTGAGTTAACGAATCGGTTATATTCTTGGGCAGTAAATGCATTTTTTCAGGCAGGCCCGCCAAATTTTTGGTGGCGTTCATAATAAGACTTGATGCGGCATGCATAAGCGGAGAGTTCTCTCCGGTGATGATTTTACCGTCTTCTAATTCGATGGCGGCACCACAGAAAATACCTTCGTTTCCCTTGCCGAGTTTCTCCGCCTTTAATGCGGCTTCCCGGGCGGGCGCAACAACATTTCTATCCTCAACTTTGGCATCGATGTTTTCCATAATCAGCTCGGCCCTGCTGAGCGTCTCTTTATCAACAAAGCCCATCGCATATTCACAGGCGCACCTGAAATATCTTCTGACAATCTCCTGGTGAGACGCCTGCTGAACAACATCGTCGTCCACAATGCCGAAGCCGGCCCGATTGACACCCATATCGGTGGGTGATTTGTACAACGATTTTTCTCCCGTTATTTTCTCGATTATTCTTTTGACCAGCGGGAATGCTTCGACGTCGCGGTTATAGTTAACGGCCTTCTTGTTATACGCTTCCAGATGATAGTGGTCGATAAGATTGAAATCTTTAAGGTCGACCGTTGCGGCTTCATAGGCGACATTTACCTTGTGATTGAGGGGTAGGTTCCATATTGGGAACGTCTCGAACTTAGCATATCCCGCTTTTACACCGTTTTTGTATTCGTGATATAAATGGCACAGACACGTTGCGAGTTTCCCGCTGCCAGGGCCGGGGCCGGTAACAACGACGATTGGTTTGGTGGTTTCTATTGGTTTATTTGCTCCGTATCCATCGTCGCTTACGATAACATCAACATCTGTTGGATAGTCCTTGGTGAAATTATGGGTGTAAACCTTGACTCCTCTGCGCTCTAACTTGTTCTTGAAAGCCTTGGCCGAAGCCTGGTTTTCATACCGGGTAATAACCACACCGGTGACCCCGATACCCCACTCATTGAAGTCGTCGATGGTTTTAAGAGCATCGGAATCATAAGTGATACCAAAATCGGCCCGCAGCTTTTTCCTTTCAATATCCCCGGCATAAATACAGAGAATAACATCAATCTTATCTTTAAGTTTCTGCAGCAGACGCATTTTGACGTTCGGGTCAAAGCCTGGCAGCACCCTTGCAGCATGATAATCAAACAGGAGTTTGCCTCCGAACTCAAGATAGAGTTTGTGATTAAAATGGTCCACCCTTTCCAGAATGGCGGCTGTCTGCTCTTCCAGGTATTTCTCGTTGTCAAAACCGATTTTCCTCAACATCACAATGCCCTTTTTATTACGCCTTTGAATAAATGACAGCGGAAATGCTGCAGAAAAACAAAAATTGGTGCGTTTTTATGCTTTTTGCAGAGATTTCTGTACACTTTTTGGCTCTTTTACTGTCGGACTTTGTCCTTAATTTTTGCAGTATAACGGTTTTGTTGCCACAGCGTCAAATAATAATCGGAAAGAGCTTAAAAACAGGGGCAGTTTGATTTTCCGGTGCAAATTCTGTATATTCATAAACTTATGGGTTCTGTGACGGTACATATTAAAAGCTTCGGCTGTCAGATGAACAAACTCGATACTGCGCTGGTGACGGCGGCGCTGAAGGAGGCGGGGTTCGTCCTGACCGACAAGGTGAAGGAGGCGGACGCGGTTTTGATAAATACGTGTTCGGTGCGAGAGCATGCGGAGCAGCGGGTATTTTCGCATCTTGGTCATTTGAAACATGTTAAGGAAGAAAAGCCGGAAATGGTGGTTGGGGTGATTGGTTGTATGGCGCAGCGGCTCGGGAAGGGGCTTTTGGATGATGGAGTGGTGGATGTGGTGTGCGGGCCAGCGCAAATTCCGCAGATTGCGAAACTGGTTAAAGAAGCGCTGGGAGAGAGGAAAAAGACGGTTGCGGTGACGGAAAAGATTCGGCAGGAATCGGCGCAAAGTACTGCGCTGGAAGAGTTTGAGTCGGTTTACGACCGGGCGGATAAGGCGATAGCGGGACAGGCTTATGTTCGGGTAATGCGGGGTTGTAATAAGTTTTGCAGTTATTGCGTGGTGCCATATGTTCGCGGGCCGGAAGTGTCGCGGGCGCCGGGTGCGGTGACCGAGCAGATACAAAGACTTGCAGGGCAGGGAGTTAAGCTGGTGACGCTTTTGGGGCAGGCGGTGAATTGCTATGAATATAAAGCTGGGGAGAAGACTTACTGCCTGGCGGATTTGCTTGAGAAGGCCAGCGAGGTCGAGGGGATTGAGTGGATACGATTTGTCACAAGTTACCCGCAGGTAAGGTTTTATGATGAGATACTTGGAGCGATGGCGGGTCTGAAAAAGGTCTGTAATTATCTGCATATGCCGGCGCAGAGCGGGTCGGATAAAATACTCGCGGCGATGAACCGTAAATATACGGCGGCGGAGTATTTAGCGATGATAGAGAAGGCGGCGCAAGTCGTTGCAGGGATTGAGGTTGCGGGTGATTTTATAGTCGGGTTTCCGGGTGAGACGGAGGAGGATTTTGCGGCGACGGTGGAGGTTGTTCGGCGGGTGAGGTATAAGAACTGCTTTGTTTTCAAGTACTCGCAGCGGCCTGGTACGACGGCGGAGAAACGGCTGCAAGATGTTGTGCCGCAAGATGTTAAGAGAGAGAGGAACATAAGGTTACTGGCTGAGCAGGAGAAGATAAGCGGTGAGTTGGCGGAGAGGTTCTTAGGGCAAAAGGTGCGGGTGCTGGTGGAGGGGCCGAGTAAGAAGGCGGATGTAAGTACTTGTAAGGAAAAGGGATATAAGCAGTTGGTTGGTCGGACGGCGGAGGACTGGATAGTGGTATTCGACGGGCCGGAGAGGATGGCGGGTGAATTCGCGGAGGTTGAGATTGAGAGGACAAGTCCGTTAACTCTATTCGGGTAAAGAGGTTAGCAAGAGGGTTTTGCGTGGCTTGGAGAAAAGTATATAAGTATATGCATATATACTTATGTAGTGCACCACTTTTTTAGGTTTGGGTTTGGCGTAAAGTGGTAGATTTTCGGCGCATTTGCGGCAGAAAAATGGTGAAAAATTGGTATTTTTTGGTATTTTTTTGTAAAAAGCATGCACTTTTTGTAATTTTTTGTCATTTCTTTGCACTTTTTGTAATTTCTTTGACAATTTTGGGCAGTTTCAGGGTGGTTGTTACATGAGGGGTGAGTAAATGGACACTTGGTTATGTGAGAATTTTGAGAGGCTGTTTTGTTCATCTGCTGCGTTACGGGCCGGCCGTCCTTCTTCTGCGTACTTCAGTACGCCTCCGGTCTGCCGACGGTCCAAGCCTTGCATATGAGCCGAAACTTCTCTCCCAAAAGACGATTGGATATATATAATTTAGATTCGAAATGTGGAGGGGAGAGGTTATAATTTTGAGTCAGCATCAGTGAGGGAGGCATCTTTTGCATTCGTATCTGTAATTTGTAAAAATTGACAAAAGAATATTTGGCCACAGAGGTCACAGAGAACACAGAGAGTAATCAGTCAAGCTTGGTGTTCTTGGCAAGTTCGGCTCATAAAGTACACTTTGTCACAGAACTTTGCCATCGACCACAGAAGCTGAATTATCAGCTTCTATTTTGAAGTTGACTGAAAGAGGTTTATTAGAGGTTAAAAAAAAAGAGGACGCAGAGGCAAACTTGAAGTACGAAGAGCGAAGTACGAAAGACTAACTTGAAGTACTAAGGGCATAGAGGGTTTGGGCAACTCTTTTGTACTTAGCAAGTTGTAATTTGTAATTTGTAGCTTAAATTGAGGGAAGAAAAATGAAAATAGGGGAAGTATATATTGAAAACTTTAAGAGTATTGGCAAATTGAACTTCAATTGTAGTGATTTAAACATTTTGGTTGGTAAAAACAACGTGGGTAAAACAAATCTTCTTACTGCATTGAATCTCTTTTTCAATACTAGTGATAAGATTTTATCTAATGATATGTTTTGTTATTTTACTAAGGGACAAAATATTGTCATCGAGTTGACGTTTGACAGACTGACAGAGTTGGAAAAAACTGGACGTCTAAAAAAATACATCTGCAACTCGCTTGAAGATGGTATTCGTGTTCGTAAGATTGTTAAGAGCGATGGTGGGAGGTTAAAATCTTATTATCATGGTTATGTTGAAGAGCCTGATATAGAATGGTTGCAGTCGGATTTTAAGGGATACGGAAAGCAAGAGTTTTGGGCTTCAAAAGGCATAGATTTCTATAAGTATACATCAGTGGAACGTGGGAGGATTATAAAGGATTTATTCAATGAGTTTAGGGAGAATTATATTAAAGAGAATAAAGATGACCTTAAATTTAACATAAGGTTATCTGAAACAGAGTTTGAAGGAATAAAAACAGTTGGAGTTGATATGCTTCCCCAATTCCGTCTTATACCAGCTGTTGGTGATGTTTCAGATATTGTTGCTGGGAGTTCTCGGTCGCTTTTGGCAAGAGTAGTTGGAGAGATTATTCGTGCAGCGGCACAGGAGGAAGGTATTCTAAAGGATGTCCAGCAAGGACTTGAAATGGCGGGAGGATTAGTTAATAAAGAAGGTCAGACAGAACGCCTTCCACAGATTGAAGAGATTGAAAAATGGTTAAAGGATGAAATGATTGACTGGGACTCACCAGACTTTAAGATTACGACTTCTTTTCCAGAAATCCATACTCTTTTAACACAAAATTTACGGTTGTTTGTAGATGATGGCGCTCCAGGAGACGTATCAACTAAAGGGCATGGTTTTCAAAGGCAGTTGATTTTTAAGATGATTCATTTGAGTTCAGCTTTGCTTAGAGGAGAAATGAAATGGGGAGTTGTCAAGGATGCGTTTGATAAGAGTCCTCCGATAATTCTTGCTTTTGAAGAACCCGAACTCTATTTGCATCCACAGGCCCAGTTAGGGTTTTATGATGATATCGAGAAACTTTCATCCCGGGATCAGATTTTTTTGTGTACTCATAGCACACATTTGTTGGCTTTAGAGAACTTTGAGGGCGTAAAAGTTTTGAGGAGAGATTCTTCTAGCAAACCAACAAAAGTATCGGAGTGCGCCAAGGACCTAAAAGGTGATTTGGATTTGAGAAGAAAGCTCGTTTGGGCAAAGCTATTTGATGCAAATGTAAATAAGGTTTTTTTTGCTGATAAGATAGTTATCGTGGAAGGAGATGAGGATATCGTATCTATTGTACGAACGGCCAAAGATTATGGAGAGTGTTTTAGCCATAGGGTCACAATAGTAAATGCTGGAGGCAATTCTAATATCCCGAATTTGCAGAGGGTCCTGAATGCATTTGGAATTCCTTATACTGTTGTATATGATATAGACCCGGGAGATGAAAGTTCGAAGGAAATTCAGCAAAGAATTGAGCAATTAGTTGGGGAAGGTGGTTTTGGGGCAGCTTCGATAGCAATGGATCCAAATCTTCCAAATGTTATGGGTATGGGAACTGATGGAGAGGTCAGAGGTAAAAAAGCGGCGGCCTGTATGCGTTTTTTAGATGATAATGAACCCACAAAAAAGTTTTTGGAGAATGTAAAAGCTTTGTATGATTTGTCATCTTTGGATTCTAACTGATTGGCAGGAAAGATTGTTTCTTTAAAGGAAAGGAAAACAGAACCCCCACCCAGGTCGTAGCCTGGGTGCTAAACAAGTGAGGTTTTCAACCTCATGATGGTAATTGAAAAGACTGGATTCGGAGGCATCGCGTGGAGGGGGCGGGGAGATTGACGGTTTAGATAGAATTTAGTAAAGTTGTTGGGCCTGTTGAAGGGAGAAAAATCGTGCTTTTTAAGCCGTTTAGATGGGAGATGTGAGTTTAAGATTTTTCAGGAGATGAACGAAAATGCAAAAAAACATTCTAAGAGTCACGCTTGCATTAATGGTGGTATCGCTGGTGGGTTGTCAGGCGACACAGGAGCAGAATATTAGAACGGTGCTGGTTGACTTGCAGGAGGCCTATGTAGAACAGGACCTTGATAAGATTATGGCGGTTTATTCAGAGGATTATACAGGACAGAAGGGCGAGCGAAAGGAACAGGTCAGGGAGTTCCTTGAGGGTATGATGTACCAGGGATATCTCAGTGATACCAGGGTGGATCTGGAAGATGTTGAGATCGAGGTTGAAGGTGACCTTGCAACTGTGGGGCCGGTTAGGTACACCGGCAATTGGGGACAAATGGAGATTAAAAACACTTTCAAAAAAGAAGGCTCAACATGGAGAGCCATCACCGGCGAGGAGCACTATTGAGGTTTCGAATTTGCCGTTAAAGAAAATCCCCCCCACCGCAAGGGTGAATAAAACCCCTAGGGCGTGCTGGGGGGATTTTTGTTGACATTATGGCGGGGTTCTGTTATATTGCGTCTTCGGAATAGTGGTAAGTCGGAGCGCCAGGAAGGGGCCTGCATAAAAATCAATTTGGGTGGTAGTTTTGCGCGGAGGTAAAAAAATGAGAATTGAGAACTTAATAATTTGTGTTTTGTGCGTCTGGATTCTTCTGCCCGCGGTGGCGTTGTGTGGAGCGGAAGAGTCGGAAGCGGAGCGGCAGGAGAGGATAGAGAAGTATATCGCGGAGCGCAGGGAAGGAGTTGAGAGGTATATCGCAGACGAATTGCTGGAGCTGGAACTTAAGACAAGAGCGGATATTGCGGCGCTTGAGGTTGGAGAGGAGGCGGAGTTTTCGCCGGTACTTGCACAGGCTGGTATTGCAAATTCAGTTTTTATTCTGAACGGTTACCGCGGTCTTGACGAGGGACATCTGAGCAGGTTAGAGAAGGATGAACTTCGCCTGGTCACAGAGGGGAGGTATGAGGGGCTTGCGTACGTGCGTGGTCTTTCCACGACGCTGTTTTCGTTGACACGAGGCAGGCTTGTTCGTCAGAAGCACAGGATACTGGCAAAGAGTGCCTTAGAGAAGTGGCATCTGGAGCTTCATCGGCAGGCACTTCATTCGCGGCTTGATGAATTGGAGGTTCGTCTTAAAGCAACACCGGCGGCGGTGGAGGTCGAGGCTTGGGTTGTGAGCGGGATTTTGTATTCAGATGATAATCCTTCGGCGCTTATCGGGAGAGCGCTGGTTCACGAAGGTGACAGCATAGATTCTGTAGATGTGGTCAGGATTGGGCAGAGTTTTGTTGAGTTTGAGAAGGCCGGGCGTCGCTGGAGCCAGGCGGTAGGCGAAGAGGCCTCTCGCCACTGGTAGTATGTTTTAATTAGCTTGAGGTGTCAGATAAAGAGAGTCATGTTTTTTTGGCGCGGATGAGCGAGTTCATGAATTCGTCGCGGGCGATTAAAGTAATATCGTTAAAGCCAGCGTTTAGGAGGTCAGAGCGGTATTCTTCAAAGGTATAGGTCCCGCCGCCCTGAGTTGCGACGAGCATATTGACGGCGAAGATTGCCCCTGCTGGGGGTTGTGTTCTTGATTTTTCCATAACTATGTCACGCATGACGAGGGTGCCGTGAGGCTTTAGTGCGTGATAGATTTTCGCGAAGAGTTCACGATTCTGGGCGCGGGAGTTCTGGTGGGCGATTGCGCTTAGCCAGGCGAAGTCAGCGCCGGGGGGCAAATCGTCGGTGTAGAAGTCGCCGGGGACGAATTTGACACGGCGGGAGAGGCGGGCCTGAGCGATTCGTTTTTTCGCCATTGGAATGACATCGGGCAGGTCGAACAGGGTGGCGGAGGCCTTTGGGAAGGCTTTGAGGAAGGCGATAGTCCACGTGCCGGAAGCAGCGCCGATATCGAGCAGATGGGTGAAGGAGAGGGGCTGTAATTTTTCGACAATCTGGTCGGCCACGGGCCGGGAGACGTTTTCCATTGCGCCGATGAAGGCGGCGGTATCGGCGGCTTCGCCACGGATGCTTGGTGAGAGTTCGGCGGGTTTTCCCGACTTTGTTATTTGCGGCAGCTGGACCCATCGGCGAAGGCAGTTCGCGTGGTGTCGAACCATTGGAAGTACGGATTGGGGTTTTGTTTGGCAGAGCAAATCGGCGGCGGCGGGAGTTACGCTGTATTTGGCATTTTGTTTTGTCAGGAGGGCCATTGCGACGAGGGCGTTTAGAAGGACCGAAGTGGCCCTGCAATCGGTACCGAGTTCGGCGCATAGAGCCTCGGCGGTCATGGGTTTTTTGTTTAGGGTTGAGAAAATGTCCAAATCGGCGGCGGCGAAGAGCAGGGAAGCCTTCTGATAGCCTCCGGCAATATTGAGAATCTCTTCTTCGGTCCATTTGTGCGGCATTTGATTGTCCTTTCAGCGGCCATTGTACCTCTTTGGCGGCTTTTGGGCAAATATGTCGGAGATGAAGGAAGAATTTGGAACGGAGACCCCCGACCCCAAACTACAAAAATCGGGGGCGGGCTGGGAAGGAAGGATAAAAAGGAAGTGGATCCCCTGCTGATTAGCCAGAGTTGGCAGGTTCTCGGGGACAGGAGGGGCAGGTGAGTGGGAGGATTTTTTTTGCAAAGGCTTTTAATCAGTCGTTGCTTTCCTCGAGGAATTTTCTTAGAAATTCATTTTCCCGCCTGGTAGCCTCAAGGTCGAAATTCTGGTACTTGATACATATTCGTAAATAGTCCAAAGATTCGTCCAGAGAGTTAACGCTCCTGCGACGCTTTTCCTTGGTGTGACGTACCTTTTTGGCCAGTATGGCCGGTTTTTCCTGCTGTGGGTCAGTTTTTTCCTCAAATTCTTCGACCAGCTCTTTAAGCTTATTTTCCAGATTTATTTCGTCCATCAAATCACCCCCCTGGAAGTTTTGTGGGTCAGTAATAACTTTTGAGTTTTCATTTTTGTTTCCTCTCAACTAAAGATTCGGCAAAAGCTGCACTTCATAACTTTTATCAACGATAAACTTTTCATTTTAATAAAGCCCATTTTAAAACCTTAAAACGAGTTTTGTAATAGTTACATTCATTGCTTTGTTGGTCGAATCCGCGCTCCGGCATTGAAGTTCCGCGTCTTTGTTTGCATCAGGAGTAACTGACGTATTTTATAAGATGCCGTGCAAGAGCGGCAATTGTCCTTGTCCTGATTTTTGCTGTCGAAATGCCTTAGGCGCGTTCATCCGATTGGCCCGGTCGTTTTTCAGCAGGGATTTTTTATTTCCAGAGGCCTGTGGCGATAATCAGCGTTAGCTTTGGCGGCCGAATTTGTGACAATTCGCTGTTTATGTCGATTTGACACAGGCCCGGTTTTTATTTGTGGATTCCGGAGACAAATGGCAATTTCAGATAAAAATTTAAAGATTCTTACCCCAGAGGTGGTATATGAAGGTTGAATATCGGACGAAGTTATCAGCTTAGAAGAATCAGGGAAATGGCTATTGCAGAATTGATTATTTGGCGCATACTTTAAATAGAGAGCAGGGCGAGGTGCCGTGCGGAGACTTCAACGGAGACATCAGCAGTGATTTCACATTTAATTCAGGAGGAAGATGTGTACAAATTGCCGTACAAATTGCATCACTCAAATGGCAAAGGGTCTGCCATAACTCTGGTCCTTCTGGCCGTAGTCATATTGCTTGTGACGGGAATAGGGCTTTTGAGTATCGGTTTGCGGAGTCAGATTCTTGCGGTACGAACGACATCAGATATAGCGGCCCGTATGGCTGCGGATGCGGGGCTGGTAGAAGCGATTTATAAAATGAACGAGAAGCTGCAAATCAAGCCCTGGGACGAAAGCAGCCTGCCGTCAGCCACAAATGAAAGTCTGCCGAATTCTGAGTTGACTTACAGCTACAAGGTCGGGCAGGACCTGAACGGCGATTATGTGATAGTATCCGTCGGGTCAAGCGGTCAAAGCACAAAACAGGTGGAATGCAAGCTTGGCATTGAAAGTCCGTTTGATTTTGCGATGTTCGGCAGCCGTTACCTTTCCCTGAAGGCGGGTACGACGATAGACGGTTACAATTTCGAATTGCCGACCGAGAAGCTTAAGATAGGTGTTAACAGTATAGAAGCCGGCGCTA